>Ga0335071_10009318_pt1 | contig 10047 bp, 19 predicted proteins | sample Lox_Sample_15_FD_206724 | JGI IMG/M metagenome (GOLD analysis project Ga0335071, IMG submission 206724) | Soil microbial communities from Loxahatchee National Wildlife Refuge, Florida, United States - Lox_Sample_1.5 | ecosystem: Environmental > Terrestrial > Soil > Wetlands | place: USA...
CCCCCGAAGACCTTGCGGCCGACGACGCGCTTGGCGTACTGGACCGGGATTCGCCGCTGCGCGCGCTCGACGAAGACGATCGCGGCGACGACCGCCGCCATGAAGACGAGGAGGAAGATCGCCGTGAACAGGCTCATGGAGCCCCGGCGGATCTGGTCGATCGAGTTCAGGACCGCCGTCGGGAGGTTCGCGACGATGCCGGCGAAGATGATGAGCGAGATGCCGTTGCCGACGCCGCGCTCGGTGATCTGCTCGCCGAGCCACATGACGAACGCGGTGCCCGTCGTGAGCGTCAGGACCGCCATCAGGATGAACCCGAGCTTGCCGGCGTCCGAACCGGGGTCGCGCACGGCGAGGTAGCGGCCGCTCGGCGTCGTCTGGCTCCAGAGCCACAGCGAGATGCCCGCGCCCTGGACGATCGAGAGGACGACCGTGCCGTACCGGGTGTACTGCGTGATCTTCCGGCGGCCCATCTCGCCTTCCTTCGAGAGCTTCTCGAGGTAGGGCCAGACGACCGTCAGGAGCTGCAGGATGATCGACGCCGTGATGTACGGCGCGATGCCCATCGCGAAGACCGAGAGCCGGCGCAGCGCGCCGCCCGAGAACACGTCGAGGAACCCGAGGATTCCCCCGGAGCTCGCCTTGAAGAACTCCTCGAGCGCCGTCGGGTCGAGGCCCGGCGTCGGGATGTGCGAACCGATCCGGTAGATCGCGAGGAGGCCGAACGTAAAGAGGACGCGCTTCCTCAGGTCCGGGATCGCGAAGATGTTGCGGAACGACTCGAAGATCTTCATTACGACGCGAGGACCTCGCAGCGTCCGCCGGCGGCCTCGATCTTCTTCTTGGCGCCTTCCGTGAACTTGTGCGCCGAGACGACGAGGCTTTTCTTGATCTCGCCTGTCCCGAGCACCTTGATGCCGCCCTTGCGCTTGACCGCGCCGGACTTGCGGAGGAGCTCGAGCGTGACGTTCTCGCCCGCCCGGAAGAGGCGCTCGAGGGACTCGACGCTGATCGTCACCCACTCCTTGCGGAAGATGTTCGTGAAGCCGCGCTTCGGCATGCGGCGATGGAGCGGCATCTGGCCGCCCTCGTGGCCGCGCAGGTGCGAGTAGCCCGCCCGGGAGTTCTGGCCCTTGTGGCCCTTGCCCGACGTCTTCCCGAGGCCGGAGCCCGGGCCGCGCCCGATGCGCTTGCGCGTGGAGGTCGCTCCCTTGCGGGGGCCGAGGTTGTGCAGTCCGTGCGACATGACGTTCCTTTACGCTCCCTCGACGATTTCGACGAGGTGGCGGACCTTGTGGATCTGGCCGCGGAGGGCCGGAGTGTCCGGGCGCACGACCTCCTGCCGGATGCGGCGGAGGCCGAGGCCGAACAGCGTCTGCTTCTGGTCGACAGGCGCGCAGATGCCCGATTTCACCTGACGGATCCGAATCTGCTTCGGAGCCGTTTCTTTCTTCTTCTCGCTCATCAGACCTTCTCCGTGGCCTCGGGCGCAGGGGCCGCCGTCGCGGGCTCGGCGACTTTCGCCTCGCCGCTCGCGCCGACGCCGCGGGCCCTCGCGATCGTCTCCTCGAGCTGGAGATGCAGGAGCGCGTCGAACGTGGCCTTTACGACGTTGTGCGGGTTCGTCGTCCCGAGAGACTTCGTGAGGATGTTCTGGACGCCGGCGGACTCGAGCACCGCGCGGACGGCTCCGCCCGCGATGACGCCCGTGCCCTCCGAGGCCGGCTTGAGCATGACGCGGCCGGCGCCGTAGTGGCCGACGATCGGGTGCGGGATCGTCTTGCCCTTGAGCGGGACTTTGATCATCTTCTTCTTGGCCATCTCGATCCCCTTCTTGATGGCCATGGGGACTTCCTTCGCCTTCCCGGCGCCGTAGCCGACGCGGCCGTGGCCGTCGCCGACGACGACGAGCGCGGAGAACGAGAAGTTCTTGCCGCCCTTGACGACCTTCGTCACGCGGTTGATGTGCACGACGTGGTCGATGAGGTCGGCTCCCGCGCGGCCCTCACCGAGAGCGCCGGCCGGACGGGGCGGCGGGCCGCCGGGGCCGGAGCGGCCGCCGGGGCGGTTTCCACGCGGAGGACGATTGATCGGCGCGTTGCTGCTCAAAACTTCAACCCCTTCTCGCGAGCGGCTTCCGCGAGCGCTTTCACGTTGCCGTGGTAGAGATGGCCGCCCCGGTCGAAGACGACCGCGGAAATGCCCTTCGCCTGGGCGCGCTCGGCAATGAGCGAGCCCACCTTGACGGCGGCGTTCTTGTTCGCGGCGCTCTTGGCCTTGCCGCGCACGCCTTCCTCGCGCGACGTCGCGTGGGCGAGCGTCGTGCCAGCGGCGTCGTCGATGAGCTGAACGGAGATCCAGCGGAGGGTCTTGCTCACGGCGAGGCGCGGCCGCGCGGCCGTCCCCTTCACCTTCGTGCGGATCCGCGCGTGGATGCGCGCCCGCGCCTCGACCCGGCCTTTGGCTTTCTGCATGGTCAGTTCCTCACTTGCCCGTGGCCTTGCCGGCCTTCTTCTTGAGGACCTCGCCCACGAAGCGGAAGCCCTTGAGCTTGTACGGGTCCGGAGGGCGGATCCCGCGGATCTCGGTCGCCGTCTGGCCGACCTTCTGCTTGTCGACTCCGGTCACGATCACGTGCGTGACGTCCTTGGCCTTCGCGTCCGGCGCGACCGCGACCGTGACGCCCTCGGGCATCGGGAAGGTCACCTGGTGCGAGAAGCCGACGCTGAAGACGACCGCCTTGCCCTTGACCTCGGCCTTGAAACCGATGCCGACGAGATCGATCTCGCGCTTGAAGCCCTCGGTGACGCCGAGGACCGCGTTCTGGACGAGCGCGCGGTTGAGGCCGTGGAGGGCCTTGTCCTTCTTCTCCTCGCCGCTGCGCGCGAGGACGATCGTCCCGGCCTTCTTCTCGACGGCGATCCCCGCGAGGATCGGCGCCGTCACGGAGCCCTTCGGCCCCTTCACGGTCACGGCCGCGGGACCGATCTGGACGTCGACGCCCTTCGGCACGGTCACAGGCTTTTGTCCGACTCGAGACATGGCTTCCCTCACCACACCGTGCAGACGACCTCGCCGCCGACGCCGCGCTTTTTCGCGTCGTTGCCGGTGAGGAGGCCCTGCGAGGTGGAGACGATCGCGACGCCGAGGCCGCCGAGGACCTCGGGCAGCTCGTTCTTGCCCTTGTAGAGGCGGCGGCCAGGCTTGCTGGACCGCGCGAGCCCGTGGATGACCGGGTTGCCCGTGTCGTCGTACTTGAGGTACAGACGGAGGAGGCTCCCGCCCCGGTCGTCCATGACCTTGAAGTTCTTGATGTAGCCCTCGTCCTTGAGGATGCGGGCGAGCTCCACCTTGAAGCGCGACGACGGGACGTCGGCCTTCTCGTGGCGCGCCGAGATCGCGTTCCTCAGGCGGGTCAGGAGGTCGGAGACGGGATCAGTGACGTTCATCTCGCCTTCCTCCCTACCAGGACGCCTTCGTCACGCCCGGGATGTACCCGGCGAGCGCGAGATTGCGGAAACAGATGCGGCACATGCCGAACTTCCGGATGAAGCTCCGCGGACGTCCGCAGCGCGCGCAGCGGTTGCGCTTGCGGATCACGTACTTCAGCTTCGAGTTCGCCTTGATGACGGCGGCGCGACGAGCCATTTCGGTCGCTCCTTGCCTATCGCCCGAACGGCATGCCGAGCTCCCGGAGGAGAACCCGGGCCCGGTCATCCGAGCCTGCCGTCGTGACGATGGTGACGTTGAGTCCCTTGGATTTGTCGATCTTGGTGGGGTCGATCTCGGGGAAAATCACGTGGTCCTTGACGCCGAGCGTGTAGTTGCCGCGCCCGTCGAAGGCGCGCGTCGGCACGCCGCGGAAGTCGCGGACGCGCGGAAGCGCCACGTTCATGAGACGGTCGAGGAATTCGTACATGCGGTCCCCGCGCAGCGTGACGCGGCAGCCGATCGGCATGCCGGCGCGCAGCTTGAACGTCGCGATGGACTTCTTCGCCTTCGTGACGACGGCCCGCTGGCCGGCGATCCGCGTGAGCTCCTCGGCGGCGGCGTCGACGAGCTTGGCGTTCGAGATCGCCTCACCGATTCCCATGTTCAGGACGACCTTCTCCACCTTCGGGACCGCCATCGGGTTCTCGATGCCGAATTCCTTCTTGAGGACAGGGACGACCTCTTTTCGGTACTTGTCGGAAAGTCGCGCGCTCATGGCTGCTCTCCCGCCGTCCGGAGCGTCCCGATCGTCGTGCCGCTCCTCTTGGCGTAGCGAACCCATTCGCCGCCCTCTTTGCGGATTCCGACGCGCGTCGGCTTGCCGCCCTCGGGGTCGACGAGCATGAGGTTCGAGATGGCGATCGGCGCCTCGCGCTCGAGGATGCCGCCCTTGATGTTCTTCTGGGGGTTCGCCCGCGTCGCGCGCTTGATCTTGTTCACGCCCTCGACGATGGCCCGGCCCTTGTCCGGGATGACCCGCAGGACCTTGCCCTGCGCGCCCCGATCCTTGCCGGTGAGGACGACGACGAGATCGTCCTTGCGAATGCGGCGCTTGCCGCCGTACGTCGGCTGCTTCTTCTTCATGGTCAGATGACTTCCGGAGCGAGCGAGATGATCTTCATGAACTTCTTCTCGCGGAGCTCGCGCGCGACCGGCCCGAAGACGCGGGTTCCGATCGGCTCTTTCTCGTTGTTGACGAGGACGGCCGCGTTCGTGTCGAACTTGATGTAGCTGCCGTCGCGGCGGCGGTGCTCGCGCACCGTGCGGACGATGACGGCCTTGACGACCTTCCCCTTCTTGACCGGGTCCGGCGCGTCCGGGTTCGATTCCCTCACGGAGCAGGTGATGACGTCCCCGATGCGGCCGTAGTCGCCGGTCGAGCCCCCCTGGACCTTGATGCAGGCCAGGCGACGCGCGCCGGAGTTGTCGGCGACCTCGAGGATCGTGCCCATCTGGATCACGACGCCCTCCCTTCCGGCGGGAGCACCCGCTTCACGGATTTGGCGGCCGCGCTGCCCGGGACTTCGGCCGTGTCGGCGACCTCGCCGTGGCCCTTCGTGACGATCGCGATGACGCGCCACCGCTTCTTCGCGGACAGCGGGCGCGTCTCCTCGATCTGGACCGTGTCGCCCGGCTGCGACTTCAACACCCGGTCGTCCGCGAGGAAGCGCTCGGAGCGCTTCATGTACCGGCCGTACCGCAGGTGCTTGACGAGGCGGGACACCTCGACGACGACGGTCTTCTCCATCTTGTTCGAGACGACGGTTCCGGTCTTGCGCGAGCGCCGCGCGGGCGCGGACGCGCCCGCCGGGGCGTCGGTCTTGCTCGGGTTCGTGCTCATGGGCTTGCTCACTGCTTCCTGTTACGCACTACTTCTTCTTGCTCTTCTTCGGGGTGGCGGACTTGGCCTTCGAACCGCCGGCCGTCTTGCCCTTCGGTCCCGCAGATTTCTTAGAAGGTGAATGGGCCTTCGCGGGAGCGGCCGTCTTCTTCTTGTGGGCCGCCGCGCGCTTCTTCGCGCCCTTGCCCGACGCCGCGGCGTGGGCCTTCGGCTTCGGCGAGGCCGCTGCCGCATTCACCTTCGAAGAAGCGACCTCTTCGGACGTCGCCGCATGGGCCGCCACTTCATGGGCCGCCGCCGCCGCCGTTTCGGCCGCGCCCATGTGCTGCGCGGTCTTGAGGCGGGCGATGTCCTTGCGGAGCTGCTTGATCTTCATCGGGTTGTCGAGCTGGCCCGTCGCCTTCTGGAGGCGGAGCGTGAAGAGGGACTGCGTCCACTCCTTCACCTTCGCGGACTTCTCCTCGGGGGACCAGTCGAGCATCGCCTGGATCTTCATGCTCACCTCACCGCCGCGAGGAAGGTGCGCGAGACGAACCGGGTCGCGATCCCGATCTTGTCCGCCGCGAGCTTGAAGGCCTCGCGCGCGGTCTTCTCGTCCACGCCTTCCATCTCGAACAGGATGCGCGCCGGCTTGACGACGCACACCCAGCCCTCGGGCGCGCCCTTCCCCTTGCCCATGCGGGTCTCGAGCGGCTTCTTCGTGATCGGCTTGTCGGGGAACACGCGGATCCAGAGCTTCCCGCCGCGCTTGACGTGGCGCTGGACCGCGACGCGGCCCGCCTCGATCTGGCGCGCGGTGAGCCACCCCGGCTCGAGCGCCTGCAGCCCGTACTCCCCGAAGGAGAGCTCGGAGCCGCGGAGCGCCGTGCCGCGCATGCGGCCGCGCTGCTGTTTGCGGTACTTGACCTTCGACGGCATCAACATGGTCGTTGTTCCTTACGCGACCTTCCGGCGGCTCTTGGCGCGGTGCAGGTCGCCCTTGTAGATCCAGCACTTGACGCCGATCTTTCCGTACGTCGTCCGCGCCTCGGCGAAGCCGTAGTCGATGTCGGCCTTGAGCGTATGGAGCGGGAGGCGGCCTTCCTGGTACCACTCGGAGCGCGCGATCTCGGCGCCGTTCAGGCGGCCGCCGCAGCGGATCTTGATCCCCTGCGCGCCGAAGCGGAACGCGGACTCCATGCCCTTCTTCATCGCGCGCCGGAACGCGACGCGGCGTTCGAGCTGCATCGCGATGGACTCGGCGACGAGCTGAGCGTCCGTCTCGGGGCGCTGGATCTCGATGATGTTCACGTGGATGTCCTTGCCGAGCCGCTGCTGCAGCCGGTCGCGGAGCTGGTCCACGGACGCGCCCTTCTTCCCGATGATGACGCCGGGGCGGGCCGTCATGATGTTGATCTTGAGCTTGTTGCCACGCTCGATCTCCACCTCGGACACCGCGGCATTCGCGAGATCGCGCTTGAGCTCCTCGCGGAGCTTGATGTCGTCGTGGAGGTGCTTGAGGTAATCCTTCTCGGCGTACCAGCGCGAGTGCCAGGTCCGGTTGTAGCCGATGCGGAAACCGTAGGGGTGGACTTTCTGTCCCATCGTTGACTCCGTTACTCGGCCGCGCCCGGCTTGGCGGACGGCTTCTTGGACTTGGTGGCGCCCTTTTCGCCCTTCGGCTCGGCGTGCTTGTGCTCGTGCGCGGCGCCCTTCGCCGACTTCGGACGCGCGGCGGCGGCCGACACGGCGGCCGCGACGCGGCCCTGACGCTTCTTGACGAGCGGCTTCGGGGCTTCGGCCTTGAGGCCGGCGCTCTTCCGCGCGGCGGCCTCGTCGGAGAGGATGACCGTCACGTGGCAGAACGGGCGCGGGACGAGCCACATGCGGCCCTGCGGGCCGCTCATGAAGCGCGGACGCGCGAACCGCTTCTTGTAGTTCGAGATCGAGCGGATCATCGCGTTGCGCTGCAGCGGCCGGCGGCCGGCCTCATCGACCTGGATCTTCGAGACGACGAGCGCGTCCGCGTCGACGCCCGACTCGTTCTGCTGGGCGTTCGCGAGAGCGGACTCCACGAGCTTCAGGAGGTCGGACGAGCAGCCCTTTCGCGTCGTGCGCAGGGTCGCGAGGGCTTTCCCGACCGGCTTCATGCGGATGAGGTCGGCCACGAGGCGGACCTTCTGCGCGGAGCCGCGGTAGTGGCGGAGGCGGGCGACGGCTTGCATCGTTCCCCTCCTCAGCCCTTCGCCGCCGGCGCGGCGGCCGCGCCCGGTGCGCCCGGCGCGCCCGGCGCTCCCGGAGCCCCCGGCGTGGCGCCCTTCTCGATCTTGCGGCCGGAGTGGCCCTTGAAGGTGCGCGTGGGCGAGAACTCGCCGAGCTTGTGCCCGACCATGTTCTCGGAGATGTAGACGGGGATGAACTTCTTGCCGTTGTGGACGGCCAGCGTGTGGCCGACCATGTCGGGCAGGATCGTCGAGCGGCGCGACCACGTCTTGAGGACGCGCTTTTCGCCCGCTTCGTTCATCGAGGCGATCTTTTCGAGGAGCGGCGCGTCGACGAACGGCCCCTTTTTCGTGGAACGAGACATTGTTTTCCCTCGTCTCCTACTTGCGGCGCTTGACGATGAGCGCGTCGGTACGCTTGTTGTTGCGGGTCTTCTTGCCCTTGGTCTTCCAGCCCCACGGCGACGTGGGGTGGCGGCCGCCGGACGTCTTGCCCTCGCCGCCGCCCATCGGGTGGTCGACGGGGTTCATCGCGACGCCGCGGTTGTGCGACTTCCAGCCGAGCCAGCGGTTGCGCCCGGCCTTGCCGATCGAGACGTTCTCGTGTTCGAGGTTGCCGACCTGGCCGATCGTCGCGTAGCAGTCCACGCGCACGCGGCGCAGCTCGCCCGAAGGCACGCGGAGGAGCGCGAAACCGGCCTCCTTCGCCATGAGCTGGGCGCTTGCGCCGGCCGACCGGGCGATCTGCCCGCCGCGGCCCGGCTTGAACTCGATGTTGTGGACGACGGTGCCGAGCGGGATCGCCTTCAGGGGCAGGGCGTTCCCGACGACGATGTCGGCCGTCGGGCCCGACACGACCGTCTGCCCGACTCCGAGGCCGGACGGGGCGACGATGTAGCGTTTCTCGCCGTCGGCATAGTTCAGGAGCGCGATGCGGCTCGAGCGGTTCGGGTCGTACTCGATCGAGGCGACCTTGGCCGGGATCCCGTGCTTGTCGCGCTTGAAGTCGACCGTGCGGTAGCGCTTCTTGTGGCCGCCGCCGCGCCACCAGGAAGTCAGGTGGCCCCGGCTGTCGCGTCCGCCGGTCTTGAGCTTGCCCTTCGTGAGGGACTTCGTCGGCCCGGACTTCGTGATCTCCGAGAAATCGGACGTCGTCCTCTGGCGCATGCCCGGGGACGTCGGCTTGTAGGACTTCACGGGCATGGCGTCACACCCCTTCGAACAGGGCCGGGAGCTTCTGGCCCTTCGCGAGCTTCACGTAGGCCTTCTTGCGGTCCTGCGCGCGCCCGATGGACTTCCCGACCTTCTTGATCTTTCCGTTCACGGCGACGACGCGGACGGCGTCGACCTTGACCTGAAAGAGGGCCTCGACGGCCTTGCGAATTTCGATCTTGTTCGCGTCCCTGGCGACGTCGAACGTGAGGACGTTCTGCGACTGGCTCATCGCCGTCGAGCGCTCCGTCAGGACGGGTCGCACGAGGACGGACTGATGCGTGCGTCCGGTCGTCATGCCAGCACCTCCGAAACGGCGCGGAGAGCGTCCTCGGTGAGGACGATCGTGCCCGCGTTCAGCGCGTCGTAGACGTTGAGCCCGAGCGGGTCGAGCGCCGTGACCTTCGGGTTGTTCGCGACGGCGCGACTGAGGTTCTCGTTGTCCCTGCGGTCGACGACGAGCGTCTTGCCCTCGACCCCGAGCTTCGCGAGCACGCCCGCGAAGTCCTTCGTCTTGTGCGTCGCGAGCTTGAGCGCGTCGACGAGGACGACCTTCTGCCCGCGCGCCTTCTCGGAGAGCACGCAGCAGAGCGCCGCCTTCTTCGCCTTCGCGTTCACCTTGAGCGCGTAGGAGTGCGGGACCGGCCCGAAGACCGTGCCGCCGTGGCGGTGGATCGGCGGCCGGCCGCCGCCCTGGCGGGCGCGGCCCGTGTGCTTCTGCTTGAAGGGCTTCTTGCCGGATCCGGAGACCTCGGAGCGAGTCTTCGTCTTGTGCGTCCCGCGGTGCTCGCGCGCCCGGATTTCCTTGACGACTTCCCACACGAGGTGGCGGCGGAACGGCACGCCGAAGATCTCCTCGGGGAGCGTCGCCTCGCCGACCGTCTCGGCCTTGAGGTTCCGCACCTTCACCGTGAGAGAGGACGCCTCCGACTTCGGGGCGGCGGCCTTCTTCGGGGCGGCGGTTTTCGGGGCGGTCGCTTTCGGCGCAGCCGGCTTCGTCTTCTTTTCTGCCATGGCCGCTCCTTACGCCGCCGCCCCGCCGGCCTTGCGGGAGAGCTTCTTCACGATCTTGACGACCGTGTTGCGAGCTCCCGGCACCGCGCCGCGGAGATAGATGAGGTGGTTCTCGGCGTCCACGCGCACGACGATGAGGTTCTTCATCGTCGTCTGCTTGCCGCCCATGCGTCCCGACGAGCGCGTGCCCGGGTAGACGCGGGACGGGAAGGCGGACGGACCGATGGAGCCCGGCGCGCGGTGGAACATCGAGCCGTGCGTCGCGGCGCCGCCCGTGAAGCCGTGGCG
>Ga0335071_10009319_pt1 | contig 10047 bp, 10 predicted proteins | sample Lox_Sample_15_FD_206724 | JGI IMG/M metagenome (GOLD analysis project Ga0335071, IMG submission 206724) | Soil microbial communities from Loxahatchee National Wildlife Refuge, Florida, United States - Lox_Sample_1.5 | ecosystem: Environmental > Terrestrial > Soil > Wetlands | place: USA...
TCAAGCCTGTTTATTATCTCAGATCGATTTCCATAGCATTGACCGACAAAGGAAACATCGATAGTTTTTTCCGTATTGTAAGGTTTATGGATTTCTGGGTTTGCTCCCTCGGGGAGATAGAGGGGAATCGCTCCTTCGACGCAATATTTTTTCACAGCATCTTCTGTACTCGTCCAGCAGATGTCAAAGTAACGGCAAATATCTCTGGAGCCCATGGCCTGCCCGCGTCTGATCTTACCTACAAAATGTTCCTTGTCATTAAGCGCAAGATTGACCATGGGGACGCCTATGTTCCTCAAAGCCAGAACAGTTTCCGGGTACACGAGCTCCCCGGATAGATAAGAAAAGACGACGTCGGCAGCGTCCTGTTTCATCCATTGTTCCATTCGCTTTACCAGGTCTCTGTTCATTGCCACCTTTGTTGATTTGCGCCAGTATTTAGTCTGGTGGTTAAAGTTTTCAAACCAGTCATAATGCCGAACCTGTCCAAATTCTTCAAGCGACGGCCTTAAAGATTCATTTTCCCAGTTATAATGGTGATAGATGGAGATGATTTTCAATGTCCCCTTTTTTTTCTGCCGTATCAAAGGGAACCTGTTTTTCATAGCCCGTCGAATGGCCTTATCGTCAGGAATAGAAAGCTTTGCCGAAGCGAATCTGGCGTCGTAATAATTTTGTTCTCTCTTCAGTCTGCGCTCATTTTTCCAGATCCGAAATTGCCGCCGGTATTTTTTAAAGGGGTCATTCATTGTGACGGGAGGTTTGTCTCAAAGTTGATCAATATTAGGTATCTGTTTTTCTGATTGTATAAAGTCTGGCTCCGTTTGACTTGTCCACCCGGTCATTCATCATATTAAGCACATGTCCGGCATCGACAGCGGGGATCGAGAATCTCTGCGCCACATCTATACACACAGGAAGTGATCCGATACCCGCCCCGACAAGGCAGAGGTCAGTATCCGAGGGTATCTGTTTTAAAACATTTTCTCTCATAGACTCCCAGCGAGTTGCAACGTATTCGGCCGGAATTTCTACGAAGGAAATATCCGGGTGGCTTGAAAACCGGCCGAACCAGTTTGTGCAGGAAACTCCGTTAGATTCTGAGTTAAGGATGCAGACTTTTTTATCATTGACGATGCGAATGAAATCCTCAGAGGTAAGGTAAGCATAGACCACATAGAAGGGTATATAGTTATCGGCCGTAAGCTCTATTCCATTGCCGAAGAGAAACTTCATAAATGTGGAAGCAGACGATTCATTTTTTGAACTGCCAAACATATCCAACAAACCTCTTGCCTTACGAGCAACATTTACGGGGGTAATAAGAGGGGCCATCTTTCCGCTTGCAGCGAGGATTTTCAACGCTTCAATATGCGAAGGCATCGCTTTCCTGATGGCATCAACAGATTCAGCCTGGCGGTAAAGGCCGTTGCAATTAAGGTCGAAGTTATAAAATGCATATTCCCCATCTGCAAAGCGGACAATTGGTGCTGCCTTCCGCTCCGATATACCTCTGGCAATTGTCTGGTGCAGTATACTGAAATAGTCGTTGCCTGTAGGTACGTCCCGGTGAAACAGGCAGATTTCTTCATCCGCTATCTTGGGTCCATGTCTTTCCAGGACAGGTGTATTATCGATATCTTCAAGAACTAATCTTTTGAAATAGAACTGACCGCTCTGGATCAAACTGTTTATGTAGTCCGGTTTTATATTCATAAATTATCACTGGCTTTTGGCGAAAAATTTTTATCTTTTTTTGCCACAACTGCAAAACTGTGCCCTGAAAAAAATCTTGCAATAGGTCTTGCCAACAGGTTGATGACCGGTATTCTATCCAGCTTATCCTTTACATGCTCCGATAGATAGTTCTTCGTGCGGATTATTTTAAATCCATGCTGCTGAAGAATTGCCACAAGACTCTCAGCTGTGAAATGGTATACGTGATAAGGCAAGTCCCAATTCGGCCAATTTGTTAAATCTGACTGTGCATCAAATCCTTCATAGTTGGGAACATCGACTATCAGTACTCCGTCATCTTTCAACCAGCGACGGGCCTTATCAAGATAAAATTTAGGGTTGGAAGCATGCTCGAGAAAATGCCACATAGTTATAACATCATATGAGTTGCTTTGAAAGTTAATGTCTCTGATTGGGCCCGCTGTCACGGGTATTTTTAATTCTTTTCTTACGTAAGAAGCAGAATAATCGGAAATATCAATTCCTTCTACTTCATAGCCAAACGTTCGGCAGGCGAGCAGGAAGTAACCCTGTCCGCAGCCGATATCAAGGATGCGGCCCTTTTTCTTGTATTTCCGAAAAAATCTGATTCGATGACCCTGCTGGGACAAACGACGTTGCATAACATCGGAGCCAATTTTAAGTCCGTTGTCATAATGACTATCGAAATAAATGCTGTCATAAAGATCACTGAACTCTTTTTCATCGGGTCGGGGGTCAAGAACGCCGAGGCCGCAGTGATTACATTTGTATACCGTCCAATTGCCCTTTTTGATCAGAAGGCTTCTGTCGGAATTGTTGCATAAAATGCAATTTCTTGCAGCTTTTTCCATTTATCAGGTGCTTCTGTCTTCGGCAGGGCGGTTGTGCCTATAACGCAACACCGCCATTTTCTGTTTCCTGTTTAGTATTACCACAATCGTTCGAAATCTTCTTTGTGATAAGTCTTTTGAATGTCATCGAAATAACTTTTGGAGGTGTTGGTCTTAAAATGCTTCACCATGCCTTTATTGAATTGTCGATAGGCAAATGCAACAGGCGTGAGTACCACAAAGAAAATGATCGACAAAAGCACTTTGGAATTAATATTTCCCAGAAAGTGCGCAAACTTCATCCAGTATTTTGCTATCCAGGTTGTTATCCTGGATTCAAACGCATTTCCCATAATGAGGAGGCAGGCAAGCCACAGCAGCCATTGCGCACTGAATAACAGGTAACAGATCAATAACGCCAATGAAAGGACATTAATCGTTTTAAATACAGCAATTCTGTCCAAGTGAAGTCCTTAAAAAAGAGTGTAAATGAAGGGGGCGATAGCTGAGCCGCCTGTAAATACAAGAATCCCTATCAACAATAACATCAGGATCATAGGGAGCAGCCACCATTTTTTTCTTTCCTTTAAAAAGAACCACAAGTCTTTTAGAAATTCCATTATATTTCAACCTCAGTATTCTAATGTTGTACAATCTTTATTTTATATGCCAGTCCTGCAAAAAAAACAAGAATATAAGAAACGTATCTTGACAAGACGCAAACACTTTGAAGGTATAAATTTTCGTGAACCGCATTTTAGTCTAAGACATAGTCCTCACGCCAGTCTTTTTCCTCCAGCCAGTCGGGTTGTTCATTCTTTATAAATAGGTAGTCGCCTATTACGAGGCAGTCTATGTCCGTTCTCATGAAACACTTGTATGCGTCTTCTGGTGTGCAGACTATAGGTTCTCCTCTCACATTAAAGCTTGTATTGACAATTACACTATAACCCGTTTGCTTCTTAAAAGCCTCTATGAGCTTGTAGTATCTGGAATTCGTCTCCTGATGTACGGTTTGCAGCCTTGCTGAATAGTCCAAATGTGTAATGGCGGGTATGTCCGATCGAAGAGTGTAGAGTTTGTCTCTTATCGGCAGACTATGATAGTTTTCCGGCAATGCATATTTCCTGTTTGCCGCTACTTCAGCGATAAGGAGCATGTACGGCGAGGGCCTATCGATATCAAAATATTCCCGGGTATCGTCGTAGATAACTGATGGTGCAAATGGTCTGAAACTTTCACGGAATTTAATCTTCACGTTCAACCGCTTTTGCATATCTTTATTCCTGGCATCTCCCAGGATGCTTCTATTTCCCAGGGCTCTCGGCCCAAATTCCATCCTTCCCTGAAACCAGCCGATCGCTTTTCCTCGAGAAAGCATATCTGCGACTGTCTCGCATAATACATCAAAGTCTGTGTAGTAGTGATATGGGGCACTGTACTGCCGGGCCATCAACTCGATATCCAGGTCATCAAATTCGGGCCCCAAAAAAGAGCCGCGCATGCTGTCAGAATTGCTGCCGACACTTCTCTCCTGGCCGAAATACATATGGTAGACCGCACAGGCAGCACCCAGAGCCCCACCTGCATCCCCGGCTGCTGGCTGGATCCAGATGTCTTCAAAGATACCTTCCCTCAAAAGTTTGCCGTTGGCAACGCAGTTCAAAGCCACTCCTCCCGACAAACAGAGTGTTTTTGCCCCTGTCAGTTTCTTTGCCGTCATGCTCATCTTCATGACAATGTCTTCAGTAATCTGCTGAGCGGCCAGGGCTAGGTTTGCATGATGTTGTTCTATATTTGTTTCCTGCATCCGGCGGGGAAATCCAAATAACTGCTCCCATTTTTCGTCTTTCACCATGCTCAATCCCGTCGTATAATCAAAGAAATCCTGATTCAGCCAGATGGAACCATCCTCCTTCACATTGGCGATGCATTCATAGATACTGTCTCTAAACTTCTTTACCTGAGCCGATGCGGGATCGCCGTAAGGTGAAAGTCCCATGAGCTTGTACTCTCCTGAGTTAACCCTGAAGCCGAGATAGTAAGTAAAGGCAGAGTAGAGAAGGCCGACAGAATGGGGGAATCTCATTTCCTTCAATGTAGTAATGTCCCTGTCTTTGCCGAATCCTATGGATGCAGTCGCCCATTCACCGACGCCGTCTATGGTCAGGATTGCCGATTCTTTATAAGGTGACGGGAAAAATGCGCTGGCAGCGTGTGCTAAGTGGTGATCGGTGAACAACAGTTTTGTTTTGGCCCGGCTCCACTTTCCGATTTTTGACAGCTCATCTCGGATGAGTTTTTTTAAGAACATCTTTTCTTTTATCCATACAGGCATAGCAGAGAGAAAAGACTTCAACCCCTGTGGAGCATAAATATAATAAGTCTCTAAGAGTCTCTCGAATTTGAGGAGGGGCTTATCATAAAAGACAATGGCATCCATGTCGTCAAGTGCGGCTCCATCACACTTAAGGCAAAAATCGATGGCATTTATCGGGAAGGAGGAATCATGTTTCTTGCGGGTGAAACGTTCTTCCTGGGCGGCGGCGATAATCTCACCATTTTTTAGTAGTGCCGCTGCCGAATCATGATAGAATGCGGATATACCGAGGATGTTCATATTTAAAGTAAATTATTTCCTTTCATAAATTCTGAAATCGCCTCTGCAACCAACTGATGTCCTTTCCGATTCCAATGCTGGTTATCGTAATAATAGACATCTTCTCCTTTTTTGGCAGCTTCCTTTAGAGAAGCTGTCAAATCAAGATATGGGATGTTCAAGGTATCACATATCTTTGCTAATACTTTATCGGGTGTCTCAAGATCGTAGGTATCGGTATTCAAGTTGTATTTTTTGACAATTTTAGGCCAAAAAACATTATTATAAACTTGAATAATAGTCGGGGCAGCAACGACCACGAAGCGAGTACCATTTCTTTTGCATAGCCAATTGGTTTCGTTGATTATGCCCTGCATAAGATTGAAAGCACCGATAGTTTGTTCATCAGGATTCTTCTTACAAATTCTTAACTCTGAGGGCATATTTTCGATGGCATACTTATTCTTCTTCAGCTCGTGCAGATATTTATCGAGAAAATTAACTAAATGAGATTGAGGCAGATCGCATACTTGTTCTTTTTTCCTAAGATAGCGACCTTCTGTACGCGGTACGGGGATATTTGTCAAGTCGATTTTACCCTGCTTGTTCAAAACGGCTTGCGGGCGTTTATACCCGTCGATCCAGTCTGATAGACCGATAATATCATCGAAATCATTTCCCATATAAATCACCATAACAACTACGTCTGGTTTGTAACTCAGAGCTCTTAATTTCAATAAAAGATATTCCTGAGTGGGACCATATCCATTGACTCCGAAATTCAAGACTTCTATATTCTTAAAGAGATTGTTCTCCATAATCTGCGTGAAAACGGCCTTATCATCGACATCCATACCTGTGGTGAATGAGTCACCAAGAACGGCAATTCTTTTTTCCCCTGAGGTCTTGGCTACATGACGCTCCTTGTCTCTCATACCGGCGTTATTGATTGTAACTACGGTATGATATTCATGTTTGGAGCTAACCACACCCGACATATTTGGAATTAGTTGCCAGCCCAGTGCATCGTTGTATTCAAAGAATATATTCTGTTCGGATTTGACATTTTCATGAGGATTAAACGCACGAAAATAAACTTCCGCCATGACGAAGGTTACGAGAAGACTGAATAAGAGAAGGCATAGATTTTTTGTGATGTCCTTCTTTCTGCAAATTATAAGAAGAGCGCCTATCGATATTAAAGTGATGTCATATATCCTGAAATTCGTCCTGATGTGACTGGAAATTCCATCCGGACAAAACCATATTGTCAGGGTCCACTCATTGATAAAGATCGCCGCGAGAATAAAAAAGGACCCGACGCAGATAATCAGCCTTTCGATTATAGGAATATTTTTCATCTTATAAAATTGTCTTTTTTGTAGTACAGGACAAGAGCATATTTTTTAAATTACGGTATGAAGACAATTTGTTTATTTTTATCAGCAAGGAAGTTAAAAATCAATATTTTAAAAGGACATTGATAGATTGTGATATGGAGATTCAAGTTCCTGCTCAATAAAGGCACGATGTAATGAAAGAAGGATTTAAAAATATTATATTACTCTTCATTTCTGTAGCAATGTGTCTGTATGCATCGGAATACTTCTTGGGGTTTTATCTGACAAAATCTATTCTTCATTTCCCTGTGCCTCCCCATGCAGAGCAGAAACATGTCACGGTCGATTATCAAGTTACCTACCGCTACAATAATTTTTCCCTGCGAGGCGCTGATCTTGAACTTGCAGAGGAATATGACGGGTTTTTTTTAGGAGACTCTTTCTTCTTTGGTCAGGGAGTGGGTGAGGGAAACAGCTTTTCGGACATCCTACTTCAAAAAGGATACAAGGTACTGAATGCTTCAGAAATTGCGACGAACCCTATCGACTATTTTCATAAATTGCGCATTCTTCAAAGTTACCATCTGAAAACACGAAAGGTCGTAGTTGGATTTTGCACGGGAAACGATTTTCAGGATATAGGGGACAAAAAAATTAATGATGCCCTTGATTATATTTATCGTCCCGAATTTCTGCGTTACAACGGTTCCAATTTTTTAAGATTGGAGCGCTTACGTTACCAGATCCGCAAAAAATGGATTCAACTCAATGACTGGGTCGAAGGTCTCTATTCCGGAAGATCATATTCGGAGACCGTGGTCGTTCATGATTTTGAACATAGGAAGAAATTCTATCCCGACTGGATTCAATTTTTTTCCAACAATAGGCCGGATATCATGAAAACCATGCAAGGTTATGACCAGAAGCCGTTTACAGATGTCAACATGACAGAAGATGAATATCTGCAAAAATTACAGATCAACGATGATTCATTGAAGAATACATTGAAGATTTTGAACACCTTTTGTGAAATCTCCAGGCCAGCCCGTGTCTATGTTGTGCTGATCCCCGACCCCTATTATGTATTCGGATTTCAATCTGTTAAATATCAAGATTTTTTACATCGACTGGTCAAAGGACTCGATCCATCAATTACAGTGATTGACCTGCATGGTCTAACTACGAGAGAAATGCATTACCTGCATGACGGTCACTGGAATTTAAAAGGACACAAATTTGTGGCAGATATCATCGCACACCGTGTCTTATTTCGTGATTGATTACCTGATATCTGATTAATTTTTCCCGTGCTCTCATCTTATCTTTCACAAGAGGCATGGTCAACTTCAGGGTGGCGATCCGCCAATAAGCTTTCAGCAAGTCGGCACGCCTGATACGCTCGATGGTTTGTGGAAGATAATGTTTACGATAAAATAAATACTCCGCCCTGACTTTTTTCCCCCACTTTTCCGCTGTAGTGGATTGTCGCTCACTCTGCCCTCCGAGATGGATGACGATTGCTTCTTCTATATAACCAATCTCGTAATCGAGTTTCCTTATCCTAAGGCACAGATCCTCGTCCTCTCCATATAGAAAAAAATCCTCATCAAAACCTCCAACCTTTTTTATTATATCTGAACGAGCGATCATACTTGAGCCCTGAACGCAGGCAATAGAACCTCTGAATCCGGATACCTCACCTGACGTGTACTTTTGCCCTGGATATCTGTAAGAGACGGATTCCTGTGGCGTACTGTCCGGGTAAATTAATTTAGTGCCGGCCAGACCGATGTATGGCTTGGCATCCATAAATGATATAGCTTTTTTAAATGCCCCCGGCAGTACTATGGTATCAGGGTTAAGAAAGAAAATATAGCGCCCTGTGCACTGTGACAATACCTGATTATTTGCCGCACCAAACCCCTTGTTCTCAGGGTTTGTAATGAGGTTTACAAAGGGGAAATTTTTTCGGACGTAACTAACACTTTCGTCTGATGATGCATTGTCAACAACAAATACCTCTTTAACTATGTCATCGGATTCGATGACCGATCTGAGACATGTTCCAATCAAATTGGCTGTGTTATAAGATACTATGATAACTGATAAATCCATTTGTTACGATTTATACTCTAAAAGTTCATCATAAATATTTTCGTATTTTTTTGATACAGCATCCCATGTATTGTGGAGAGCAGTCTTGTAGGCTGCTTCACCCATTCTCAATCTTACTTCTTTGTTTAGCAGAATGCCGAATTTTTCACTGGCGCTATCAATATCAGCTCTGTCCTCAATGACAAATCCGTTTGCACCGTTGAGTACAAGGTCTTTTGCACCCACGTTGCCGCTAACGACAACAGGCAGCGATGCCGCCATGGCTTCGAGGACGGCGATGCCGAAGGTGTCAAATTTTGAGAGGATGGAAAATATATCACTTGCCAGGTAGATTCGTTCGAGGTTTTCTCTGTGTACGCCCGCGAAAATAACATCCCCGCCGATTCCCAAGTTTCCGGCAATCTGCATGTAGCCCTTTTCATCTCCTCTGCCGACGACCAGTAATTTTATTTTTTGGGGATGAAGCTTTGCCTTCACCTTCGCTATAGAGGCCAAAACTTGATCAAGACCCTTGATATCAAAATTCATAGATACGAAGAGAATGACAACATCTTCAGTATCGATCTTCAAGATGTTCCTGATTTCAATGCGGCACCGCTCGCGGTCAAGCTCAGTGAATCTTGATACATCAATGCCCGGATGAATAACCTTGATTCTATCCGGATCGACGTCATAATATCGTAAAAATGCCTTTTCTGCCAGGTTCGACACGGATATGAATCTCCGGCACCTTGGGTTCCTGACCAGCCATCTTTCCACCCATGCTATGGCACGATCATTGAGCCCCATATATTTATTCCGGACTTCGTGAACCCAGAATTCGTGGGGCACACCGTGCATTGTATAAATGTCCGCATCGAATATCCTGTCGTGAGTATGAATAAGGTCGAAATCCATCTTCGCAATTTTGCGTTTTACGAAGAAGGCATAGCTCAGAGTTGTCAGGAATCTGGGAAAGGTGATAATGGGCACCTTGCAGAAAGTAAGACGGTCTGTGTTTGTTACCCATTTATTGGCGAAGACACTGATATCATAATACGGATTACTGGCTATCTGTCCGGTGAGTTCCGAAACAAAATGTTCTGCTCCGCCAACAAGACCATACTTTGGAATAGCGACGGCTATTTTACGGCTGTTACGCGCCATTAATCAGACGGACGAACCCCTTTGCCCCGATACTGCCTGACTATTGATGACCTCAGTCTTACCATCAATATCCTGTTTGTTGTTGAGATGCCATAGGATGGCCATCATGGCCATTATGGTATAAAACACTATAGCTGGCGGTCCACTCATCGTGCTTTCAAACAGTCCCTGAATTAAAAATGCAATCAGAGCCACCATTAAACAGAAGCTCCAGTGTCTGAAGAAGTCTTTTTTACCGTTCTTGATGACATGCCGACCCATGCGGAAAAATTCAAACAAAATGTAAAAGAAAAATGCA
>Ga0335071_10009320_pt1 | contig 10047 bp, 9 predicted proteins | sample Lox_Sample_15_FD_206724 | JGI IMG/M metagenome (GOLD analysis project Ga0335071, IMG submission 206724) | Soil microbial communities from Loxahatchee National Wildlife Refuge, Florida, United States - Lox_Sample_1.5 | ecosystem: Environmental > Terrestrial > Soil > Wetlands | place: USA: Florida...
CGCGGTGACGCCGAACTCGCTCGTGTACATCGTGTCGGAGGCCTGGTAGACCGTGGAATTGGCGTTGAGCACCAGGATCCCAAGGAGAACGATGGCCCCCACCACCAGGATCATCTGACCGAGATTCATCCGCCTGCCTTTCCGATTCCCGCCGCGTCAGTCGCTGGTCGTCGCGGAGGCGATTTCTTCCAGCGTCGTCTGGCCGAGCTTGATCCGCTCGATGCCCGCCCGGCGGAGGTCCCACATGCCGTCCTTCATCGCCTGCTCGCGGACCTTCTCCTCGTCCACGTCCTCGCCGGAGGCAGTGATGAGGTGACGGATTTCGCGCGTGAAGTAGAGCGCCTCGTGGATGGCCGCGCGGCCCTTGTATCCCCCGTTGCACTTGTCGCACCCCGAGGCCTCGTAGAACGTGTGGGTCTCGATGTCCTCCTCGGTGAACCCGAACTTCACGTACGTGTCGACGTCGATCTCGTTCCTGGGCACCGCCCGCTTGCAGGCCGTGCAAAGCGTGCGGACGAGGCGCTGGGCGACGATGATGTTGATGGCGTACGCGATGAGGAAGGGCTCGATCCCCATTTTGTAGAGCCGGCTGACCGCGCTGGGGGCGTCGTTGGTATGGAGCGTCGAGAACGTGAGGTGCCCCGTGTTCGCGAGCTTGATGGCGATCTCGGCCGTCGCCTTGTCGCGCATCTCGCCGACCAGAACGATGTCGGGATCGTGGCGCAGTATCCCGCGGATGGCCAGGTCGAAGTTCATTTTCGGCCCGATTTTGAGCTGGCGTGCGCCCCGGATGATGTACTCCACCGGGTCCTCCACCGTCAGGACGTTCAGCGTGGGATCGATCACCTGGTGGAGGGCGGCCACGAGCGTCGTGCTCTTGCCGCTTCCCGTCGGCCCGGTCAGGATCACGATGCCCTGCGGCTTGGCGATCGCCTGGTCGAAAAAGGTCTTGGCGGGGCCCATGAGCCCCAGCTTGGCGAGGTCGGTGATGACCTTCCGGTCATCCAGCACGCGGATGACGATGCTCTCGAACTTGTGGCGGTATTCAACGCCCACGATCGGCATGATCGAGACGCGGAAGCGGATCATCGTGTCGTCGATCAGGCGCTGGATGAACCCGTCCTGCGACATCTCCCGCTCGAACCGGTCGACGTTCTTGGACCGGTCCTTCACCACCGCCGCCACCGCCTCGGGCATCGTCTTATCCTGCACGTGCCACAGCTTCAGCGCACCGTCGACGCGGAACCAGAACTCCGTCCTGTTGCCTTCCTTGGCCAGGATGTGGATATCGCTTGCGCCCTGGCGCACCGCCTCGACCAGCGCCCCCTCCACCAGGTTCACCAGGGCGCTCTTGCTGATTTCCGCCTCGAGCGCCTCTTCGTCGAGCGCGCTCTCCTCCTCGTCCTCCTTCATCTGGATCCCGACCTGCGAGTTCTCCAGGAGCTTGAGGAACTCGTTTTCCGGAGGAATGACCTGCTCGAAGAGGCTCTGGAGGTCCTTGAGCCGGCAGTAGGCGACCTCGTACTTCTTGGCGCCGAAATTGCGCGCGATGAGCGGGATCCGCCGGTCCGTCGGGTCCGCGGCGATGATGATCAGCTTGTCGGGCTGCTTTTCGTCGAACTTGAGCGGCAGCATCTTCGTCTGCATGAGCATGTCGCGCACGTTTGACGGGAGGCCGTCGACGTTCTTCTTGATGAAATCCAGCTTCGGCTTGTCCAGCTTCTCGTCCGAGAGGTAGATTTCCCTGAACGCGTACAGGTCGGCCACCTCGCGGAACACCGCGTCGTGGTCCGCGTTGAAATCGTTGACCAGGATCTGCCCGAGGTTCCGCCGGTTTTTCTTCTCCTCCGACTCCTTGACCTTGAGGGATTTCTCCAGGGTCTCGTAGTCGATGATCCCCTTCTTGAGGAGGGCGAACCCGATCTTGTCGGTGATATCGATATGCGCCATGGAACGATAGCCCCCGGTTTTCGATGACCCCGGTGCGCGCGCCGTCAGGCGCGCGGCACCTGCTCAGATACCGCCACCAACTGCCCCATCGCCGGGTTCTTCGGCTTGATGGTTGCAGTCTCCGACGACACCAGCGTCAGTGCCGTCAGCACGATCATGATGATCATGGAGATCCAGAGCTGGATGAAGTCGATGGCGTTCTTCATCTTGTACGAGGTCTCTTTCTCGTAGTACTCCGCAAGCTGGAACGCCGTGTTCTTGACGGTGCCGGTTTCCGCGCCGGAGTGGAAGCGCGAAATGGCCGTTTTCGTGAAGACGCCTGTCGCCTCGAACGCCTCGGTGATGCCGGCGCCCTTCTGGATCATCATCGGGAGGGCCACCGTCTTGATCTGGTGCTCCATGAACTTGTTCCCGCACGCCTCCGCGGCCATGCGGATCACCTCGATGTTCTCCCCCGCCCCGCTGTAGAGCGCGTAGAAGACGCGGCAGAAGATCTCGATGCTCGTCTTGTGAAGGAGCTGTCCCATCACCGGGATGGACCAGAGGTACTTGTCCAGGATGAACCTCCCCCGCTCGGTCGTGAAGAACCGGATGGCCACGATCGTGGGCACCGCGAGCAGGATCAGGATGATGATCATGTGGCTGACCAGGAAATCGCTCAGGGCCAGCGTCGCCCGCGTCATCGGAGGAAGGTCGATCTTGAACTTGACAAACAGCTTGGCGGTGGCCGGAAAGATGTATCCCACGTAGTACACGACGGCGCCGAAGAGGACCACCAGCGTCACCACGGGAGTGATGAGGGCGCTTTTCAGGTTCTTCTTGAAATCGGCCTGGCGCTCGAGGAACTTTGCGGTGCTGTCGTAAATCTCGGCCATATTACCGCTCTTGGAGGCGAGCCCGAGCATGTGGGCGGTGAACCGTCCGAGCACCGCTTCGTGCTTGATGAAGGCGCGCTCGCTGTCCTTCCCCTGCTTGAGCTCCGTGTTGATGTCACGGATGGCCTCACGCAGCGTCCGGTTCTGCACGTCGTTCACCATGAGCTGCATGATCTCGTTGAAGGGAAGCTTCTGGCGGATGAGGTCGGCGCTCACGCGCACAAACGTCACGATCTCCGTGGCCGGGGGCTTCGCCTTGAAGTCGAACAGCCGCTTCTGGACGCGGATGACCCTGTACCCCATCTTCTGCAGGGCCTCCTGCACCTCCCCTTTGGAGAACGCCTTCTGTTCGCCGCTGATCGGCTTCTCCGTGCCGCGCTGGACCCTGTACACCCAGGTCGAGCGCGGAACCACGTTCAGCAGCTTGAAATTGCGCTGCGATGCAAGCTGTGAGGCCTTCTGCTTCGCCGAGCGGGCAGAATCGGCCTCGAGTATGCCCTGGACGGGCTTTCCCGCTCCTGTGACCCCCTCGATCCGGAACTCAGGCATTCAGTCGGTCCTCCCTGATCTCAATACAGACATGGGTGCAATGTGGCGTGTATCCGCGACACACGCTGTGCTTTCCATCAAACAGAGAAAGGGTATCCTCCCGCCACGGCCCCGATTGACGTGACAGCCGGATCCCCCATCCGGCAGCACTCGGAGACGTTTCGAAGAGGTACCCCCTCCCCGGAACCTCGAGGACGCAACCCGTGAGGCTCAGTTCATCAGAGCCTGGTCCACCTGGTCGCTGTCCGCATACACATACATGACCACCCTGACGTTCGTGCCGTCGAGGCCGCTCTCGGTCCCCACCCCGGTGAGCGTCACATGGTCCGGATACCCCCCCACAGGATCCGGCGTCAGCGAATACGAGCCGTTCTCGTTTGATGGCTTGCTGGTGATCTTGGCCATCGTCAGACCATGGAAGCTGTAGCTCCCCCCCCCGTACGTCGAAGGCCTTCTGTAGTACGACCGGGCGATCGACGCAAAGTGGGCGAGGTCGTTGGCCACTTCGTCCCTGTTGGTCGATGCTGCCTGATCGTGAAACATCGTCATCCCCACCGCGACCATGATCCCGACTATCACGACTCCCACAGCGATTAGAAGCAGCTGCTGACTACCCATGAGTGTACTTCTCGCCTAGGATAAGGAAAGGCCCCCTGCGATTTCCCACAGGGGGCCTGGTATCCACTACAGTTAGTTCTTCACGAACATGCTGTCACGATCCGGCCACACGACCACGTGGACCTCGACCGCAGAACCGTTGTAGATTTCGTTCCCGACGCCCTTGATCTCGAGCGAAGCCGCCGAACCGCTCCCCGCACCGCCGACCGCGATCGAGTACGTGCCGTTCGCGTTCGAGGGCTTGTTGGTGAGCAGTGTGATGGCGCTCGTCGTGAGGAGGCTGAAGGAGTTCCCGCCGCCGCCGAGAGACGTCGGCCTGCGGTAGAACTGCTGCGCACGGGAGGCCAGGTTCACCAGGTCGTTGCTCAGCGCGTCACGGTTGGCGTTGATGGCGCTGTCGGAGAACATCGTAATCCCCACGGCCACCGCGATACCGACGACGATTACGCCGAGGATGATGAGGAGAAGCTGCTGCTGTCCCATTGTGGAGCTCCTATGATGGTGATTGTTATTTGGTTACACGAACTTACAGACCTTGACGCTCTTCGTCATCGTTCGCTTCCTTTTCCATCAAGGCGTATGCCAAACAACGGGGGTGCCAAAGGAGCGAAAAACCCGAAGAACGAGGGACAGGCTTGCCGGGTCAGGTAATTCTTACCAGCCCGATGTTACCTTGACCACACAGAAAGGTAACACTCAATACCTATTCACGCAAGCGCGGAGGCGACCTCGGTGAGCGTCGTCACACCCTTTTTGAGGAGCTCGACCCCGTGGCGCTGGATGCTGATCATCCCCTGCTGCACGGCGGCCTCCCGCAGGTGTTGCATGTCAAATTTACCGCCCGACCAGAGGATCTGTTCCCTCACCTGATCCGTCCAGTCCAGCGCCTCGTGGAGCGGCATGCGGCCCTTGTACCCTCCTGTGCAGTTGATGCACCCCACCGGCCTGAAGAACTTGGTCGCCGCAGCCTCGTCCTCGGCAAACCCGAGCCGCGTCACCAGTTCCCGGCTCACTTTCGTCAGGGGCTCCTTGCACCGTTCGCACAGCTTGCGCACCTGGCGCTGGGCGATCACCGCGCTGACGCCTTCGGCGACAAGGAACGGCTCATTTCCATGTGTCAGCAGGCGAGCCACCGCGGTCACCGAGTCGCGGGCGTGAAGCTTGCCGAACACCTGGCGCCCGGACACCGAAAGGCGGAGCGCGGCCGCCGACGCAGGAGCACGGTCAAGATCGCCGATATAGACAATGTCCGGGTCGTGGTGCAACAGCGCTTCCAGCGCGTCGTCGACGCTGAGCTTCTGGTTGATCTTTGCCTGCCGCGCCCCTTCGAGGAACATCTCGACCGGGTCCTCCACGGTGATCGTGTTCACCGAAGGTTTCATGATCGTGCGCAGCGCCGCCAGCAGCGTGACGGTCCTCCCGCCGCCGGAGGGTCCCGCGATGATCACGAGTCCGCGCGGGCGGGCCAGGGCTTCTTTCAGCACGCGCAGCGCATACGGCTGGGACACCGCGGCGTCGAGTCCGCCCGGATCGGGATCGCGGTGGACTTTGATCACCACCGATTCGAGCTTGCCGGTCAGCTCCCTGGAAGCCACGGGCAGCACGGCCACGGAGTAGCGGATGATCTGGCTGTCGACCGTCTTCTGGAGAGCGCCGGTCTGCGCGGCCATCCGCTCGAACCTGTCCATCCCCTGCCCGCGCGACTTGATCACGGCGACCACCGCCTCGGCCCGTGTATCCTCGATGGTATACCAGAGCGCGAGCTGGCCGTCGATCCGGAAGCAGACATCTGTTTTCCGCGGGCCGCGCGGGATCACGTGGATGTCCGTCGCCCCGACACGCACCGAATCAGAGAATATGTTCTCCACGAGTCCCTGGAGCTGCCCCCGGGAAATGTCGCGGTCGATCGAGCCCTCGAAATCGGGGTCCTCTTCCTCGACGACAGCCTCGGGGATGCCGAGCGCGCTCCCCCCCGGCTGGTCCTTCTCGAGCGTCAGCTGGCGCCAGTACTCGGCCCAGTCCCGCTCTTTCATGTAGCAGATCTCGAACTTCTTGTAGGGAAGAGCGCGGGCGACGTCGGAGATCTCCCTGTCGGCGGGATTCGGCGTCACCACGATGATCTTGTCGGGCTGATTTTCCGCGAGATCGTAGGGCAGGACCTTGTGGCGCATGGCGAGCTGCCGGATCGGCTCCGGGAGCCCGCGGATGATTTTCAGCACGTCGGAGGGAAGGAGGCGGCGCGCGCCGCGCTCGTTGATGTCGATGACGCGAAACGCGTAGAACTGCGCCACCTGGTAGTGGAGGACGTCCTGCGAGAGACCGAACTCTTCCTTCAGGATCTCCACCAGGCTCCGTTTGTCGCGCTCGTTCGCTTTTTTCCACTCCGCCGCCTGCATCGCGACATCGTCGGAGATGATCCGGTTCCGGACCAGGTGCTCCAGGAACGAAGTCATGAACGGCCGCGCGCCGCCTCCCTGAGTCCGCGCAAGCGGCGGCGCCGTCCGGCGCTCCCCGGCTTCCTGCGGCTTCGATTCCGACGGCGTCTCGAATTTCGGCATGTCAGGATTTTCCTCCGGAAGGAGACTGCTTCACCTTATCGATCAGGGCGAGGATGTCCTCGATCGGCGTCGTCTTCCCTATGAAGTAGTCGTTCGGCGATTCGGCCGCGAGACCTCTCGTGTGCTCGTCGTCATACCCCGAGATGAAAATGAACGGCATGTCTTTGGCGTCCGTGAACTCCCGTACGAAGCTGTGAAAGCGGACCCCGTCCAGCGTCGGCATGAAGACGTCGGAGATGATGAGGTCGATTTTCTCCCCTTCCAGGGCCTCGCGTGCCTGCTTCCCGTCCTGCGCTTTCACGACGTCGTACCCATGTTCGCGGAGCACGCCGTCCATGATGTTGAGGAACCCCTCCTCATCGTCGACAAGCAGAATTCTCATGGTATACCTGCAGTTGTGAGAATACGAGCACGCCGGGCCGCCGGCGGCGTGACGCTGATCAAGCTGTGGGCCCTGCAGGGCTCGAACCTGCGACCCGCAGATTATGAGTCTGCTGCTCTAACCAACTGAGCTAAGGGCCCCCCAATGAGAATATAGACACAGACATCTGAAAAAACAACAATTTGAATATTCCGTCGAATTTTGTATACATTGGGCTAATGTCCTATTGCCCTGCATCACGCACGCCCGGCACCCCGCTGTGTATCTTGTGTGCCAGCCCTCGCCACGCGCCAATGAAGGAAGGAGTCAGATCCTCATGATGACGTCACGCCGGATCCAGACGCTCCCGCTGCTCGGCATTCTCGTGCTGCTCTCGATCGCTGCGGCACCGGAGTGCTTCGCTCAGCACCGGCCGGCACAGCTCCGGGAATTCCTCCTGCAATACAGGGGAAAGGAGGTCCAGATCATCGACAAGACCGGAGGCACGGAACAGTTCACGTCCGGCGATCCGACAAAGGCCTACACGCTGACGCTCAACGAAGTCGAGGGGGACTACATCGTGGTCAGCCGGAACACCGCGACGGACAAGCGCACGTTCATCTACCCCCTGTCGGTCATCAGGCGCGTGATCTACCAGTTCGACGGCAAGCCGTACGAGAAAATACTGCTCGAGATGTACTAGCGGCGCACCCTTGACATCCTGCCGGATTTCCGTTATATTGAGTGCGGGAGTCCACCCCCTATTTCCTCCGCTATCCCGACCTCCGCTCCAGCGTTCGAATTCGGTGACAGATCAAGGCAGGAGGGTTCCTATGGCCAAAGGCAAAAGCATCCTCCATCATTGCGTCCACTGCGAGCGGACGGCAAAGATGGAGCTTATCGGACCGGCAGAAAACCAGCCGGAGAAGACGTGGTACCGGTGCACCCGGTGCAGGCATGCCACGCTTGTCGATATTGCGGCGCTGAAGCAGAAACTGGAAGAATCGGCCAGGAAGCCCGAGCGGGAGCAGTGCCAGGAGTACCGCCCCGAAAACACGTATACCGTGGGGGAGGCGATTTTCCACAACGAATGGGGCATTGGGAAAGTCGTATCCAAGGAGCGGACTTCCGGCGGCGACAGGGCGATCGTCGTCGCGTTTGAGAAACTGGGGGAGCGGAGACTCCTCGAGAATACGGTTGTTGAACCGGACACCAACTAGCCGCGCACGAGAAGGAGGTGATTTCGTTTGGTCGGCATCATCGTTTCGGACAATGAGCCAATTGACCGCGCCATTAAGCGGTTCAAGAAGAAGTACGAGCGCTCAGGCGTCCTGAAGGAATTCAAGAAGCGGGCATACTTTACGAAACCCTCCGTCAAGAAACGGATGAAACGCGTCAAGGCCATCCGCAGAGCACAGCGGACGCTGGCCGAGCAGGGCTGATCGTCACGCGCCCTCAGACCCGCCGCAGGGCGGGGGAAAACCCGCCTCACGGCGGGTTTTCCTTTTTCCACGCTCACCACTCGATCCCCCTGCCCGCAAGAATTTGCTGCGCCCCCTGGTGGCCGAGCCGCGCGGCCCGGCGGTAGGCGGCGAGCGCTTCATCGGCGCTCCCCTGCCGCGCGGAGAGTATCTGACCCACCAGGAAAAATGCCTCCCGGTAGTTCGGGTTGAGTTGTATGGCCCTCTTCAGCGTGCCGAGCGCCTCGTCCGTCTTCCCGGTCATCATGAGTGCGTACCCGAGGTCGTATGTCGTCACGGCCGCCGCCGGATTGATGGCAAGGGACTGCCTGTAGCATGCCGCCGCCTCGTCGAACCGGTGCTCGACCAGGCGCACGTTGCCGAGATTTGTGATCGTCTGGTATTCCCCGGGGGCGAGGGCAAGCGACGAGCGGAGCGTCCGCTCGGCATCCGCGGTATCACCCATGAGGACATACGCCCCGCCCATGTTGCACATCGCCTCCGCGAATGAGGGGTGCAGCTCGATGGCCCGTGCGAAGCTGGCGATCGCGCCGGGGTAGTCCTGCTTCTCCATGAGGGCAAGCCCGAGTTCGTTGTGGGCCAGGGGATGCCCCGGGCTGACTGCGATCGTGTGCCGCCAAACGGTCTCGGCATCATGCCAGTCCCCCACATGGCGCGCAGTGCGATACCCCAGGAATGCCAGCACCACGCCCGAAACGGCGATAGCCGGGGGGAGGAGACGCCTCAGCCGGCTCCCTTCTTCCCGCACCCAGACATGTGCAAGACAGCCGCCGGCGAGTATGCAGAAGGGGGCCCCCGCGAGATAGGCATACCGGTTTGCAATCACCTGGATCGTCGAGGCGACAAACCCCGCCATGGGGAGAATCGCAAGCACGTACGCACCCCAGGCATACATACACCCCCGCATTCCCTTCCACCAGAGCAGCGCCGCAAGGAGCGTCACAGCCGGTGTCAGCGAGGCGAAAAGCAGGAACGGCACAAGCTTTGGGTAGGAATAGAGCTCCGCCAGATTGGCCGGCCAGAATGATTTCACCAGGTAGAAAGCCAGATTGTACATGCCGAGCTCCCACGAGGAATACTCGGATTTTGCCCGCAGGAGCTGCGCGGTGCTCGAACCCCCTTCCGATGAAGCGTAGGCGACGACAGCGGCTGCGCAGGCGAGCACGAAAAAAGGGATCTTCTCCCGGAGGATCGTCCACCACACTTTCCATCCGAATCCGGGTTTCGTCCCGGTCACCAGGTCGATGATGACGAAGAGGGCCGGGAGCATCATTACCGATCCTTTTGCCGTGAGTGCCAGGGCAAAGAGGGCGACTGCTCCCAGGTAGGCCGCACGTCCGCTGACTGTCCCTCTCGACGCAGCGTACCGGAGATAGAGAAATATCGAGGCAAAGGCGAAAAACGCGCTCAGGAGATCTTTCCGGCTCGAGACACAGGCCACGGACTCCACACGAAGCGGATGCCATGCGAAGAGCAGCGCCGCCAGTATGCTGCCGGCGAGGACCGCCCGATCCTGCCGGGAGACCTCACCTTTAAGCGTGCTGCGCAGCAGGGGGAGGCAGATGAGGAGCATCCAGACCGCGTTGGCGGCATGGAGGAGCATGTTCGTCAGGTGGTGGCCCCGGGGATCAAGCCCCCAGATCCTGTAGTCGACG
>Ga0335071_10009321_pt1 | contig 10047 bp, 7 predicted proteins | sample Lox_Sample_15_FD_206724 | JGI IMG/M metagenome (GOLD analysis project Ga0335071, IMG submission 206724) | Soil microbial communities from Loxahatchee National Wildlife Refuge, Florida, United States - Lox_Sample_1.5 | ecosystem: Environmental > Terrestrial > Soil > Wetlands | place: USA: Florida...
TAATCTCCCAAACCTCCGTGGGGAAACGTCCGCCAACGTACTCGCGCTCATCTCGCGCAATCACACGCATGCCCGTCCTTGCGGAGATCCTTCGCGATGCCGTGTTCACCACCGCTTTGGGCGCACGCAGGGCGGCGAAGCCGAGTTCGTCGAACCAGTAGTCGGTTGCCACCTCGACGGCCTCGCTCATCAGGCCTTTGCCCTGCCATGGCAACCCCATCCAAAAACCGCGATTGTTCTTCTCGCCGCGGATCAGTGCGACGCTGCCGATGAGCTGCCCGGGATCGGTCTTCAATCGCAACATCCAGTGCCATTCGTCGCCGCGCGCCATGGCCGGAAGCGCATCGTCGCGATAGTACGTCAGCGCGCCGTCGGGAGGATACGGCCAGGGAACCCGCTTCGCCAGGTAGCGCACAATCTCCCAATGAGGGAAGAGCACCTGTACCTGCGCCGCGTCGGCGAGTTCCAGCGGACGCAGTTCCAGGCGCGCAGTCTCGAGCGTCGGGGGCATTCCTCAATTTAGTTCCCGGGGACGAACTCCGCAACCTTCTGACGCCGCGGCGACCGAGCCGGCGACCGAAAAGTGTCGCGGCTTATACTGAAGGATCATGTTCCAGATCGACTTCGCGGAGCTGAAGGCGGCCGCGCATCCCATTTCCTGGCGCGCCATTTTCGCGATCCTCGTCTGAACCGCGCAGAATCTCATGAGCCGCCGTCGTGGACGACTAAAGGAAAGAGTTGCGCCCGCCGCTGCGCGCAGATCGGCGGTGCCTGCCAGGGCGATGCCGGAGAACGATCGAACAAAGATCGCCCTCATCTGCGCAGTCCTGGCGATCGCCATCATCGCGATTTACGCTCAGACATTGCGCTACGATTACGTCGCTTACGACGATGATGTATTCGTCACCGACAACGCGACCGTCAAGGCCGGCCTGACGGCGCCGGGCATCTCCTGGGCCTTTACCACGTCCTTCGCTGCGAACTGGCAGCCGCTCACGTGGCTTTCATACGAGCTGGACAATCAGATTTTCGGACTACATCCGGGGCCTGAGCACGCAGTCAACCTTGCCCTGCATCTGTCCAGCGCTCTGCTGTTGTTCTTCGTACTGCTGGGCATGACCGGCCGGACGTGGCTGTGCGCCATTGTAGCCGGAATATTCGGCCTGCATCCGCAGCATGTCGAGTCGGTGGCGTGGATTGCCGAGCGTAAGGACGTCCTGAGCACCTTTTTCGCGATGCTCGCGCTGTTTCTCTACGCTCGATATACCAGAGTTCCGTCGGTAGGCCGCTATCTTCTGGTGGCGCTCGCTTTTGCCGCGGCGCTGCTGGCCAAGCCCATGGTGGTGACGCTGCCTCTGGTTATGCTGCTACTCGACCTGTGGCCGCTGGGGCGCCTCACGTGGCCTCCGGAGCGGCGAAAGTTGTGGCGGCTCTTGCTGGAGAAGGCCCCGTTGCTGGCCATGTCGGCCATCGTGAGCGTCGTGACATATGTCGTGCAGAAACAGAACGGCGCCATGCCCGAATACATGCCCATCACGGCACGGCTGGCCAAGGCGATCGTTTCGTACGTCGTCTATCTCGGTAAAACGATCTGGCCCACGAATCTGGCGGTGTTTTATCCCTACCGCCCTTACAGTATTTCCGCGGTGCTCGTTACCGCGTTGGTGCTGGCAGGCCTCACCGCCCTGGTGTTCGCGTCGGCACGCCGAGGGCCCTGGCTGCTTGTCGGGTGGCTGTGGTTCATCGGTACTCTCGTGCCAGTGATCGGAATCGTGCAGGTGGGCGGGCAGGCGATCGCCGACCGCTACACCTACTTCCCAATGATCGGCCTCGCTATCGCAGTCGTCTGGACCATCGCGGAGATCTTGAAAAAGCGGCCTGTGTTGCAGCGCGCGGCGGCGGCATTCGCCACTGTTGTGCTCGCGATCTTCGGCGTTGTCGCGCACGCGCAGGCCGGTTATTGGAAGGACAGCCACACGCTGTTCGCGCACGCGCTCGCCGTCACCCGCGACAACTACACCATGCAGAGCAACATGGGAATCATTCTGGGGCGTGAGGGGCACTCGCGGGAAGCCATCGAATACTTCCGCAAAGCAATCTCCATGCGGCCCGGCGGCGCCGAGGCTTACGCATATCTCGGCCGCGAACTGCTGAAATCGGGAACGGCGCAGGAAGCCGCTCGCCCCCTGGAGCGCGCCGTGCGATTGAATCCCCGGATGCAGGAAGCGCAGGCGGATCTCGGCGTCGTACTCATGGCGCGGGGGAACCTGGACGGCGCGCGCGAACACATCGAGGAGGCGCTGCGCCTCGATCCCACTGACGCGGACAGCCAGAGCAACCTGTGCACTGTCCTGCAGTATATGGGGCGGCCGCAGGAAGCCGAGCCACACTGTCGCGAAGCGCTCCGATTGCGTCCGGATTCGCCGTCCTGGGGCATGAGTCTCGCTGTCGCCCTCGCCTCCGAGGGGAAGCGGGAGGAGGCCGTGCGCGAACTGATCGCCGTCCTGCACCGGCATCCCGACTATTCCGACGCACGCGCCGTGCTCGACCAGTTGCGCAGGGGAGACACGCGGTGAATCGAATCGTGGCCGCCACTGTGGGATCATGACCACATGGACCGGGAACCTTCCATCGAAGACGCCAAACTGATATTGCAACTCTATGAAATGCGCCGCGAACCGCGGATGCGCGAGGCGCGTAAGTGGTTTGTCGCGAATTTCTATTGCCAGACACTCGAGGAGATGACCGCATTGTGCCCGCCGGGCTCGGAAATGAGCGCATCGGCGCGGATGGTCACCAGTTACTGGGAGATGGCCGCTTCCTTTATCACCAGCGGCGTGCTCAGCGACGAGCTGTTCTTCCAGAGCGGCCAGGAGTTGCTTCTCACGTGGACGCGAGTGAAGCCGCTTCTTGCGGCCACGCGCGCCGCGTTTGGAAATCCACGGTATCTTGCCAACCTCGAAGAGGTGAGCCAGCGCTTCATCGCCTACTGGAACCGTATTTCGCCCGGCATGTATGAGGGTTTTGTGTCGCGCGTGGGCGTTCGTCCCGGCAGTCAGGCCGCAAAGACAAGTTAGCGATGAAAAAATGCGTGATCATCGGTGGCGCGGGCTTCATCGGCTCGGCGCTGGTCAGAGCGTGTCTGGCCGATCCGGAGCAGCAAGTCGTTGTCATCGACAATATGCTGACCGGCCACGAACGGAATCTTCAGGAGATACGCTCTGAAATCGAGTTTTACCGCGCGGATATTCGTGATTATGAAGCCATTGCGCCAAAAATCGCGGACGCCGACACGGTCTTTCATCTGGCGGCGATTCCCTCAGTGCCACGATCGATCAGCGATCCGGTTCCCTCGCACGAGGTGAACATCGACGGCACGTTTCAGGTTCTTCGCGCGGCAGTCGCGGGAGGAGTCCGGCGCGTGGTGTACGCGGCGTCGTCCTCGGCCTACGGCGATACCGAAGTTCTGCCGAAATCCGAGGACATGCTGCCCAGGCCAAAGTCTCCCTACGCCGCGCAGAAGCTGATGGGCGAGTATTACGCCAGCGTATTCGGCTCCTGCTTTGGGCTCGAGACGGTGGCGCTGCGTTACTTCAATGTGTATGGACCGCGGCAGGACCCATCGAGTCCTTACTCCGGCGTGCTCTCACTGTTCATGAAAGCGCTGATCGAACGGCGGCCGCCGACTATTCACGGCGACGGCGAACAGACGCGCGATTTCACGTACGTGGAGGATGTTGCCGCGCTGACGCGCAAGGCGGCGGTCGCGCCCGGCGTGTGCGGGAAGGTCTACAACGGCGGCAACGGAAACCGCTATTCGCTGAATCGCGTGTGGCAGGAGTTGCAGAACATCGAAGGCGTCGTGATCCCTCCCGTGTATGGCCCGCCGCGTGAAGGCGACGTGCGCGATTCGCAGGCCGATACGACGGCGGCGGTTCGCGACCTGGGCCACAATCCCGCATTCTCGCTGGAAGAAGGTCTCCGCCGCACGCTGGCGTGGTACAGGCAAAGTGCTTAGTACGGCTACGCCGTTCGCGGCGGTTACCCTCACAAAGCTCTCGCCGACCAAACAGGTTCGACAGAAGTGAATATACTATCGAGTGGCAGAAAGCTGCCGCAGGAACGTTTTTCTCCTGGCTGGCCTCGTGCCATCGGACCATGACCGAACCGACTATCAGGAACTGGCAGCCAATGCGGCCGTCGCTGCGGAGACTCGTCGGGTGGGTGAAGAAGGGTTCTCTCCTCCACCGCGCGCTGCGGCTCGAGCGCAGCGAGTTTGTAATACCCGATCCGAATGCGGCTTATCCATGCCATGCCGTGTACCTCGGAGAACCGGTATCGCGAACCCAACTCGAGGATTTGTACCGCGCGAAATCCCCGTCGACTCGGCACTTTCCTGTGTCGAACCTCCGCGCGGAGCTGAGTGCCGCTCGGGCCGGTTTCCCGGTGGTGATCGTCGAAATCAACCAGTGGCTCGCGCCGCTGTTGCCCCCGGGCGCCCTGACCGTGGAGCCATGGATCAGTCAGCGTACGGACCTGACCGGCGCGCGTTACAGACGACGGCGCCGCGGAATCGAGAACGGCTTCGGCCGGCTGGTCCGCAAGCACGGGTATAGATACCGCCTGACGCAGGCGGAAAGCGACGTCGAGGAATTCTACCGCTTGCAGTACTGGCCTCACGCCGCCGCGCGTTGGGGCGTGCAGGCGGCGGTTCGTTCAATCGGGCAACTGAAACGCGCCGTCCGGCGCGGTTTCCTGCTGCAAGTCTGGTTGGGCGACCGATGGACGTCCGGAATCGTCTTTCAGCGCGTGGGCGGTGACGCGCTCTATCTGGTCGCGTTGGGCATGGACCCTTCCTGCCTGGAAACCTGGCAGCGAGGAACGTTGGAGGCCTGCTGCTATTTCACGTTCCAGTGGGCTTTGGCGAATGGCATTCGAACCGTCGAGTTTGGGGGAAGTCTCCCTCACCTGCAGGACGGTGTCTTCCATCACAAGACCCTCTGGGCTGCGGAACCGTGCCGCGACCCGTGGCATCACACGACTCTCGCGTTCTACCTGAATGCGGAGCATGGCATTCCCGGCGCCCTGGCCCAACAGTTGGTGTGGCGCGATGGGCAGCTTGTCACCATCGCCGAAATCCTCAGTCGCCCGACAACGCCGAGGGAACCCTGGTGGCTCCGCGAGCCCAGTCCCGAAGAGGGCCATTGAGTTGGCGGACTGGCTGACCCGTTCCGGGTGGAGCGCCTTCGTACTTTGGAACCTGCGGCACGAGAGCAATCTGCCGTACTGGCCACTGGAGCGCGTGATCGAGACGCAGCGACGGCGTGTCCGCTCTATTGTGAAGCATGCCTGGGACAATGTGCCGTTTTATCGCGAGGCCATGAGGCAGGCAGGCATCTCCCCCGCCGACGTCCGGACTTCCGAAGACCTGGCCTCGCTGCCTCTGCTGACCAAAGAGGAAGTCGCTCGGGATCCGGGACGTTTCGAGTCGGCCGGCGACGCCAGGCAGGCGATCACGCTGCACTCCAGTGGGACCTCCGGACGGGGCATCAGGATACGCTATGACCCGCGCGCGTTGTTTCTGGCGCTGGCGCATGGTCAGCGTAACCGTTTGGCCATGGCTTCGGTCCTCGGCCGCACGACGGGCTATCGGGAGGCGGAGATCAGCCGGCCGGCGTCGGTCAGCCTCACCATACGTGAATTCTACGACGAGCATGCGTGGAACCCTCGGGGCACGGATCTGGACCGCATCCGGCTTTCGACCGAAGTCCCCTTCGAAGAGAACCTCGAACGATTGAATCAGTTCCGTCCCGACGTACTCCGCGGATACGGCTCGTATATCGGCGCATTCTTCCGCTGGATTCAGGCGCGTCAGGCGCATTTTCACCGGCCACGGTTGGTGCACTACGGCGCGGACCCGCTCTCAGCCGCCGACCGCGCCCTCATCGAGGAGGAATACCAAATCCCGGTCTGGTCGACGTATCAGGCGAGCGAAGCGCTGCGGATCGGTTTTTTCTGCGAAAAGCGGCGGGAATTTCACTTGTGCCTCGATGACGTGGCCGTTCGCGTGGTTGACACCCGAGGTCGCGCCGTAGAACCCGGGGGAACCGGCGAACTGGTGCTTTCGAACCTCACGAACCGCGCCACGGTTCTGCTGAACCTGCGCATCGGAGACATGGTCACGCTGGGAGACAAACCATGCGAGTGCGGACGGAGCCTGCCTACAATTCGGAGCATCGACGGCCGCGCCGACGATCTTGTGGCATTGCCGGACGGGAGCGAAATGCACGCGCTGGGCCTTATATGGCGGCTCCAGAGCGTACCTGGCGTAATCCAGGTGCAGTTGGTCCAGGAAGCCCTGCGGCGTTTCCATCTGCGCGTGATCATGGACGGCGCCGCGGATTCGTCTCAGGTCGGCGCCGCTCTGGAGGCAAGGTTGCGCGCGACGTTGCGCGAGGAATTGACGGTCGAAGTGGAGCCGGTGGAACAGATTCCCCCCGAGCCCGGCGGAAAGGTGAAAGCCGTCGTCCGCCGCTTCCGGTACGCTGCGGAGGGTGAACGGTCCGTTTGATCGTAAGCCAGGCCCCGTTCCAGGTGATGGAGTCAGCTTTCGCGGCGGGTGGCACTGCGCCTGCAAAGACAGCGTATTTGATTTTGCTTGCACTTATCGCCGCTTTGGCGTATCATTCTCTCGCAAATTCACGCCTCCGGCAAATTAAAGCGTCGGTCGCTGAATGCCATAGCGGGGCACAGCTTCTGGAGGATTCATGAGTTCTTCACAGTTTCCGAGCTTAGTCATGATTATTCGTCACGGAGAGAAACCGGGCGATCCCGAAAAAGAGGGCGTTGGCGGGGTCCATTTGTCGGTTCGTGGATCGTCGCGGGCTGCAGCCCTGCCGGCGCTTTTCACGCCGAATGTCAACGCGACGCCGGTCAGCGGCGTCACCCAGACGGCGTGTCACGTTTCGGCCGATACCGCAACCTCTTTCAAGGGCAAATACGACGCCACCACCGTGCCCGCCGGCCAGCCCATCTATCCGAAGCCCGATTTTCTCTTCGCGACGGAGGATTCGAACGGCAGCCATCGGCCCGTGGAGACGGTGACGCCCCTCGCGCAGGCGCTGGGGCTCACGCTGAACCACGGCTACACCAACAATCAGCACAAAGCGCTTGCCGACGCCATTCTCAAGGACCCGTCCACGTATGGCGGCAAGGTTGTGCTGATCTGCTGGCATCACGGCGAAATCGCCAAACTGGTGCATGATTTTGGCGTGCCCAAGCCCTCGAGTTCGCAGCCGTGGGATCCGTGGCCGGGCACCGTGTTCGACCTGTTGCTGGAGGTCACGTGGATCGGAACGGCAGCGTCGGTGCAGGTGAGCCACCAGGAGCTGTTGTTCGGCGACTCGGTGGCGCAGGCCGCAACCGCGTAGGCCCCGGCGGCGGGCGAGTGGCGACTAACCGTTCGCCGCTTTGTCCTCGTGGTACTCCATCTCCGTGTTCACTTCCCACAAGGCGGATTTGTCGGTGACGCCGACGGCGATATTGTCCACCGCCATCATCGCGGTCAGCATGGAGTGGTCCTGGTTGTTGTACTTGTGCATGCCATTACGGCCCACCGGGAAGAGATTTCCGATGCTGTCCAGATAGTCGCGGATCTCCGAAAAGCGGTCGTAGGAGCCGAAGTAGGCGGGATAGGTTTTCTCCATGCGCAGGACGGTGGCATCAATCACCGCTGCTTCATCGATCAGGCCGATCTTCGCCAGCTCCTCGCGGCCCAGGCGAATCATCGCGTCGTCGGACAGGCTCCACAATTGGTCGCCCTCGTTGCAGAAGTACTCGAGCCCGAGCCACACCTTCGCCGGGTCCTGTACCATCCAGGGACTCCAGTTGTTGAACACCTGCAGACGGCCGATGAGCACATCGGGCTCCTGGATATAGATCCAGTTGTCGCTGATGAGCTTCTTTCCCTGCGGCGTGGAATCGCTGATCTTCAACCCGTCCACCAGCAAGCCCACGGTGATGAAGTCGCGATAGACGAGGCCATCGGAGATTTCCAGCACGCTGGCCGGTGGCGGTGGATCGAATGCGCGCAGCAGCTCCTTTATGGGGGCGGTGGAAAAGAAATAGTCGCCCTGGAACGTGTCGCTGACACCGGTCAGCGAATTCGTGGCCCGTACCGCTCGAACGGCCGCGCCCTCGACGAAGATGCGATCGACGCGGAAGCCAGTGCGGATATCGCCGCCCATGGCGCGCACCTGGCGCGCCACCTCCTCCCACATCTGGCCCGGCCCCAGTTTCGGATACATGAACTGCTCGATGAGCGAAGTCTGCGTGTCCTTCTGGCTGATGTCCGCGCTGCGTCCGCGCGCGAATGCCTTGCGAAACGCGTGCAGCAGGGTCTTCCATATGGAGAGACCCTTGATACGCTGCGCGCCCCACTCGGCGCTGATGCGGCTGCAGGGAACACCCCATACTTTCTCCGTGTACGATTGGAAGAACGTGCGATACAGCTCGCGCCCGAAGCGGTTAATAAAGAACTGCTCCAGTGTCTCCTCGCGCTTCAGCGGAAACAGGGCGCTGCGCAGGTAGCTGAGACCGATCTTCACCGTGCGCGCGGCGCCCAGCTTGAGCAGTGTGTCTTTGCTCAGGGTGATGGGATATTCGAAGAAGCGCCGCAGATAGTAGATCCGCGATTTGCGCGGGCGCATCAGCATGACCTTCTCGGTCACCGCGGGATCCGCCGCCTCGGCTCCGGCGCTGACGCCGCGCGCCATCCGGTGATACGTAATGGTGGATGCTCCGTTGGCCAGACGTTCCAGTGGAAGGATGTTCATCCACCACTGCATCACCCGGTCGGACTTGGAGAAGAAACGATGGCCGCCGATGTCGATGCGATTGCCCTTGTAATTCACGGTGCGGGAAATGCCGCCCATGAATTCACTCTTCTCCAGAACGATGGGCCGGATGTGAGTACGCCGAAGAAGCTCCCAGGCGGCGGTGAGGCCGGCGGGGCCGGCGCCGATGATAATGGCTCGTTTGATTTCGTCAGCGCCGGTCATGACATCCCATCAGCAGCGAGCCGGCTGCAAATCGGCTCCGGAAGAAAGCTGCGGCAGACCGCTCCCTCGCGGTCGCGGCTCTGCAAGTTGCCGGGAGCGGGCACCAGCCATTCTGAGCCGCGCGCGCCAGCAAGCGGTCCCTGGATTTCTTCTGCAGTCTCTTTAAATACCTTATGATGCACGTGTGAGGAAGATCGGCAGGCCGGTCTTGTTGCTGTAGTTGGGCCGGTAGCGATCCGTGTTGTACATGTTGGCCACGTCCACCCGGCGCGGCCCGAGTTTGGGATCGGGAATATCTACCATGTGATACTTCCCTTCCACGAGAGCAGCCATCTTGCCGCTCCTGCCGGAGAGCACGTAATCGAGCGCCATGGTGCCAAATGTGGATGCCACCAGCTTGTCGACAAAATCGGGAGCGCCGCTGCGCAGATCGTAGGTCAGGTCACTGACCACCGTCTCTTCCTTCGCGCGGCTCTGAATCTCATCGCTGAGCGCCTCGGCGACGTTGAACTTCTTGCGGTGGCCGAAGGCGTCCGGCTCACCGTATTCCTTTACCTCATATCCTTCCCACTGGGCACCCTCGGAGAGAACCACCAGTGTGTAGTTGCTTGGATTATTGTGCTTGTCGTTCACCAGCAGACCGATCAGTTTCTGCAGATCCACTTTGTACTCGGGAATAACGCAGCGGATCGAAGTGACGTAGGCGGTGTAAAGCGCGGTGTAGCCGGCGTCACGGCCGAATACGCGGAAGATCCCAATGCGCTCGTGGGAGCCCACCGTCGTACGCTGCCGATTGATGGCGTCGGTCGCGCGAGTGATGGCCGTGGAAAACCCGATGCAGTATTCCGTGTTGCGGACGTCATTGTCCATGGTCTTGGGAACGGCAACCACGGGGAACCCGAGCTTATCGAGCTGCGCGGCGTAGCTGAGCGTGTCGTCGCCGCCGATGGCGATCAGGCAGTCGATATTCAGGCGCTGCAGATTGCTG
>Ga0335071_10009324_pt1 | contig 10045 bp, 6 predicted proteins | sample Lox_Sample_15_FD_206724 | JGI IMG/M metagenome (GOLD analysis project Ga0335071, IMG submission 206724) | Soil microbial communities from Loxahatchee National Wildlife Refuge, Florida, United States - Lox_Sample_1.5 | ecosystem: Environmental > Terrestrial > Soil > Wetlands | place: USA: Florida...
CGAAGACGCCGGCCATCGCATCCGCTTCGCCGTCGCCCGCGGGCCACTGAATATTGCGAGTTATCTGATGGGGACGACGGAATTCCTGACGTCGATGATGCTCGAACCGGAAAAAACGGAGGAGCTGCTGAAGAAGATCACGAAGTACTTGAAGGAATGGATTCAGCTGCAGCGGGAAGCGTTACCGTCCATCGACGGGATATTTCTGCTCGACGACATCATCGGGTTCATTGGTCAGGCGCAATTCAAGAGCTTTGCCATGCCGTACTTCAAGGAGCTTTTCAGCACGGATGTCTCCGTCCGGTTTCTCCACAACGATGCGCCATGCAAAGTCTCGGCGCCGTTCCTCGCCGAAATGGGGGTAAATCTCTTCAACATGGGGTTTGACGTCACGCTCAATGAACTGAAGAAGTTGACGGAGAACGCGGTGACGCTCATGGGCAACATCCCTCCGCGGGACGTCCTTGCCGCAGGCACACCCGACAAAGTCGCGGAGACGACTACGGAGTTGTTGAAATCCTTGAGCGACCCCTCCCGGGTCATTCTTTCCTGCGGCGGCGGAATGCCGCCAGGCGTGAGCTCGGAAAATATCCGGGCGTTCATGAGAACCGTCAAGGAGTTTCCCCTCAGGAACACCGGGCCCTTAGCCCCTAATGTACCGGCGGGATCTTAAGCACTTTCGCTCCACGGATCTTCCGTCTCTTGAGATCCGTGAGAGCCTTATTTGCATCCTTCAAAGAGAACTCTTCCACGTCGGCCTTCAACGAAATCTCGGCCGCGATCGCGAGGAACTCCCTCACGTCGTTACGTGTGACGTTGGCGACAGTCTTGATCTCTTTCTCCATCCAGAGATGAGTCGGATAGTCGATCGATGAGAGAACGCTTTTATCGCGATCTTCCTTTCTGATTGCGTTGATGACGAGCCGGCCGCCAGGGTGGAGGTTCTTCAGCGATGCGACAACTGGTGCCCAGGCAGGAGTGGTGTCGATGATGGAGTGGAGGTGTTCCGGAGATACGCTGTCGATGTTTCCCGCCCACGCAGCGCCCAGGCTCCTGGCGAATTCCTTTTCCGAATCTCCCCGCGCAAAGACAAAGATGGTCGTGTGAGGATAACGGTGCCGTACCAACTTAAGGACAAGATGGCCTGAGGCGCCGAAACCCATGAGCCCGAGATTGTCCCCGTCCGCAATCCCGGCTAGCGTAAGGGAACGATAGCCGATTGCCCCCGCACAGAGCAGCGGTGCCGCCTCGAGGTCAGTAAACATGCCCGGGATCCGGTGTGCGAAACCCGCCGGGACCGCCATGTATTCTGCATAGCCTCCGTTGGCATCGCGGCCGGTGGCGATGAATTTCTCGCAGAGATTCTCGCGACCTTCCCGGCAGTACCTGCATACCCCGCACGCGGAAAAAATCCACGCAACGCCGACACGCTCGCCCGCAGAGAATCCATGAACCTTCTCGCCGACTTCGTCGATTGATCCAACGGCTTGATGCCCGAGGATGACAGGAAGGCGCGGCGGCGGTGTTCGCCCCTCAATCTCGTCGAGCTCCGTGTGGCAGACGGCGCACGTCGATACCCGGACGAGAAGTTCATCATCAGCGATTATGGGCTTCGGTACTTCCTCGAGCTTCAGTGGCTCGCTGACCCTCTCAAGGTCGGCGAGTTCATGAAGGACCATGGCTTTCATCGTCGATTCAGACCCTTTCCTCTCGTTCCGGCGCAGATCCTCAGATTCTTTTTTCATGGGCCTCTTCCGTGAAACTCAAGAACAAGAGACGTGTGTTACAGCTATACTTCCATCCTCAGGAACATACGCATGGTTTCGATAACTCTCAATCCAAACTGGAGCGGAGTTTTTCCGGCGCTGACGACCGCCTTTACGAAGGACGGGTCTCTCGATTATGACGCAATACGGCAGTTCTTTGGTTGGCTGCTGGCTGCGGGTGTGGACGGCCTGGTCGTCAACGGATCGCTCGGCGAAAACGGGTCGCTGGAACCCGACGAGAAGCTCGCCCTTGTCGCGCTCGCCGTCGAAGCCTCCGGAGGCAAAGTCCCCGTTCTCTCGGGGGTCGCCGAAAGCAGCACGGCCCGCGCATGTCAGTTCGTCGATCACGCTTCGCGCCTCGGTCTCGACGGCTTCATGGCCCTCCCGCCGATGCAATACGTTTCCGACCGGCGCGAGACCATCGCCCATTTGAAGGCGATCGCCTCAGCGACGGATCTCCCGATCATGCTCTATAATAATCCGGTCGCCTACCGCGTGGATATCACTCCAGAAATGTTCGCGGAGCTTGCAGGAGAGCCGAAGTTCGTCGCAATCAAGGAGTCTTCCGAAAACGTCCGCCGTCTGACGGATATCCGGACACTTGTCGGCGATCGGTACCGGCTGTTTGTCGGCGTGGATGACCTGGCAATGGAGAGCATTGTCGTCGGCGCGGATGGATGGGTTGCAGGACTGGTCTGCGCATTCCCCCGGGAATCCGTGGCGCTGTTCCGCCTCGTCCGGGCGGGACGGATCGCAGAAGCGCTTCCCCTCTACCGATGGTTCATGCCTCTCCTCCATCTCGACGCCTCGATCAAGTTCGTCCAGAACATCAAGCTCGTCGAGGCGATCGTCGGGGTCGGGACGGAATATGTGCGTCCTCCGCGCCTTCCCCTGACTGGCGACGAACGCCGCGAAATCGAAACCCTGGTGCAGCGTGCCCTAGCGTCGCGGCCCTCTCTTCCAGACCTGGATCTCCTGAAGGCATAATCTATGTTCAAGAATCTTATCGATGGGAAGTGGCTCGACCCGGGGAGGGAACGTCCGAACATCAACCCTTCCGACATCAGCGATATTGTCGGCATGTATGCACAAGGTGGCGGAGAAGAAGTTCATCTAGCCGTGACCGCTGCGAAACTGGCGGCTCCCGGCTGGGCATCAAGCACTCCGCAACAACGGTTCGATGTGCTTGACATGGTGGGCACGGAGATCCTTTCCCGAAAGACTGAGCTCGGTCACCTCCTGGCCAGAGAGGAAGGAAAAATCCTGCCCGAAGCCGTCGGTGAAGTCGTGCGGGCCGGATCGATCTTCAAGTTTTTTGCCGGAGAAGCGTTGCGGCAAGCGGGCGAACATGTGAAGTCGGTCCGGCCGGGGATCGATATCGACGTCCTGCGCCAGCCGCTTGGAGTCGTAGGACTTATCTCACCATGGAATTATCCTATCGCGATACCTTCCTGGAAGATTGCTCCTGCGCTGGCGTTCGGCAATGCCGTGGTCTTCAAACCGGCAGAACTCGCGCCGGGGTGTTCCTGGGCTCTTGCGGAAATTCTTTCCCGCTCGGGATTACCCGTCGGGGTGTTCAACCTCGTCATGGGGCCAGGAAGGGAAGTCGGCAATGCTCTCGTTACCCATCCTTTGATTGACGGGATAAGCTTCACGGGATCCGTTGAAATCGGCCGCCAGATTGCCTCGCAGTGCGGCGCTCAGATGAAACGCGTTCAGCTGGAGATGGGAGGGAAGAATCCCCTGGTGGTGCTTGACGACGCCGATCTTGACGTAGCTGTCAATGCGGCCGTGAACGGATCCTATTTTTCGACAGGTCAACGCTGCACTGCCTCCAGCAGGCTCATTGTCACCGCAGGAATTCGGAGCCGGTTTGAAAAACAAGTCATTGACCGGCTACGCACGCTGAAGGTGGATGATGCGCTCGCAGAGGGAACGGAGATGGGCCCTGTGGTTGACGAGGTGCAGTTGGAAAAAGACCTGGAATATGTCGGCATCGCGCAGAAGGAGGGCGGGACGCTTGCCTATGGCGGTGAGCGATTGAAACGGACGAAGAGTGGCTACTATATGTCGCCTGCGCTGATCACCGAGACGACGAATGCGATGCGCATCAACCGCGAAGAGGTGTTCGGTCCCGTCGCATCGCTGGTCATGGTCAGGGACTACGAAGAAGCGCTTGCGGTGTCCAACGATACAGAATTCGGACTATCCGCGGGAATTTGCACGACCTCCTTGAAGTACGCCAGCCACTATCGGGACCACGCGGGAGCCGGGATGGTGATGGTGAATCTGCCGACTGCCGGCGTCGATTATCATGTTCCATTTGGCGGCCGCAAAGGATCAAGCTACGGAACGCGCGAACAGGGCAGATACGCCATCGAGTTTTACACCACAGTGAAGACCTGCTACACTGCGCCCGGCTGATTCCTGGACGAGTCCACCATGGCACGCACCACGTTTCTCTGTATCGATGCTCACACGTGCGGGAATCCCGTCCGTGTGGTGACAGGCGGCGCACCGACGCTCCAGGGTGCCACCATGAGCGAGCGAAGGCAACATTTCCTCGCGGAGTATGACTGGATTCGAACGGGATTGATGTTCGAGCCGCGTGGTCACGCGATGATGTCCGGCAGCATCCTGTACGACCCGATTCGAGAAGACACGGACGCTGCACTCTTGTTTATCGAGACCAGCGGCTGCCTGCCGATGTGCGGTCATGGCACGATCGGGACAGTGGTGGTGCTGATCGAGAACGGGCTGGTAAGACCGCGGACGCCCGGAAGGCTCCGGCTGGAAGTTCCGGCAGGTATTGTCGAGGCGGAGTACATCGAGGCTGGCGGCCACGTCGAGTCGGTGCGATTGCGGAACGTACCGTCGTACCTCGATGCCCGAGATCTCTCTATCGAAATCCCGGACTTCGGCACCCTGTGGTTCGATGTGGCCTACGGCGGAAACTTTTACGCCATCGTCGACCCACGCGGCGATTTCAGAAGCCTCGACCAGTTTTCGGCGGCCGAGATTCTCCGACTGAGTCCACTCGTGCGACGTGCGATCAATGCGAAATATTCCTTCGTCCATCCCCTCAATCCAACCATCCACGGCTGCAGCCATGTCGAATGGACCGGGATACCGCGACACCCACAGGCCCAGGGGCGGAATGCCGTGTTCTACGGCGAAGGGGCAATCGACCGATCTCCCTGCGGCACCGGCACATCAGCCCGGCTCGCACAATTGACGGCGAAGGGCGTGCTGAAAAAGGGGGATGTCTTCGTGCACGAGAGCATCATCGGGAGCCTGTTTACCGGACGTGTCGAGGAGCTGGTCAAGATCGGGGAACGGGATGGGATCATTCCGAGCATTGAAGGGTGGGCACGCGTTACAGGGTACAACACGATCTTCATTGACGATCGAGACCCATACGCACACGGGTTTGAAGTGCGGTGACAGGAATGAACAATGCGCCGGACGTGATCATCGTCGGAGGTGGAGCGATCGGCCTTTGTGCCGCGTACTACCTTTTGAAGGACGGCGCTTCGGTCGTCGTCATCGACAAGGGAGAGATGGGTCATGGAAGCTCTCTCCATAACGCCGGTTATATCTGCCCGAGCCACTTTGTCCCGCTTGCCGCTCCCGGCGTATTTGCACAGGCATTGAAATGGATGCTCAGCCCGAGCAGTCCGTTCTATGTGAAGCCCAGACTTGATCGTGAGCTGATTGCCTGGGCATGGCAATTCCGCAAGTCGTCCACCGAGCGCGCCATGAGATGCGCAATGCCTTTGCTGCGGGACCTTCTGGTGGATGGCTCCCGACTTATGGAGGAGCTTTCCCGTGAGCCGGGGATGGCATTTCAGTATGCGAGGCAGGGGCTGTGTATGCTCTTCGCGACTGAGAAGGGAAGATCTGCTGTAGAGCACGAGGCAAGACTGGCGGATGAGCTCGGCATGGAAGCCCGTTTGCTGGACCGCCGGCAGCTGCAGACAATGGATCCAGGGATCGAGTTTGGCGCGATGGGAGGAGCGTTCTATCCCGGGGACGCGCACCTCCTTCCCGCAAAACTGGTGCAGGACCTCTCCAGCGTCCTCGTCCGTTCGGGAGCTACTCTGATCGAGAATTGTCCGGTGGAAGGATTTGTGCTCGAGGGGGGGAGAATCGCCTCTGTGAAGACGCCCAAAGGCTGGTATGAGTCTCGGGAAGTCGTCCTTGCCGGCGGGGCCTGGTCTCCGGGAATCCTTCGAGACATTGGCGTCCGGATGCTGATGCAACCCGGGAAAGGCTATAGCATTACCATCCCCAGGCCGCCGCGGAAGCCTGTTCACCCGTACATCTTCACCGAACGCCGCGTCGTGGTGACGCCGTTTCAAGACAGCCTGCGATTTGCCGGCACCATGGAAATGTCCGGGCTGGATACGTCGATCCATCAGCTCCGCATACGGGCGATGCTCGACGCCATCCCGGTGTACATGAAGAACATTGTCCTTCCGCCCTTCTCCGACTTCGCTCTCTGGGCGGGCCTGCGTCCGGTCAGCCCGGATGGGCTACCCTACATCGGTCGGTTCCGCCAGGTCTCCAATCTTACGGCAGCAACCGGTCATGCTATGCTTGGAATATCTCTCGCGACGGTCACAGGCAAACTCGTTGCGGAGATTCTCGGCGGACGGCCGCCAAGCCATGATCTTGCGTTGTTGAATCCTCAACGTTTTGGGTAGCGGCAAGCATGACGTGATTGCGACCCCGGATTCGGTTTGCCGGCATCATACCGTTAGGAAAAAGAAGAGAGGCAGCGTTGAACGATCGGACTTTTCAGGCAGATCGAGCCCGGGTTCTCGATGACCCGCAACGGCGGGTCTGGCTGCCGCCAGACGAGGTTCTTTCGACCATCGGTCTTCAGCCCGGAGCGGTGGTCGCGGATATCGGCGCTGGAACGGGGTACTTCGCCCTTCCCTTCGCTGAGGCGGTCGGACCCACCGGAAAGGTGTTCGCCGTGGATTTCCAGCCTGCGATGCTCGGGAAAATTGCCGAGAAACTTTCGGCCATCAAGCACCTGGCGAACATCGAGCTTCGCTCCGGTGCAGCCGGGTCGACGACACTTGATTCACAGAGCCTTGACATGGTCTTCATGGGAAACCTCTGGCACGAGCTCGATGAAATTCCTTCTGTGCTCGACGAAGTGAAACGAGTGTTGCGTGGAGCCGGCACACTCGCCATCGTTGACTGGCGGGCGGACATTCCCTCGCCTCCGGGTCCGCCCGCTGATCACCGGATCTCCCTGGCCGACGTACTTAAGACGCTTCACACCGGGGGGTGGAGAGTGATCAAGTCGGGCAATGTGGGCTCGTACAGTCACTTCGTCGTTGCAACGCCGGGCGAAGGGCGATAACCCGTTCAGGAATTCGGCCTCGTCTGACCTTCTCCAACACCCGCGCATTTCTCCTGCCCAATTTCCGCCGTAGTGTGGTTCTGCAACAGGGTCAAGAAAGAGTCATCAACCCTAGGGTCCGCTGGGAGTATACGATACAGGAACGGGCTTCAAGACGGATCAACGGTTGACTATACTGACAACGCAGAACCTCCCGCGAACCTCTGGATCCCTCACAGTCGTGATCACGTGAATATCTCTGAAGAGTCGGGCTCGACATTCGGGCTCCTCGGTTTGGACAGGGCAGGGAAGACGACGGTGATAAAAATGTTGAAGACGCTTCTGCCGTCGAGCGGGGAGTCGGCGCTGAGTCCGCGTACCGGCCCAGAACGTGATCATCTGACTCCCCTCGCTCGCGTTGGGTGTCGGTCTGCGCCGGGATTCCCTTGCGCTCCTGGGGCTGACGGCGAGGCTAGAGGTTGATCCAGTAGTTGAGTTTTGCAAGGAAGATATTCAGGGGCGCCGCGGTCCGCAGCGTTCCGACCGCGGCCCCGATGGACGCTACCCCCGGCTGCACGTACAGCGTGCGTTCTTGCGACCACACCAGGTACAGCTGCGAGCCCGGCCGGAATTCCCAACGAAGAACGAGGTTCGAACGGAATTGGCTGAAGGCGAAGTCCGGATTGGCGAACGAGAACGCCGGATCAGGAGTGGTGCCGAGCAAGCCGTCGTAGGAGGAGCCGTCGAGCAAGGCATCGAATGGATGAAACCTGTCTGCGTATCGATCCGCGAGCGGATCGGTCACGAGCCTGAACGAAGTGTATCTTCCGATCGAGGCGAAGGGACTCCCATAATACTGGAGGGAGAGCTCCGGCGTGAGATTGTAGTCGACCCGGAACGTCAGACCCAGCGATCGTTGATGAATGTGGGCAAGAACGTATTGTGGAACCGATCCCGCCAGCGGTGCTCCGACGTACTGGAGATTGTCAATGGTGGACTGATACGAAACGCTCGCGTTGAGCCGCAAGGTCGTGAACGGCATGACCGTCAACGCGGGTTGGATTGAAGATGTCCAGCCGCTCCCGTCGGCGGAGCGGCTGTACCCGGAGGTCAACTCCGCGTACAAACGGCGCGAAGGATCGGTTCGGGCGAACGCGGCAAGCGACCACCAGGCGGGAACCAGAACGGCGTACCCCCCGCGAAGCAGACGGGTGTCCAGCGCCTGGGGCGTGTAGTTGAACTGCAGATTGACGGCCCAGTTGTTCAGGAATTCCGCATAGGCCGCGCTCCCGAGGGCCGTCGAGAGGTATCGCCCCCCGAAATCCCACGTGCTGGTCTGCGTAATCCCCAGCGAATAGGTCCGGAAGATCGACTCCGACTGGTTCACAAAGTAGGAGAGAGCGTTCTTGATCTTGATGATGTCCGCGAGCTGCATGTAGCCGATATCGTTCAGATCAAGGCCCGGAGATCGCCAATCAAGCTCGCTGGAATACCGCCAGAGACCTTTGCTTCCTTTGCCAATCCGGATCTGCCCGCCGTAGCCCGCGAGTTCTGTCCGGGCACTGTCGAATCGCACATAACCGATATCGGGTCGTTGAAAGTACCGGGCTGAGGATTCCTGAAGCACGGCGATCGCATCCCTGCTGCCGTTGATCGTACTCCCAACGAGCTTTGCAGTGACAAAGAATTCCTTGTCGTTCCATTGATGCAGCAGATCAATCCCGCCGGTGAAGGCGTTCCGGTTCATCGACGCGAGCTGGGAATCGTTGATGATGCGGTTCGTCGCCGTCACGATGCCACCGAGCGTGGTGTTCCCTTCGCCATAATCCTGCTGCACACGCGCGAGCGTATAGCTGGTGAGGGGCTCGACCGCGACCTCTCTCTTCGTCGTTGCCCCCTCGATGTCGGCTACCTCCTTGTTCGTCACACTCTGGAGGATGCCTATCCCCAGTCCGTCCGCAGTCTTGCCGCTCACCTTGAGTGCGCTCAGGATCGTCGTGTAGTCCGGAAATTGCATATACTCGCCTTCGGCCGGCGTCGGCACATAGCTCGGCACATGGCCGATCCTGCGGCTGTAAAACAGGTTGACGTTGTCGAAATCGAAAGCGTAGATGCTTCTTCCCTCGACGAAGAAGGGGCGCTTCTCTTCGAAAAGTGTCTCGAAGGCGGTAAGATTCATCACGGAGGGATCTGCTTCCACCTGACCGAAGTCCGGGTTGATCGTGAGATCCGCGGTGATGTTGCTCGTGAGTCCGATCTTCGCATCCAGCCCGGCATTCCCGAGCCAGGTGCGTCCTTTGTCCGCGAAGGGATTCTCAGCATCGGTCGGAAACGTCTTCAGCTTCCCGAGCGTATAGGGCACGATCTCGATCCGGCGCGAAGGCGGGAGGTCCTTGATGCCGTGGATTTCGCCGAAGAGATAGAGGATCCCCGGACCTGTCGACGATTGTACTTCCCAATCGCTTTCTTCCTGCAGGCGGTCGATCCAACGCCAGCAGTGCATGCCCCAGACCTGCTCTTCATCGCTGCTGTAGCGCAGCTGACTGAGGGGAATCCTGAACTCTGCAGTCCACGCGGAGTCCTCGGATCCCGCCGCCCCATCCCACACCGCGTTCCAATCATAATCCCCATTTGATGGGTTCGTCAGGACCAGGTCGATCTTCTGTCCAGCGGCGGTAATATCGAATTCGAATCCGGTCCGATGATCATGATAGCTGTCGAATGTTATCCCCACCATGTCGCCGTTGAACTCGTCGCGCTTGCCGGCTTTTCTGATGATCTTCTCCGGCTCCCTGTCGAAAGCACGGATGGCAACATAGACGCCTCGGTCATCATAGAGGATTTTCACCTGTGTGGGCTGAGAGGGCTTCGCCCCCTCATTGGGCACCCACTGAGTGAATTCTCCGGCCCATACACCTTGAAG
>Ga0335071_10009326_pt1 | contig 10044 bp, 13 predicted proteins | sample Lox_Sample_15_FD_206724 | JGI IMG/M metagenome (GOLD analysis project Ga0335071, IMG submission 206724) | Soil microbial communities from Loxahatchee National Wildlife Refuge, Florida, United States - Lox_Sample_1.5 | ecosystem: Environmental > Terrestrial > Soil > Wetlands | place: USA...
AAATCCGGCAATGATCTTGAGTTTTGCCACGACCTCTACACCAAGCCTTGGTACCAGCTAAGTGCGAAGAGCTAACAACAGGTTCTTACATCCCCCGGTTGCCGCTCGAAGGTGTGAAATGCAACGTAAAGGAATATCCCGGCAGGGTGACCGGAACGCTATAGTCTGCCGCCACATAAACTGCCGGCGCTCCAGGAGTACCGATCCGCTGCACAGTGATCTGCTCGGGCGACAGCGTGATCTGGTGATCAGCGGCTTTCTTCACTATCGAATCGATAATGTCCTGGTCCGTCTGGTGCGGATTCGCGCCGCCCGCCATCGCGACCTGACGCAGGTCGTCCTGGAACGAATAATTGCTCAACTCCGGCGGAATGATCTGGAACCCGCAGTAAATCAGTGCGACGAACACCAGAAACCCGAAGATCGCCTTAACTGTTCCCATGTCCAACGATTTGCCCGCCGGACGGGAATTGCGCTTACGAAGCCCGGCCAAGCACTCCCTGAAAGTATTCGACTATCGCGGAAATCCTAACATCGCGGACTTCCCGAGTCTCGCGCAAAACGACTTCCACAGTACCTTCAGTAACCTTTTTCCCAACAGTGATTCTAAAAGGGATACCTACCAAATCCGCATCCTTGAACTTCACGCCAGGGCGTTCATCGCGATCATCGAGAACAACATCAAATCCTGCCGCCTCCAACCGCTTGGCAATATCCTCGGAGGCATTTTTTACCGCCTCATCCTTCGTATTGACCGGCGCCACCACAATCTCAAACGGAGCAATCGATGTAGGCAGCCAGAAGCCATCCGCATCGTTGCCCTGCTCCACAGCCGCCGTCAGGATTCGCTCGATCCCGATTCCATAGCACCCCATGATCGGCATTACTTCCTTGCCATTTTTGTCGAGCACCCGCAATCCCATCGACTCCGAATACCGATACCCCAGCTTGAAAATGTGCCCAATCTCAACCGCCGTATCAATCCGCAAGGGCTTCCCGCAATTCGGACAAGCCTCACCCGCCGTCACCGATCGCAGGTCCGCGTACGCGGTCGGATGGAAGTCCTTCCCCGGTGTCAGATTCTTGAGGTGATAGTCCTCTTTGTTTGCGCCCGCAATCAGGTTCGCGCGTCCCTCGAGCGCCTTGTCAACGATCAATACAGGCTTGCCATTCGGATTTTTCAGATCGCGAGCCCATTCAATCCCAACCGGACCGAGATAACCGGCCGGCGATTTGAACAATTCCCGAATCTCTCCTTCTTCCATCGGACGCGTCGCGACCGCGACAGTCGCGTTGAACTTCGCTTCGTTCATCTGATGGTCCCCGCGCATTAAGACCACAATCGCCCGCGATTTCTTCTTGCCCTTCTCGTCCACCTCATCCGCCATGTATGCCAGCGTCTTGATCTTGTTCTTCGGCGACACTCCAAGATATTTCGCAACATCTTCAATCGTCTTCTGCCCCGGCGTATGCACCTCGAGTGGTTTCCCATCGCCTTCAGCCGCAAGGTCCTCCACTGGCCACAATTCCGATGTGGCCTTCTCCATGTTCGCTGCGTAGTTACAGCCATCGCAGCTTACGACCTGATCTTCGCCCGCGGAAGTCCGCACCATAAACTCGTGGGATTCCTTTCCGCCCATCGCCCCCGAGTCTGCCTCCACCACGACATATTTCAATCCGCAACGATCGAAAATGCGGCAGTAGGCTTCGTAGTGCTTCTTGTAAGAAACATCCAGCCCCGCAGCATCGATATCGAACGAATACGAGTCCTTCATCATGAATTGCCGTACCCGGAGCAGTCCAGACCTGGGCCGCGGCTCGTCCCGGAACTTCGGCGCAATCTGGTACCAGATCTGCGGCAGCTGCTTGTAGCTGCGCAATTCCTTCAGCGCGATCGACGTCATCACTTCTTCTTCAGTCATTCCCAAGCAGAGGTCCGCCCCTTTGCGGTCCTTCAGCCGGAAAAGGTTCTCGCCCATCACCCCCCAGCGTCCCGAGGCTTCCCAAAGCTCCCGCGGATGCAATGCGGGCAAATAATATTCCTGGCCGATCCGGTCCATCTCCTCTCGAACGATCGCCATGATTTTGTTGAACGAACGCGTCCCGAGGAAAAGATAGGAGTAAATCCCGGCAGCGAGCTGCCGAATATATCCCGCCCGCACCAGAAATTTATGCGATGCCACCTCGGCATCGGCCGGCGCCTCACGCAATGTAGGAATAAACAGTTCTGACCAACGATGCATAGTTGATTTCTCGATTGGAAGAAGAATCCTAGATTGTAAATGAAGAGGAGCGACGCAAATGTGTAGACCCGCCAAGCGAGTCCGGGAACTTCGGACAGCTTAACCTTTCTCGATCGATGCAGTTCCTCAGATCGTTTCACTAGGCGAGGCTGGCCGTCCTTAGTGAACCTTCGTGTCCTTTGTGTTTAAAAGGTTTTTGTGGTCACCAAGATTCACGCAGTCAGCTGTTTCAATATCTCTCTACCCAGCTTCTGCGTCTCCCCGAAAAACTTCTGATACTCCACAAACAGCCGATTCAATTCCAGCGACTTGTCAGCCGTCAATTTCTTCCGCAGGAGCATATCCCGCACATGCACCGGATTGGGCAACGTCGCATCCTCATTCAACTCTTCCAGCGCAGCATTCGGATCGTAGTGATACATAAAAACCCCATTTTTGTAATTGAGTAATTTTGTGATTTGGTAGTTTAAGATCTTCGTGGCTCGAGATTTTCCAATTACCAAATTACAAAATTACCCAACTACCAAATTTCTCCTACATCATCTCTGTTCCCCACAAATCATGTAGATGCACGATCCCCTTAAGCCGTCCAACTTCATCCACAACCATGAGAGAAGTGATCCTCTTCTCCTCCATGATTGCGATCGCCGAAGCTGCGAACTGATCGGCGGCAATTGTCTTGGGGCTCTTCGTCATCGCCTCCCCCGCCGTCAGATCCATGACGTCCTTTCCACGCTTCTCCAGAAGCCGTCGCAAATCGCCATCGCTGATGATCCCCACCAAACGCTCTCCCTCAATGACGGCTGTCACACCCAGCTTCTTGCGGGACATTTCATAAATCACATCCGGCATCCGCGTCGTAGGTGCAACGCACGGCAGGGCCTCGCCCGTGTGCATCAACGACTCTACTCGCGCCAGACGCTTTCCCAACTTGCCCCCGGGATGCAAGTTCGCGAAATCCTCTTCCTTAAATCCACGCCGCTCACTCAGTGCAACTGCCAGCGCATCCCCCAACGCCAACATCGTTGTAGTCGATGCCGTGGGCGCAAGCCCCAGAGAGCAAGCTTCTTGGGCAACGGAACAGTCCAAAGCGATGTCCGCCGCGCCAGCCAAAGTCGATCCCGCAGACAAAATTCCCCGCTTCTCTCCCCCTTTGGACGAAATGGAAGACGGAATTCGACCGCTGCCCCCAGCCTCTGAAAAAGCAGAAATCCCATTACCGGTCATCGCGATCAACGGCACCTGCAATCGTTTGATTGTTGCCAACAGTGCGAGGATTTCTTCCGTCTCCCCACTGGCCGAAAGTGCCAGCACGACATCGCCCTGCACTACCATTCCAAGATCTCCGTGCAACGCGTCTACCGGGTGCAGATACAGCGCGGGAGTTCCCGTCGAACTGAGAGTCGCAGCAATCTTCCTAGCAATAATCCCGCTCTTCCCCATGCCGGTAACAACGACGCGGCCAGCGCAGCAAAACATCAGTTCGACTGCTTTCTGAAACGCTCCCGCCATCGGCCCACCAATACGGGCGGCCAGGGATGTCAAGGCTTCTGCCTCAATCCGCACCACGTTTTCACCAATGCTCCTGATTCCCAGTGTTTTCCTTCGTGGTCCTTCGCGGCTTGGTGATCGGCTCTTTTTCACGCAGGTGTTTCCATGGCCATGTGTTCCAGGGCCGGCTCTCCGAAGTTCAAATAAAGAGAAATGGTAACAAACGGCGTCATCTCCGGCTCGCTCCAATTCTCACCGGCTTCGGAGCAGCCTCAATATCAAGAGCACCGCGAGATTGAGAGCGTGCCGATCATCGACCCATTTGTCACACAAAATCTTGAGCCTTAGAAGTGATCGCCATCCACCACAACCGGCGCCGACACTCGCCCCTTCTGCCCCAAAATCGCCAGTCCGCGCGCCTGGATCAACCGATCCCATGGACCCGCCTGCCAGTTATCCTTCAACTTCTCCGGATGCATCCATGGAGGTAACGTCAACATTAGGTTTCGCGCGGTTGCATGGACGTACGGCTCATACATCGACCGCAGCTTCGCCAGTTTCTCGTGCCCGTACTCATCGTTTCTCAATCTCAGCCCCGCTGCCCCCAGCACGGAGTACAAGGCATCGTACTCTGCCTCCGGAAGCCGGTTGACATACGCTGGGTCATATCTCGCATTCACCACTTGCGCCAGATCTACCGCTGCGTGTCGCGCCATCGCAAATGTCAGCTTCGCCTGCCCGGGCTGAACTCCATCGATCCCTGTCAGCACGAGTGACGACACATCTAACATTGTGGTCAATGCTGCCAGCCATGACTGATTGCTGTGCTGGGACCGAAAGAACGTCAGTACCGGATATGAGATCTGCGCCTCCAGCAACTCTGCCGCCCATCGCTCCCAGTCGCGCAACACCTCATCCAGCACCAACTGACTTACGCCGGGATCTTCCGTCCGCCCGGCAAGCCGCACCAACAACTCCGCTGCCGACGGCGGCGATCCGGCTCGCGCATCAAGCATTGAAATCTGAATCTCTCGCCGCGAGAACGCCGCATACACAACGGGAATGTATCCAATGACTACGCCGAGAAATGCAAAACCCATTCCGGCTTCAACTACCGACAATGCGCGTGACGCGGCCGTAGTCGGGACGATATCCCCATAGCCAAGCGTGAAAAACGTCTCGCCGCTGTTGTAAAGAATTTTGCCCAAATTGATCTGTTCCCCATTCAACTGCTCATGTCCGCCAATGCCGTATTGGACCAGCGAGAAACCGAGAATCAGGCCGGCTGCCCACACGCCCAGCAGCAGAATCAGAGAAAGCGGTCCGAAATATCCCAGAAAGTTCTGCTGCCGCGAGGCCTTGCTGATGCGCTTTGCAATGCCCCGCCAAGGAATCCACGTCCGCCGGTAAAAATAGGCAGTCAGCTTGAAGTTCCGCAGTACACGTCTGGGCAGCACTACTGTCTCGAATGCATCCAGCAACACCACCCAGATGATGGCGGCGCCGAAAATTGCCGCGGCGATGTGCGCATTCGAACCCATGGTTGCCAAAGACATTTGCATCTAGATGCGTCGGGAAGCTTACCAGATTCGAGAGGAAGTTCCGATGGAGGGTCGCCGAAGCCACATTTCATTCAGCATGCGCCCATTCGGTAGGAGGCTTGGCCCGCGGTTTTCCGGATGCGGGAAGCCCAGAGCCGGAAGCCAGTCGTTACTGTGGTTTGTTCGGCGGTTGCGGAGCGCTCTGCGTCGTTCCCGCGGAAGGTTTCGCCGTATCAGCAGCCGGCTTTTTGGTGGTCGTCGTCTTCTTCTTCGTACTGGCAGGCTTCTTGGGAGGCTCCGCATCGTCAACGACAACTTTTTTGGGAGGCGCGGCCTCTACCTGAGCCTGCAACGTCTTCAACTGGCCGCGCAGGCGGGTTAATTCCGCCTCTTTCGACGACGCTAGATTCTCGATTCGTTCCGCCAACTGCTTGCGTGATCCCTCAAAGTCGGTCAGATCGTTCGTCACCGACTGCGTATCGTCCTTCCCACCGAACGACTGCGCTCCCTCGACGACCATATTCATGACGTCATAAAGCGCATCCAGATTCCGATAGAGTTTGAACGTCGTCGGTAGATCCTCAGGCGCGTTCCTCAACTGGCCGACAATCTCGGGAAGCGCTCCCTGCAGATTTCGCTGGATCGAATCCACATACGCCATCGCCTGCTTCTTGTCAGACCCATTCATCTTCCATTTATCGATTCGCAGCTTTGAGAGATCGGCCTGCGTAGTCTTCGACGTCGTTTCGATTCGCGAAAGCAGCCCATTCAGCTGCGTCACCGATGCGTAGGACACCGGCTGTGCCTGGCCATTCGCCGCCGCCGCAACCGGAGCGGGACCCGATTGTCCCAACGCTGCTCCGATGAGTAGAAGATACAAACTGGGAAAAACTAGGAGAGTGCGTTTCATTGTTCGAACGTTCTTCAGCGATTCAGAATACTACAATCGCCATGTCATTGTGGATCAGGTAGATACCTGTGCTGCGCGGATATCCAGCCGCAAACTAATCGGCGGCTCCATCCTCACACCACCCTTCGTCAAGGGATCGGGCGCTGCCGGCCGGTATGCATCCCGTAAGGCCATTCGAAACATCCCACATGCAATCATCGACGAGCACCATCAACCAAGGGGATAATGAACCCGGAATGTCTCCGACCCGCGCTTTCTTGCTCCTCATTGTCGTAGCTTTCTCGACTAGCGGCGCGTCCGCCCAAAACCAGGACACGCCCCATCGCCTCATCCTGAAAGATGGTTCCTACCAGCTCGTTACAAAATACGAAGTCAAAGGGGACCGCGTTCGCTACTACAGCTCGGAACGCGAGGAATGGGAAGAACTTCCCAACTCTTTGGTCGATTGGCCCACGACCGACAAATTCGAAAAAGATCGTACGGCGACTGCGCCGGAAGCCGTGCAGCTCGATAAAGAACTCGAGGAAGAACGTCAACTTGAGGAAGCTCAACTGCCCCAGGTCGCTCCTGGCCTTCGCATTCCCGAACCTAACGGCGTTTTCCTTCTCGATAATTTCCAGAGCGAGCCGCAACTTGTCGAACTGAACCAGACCGCTGGCGACGTCAACCGCAATACCAAAGGCAACATCCTGCGCGGAGCGATCAATCCCATGGCCGGCCTCAAGCAGACCATTGATCTCGACGGCGCCCACGCGGCCATCCAGTCGCATGTAGCCGTCCCAACCATTTACATCAACATCGATCAGGGATCCGATCAACACGCTACCGTTGAATCAGAACACCCGCCGCAACCGGAACGTCCGCAGCAGCCCGAAAAAGCCATCGTGCCCTTCGACCGCTTCCGCATTTTGAAAGTAGAAGTCAAGGGCAACAAGCGCATAGTCGGCGATATCAAACGCCAGATCACGGGAAAAATTAGTCAGGAGCAACACGCCGCAAAAGCCACCACGACCGGACTTCGCGGCGGATGGTTCAAAGTCACGCCCACGGAAGCCCTCACGCCCGGCGAATATGCGTTAGTGGAGATGGGCGAAAAAGAAACAATGAATCTTTACGTCTGGGACTTCGGCGTCAATCCCAAAGCGCCTGCCAACCCGAACCCATGGAAGCCAGATGCAAAAACAACGCCGGCCCAGCCCCCAAAGCCGACAAACTCGAAATGATGTGCCTGTGACTCTCTGTGATCCCTGTGGTGAAAAATGTTTCTAAAACGATTGAAAAACGACGGAGAACAAAAGAAGCCAAGGAAGCTGATAGAGAACTGAGAACTGAGAACTGAGAACTGAGAACTAGCTACTGGGGCTCGCTTCCAACTCTTTCCCCACGCTATCCAGCACCCCATTCACGAAATGCACCGACTCCGGAGAAGAGAACTTCCGTGCAATCTCCAACGCCTCATTGATCACCACAGCCTTCGGCGTATCCGGATAAGCCAACAACTCCGCCACTGCCGCCCGCAGCAAATTCCGATCTACAGCAGCCATGCGCTCCATGCGCCAGTGCTCAGCATGTTTTTCGATCAATTTGTCTATTTCTGACACGCGATCAGTAGCCACGCGAAACAAATCATCGGCAAAGCCCCGCACCTCGGCGCTCGCTGCCCCATGCTCAGCCCAAAACGTCCGACGCACCTGCTCCGCATTCTGCTTCCCCATATCCGACTGGAAAAGCATCTGCAGAACAATCTCACGAGATTTTCGCCGTGTACCCATGAATGAGTTTTAATGGCAGTTGATCAGTGGCCAGTTTACTTCAGAAAGAACCTACTTACGCTTCTTCGGAGATTCTTTCCTCGTCTTGTGATTCCGAGCGGCGCGAGGAATCTGCTTTTCGCCAACGACTGGCGACCGACGACCAACGAGGCGCTTCAACGACGCCATCTCCACCGCCGCCAACGCCGCCTCAAATCCCTTGTTCCCCATCTTCAATCCGGCGCGATCGATGGCCTGCTCCAGAGTGTCACAGGTTAAAACGCCGAATGCATGCGGTACCCCAGTCTCCTGCGCCGACTGTCCAATCCCGCGCGTAACTTCATTGACGATCACGTCGTAATGCGCAGTATCCCCACGCAACAGGCATCCAATACAAATAAGAGCGTCGTACTTCCCGGTCAAAGCCAAAGTCCGTGCCGCCGACGGAATTTCAAATGCCCCGGGCACGCGCACCAGATCGATATCCTGCTTGCGGGCACCAGTCCGAATCAAACCATCGCAAGCGCTAAGCAAAAGGCGTTCCGTGATGAACGAATTAAAGCGAGAAACAACGATCGCAAAACGTCGCCCGGAAGCATCGAGCTTCCCTTCAAGCGCATGGGGAATCTCAGGGACAGGCTCTATTCTGAATTTGGTTTTCCCAGTGATCTCTGTGCCCTCTGTGGTGAAAGATTTTTAAAGATGTCAAATCCGCGAAATCCGCGTGAATCCGCGGAAAAGAAGTTACTTCCCCTTGAACTGAGCCGCCCGTTTCTCCAGAAACGCCCTGGTCCCTTCAGTCTTATCCTCGGTTGAGCAAGCCACAGCAAACAACACGGCCTCAAGATAAAGCCCCTCGCTCAGCGTCATCTCCATGCCTTTGTTGACCGCCTCCATCGCATACTGCACGGCCAGCGGAGCGTTCGCAATAATCTTCGCCGCAATCGCCTCCGCCCGCGGAATCAACTCAGCCGCAGCCAGCACCTCATTCACCAACCCAATCCGATGCGCCTCGTGCGCCGAGATCATCTCCCCCGCCAGCACCATCTGCATTGCGATGCCTTTGCCCACCAGCCGTGGCAGCCGCTGTGTCCCGCCGTATCCCGGGATAATCCCCAGCTTCACCTCGGGCTGACCAAGTTTCGCATTCTCGCTCGCCAGCCGCATCGTGCAAGCCAGAGCAATCTCGCATCCTCCGCCGAGCGCGAATCCGTTGATGCATGCAATCACCGGCTTCCCGAGATTCTCGATCAGGTTCAGCACGTTCTGCCCGCGATGCGTATATTCCTTCCCCGTCACCGCATCCTGCTTCGCCAATTCGCCAATATCGGCCCCGGCAATAAACGCCTTCTCGCCGGACCCGGTAAAGATCACGACACGAATCGCCGCGTCACTCTTGATGTCATGAAACGCCGCCCGCAACTCTTCCATCGTGGCCATGTTCAGCGCATTCAGCACCTTCGGCCGGTTGACGGTAACGTAAGCAATCGCGTTCTTCTTTTCGAGAATAATGTTTTCAAAGTTCATATTTATTTTCCGAAGATCCAAGCAACCACTTGAAGCAGACCAATGAGCGTGAACCCTACCAGACAAACAAGCAGCGTTATACATCCAATTCCCGCCGCCTTTTGCTTCCAAGTCGCCTTTCTTTCGATAGGCTGAAATGCTGCCTCGACATCATCTCGCCGCGTCAACCTCTTTACTAGCAGACCACGTTTTCCGACAAGGTAGTTGAGATCAGTCGATGTAACGAAATTCCCGGGATCTAGAGGCTCTACGGCGGCATGCAGTAGTTCAATTCCTGCGCGGAGATATCCCGTTTTATTCGCAACAAACTCACAGTAAAGGTTGTCATCATCGCAGGAGATAAGAAGCTGCGCACCTTGTTTCTCTATGGCCGCGTCAAGCGCACTAACGCATCTCCGGATATCGTCCTCATCCATAACCTTCGCCTGTCACTCTCAGTGACGCATCGACAATCAAAGTTTCTGCGCCCGCGGCTTCTCAGGATCCGAATAATCATAAAACCCTTTCCCGGATTTCCGCCCATACCACCCTGCCATCACCAGCCGCTTCAACAGCGGAGGCGACGCAAACCGCCGCTCCTT
>Ga0335071_10009328_pt1 | contig 10043 bp, 7 predicted proteins | sample Lox_Sample_15_FD_206724 | JGI IMG/M metagenome (GOLD analysis project Ga0335071, IMG submission 206724) | Soil microbial communities from Loxahatchee National Wildlife Refuge, Florida, United States - Lox_Sample_1.5 | ecosystem: Environmental > Terrestrial > Soil > Wetlands | place: USA: Florida...
GCCGAGCTGGCGCGAGCGCCGCACCTCCTGCTGGTCTCAGGCCACTACGAAGGTTTTGATGAGCGGGTGCGCGAGCGGCTTGCGGACGACGAATTGTCCATCGGCGACTACGTGCTGACGAACGGCGCGCTGCCGGTGATGGTGATTATCGATGCGGTAACCCGGCTGTTGCCGGGAGCGCTCGGTGATGAGAACAGCGCGCAGGACGAATCGTTCAGCCGCGGGCTGCTGGAATATCCGCAATATACGCGGCCGGCGGATTTTCGGGGAATGAAGGTGCCCGATGTGCTGCTCTCGGGAAACCATGCGCAGATCGCGCAGTGGCGCGCGGAGCAGGCGCGACGCCGGACGGAACAACGCCGGCCGGACCTGCTTTAAACGAAAGACGAATTTATGAACCAGGCATTACTTGACAAAATCGAATCGGAACAGTTTCGCAAAGACGCAACGACGTTTGGCGTCGGCGACACGGTGCGGGTGCACACCAAGGTGGTCGAAGGCGACAAAGAGCGCATCCAGATCTTTTCCGGGGTGGTGATCGGCCGGCGAGGCCATGGACTGAACGAGATGTTCACCGTCCGCCGGATCAGTTACGGGGAAGGCGTGGAACGGATTTTCCCGCTGCATTCGCCGCGAGTGGAGAAGGTGGAAGTTGAACGCAAAGGCTCGGTGCGCCGCGCCAAGTTGACCTACCTCCGGCGGCGCCTCGGCAAGGGCGCAACGCTTGTCCGAGAGAAGGAAGGACGGGGCACTGCTGCCGCGGCGAGCGGCGGCACGGCGGCGGCGGCAACTCCGGCGGAAAAGGCTTGATCAGCAAGGCGTGGCCAACAGACAGGCTTCAACGCGAGGCCCCGGCCTCGCTTTTTTTCCGGACACTGCTGGTCGCGCGACCGGCTCGGTCTAAGGCAGTGGCTTTCTGAGCCGGAAGAACTCGCTGGAATTATTGGTTCGGTAAAACGGCACCTGGAAGCTGCCGTTACTCAGCATATAAGGACCGTCTATCGTCTGCCAGGCGCCTGTCCCCAATGACTCCGTCGTGGTCTCGAGGTTGAAGCCGGGGAAACCACCAGCCCACGAAAGCATAGCGGCGTTCGAATCCACCCGGACGCCCAACCGCGGGCCGGGCGAGGGCAGGCCGACGTAGAAAAGCTCGTAGAAATTACTTGGGTAGGACGAGAGCACCGGCTCCCGGTATTCGTAGAATCCATTCACAAGCAGGTAAGGTCCGCCAAGGGGCAGCCAGGCCGAAAACTGAGAGGGATCGGTCCCGGAGAACAAAGCGAAGCCTGGGTTTGGGGTGGCCGGCCAGGACAAGCGAACGTCCGCGCCAGCCCGGCTGATTGAGAGTGGCGGCGACGGCGGCGGGAAGTCCCCCATCCCGAACAACTCAAGGTCGAAGCTGAGGCTGGCCAGGGTCGGGTAGTATTTGTGGACTTCGACCGCCAGGACATTGGTTCCGGGGAGAAGGAACGTGAGGGGAATATTGGTTTGATAGTAGGTGTCCAGGGCCTCGTTCAACACCGGCGTCGAGGCCCGGTCGAGGTAAGAAAGCGGCTGTTTTGCCGGCAGGTTCATCCGGAACAGTTCCCGTCCATTGAGCCATACCGCCGCGCTATCGCCGCGGTTCACGCGGAAATTGAGATTGGTATAGTGGATCGCAGGCGAGACGACGAAACTGCGGCGAAAGTAGGTCGTGATATACCTGTTGGTGGAGGCGGGGCCATAGCCGACCGTCGTGGCGATCCCGGTCAGGCCGTATCCCAGGCGCCCCAGGCCGTGTGGCCACGCCGAGTCATCGTATTGAGGCAAGGCCCAGTTGGTGCCCAGGTCCACGCCTTGGTCCGAATATTTCCAGTCCGAGCAGCCGGGAATGAGGTAAGTGACCGCCCGGTTGGTGCGGAGGGTGAGAGCGTCGATGCGGGCGAGGAACTCCCGGGCAATGGCGTTGAGGCCGGTCGTGTTGGGGTGCAGATAATCGCCGAGAAAGCCGTTGTTCGGGTCCACCACGGAGAAGATGTCAGCCACGAAGACGTTCTGCCCAAGGGCCCGACGCGCGTTAACCATAGTCTGGACCGCCGTGTTGAAGATAGGGATGTTGGTGCTGTAGTTCGAATAGAGCGGCGTCCCCACATTGGCCCGGCGCAAGGAAGTGACTTTGGTGACAATAACGTTGGCGGAGGGGGCTCGGGCAAAGATGCTGTCCAGCAGGGCCGGCAAATGGTTTGTCGCCACCAGGTAAGGGTCGCGTCCCCGTCCGATGTCATTAACCCCGATATAAACCAGCAGGAGGTCGGGGATGACGTTGGTGAGAGCGTTCATCAATGTGAGTTGGAGATAAGTATTGGGACCGCTGTAGTCGTGCACCTGGGTGGTCATCAGGCCGGGCGCCGCGATCACGGCGCCGCAAATGCCTTCATGCTTGACCTTTGTAAACGCACCCGAAGGGACGGAACCGTACCGGCCGACGAAATTGAAGGGATAACCATTAGTCTGCAAAAAGGGCTGCAGGAATTGGCGCCAGGCGCCATTAATGGAACAATCGTCGGTGATCGAGTCGCCGACCGCCATGATCTTCAGCAGGTTGGTCGAGCTGAAGTTCGTCAGGACCAGATCTCCCCGCGCCTGAAACGCGGGGCACAGCGCTGACAGCCAAAGAACGAGCAGAAGTCCAGCATGACGCTTCTGCCGAACTGGCGAGGCTGGCGCGCGAGGAGGCCAGGAAGATGTCGCTACGGCGCGCAGGTCGGAATGGCTCAATGGTGATTTCACCCCGCGCGAACAACTGGGCCTGCTCATGCTCCGGCATATTCTCAAGCCGGGAGCGGTTGGCAATGCCGAAGTCGTGGCCCGCGGAGAACCAGGGAATATCCCTGGGCGTGTCGAAGGCAGCCAGCAGACGAGACAGGTGGCGAGCGAGTCGGACCGGGTCAGACCCCGAGCCTGGGTCCCGGCGTGAACTCAGCCCAGGGCCCAAGGGTTTTGCGCATGAGAATCTCCGAATAGCCTTCGACGAGGTAGTCTTTCAACTCGCCAACTTGGTCGTAGCCGAGACGCGCATAGAGTTTCCTGGCGTCGGCATTGAAGGAGGAAACGCAGAGGAAAACATTGGGGCTCTCCCGGAAAATGCGTTGCTCGGCGAAACGGATCAGCGTTTGGCCGATGCCTTGGCGGCGCGATTCCGGGAAGACCGCGATCGTTTGCAGATAGCCGTTGAAGGGACCCCGCAGATGCAGGATGACAAACCCCACGAGCGCGCTGCGCGCATAAGCCACGTAAACTTCCTTGGCTGGGTCGGAAACCAGCCGCAGGCAGTCGTCGAATGATCGACGAAGCGTCAGCCAGGGCTCGGAGGTGGCCATTATCCGGGCGCACGCGCGGGCTTCCTCCGCAGTTTGCAGCGGATGGATCGAGACCTCGGGCGTTGCCATGGGTGGTCGAGAGGGAAAGTTGTTTCGGCCGCCTGGTCTCCTCAAAGAGGCGAACCTGAGCAGGCGTCGCGGAGGCGGTCGGCGGCCTCAGACAAGCCGACGAGCGTTTCCGCGCGGCTTTTGAGGTTTCGGATTCGGACTTTGGGCTCGCCGGTCTGGGAGGATTCGACCTCCAGCAGGTGAGCAGCCTTAAGCTCCTGGGCGCGTTTGAACTGTTTGTCCGGTTTGAGGGGAGTGAGGGAATAATCTACCGCCATGCCCTCGGAACGAAGCGCGTGAACCAGCTTGAGCGAAGCGGGCCGTAGAGTTTCGTCCTCGATCAGGCAAAACGCGTCAAGGGCGGCATCGAATTTGGGGAGGAGCTTGCGCGCGGTGAGAAGTTCGAGCAGGACGACATCTCCCATGCCGAAGCCAAGGGCCGGCAGGTCCACTTTGCCAGCGCTGATGAGCTTGACGAGGTTGTCGTAGCGCCCGCCGCCGGCGATGGCGCGGAGTTCGCTTTCGCGGTCGAATGCCTCGAAGACGATGCCGGTGTAGTACGCCAGGCCACGGATGACGCGGTAATCAATCTTCACGTAATCGCCCAGGCCGCGAGCGGCCAAATTGTTGAGGATCGCCTCGAGTTCGAGCGTCGGTGCTCCCTCTTCGATGAAGGCGTTGGCATCAGCCAAAGAAAAGCCCAGGCGCCGGAGCTTTTCATCGCTGTTCTCCGGGCTTTCGCGTTCCAGCTTGTCGATGACCTGATAGAACTCGTATTCGCTCGCGGGGTTTCCGTTGTGGCGCAGGAAGAAGTCGTGCCACGCATTTCGGCTGCTCAAGCGGATGACGAAGTCGCGTTCCGTAAGACCGAAAGAACGAAGGGCATCGATCAGCAAAGCGATGAGTTCGGCGTCCGCCGCAGGATCAGTTTCACCGATGATGTCCGCGTTGAACTGGAAGTGTTCGCGGAGCCGGCCTTTTTGCTGGCGCTCATAGCGGAAAAGCTGGGGAATGGCGAACCACTTGACGGGCTTCTTGTAACTGCGCTCGTGGGCACCGATCATACGCGCGAGTGTGGGAGTCATCTCCGGGCGCAAAGAAATCTCGCGCTCTCCTTTGTCGGCGAAGTTGTAGAGCTGTCCGACGATTTCCGCGCCGCTTTTGGTAGTGAAAAGTTCGAGAGGCTCAAGGGGCGGACCATCGTATTCGCGGAAGGCGTAGCGCCGCGCCACGGCGCGCCACCTGTCGAAAATATATTGACGCGCATCCGCACTCCACAAATCCGAGTGCGGCAGCGGTTCGGGATAAAAGTCGCGGAAACCGGGCAATCGTTCCATCGGCTGGAGGGTAGGCGGGGGAGCCCGATTGGCAAAGGAAAATGGGCGGCAGGGGCGGCAGAGAAGAACAGACCATGGCTTCCGCGAACATTCCGAGGGGCTGAAATGTAAGCCGAGGTCGGCCCGCGAGGTGTCGGAAGAAAGGGGCTGGGGGCCGATCAGGCCTGGGTCGGTTGGCCGGGGTTTTTCAAGGGTTCCGGGGGCAGTTTCAAGACCTGGGCGCGCATCTCTTTACCCGCCTTGAACTTGACGACCGAGCGCTCCGGGATCGGCACGTCTGTCGTCGGCGCGTTAGGGTTGCGCCCGATGCGCGCCTTGCGGACCTTGACCTCAAACACGCCGAAGTTCCGCAATTCTACTTTGTCGCCTTTCGCCAGCGCTTCGACGATGTAATCGAGCGCCTTCTGTACCACGTCGAGGATTTGTTGCTGACCGAGTTTTTGCCTTTCGACTTTTCGCTTGCCAGTGCCTTCCTTGGCTGTCTTCTCTTGTTTGAGTTGTTCCTTATCGAGGTTCTCCTGCTCCTGTTTGATCTCCTCGCTGATTCGCACCACCAAGTCACGCTTTGTCAGAGTCATAATTAATGAAGTTTAGGCGTTAACGAGACCCATCGAACGGAGATAATACAACCTCCTCTACCCCAAGGTCAAGGCCGGATTTTGGACCGGTTTGGACCGGGGATGATCAAGAAGATCAAAGCCGTCGGCCAGTCTGGGAATCCCGGACCCACGGGCGGGGGCGCCCGCTCTAGACGTTTCGGTCCGGTATTTTGGTCGGATTCGTGTGGGCCAGAAAGCCAGCATTAGGTCGCCTTGCCTCCGACCGCCTGACTCAGGTCTTGCAGGCCCTGGTGTTCCAGGCGGGCCAAAAGTCCGGTAGCCATGGCGCGGACAACGCCCGGGCCCTCATAGACCAGGCTGGTATAGATTTGAAGCAAAGACGCGCCGGCGCTGATTTTCTCCCAGGCGTCCTCCGCATTGAAGATCCCTCCGACACCGATAATGGGCAGCTTGCCGCGGGTTCGGCGATAAAGGTGGCGGATGATCTCGGTGCTCCGGGCCCGCAGGGGCCGGCCGCTCAGGCCGCCAGCCTCGGAATAGGTTCGCTGGAGGGTTGTATCGTTCGTTTGCGGCCTGGTAATGGTGGTGTTGGTGGCAATGATGCCCGCGATCCGGCGCGGTTCGGCAAGTTCGAGGATTTCGTCCATGGCCTCGAAGGAAAGGTCCGGGGAGATCTTTACCAGGATTGGCTTGGGCGAAGCCGGAATAAGACCCCGGTTCGGGCTGGCCGAGGGTTGGGATTCCTGAAGGGCGGCGAGTATCTGGTCCAGAGCGGCCTTGTCCTGCAATTGTCGAAGATTCGGGGTGTTGGGCGAACTTACGTTCACAACGAAGAAATCCAGGTAAGGCAGCAGGATGCGGAAGGAATAGGCGTAGTCCTCCGCCGCCTTTTCCAGCGGAGTGATCTTCGATTTGCCGAGATTCATACCGACCGGGTGGGGAGGCCAGCGTCCGCTGGAGCGCCAGCGCGCGAGCGTCTCGCCGACCGCGTCGGCGCCAGGGTTGTTGAAGCCCATGCGGTTGATGATGGCGGACTCGGGAATGGCGCGGAAAATCCGGGGCGAGGGATTTCCCGGTTGCGCGTGCCGGGTGACGGCACCGAGCTCGGTGAACCCGAAGCCGAGTGCGGCCCAGGCCGGGACAGCGTCGGCGTGTTTATCCATGCCCGCCGCCAGGCCTATGGGGTTGGGAAAGTTCAGGCCGAAGCGAGAAATCGGCAACGATGGGGCACGGAAAAGGGTCGCAAGCGCCTCGCAAGCCATTTGATGTCGGCTGGCGAAAGCCAGCGCGCGCATCGTGCGCTCGTGAATATGTTCAGGATCCTGGGCGAACAGGACCGGGCGAAGCAGATTACGATAAAACCAACTCATGGTTTGGCGGATATTTTTCCCAAGGCTTCTCGGGCCGCGGAGCGCACGGCGTCGTCCGGGTCCTCAGCGAGCAAGGTCAGTTCCGGAACCGCGGTGCTAGCCGGCGGGCCGAGGGCGCCAAGGCTGCGAGCCGAGAACTCACGAACCGCTGCGCAGCTATCCCTCAGGCTCTCGATTAATGACGGGATCGCGGACGTCGCCTTCCAGCTCAGCACGCCGAGGGCCTTGGCCGCCGCGAGCCGGACTTCGGGAAGGGGATCCTTAAGGGACTGGATTATGGCGGTGATGGCCGGCTCATCGGCGGCATGGATCGTGGCAAGCAATTCAATGGCGACCTGGCGCGACGCCGGGTCTTCGTCATGGAGCATCTCGAGGAAGGGAGCTTCGGCGACGCGACGCGAAGGATAAACCGCGGCGAGAGCTCGGGCGGCGCCCTGGCGCGCGACGCCTTTTTCGTGTTCGACCGCCTTGACCAGCCCCGGCACCGCGGTCATGCCGATGGCCGAAATGCTTTGAACTGCGACCATTCGGATCGTCTCATTTGTGTCGGCCAGCCGCTGGATCAGTGCGGGAATGGCGGGCGCCGCATCGGGCCCCATTCTGCCCAGCGCAGATGTGGCAGCCTGGCGCACCGTTGGGTCCCTCGCCCGCAACGCGTCGATGAGAACAGGGACAGAGGCGTTGCCGATCTTCACGAGCGCCAGTGCCGCGTCCCAGGCCTCCGGGCTGTTGCCTTGGAGAACCTGGACCAGGGCGGGAATCGCCGGTTTTGCGTCCGGACCGATGATTGCGAGAGCGCGCGCCGCGGCTCCATGCGTCGCGTCGGCGTCAGGAATTCGCACGTGGCGAAAAATCCTGGGACGCCAGGCGCGGGGAATTTTGGGTGAAAGCGCCCAGAGTTGCTTCCTGATGATGGGATCTCGCTGCTTCAGCAGCTTGATCAAGGTTGGGACCGCTTGCGAGCCCAATTGTTTAAATACGGCGGTCGCCTCGTCGCGCTCGGCGGAGGAAGGCGAATAAAGCTGCATGGCCCAAGCCTTGATCGGCTTGCTCCCGTAATCGGGGCCATCCGATCCTGGTCGAGCAAGGAGCAAGATGGCGAGCCCGCAAGCCAGGACAAGCGCGAGGCCAAGGAATACTCGGTGTTTTAAGAGCATTCGAATCCGCCGTGATCCTGCTTGAAACGGAAGGCAGGTTCAACGCCCAAAGGCAAAAGGCCGATGGAGATTCGAGTGGATTGGCCGAGGCATTAAGTTCCAAGCGAGCCCGGCGACGCTATCTGCCGACGGTGGCCGCCAGCACGTGATCGGCGGGAGAACCGTTGCGGACGGGCTCGGAACGCGGGTCGCTTTGGGTGTCGGAATCGTGGTCGGCGGCGGCTTTGGCGAGCAGGTTCCGGTAAGTGGCCAGAGCCAGCAACGGCCAACTGTTGCGGTACATGTCGTATTTAAGGTAGAACACCTTGGGGAAGCCGGTGCCAGTGGTTTCGTGCTCCGTCCAGGAACCATCCTGGTTCTGGGTGCGCGTCAGATACTCGATGCCACGGCGGACACTGGGACGGTGCGGATCGTCGAAAGCGCAGAGACCCATGACGGCCCAGGCTGTTTGCGAGGCAGTGCTGGGGCCCTGCCCCTTGAACACCGGGTCGTCGTAGGTATTGCAGCGTTCGCCCCAGCCGCCGTCCTCGTGCTGCACGCTTTCGAGCCAATCGCGTGCCTTGATCAACCACGGTTCGTCCATGTTGAGGTTCAAAGCGCGTAACCCGCGCAACACCTGCCAGGTGCCGTAGATATAATTCACGCCCCAGCGGCCATACCAGGTCCCATCTTCCTCCTGGTGCTCCCGCAGGAAGCGAAGCGCCTTCTGGACCTGAGGATGTTCGAGGCTGTAGTCTTCGTACCCGAGGAGTTCGAGGATGCGCGCGGTGATGTCGGCGCATTCCGGGTCGAGCATGGCATTGTGGTCGGCGAACGGAACTTTTTCCAGGACGCCTTTGGTGCAGTCCTTGTCGAAGGCGGCCCAACCGCCGTCCTTGCACTGGAACGTGAGCATCCACCTCAGCCCGCGCTGGAAGCATTCATCGCGTTTTTGGCGGTCGTCGGTCGGGATTTTTCGCAGCGCCAGCAGGACCATGGCGGTGTCGTCCACGTCCGGGCTCCACTTGTTCTCGAACTCGAATACCCAGCCGCTGGGTTCGACCTTGGCGGGATTTTTGTACTGCCAGTCGCCGCGGAAACGGATTTCCTTGGAGATGAGCCATTCGGTGGCACGCTTGAGAGCCGGGTGATCGCTGGCCAGGCCCGATTCCTGGAGGCAAATGACGACGATCGCGGTGTCCCAAACCGGCGAAAGGCAAGGCTCGACGCGGACGCTGGTTTCGGTTTCGTGCTGGTGCAATTTCAGCTCCCGCTCTTTGCGCAGCATTTGGGGATGGTCATCCGGGTAGCCGAGCACCTTGAGGGCGATGAGGGAATTGAGGATGCCAGGAAAAATGGCGGCGAGGCCGTCAGAACCTTCAAAGCGCTCGAGCATCCATTTCTCGGCGCGCTTGAGCGCCCGCTTGCGAAAGGGGTGAATGCCATTTTCGGCGAACCATTCGGCGAATTTGTGGACGCGATCGAGCCAGAGGAAAAAATTACGCCACGTCAACCGTTCCGGGTCAGGCGCCAGAGCGAGATCTCGTTCGTGCATTCCCTCCGGGTAAAGCTCGTTCAGGTTGATTTTGTTTCTTGGATGCCGGGTCGGCTTGAAGTGATTGATGATGGAGAGGGGTACCAGCATCGCCCGGCTCCACGAACTCATTTCATTGATGTTCACATAGAACCACTTGCCGAGCAGAATAACCTCACACGGGATCGTGGGCAGATACTCCCAGGGGAACAATCCCAGAATCGCCAGGAACAGCTTGGAGAAGGTGTTCATGCGCGGCACGCCCCCGAGGCTCTTGGCGACCTCGCGCGCCCGCAACATGCGCGGATCGGTGACCGGCACCCCGGCCAGTTTCAGCGCCAGATAAGCTTTAATGGTGGCGTTTACTTCCGCCGGCCCGCCGTAATAAGTGTTCCAGCCGCCCTCGGGCAATTGAAGCGACAGAATGTGGTTGACCGCCTTTCGCTGCCAGCGCTCATCTACCTCGCCAGCCCAATGACGGTAAGCAACAAGATCGGAAACCAGCGTCGCATCCACCATTAGTTCGCCGATCCAGTAGCCTTCCGGCTTTTGCTGGCTCAGCAAATACTGCTGGGACCGCTGAATGGCGATTTCCAGATCGATCTGTGGGCGGAAACCGAAGTCCTGCTGCCGTGGTTTCCGCTCGAATATGCTTGTTCGGAACGATGCTACATCCACACACCGTAATTTGCGAAGAGG
>Ga0335071_10009329_pt1 | contig 10042 bp, 6 predicted proteins | sample Lox_Sample_15_FD_206724 | JGI IMG/M metagenome (GOLD analysis project Ga0335071, IMG submission 206724) | Soil microbial communities from Loxahatchee National Wildlife Refuge, Florida, United States - Lox_Sample_1.5 | ecosystem: Environmental > Terrestrial > Soil > Wetlands | place: USA: Florida...
GACGCTCAACCCCGGCGTCCGGGCGCTCCTGCAGGGACCGAGCGGCACCGGAAAGACGCTCGCCGCCCGGGTGCTGGCCGGCGCCCTGCGGATGGACCTGTGGCGCGTGGACCTCTCGGCCGTCGTTAACAAGTACATCGGCGAGACCGAGAAGAACCTGTCGCGCGTCTTCTCGGCGGCGGAGGAGCTGGACGTCATCCTCCTCCTCGACGAGGGGGACGCCCTCCTCGCCCGGCGGACGCAGGTCGCGAACGCCAACGACCGCTACGCCAACCTGGAGACCAACTACCTGCTCCAGCGGATCGAGTCCTACGAGGGCATCCTCCTCGTCACCACCAACGCCGCCGAACTCGTGGACGGCGCCTTCCAGCGCCGCATGGACGTGGTGATCGGGTTCCGGCCACCCGATCCCGCGGAGCGCTGGGCCATCTGGCAGCTGCACCTGCCCGCCGCCAACGCCGTCGACCCCGGCCTACTGCGCGAGGTGGCGGCCCGCTGCCCCTTGAGCGGCGGGCAGATCCGCAACGCCGTCCTGCACGCGGCCGTCCTGGCGCTCAGCGACGGCGGCACGGTCCGCTCCGAGCACCTCGAGGCCGCCGTCGAGCGCGAGTACCGGAAGTCGGGCGGGAGCTGCCCGCTTCGAGCCGGGCTCCGGAGCTAGCCGATGGCCCTCGCGGCGAGAAAGCCCCTCCCGAAGCCCAGGCTCCGCCCCGCCTCCCACGCGGCCTTGCCCGCTGCCCCGGGAGCCCCCGGCGGGACGGGGCCCGCCCCCAAGCTGTCCGGCCCGGCGGCGGCCAGCCCTCGCTTCGCCCGGGTGATGCAGCTCCTGCAGCGGAGCGCGGCGGTGGTGCGGCGGCACGAGCCGGCGACCAAGAAGGCCGCCCAGGCCCAGGCCGCCGCCGTGTCACCGCCCCAGGAGCGCGTCGCCGGAGCACAGGCGAACCAGGTCGACGTGATGAAGGGCGCCGAGGCCAAGAAGCCGGAGAAGAGCGGCTTCTTGGCCATGCTCCGGCAGCAGATCCAGCAGATCATGCCGAAGGACCTGAACAGCGCCGACCAGTTCATGAAGGGGGGGGAGAAGGAGCAGGTCAAGGAGGCGGTCTCGGGCGGCGTCCAGGACCAGAAGGACGAGGCCGCCAGCAGGCGGCCAAGGCCGCGCCGGATACCGCCGCCGTCGAGGCGCGCCAGGCGACCCCCATGCCGGCCGAGGGGGCCCCGGCCCCTCCCCCGGTGCCCGGGGCAGAGGCCATGCCCGCGCCGCAACCGCCCGAGGCGGTCGCCTCCTTCGCGAAGAGTACCGAGGACGGCGACCAGCAGGTCGAGCGGACCGAGATGTCGCCCCAGGAACTGCAGGACGCCAACGATCCGCGCTTCTCGAAGGTGGTCACCTCGCGCGGCGCCCTGCAGAAGCAGGCCCAGGCGGCACCGGGACAGTACCGTGCCGCCGAGACGGCCACCCTCAAGGCGGCGGACAAGGAGGCCGACGCCGCCTCCGCGGTGGGGCTCCGCGGGATGATCACCACCCGCGGCGCCTCGGCGGTGGCGGTCAAGTCGCGCCAGCAGCTGGCCAAGGAACGCGACCAGGCCCGCCGCAAGGAGGTGGCCGACCACATCCAGGCCATCTACGACCGGACCAAGAAGGCCGTCGAGGCCCGGCTCGATGCCCTCGAGCCCGAGGTGATGGGACTGTTCGACCGGGGCGCCGACGCCGCCCTCGAGCGGATGAAGGACCACGCCAACCGCGAGATCGATGCCTTCAAGGACGATCGCTACAGCGGCTTGCGCGGCAAGGCACGGTGGATCGCGGACAAGTTCCGGGACGTCCCCCCGGAGATCAAGGAGATCCTCCGCAAGGCCCGCGACCAGTTCATGGCGGACATGGACCGCCTGGCGGTGCAGCTCGCCGACCTCGTGGACCGGCGCGTCGCCGAGGCCAAGGCGGAGATCGGCCGCGGCGAGGCCGAGATCAAGGCCTACGTCGCCGGCCTCCCCAAGGACCTGCAGGGCGTGGGCAAGGCCGCGGCACAGCAGATCGCCGCCAAGTTCGACGAGCTCCGCAGCGCGGTCGACGACCGACAGAACGCCCTGGCCCAGAAGCTCGCCCAGAAGTTCAAGGAGGCCTCCGACAAGTCGGCCGCCGAGCTCAAGAAGCTGGAGGACGCCAACAAGGGCTTCTTCAAGGGGCTCGTCGACGCCGTGGTCGAGGTCCTCCAGGCCATCAAGGAGTTCAAGGACCGCATGGTCGCGGTCTTCAAGAAGGGCCTCGACACGATCATGCTGATCGTCAAGGCGCCCATTCGCTTCCTCGGTCACCTCCTCGACGCGCTCAAGCTGGGCTTCAACCAGTTCGTCGATCACATCTGGGACCACCTCAAGGCCGGGTTCATGCAGTGGCTCTTCGGGTCCCTGGCCGAGACCGGCGTGGAGATGCCCAAGGACTTCTCCCTCGGCTCCCTGCTCAAGCTGGTCCTGCAGGTGCTGGGGATCACCTACGACAAGATGCGCGCCAAGGCGGTGAAGCTCGTCGGGGAGCGCGCCGTGGCCATCCTCGAGAAGGTCTTCGGGTTCCTCTACACCCTCGTGACCGCCGGCCCCGCCAAGATGTGGGAGGAGATGAAGGAGTACCTCTCCGACCTCAAGGGGCAGGTCATCGACGCCCTGCAGAACTGGGTCATCACCACCGTCATCAAGGCCGCGGTGGTGAAGCTCGTCTCCATGTTCAACCCGGTGGGGGCCATCGTCCAGGCGATCATCACCATCTACAACGTGGTCATGTTCATCATCGAGCAGGCCAAGAAGATCCTCGCCCTCATCGAGGCCATCGTGAACTCGGTGGCCGAGATCGCCTCCGGCGCGATCAGCAAGGCGGCCACCTGGATCGAGGGGGCGCTGGCCAAGCTCGTGCCCATCGCCATCGCCCTCCTGGCGCGGCTCCTCGGCATCTCCGGCATCACCGACAAGATCAAGGAGATCATCTTCAAGGTACAGGCCATGGTCGACCGGGCCATCGACAAGGTGCTCGACAAGATCGTGGCCGTCGTGAAGAAGCTCGTCGGGGGCCTCAAGTCGGCCGCCAAAGGCCTCGTCGCCTGGTGGACCAAGCGGGAGAGCTTCCAGTCGCCGGATGGCCACGACCACGAGGTCTTCTTCGAAGGAAGCGGACCGGACGCCCACCTCGTGGTCGCGAGCCGTACGCCGGCACGCGGCGCCGCCGCGGTGCTGGAGAAGGCTCGTTCCAAGCACCCCGACGAGGTGAAGGAGGGCCTCAAGGCCGTCGAGGCCATGCGAGTCGCCACCGCCAAACTCCCCGAGGACCCCAAGCAGGAGGCGGTGATCGATCGCAACCTCAAGACCCTCGCCCGCGTCTTCAAGACCATCGGCGTCTCCGGCGCGTCCGACCTGCCGGTCACCAAGGTCGTCCCGTCGACGTCCTCCGGCCGCGCCCAGAAGGTCGTGGCGGACCCGCTCACCAAGCTCCCCGGCAACACCAAGGGGTCCACCGCCTCGGGCAGCCCCCTCGGCTGGGAGCTGGCCCAGGCTGCCAACGACCTCGTCGGCTCCATCTGGGTTCGCGCCCACCTGCTCGCCTACATCCTCCACGGCCCCGGGAACGAGAACTGGAACCTGACCCCGGCCAACAAGAGCGCCAACGGACAGATGTCGGTCGACGTCGAGCTGAACGCCTCGGCCGAGATGAAGAAGGGAAACGTGGTGACCTACACCACCGTCGTCGACTACGGGTACAAGGGCGAGCTCGAGAACCAGTTCGCCAGCAAGATCCACGTGAACTACGTGGCGATCGACCCCGAGACCCGCAAGCAGGTGGGAACGGGGAAGTCGGATCCCGGGTCGGAGCAGCCCAGCAAGCGGCTCAACGGCGTCTCCATCCGGAACCGCTCGCTGCAACCCATCATCGTCATGTACCTCGCCCAGGTCTCCCGGCCCTCCGCCGAGGCGCTGGTCCGCGAGGGCCGCAAGTCTCCCAAGCTCGACCGCAATAACCTCGAGGCGCGCCTCGCCGGCGTCCCGGCTCGCGAGATCAAGAAGATCCTCGCGGCCATCGAGAGCGGTGCCCTCAGCGATTGAGAGTGAGCGGTATGCCCCTCAAGAACCTCAACGCCTGCCTGGTCCACGAGTCGCCCGAGTGCGTCCTCGACCTGGTCCGCAACCTCCGCCACGCCGATCCCGACGCGCCCATCCTCCTCTACGACGGCGGCCGGGACCCGACCCTCCTCAAAGACCTCCCCCTCGACCGCTACGGCGCGGCCGCCCACCCCGCGCCGCGCCCCATGCGCTGGGGCTTTCTGCACGAGTTCGCGCTCGATTGCATGCGCCACGCGCTCGCCCAGATCCCCTTCGACACCATCACCTTCGTGGACTCCGACCAGCTCGCCACCCGCACCGGCTTCGCCGCCCGGCTGGCGCGCTTCCTCGCCGACCACCCCCGCGCCGGCCTGCTCGGCAGCGCAAAGACGCCGCGCGGGCGGCAGCCCTCGCCCCCGGCCGCCCAGGCCCTGAAGGAGCTCGACCTGTGGCGGCCGTTCCTGCGACGCTTCCCCGAGGGCGAGGCCAAGTTCGCCCACTGGACCTTCTGGCCGGGCACGGTCTTCACGAACCACGCCGCCCAGGACCTCGTCGCCTTGTGGGACGGCGACCGCCAGCTCCGCGACCTCATGGGCCGAAGCCGCATCTGGGCCACCGAGGAGGTGGTGCTGCCCACCCTGGCCGCGCTCCTCGGGCACGAGGTGGTCCAGGGACCGGGGTCCTACGACTACCTCAAGTTCCGCGCTCGCTACACCCCCCGCCAGCTCGAGGCCGCCCTGGCCGACCCGGAGGTGCACTGGGTCCACCCCATCCCCCGTCGCTACGACGATCCCCTCCGCCGCCACCTGCGGGAGCGGCTGCACGGGCGCGCGCCGGACCGGGCCAACCCCGCGGCGCGGCACCCGGGCCTGCTCCTCGCCGGCGCCGTCATCGCGGAGATGCGAGGGGTCGAGGGCTGGCTCACGGACGAGGAGGCCGACCTGCTCATCGGCGCAGCCACCCGGGCGCTCTCGGCCCTGCCCGCCCCCCACCACCTCGTGGAGGTGGGCAGCCACTGCGGGAAGGCCACTCTGGTGCTCGGAAGGGTGGTCCAGGCGCTCCGCCCCGACGCCCGCATCCACGCGGTGGACCCGCACGACGGCCGCGTCGGCGCCCGCGACCGCGGCCTCCACGAGACGGGCCCGACGCGCCAGAAGTTCGAGCGCACCATGGAACGCGCCGCCCTGGGCGGCACGGTGCGCACCATCCAGGCCACGGCCCCGGCCGTGCCCTGGGATGCCCCCATCTCCCTCCTGCTCGTGGACGGCCTGCACGACTACTCCAGCGTCGCGGCCGACTTCCGCCACTTCGAGGGTTGGCTGCTCGAGGGCGGCCTGGCCGCCTTCCACGACTACGCCGAGTACTTCCCCGGCGTCCGCATCTTCGTCGACGAGCTGGTTCGCAGCCGAGGGTGGCGGCTACTCCATCGCGCCGGCACCCTGGTCGTCCTCGAGAAGCACTCGGCCGCCGCCGCCCTGCACCCCGGCACGGTGGGAGTGGCGGCCCCGGCTCGGACCGACGAGCGCGTGGCGGCGGCGCCGGACGTTCCGGTGGCGGCCGCGGTCGCCGCCGGCGACGGGCCCCTCGTGAGCTGCATCATGCCCACCGCCGATCGTCGCCCCTTCGTGGCGCTCGCCTTGCGCCGCTTCCTGGCGCAGGACTGGCCCCGCCGCGAGCTCGTGGTGGTCGACGACGGCGCCGATCCGGTGGCCGACCTCCTCCCCCACGATCCTCGCATCCGGTACCTGCGGCCCGAGGGACGGCTCACCGTCGGAGCGAAGCGCAACCTGGCCTGCCGCGAGGCGCGGGGCGAATTCATCGCCCACTGCGACGACGACGACTGGATGGCCGCGCGTCGCCTCTCGACCCAGGTGACGGCCCTGCTCAAAGCCCCGGAGGCGGCCCTGTGTGGGCTCGAGCGCGTCTATTACCTCGAGCCCGCCGCCGGGCGGGCCTGGCTGTACGTCTACCCCGGGGGCCGACGCCCCTGGGTGGCCGGCAACTCCCTCTGCTACCGGAAGGCCTTCTGGCAACGCCACCCCTTCGCGGAGGTGAACGTCGGGGAGGATGCGCGTTTCGTCTTCAGCGATCCGCGTTCGCCGCCGTTGGTGCTGGCGGATTCCTCCGTGCTGGTCGCCCTCATCCACGGGCGCAACGTCGATCCCAAGCGCGTCCACCAGCGCTGCTGGCGACCGCAGCCGGCCGAGTCGGTGAAGGCCATCATGGGGGATGACGTGGACGCCTACGGAGCCGCTGCCCGAAGCCTCCTGCAAGCTCACGCCGCCCGGCCGGCCGGGCGGGAGCGCCGGGCATGATCTCCCCGCTCCGCCAACGCCGGATGCGCGCCCCGCGAGCAGCCTCAACGCGAGCGCGGCAGGTCCTCGCACCACCGCAGCACCAGGCGCGGCAGCCAGCCGTCGAGCGCCCGGGCCCGCTCGAGCTGAACGAGGTCCATCTCCTTGTAGGCCACCCCCAGCGCCCCGCGCCCGTAGTAGTGGACCACCCAGGCGTTGTCCTCGAGCCAGGCGATCTGGTCCTCGCACAGGCGCAGCTCGCCGGTGAAGCCACTCTCCGACGGCCAGTTGAGCCGCCCCGTGGGGAGCGTGACCGCCGGGCCCAAACCCTCGTCCAGCAGGCGATTGCACAGGGCCTGATCGGTCCAGTGGTCCCAGGCCGCGTCCGGCCACCGGACCATCGCCTCCAGCCACCGACCTACGGCCCCCCCACCGCGGGGGCTGGCGCACACCCCGGTGCAGCGCCGCCGCGGATCCCAGCACTCCTCGCCGATGGTGAAGGAGTCGACCTCGGGGAGCGGACGAAAGGTCAAGGTGTCGAGGGCATCGAGGTACCACCCGCCGTTCTCGAGCAGCGCGAGCGCCCGGCACTTGCGCACCGCCACGTCGAGACGCGAGGTGCCGAGCCTCGCCAGGTTCGGCTCCAGGGCCCGGAACTCGACCCCGGGGAGTACTCGCCCGTAGAGATCCCAGGTCGCCTCGTCGCCATGGAACAGGACCCGCGCATCCGGGTTCGCCGCCTGCGCAGAGCGGATCGCAGCGACCGCCGTCGGTCGCACGCGATGGTCCACGAGGCAGAAGCTGATGGTCGGCACCGCGCCCGCTTGCATGCCGCTTCGCTCCCGGTAACGGCTCGCCTCACCCGGGTCGACCCTCACGGCGCACCTCCTACTCGGCCGGTGTGCCGGCCTGGATGGGGCGCCCCTGTCCGCCGCTCGGTCCGGGTCGGGCACGATCGGAGGGGGAGGTCTCTTCGGGCGCCTCCGGCTCGGTCCACCGTGACCAGGCCCGCGGCCCGGCGGCTTCCCGCTCGACGGGATACCGAAGGAGGATGACCGTGACCGCACACGACTGGATCATGCAGTTTCTCGTGGGAGGGATGTTCGGCGCGCTCGGGCAAGGGCTGCGCGTCGTCGTCGGCCTGAAGAAGCTCAACGACACGGCGCTGCAGCAGCGCAGGCCGTTCGGCGAAGTCTTCAACCCCTCGACCCTCGTCGTGAGCCTCGTCATCGGTTTCATCGCCGGCGTGCTCGGGATCCTCACCTCCAACGTGGACCTGCAGGCGATCACCCGCGAGAACGTGGTCCTGCTCATCGGCATCGGCTACGCCGGGGCCGACTTCATCGAGGGGTTCGTGCGCAAGGAGCTGCCCGGCGGTCCGACGGCCGCCGCGCCAGGGCCCAGCAACGAGCCGGATCCGCCAGCGGTGGGGTGAAGACCCATGCCCGAGAGCACCTTCCAGATGCGCTACGCCATCACCCCGCGCCTGTTGACGGCGCCGTCCCGCCGCCGCTCCGGGCAGCTCATCTCGCCCGAGGTGAAGTTCTTGGTGGCGCACGACACCGGCAACCCGGGCTCGACCGCCTCCGGCAACGTCGCCTACTACGAGCGGAGCCGCGACGACCTCAGCGCGTCGGCACACCTCTTCGTGGACGATCGCGAGATCCTGGAGTGCATCCCGGCGCTCACCGAGCCCCCGGAGAAGGCCTGGCACGTCCTCTACAGCGTGCCCACCGACGACCAGCTCTTCGGCTGCAACGCCAACGACGCCGCCATCGGGGTCGAGTACTGCTACGGCGGGACCATCGATGCCGACGAGGCCTACCGGAAGTACGTCTGGGTGCTCGCCTACGCCTGCCACCACTTCGGCCTCGACCCGGCCACCAAGGTCGTGGGCCACTTCTTCCTCGACCCGAAGCGGAAGACCGACCCGTGCACCGGGCTCGCCCGGAGCCGCCGCACCTACGAGGCGCTCCTGCGCGACGTGGTCCTAGAGCATGCCGCCTGCTCCGGCGCCGCCCCGGCGCCCTCCACCGGGAACTGGGTCGCCGCCCCGGGCACCGCCGTCGCCGCCGTCCGACTCAACGTCCGGACCTCCCCGAGCACCCGGGCCAGCGTCGTACAGATCGTCTCGCCGGGCACGGCCCTCGCCTTCGAGGGCTGGGTCACGGGCGGCGAACCCGTCAACGGAAACCCCAAGTGGTTCCGGGATCCCGGTGGCAAGTTCTTCTGGAGCGGCGGCGTTCGCTAGAAAAGGGAAGCGATTCCCCGTGCCGGAAGGCCGCCGGACGGATCTCAACTGACCCGACGACCCCTCCCCCGGAAGGTCGCGCCACCCCGCCGCCTCGCCCGCGGCCGCATTCACCCGCCGTCGCGAAACTCCCCACTCCCCGGGCCGGCGACGCGGCGGCCTCGCCCCCGGCCCGCCCCGCGCGGGTCTTTCGCCGGATCCGGCGCATGACTCCGCCGTGACAGGAAGGGCGTAGCCCAGGGAGCGTGCGAGCCCTCCTGGTACAGGCGCGTTCGCCCCGGAGCTACTGGAGCTTCGAACGGAGCCTGCCCTTCATCGGCAAGGCCGCCGCCCTGGCGCCACTTGGCCTCGTGACCTTGGCAGCGCACCTCCCCGAACGCTGGGAGCTTCGGCTTCACGACCTGAACGTCGCGCCCCTTTCCGACGCCGACCTGCGCTGGGCCGAGGCGGTGCTCGTGTCGGCCATGCTGGTGCAGGCCCCCTCTGCCCGGGAAGTGCTCCGGCGCGCCCGCGCCCTGGGGCGGCGGAGCGTCGCCGGCGGTGCGGGACCGAGCACGGCGCCCGAACTCTTCCCCGACGCCGACCACCTCTTCCGCGGCGAGGCGGAGGGGCGACTCGACCTCCTCGTCCATGCCCTGGAGGCCCCGGAGCTGACCGCGCCCCGCCTCCTTTCCCCGGAGGGTCCCGAGCGTCCGGATCTGTCACTCGCCCGCGTTCCACGGTTCGACCTCCTCGACCTGCAGCGCTACGCCAACCACTGCCTCCAGTTCTCGCGGGGGTGCCCGTTCCGGTGCGAGTTCTGCGACATCATCGAGCTCTTCGGACGGGTCCCGCGCGTGAAGTCTCCCCGGCAAGTGCTCGCCGAGCTCGATTCGCTCTACGAGAGGGGAGCTCGGGGGGCGCTCTTCTTCGTGGACGACAACTTCGTGGGGAACCGGCGCGAGGTGGAGCGCCTGCTCCCGGCCATCCGTGCCTGGCAGGATGCCCACGGCTTTCCTTTCCAGTTCTGCACGGAGGCGAGCATCGATCTGGCAGAGACACCGGCCCTCGTCTCGGCCATGGTCGCGGCCGGGTTCGAGGAGGTGTTCGTCGGCATCGAGACCCCCTCGGCCGACGCCCTGCGGGGGAGCGGCAAGACCCAGAACCTCCGCATCCCCGTCGAACGCGCCGTCGAGGTGCTCACCGGCGCCGGCCTGGAGGTGTTCGCGGGCTTCATCGTGGGTCTCGACGGCGAGGGGCCAGACATCTTCGATCGGCAGGTCGAGCTCATCTCGAGCCTGCCCATTCCCAGGGCCATGGCCGGCCTCTTGACGGTCCTCCCCGGCACACGCCTCTGGCGGCGCCTCGAGCAGGAGGGCCGCCTTCGTCCCGGGATCGGTGCTGACAACTTCGACCGGCCCAACTTCGAGCCGGA
>Ga0335071_10009330_pt1 | contig 10042 bp, 6 predicted proteins | sample Lox_Sample_15_FD_206724 | JGI IMG/M metagenome (GOLD analysis project Ga0335071, IMG submission 206724) | Soil microbial communities from Loxahatchee National Wildlife Refuge, Florida, United States - Lox_Sample_1.5 | ecosystem: Environmental > Terrestrial > Soil > Wetlands | place: USA: Florida...
CGCTCAAGTACATCATCTTCTGGATCGACTGGAAGCGCAGTACCGACTGGTACACCTGGACGGTGCGGCCATGAGCGCCGAGCTGCCGGAACTGCCGAGCGAGCCGCCGCCGGGCGCGGCGCCTGCGGGCCCCGAGCCGCGGCCGAGCGCGCCGCCGCCGCGCCCCGACCGGCGCCGCGCCGCGCTCGGCGTGCTGGCGGTGCTCGGCGCGCTCGCGAGCGTCGCGTCGCTGGTGCTGCTCGCGAGCACCGCGCAGGACTCGCACCGCTTCGACGAGCTGCAGCCGTGGCTGCTGCTGATCAACGTCGCCGGCGTGTTCGTGCTGCTGGCGCTGATCGGCCGCAAGCTCTACGAGCTCGGCCACGACTGGCGGGCGCAGGTGCCCGGCTCGCGCATGAAGGCGCGCGCGGTGCTGATGTCGAGCGCGCTGGCGCTGGCACCGATCCTGGTCGTGTACTTCTTCTCGGTGAACGCCATCAACCGCGGCATCGACAGCTGGTTCACGCCGAACCTGAGCCACGGGCTCGACGATGCGCTGGCGCTGTCGCGCGCGGCGCTCAGCCTGCGGATGCGCGAGTTCGGCAACCGCACCGCGACCCTGACCGCGGAGCTCAAGGAGGCGCGCGACTTCGAGCTCGCGGCGCAGCTCGACAAGTACCGCCGCTTCGCCGGCGCCGCCGAGCTCCTCGTGGTCGGCGACCACGGCCACATCATCGCCGCCAGCACCGACTTCGCGATCGAGTCGCTGCCGAGCCTGCCCTCGGAGGAGGTGCTGCTCGCGGCGCGCCAGGGGCGCGCCTACGTCAGCCTCGATCCCGGCCCCACCGGCGGCTACCGCGTGCTGACCGCGACCGCGCTGGCGCCGGCCTCCGGCCGCGACGCGCGCGTGCTGGTCGCGAGCTACGAGGTGCCGGAGCAGCTCGGCGGGCTCGCCGACCGCGTGCAGGGCGCCTACTCGCAGTACGGCCAGCGCATCTACCAGCGGCCGTTCCTGAAGTCGGCGTTCACGCTGACGCTGACGATCGTGCTGCTCTTGTCGGCGCTCGGCGCCGTCTACGGCGCGTTCTTCTGGGCGACGCGGCTGGTGAAGCCGGTGCAGGACCTGATCGCCGGCACGCGCGCGGTCGGCAAGGGCGACCTCAACCTCCGGCTCGCGCTGCCCTCGCGCGACGAGATGGGCTTCCTGGTGCACTCCTTCAACGACATGACCAAGCGCCTGCTGCGCGCGCGCGCCGACGCCGAGAAGAGCCGCGCCGCGGTCGAGCAGGAGCGCGCCAGCCTCGCGGTGATCCTGGCGCGGCTCTCCACCGGCGTGATCTCGCTGGAGTCGGACCTGAGGCTGCGGACCGCGAACCCGGCCGCCGCCAACATCCTCGGCGCCGACCTCGAGGCGGGCGTCGGCCGGCCGTTCGCCGAGGTCGCCGCCGGCCACCCGCTGCCGGAGCAGTTCCTGGCCGCCTGCCAGCGCCACCTCGGCGGCGGCCAGACCGAGTGGCGCGAGCAGCTGCAGCTCAAGACCGACAGCGGCCGGCGCGAGTTGATGGTCGCCTGCACCACGCTGCCGTCCGAGGACGGCGCGAGCTCCGGGCTCGTGATCGTGTTCGACGACATCTCGACGCTGCTGCAGGCGCAGCGCGACGCCGCCTGGGGCGAGGTCGCGCGGCGCCTGGCGCACGAGATCAAGAACCCGCTGACGCCGATCCAGCTGTCGGCCGACCGCATGCGCCGCCGCCTGCTCGGGCAGATGAACCCGCGCGACGCCGAGATCCTCGAGCGCGGGACGCACACGATCGTGCAGCAGGTCGAGGCGATGAAGCGCATGGTGAACTCCTTCTCCGAGTACGCGCGCGCACCGGCCATGGAGCTGTCGAGCTTCGACCTCAACCAGCTGGTGACCGAGGTCGCCGACCTGTACCGCGCGCAGGGCGCGCACGGCGCCGGCGGCGTGCCGATCCGGGTGCAGCTGTTCCTCGACGCGGCGCTGACCCAGGTCGAGGCCGACCGCGGCCGGATCCGCCAGATCCTCAACAACCTGCTGACCAACGCCTTCGAGGCGCTCGAGGACCAGCCGGACGCCGGCGTGATCATCGAGACGCGCCGCACCGCGGTCGGCGGCCACCCGGTGCTGGACCTCGTGGTGTCCGACAACGGCCCGGGCTTCCAGCATGAGATCATCGGCCAGATGTTCGATCCGTACGTGACCAGCAAGCCCAAAGGCACCGGCCTCGGGCTCGCGATCGTCAAGAAGATCGTCGAGGAGCATGGCGGCCGCATCGAGGCCGAGAATGCCCGCGGCGGCGGCGCGCGCGTGCGCATCCTGCTGCCGCTCGACGACGCCGCGCGCGAGACGCTGGCGACCGCGATGAACCGAGACGCCCGCAGGCCCGAGCCGAGGAGAGAGCGTGCATGAGCGCTACGCGCATTCTCGTCGTCGATGACGAGTCCGACATCCGCAGCACCTTGAAGGAGGTGCTGACCGACGAAGGCCACGACGTCGACGTCGCGGCCGACGCCGCCCAGGCGCGCGCCGCGCGCACCCGCCACGAGCCGGACCTCGTGCTGCTCGACATCTGGATGCCCGACACCGACGGCATCACGCTGCTGCGCGAGTGGTCGGCGCAGGGCGCGCTGCGCTGCCCGGTGGTCATGATGAGCGGCCACGGCACCGTCGAGACCGCGGTCGAGGCGACGCGGCTCGGCGCCTTCGACTTCGTCGAGAAGCCGCTGTCGCTCGCCAAGCTGCTGCGGGTGGTCGAGCGCGCGCTCGAGTCCGGGCGCCGCAAGCGGCTCGCGACCCGCGCGCTGGTGCCGCCGCTGGTGGCGCCGGTCGGCAAGAGCCGCCTGATGCAGCAGCTCAGGGAGCAGATCCAGCAGATCGCGCCGCGCGACGCGCCGGTGCTGCTGCTCGGCGAGCCGGGCACCGGCCGCGAGGCCTTCGCCCGCTACCTGCATAGCTTGAGCCCGCGCGCCGACAAGGCCTTCGTCGTGGTCGCCGGCGGCAGCCTCGAGGAGGCCAACGTCGCCGCGCGGCTGCGCGGCGTCGAGCAGGGCGGCGCGGTCGAGCCCGGCCTCTACGAGCAGGCCGCGGGCGGCACGCTGTACCTCGCCGGGCTCGAGGACTTCACGCCGGCGGTGCAGCGCGCACTGACCGCCGACCTCGACGCCGGCGGCTACGTGCGCGTCAACGGCCGCCAGCCGCTGCCGCTCGCCGTGCGCGTCGTCTCGAGCGCGCAGCCGGGCTTCGAGCAGGGCGCCGACGGCGAGGCCTTCCGCCGCGACCTGCTCGCGCACCTCAACCTCGTGACGCTGAAGGTGCCGCCGCTGCGGGACTACGCCGAGGACGTGCCGGAGCTGCTGCGCCACTACGTCGACCGCCTGGTCGACGAGGAGCGCCTGCCGTTCCGGCGCTTCGGCGTCGCGGCCCAGAACCGGCTGCGCAACTACCCCTGGCCCGGCAACATGGGCGAGCTCAGAAACCTCGTGCACCGCCTGCTGCTGCTGGGCGGCGACGAGGAGATCCGGCTCGAGGAGATCGAGCGCGAGCTCGCGACCCAGCTGCCGCGCGACGAGCCGCTCGTGAAGCAGGACCTGCTGGCGCTGCCGCTCAGGGAGGCGCGCGAGGCCTTCGAGCGCGCCTACCTGCAGCAGCAGCTGCTGCTCTGCAACGGCAAGGTCGGCCAGCTCGCCAAGCGCGTCGGCATGGAGCGCACCCACCTCTACCGCAAGCTGCGCTCGCTCGGCGTCGACTTCCGCCAGAGCGCCGACGACTGAGCGTGGCGACGCCAGCCCCGGGGGCGCGGCCGGCCGCGGTCGCGTTCATCCTCGTGACCGTGGTGCTCGACGTGCTGGCCTTCGGCATCGTCGTGCCGGTGCTGCCGAAGCTGATCGAGTCGTTTCGCCACGGCGACACGGCGCTCGCCGCCGAGACCTACGGCGTGTTCGCGACCGCCTGGGCGCTGATGCAGTTCGCGTTCTCGCCGCTGCTTGGCGTGCTCTCCGACCGCTTCGGCCGGCGGCGCGTGCTGCTGATCTCGCTGACCGGCCTCGGCCTCGACTACGTGCTGATGGCGCTGGCGCCGAACCTGATCTGGCTGTTCGTCGGGCGCGTGCTGTCCGGGATCACCGCCGCGACCTACTCGACGGCCTCCGCCTACATCGCCGACGTCACGCCGCCCGAGCGGCGCGCGGCCTCCTTCGGCTACATCGGCGCCGCCTGGGGCGTCGGCTTCGTGGTGGGGCCGGCGCTCGCGGGCCTGCTCGGCGAGTTCGACCTGCGCTGGCCGTTCTGGGGGGCGGCGCTGCTCACGCTCGCGAACGCGCTCTACGGCTTCTTCGTGCTGCCGGAGTCGCTGCCGCCCGGGCGCCGCGCGGCGTTCAGCTGGCAGCGCGCCAACCCGCTCGGCGCACTGGCCCTGATCCGCGGCCGCCGCGGGCTCGCCGGGCTCTTCAGCATGCAGGCGCTGCGCCTGACCGCGCACTACTCGCTGCCGAGCGTGTTCGTGCTGTACACGAGCTACCGCTACGGCTGGAGCGTGCTGCAGGTCAGCCTGACGCTCGCCTTCGTCGGCGTCTGCACCTCGATCGTCCAGGCCGGGCTCGTCGGCCCCTTCGTGCGCCGCCTCGGCGAGCGCCGCGCCGCGCTCGTCGGGCTGCTCTGCGAGACGGCCGCCTACGCGCTCTATGCCTTCGCCCCGCGCGGCGTCTGGTTCCTGTGCGCGATCCCCTTCGGCGCGCTCGGTGGCCTCTACTACGCCGCGGCGCAGTCGCTCCTGACCCAGCGCGTCGGCGTGCACGAGCAGGGCGAGCTGCAGGGCGCCAACTCGAGCCTGATCGGCATCACGGGCCTGGCCGGGCCGATGATCTTCTCGGTGGCGTTCGCGACCGGCATCGCCCCGCCCGCCGGCTGGGGGCCGCTGCCCGGGGCCGCCTTCTACGTCGCGGCGCTGATGACCGCGGGCGCGTTCGCGATCGGGCTCGAGGTGGCGCGGCCGGTCGCGGCCGCGGGCCGCGACTGATCAGTCGCCGACCCGGATCACGAGCGCGTCGATGTCGGCCTGGCGCAGCCGCGTGCGGATGCGGTTGAGTTCGTCGAGGTTCGAGAGCGGCCCGATGCGCACCCGGTGCCAGGTGTCGGTGTCGACGGTCACCTTCTGCACCTTGGACTCGACGCCGGCGAGCGCGAGCTGGGCGCGGACCCGGTCGGCGTCGGCGAAGTTCTTGTACGAGCCCGCCTGCAGCACGTAGGTGCCGGGGCGGGTCTCGGGCGCGGGCCTGAGGTCCCGGTGCACGTCCTTGTCCTTCTCCGGGATCACGACCTCGAAGTTCTTGAGGCGGTCGTAGAAGGTGTAGCCGCCGCCCGGCGCCGGCTCCTTGTCCGGCGACTCGTCGCGCGCCGACATCGGCGCGGTCCGCTTCGCGCGCGCCGCGGCGGGCTCGGCCGGCGGGCGCGACTTGTACAGCCAGACCGCGGCCGCGACGCCGAGCCCGAGGCCGAGCCCGACGACCAGCCCGGTCCAGCCGGAGAAGCCGCCGACGGCGCGCGGCCGGCGCGGCGCGCCCTTGCGGTAGTCGCGTGCCGTCACATCGTCTCCGGCGCCGAGACCCCGAGCAGCGCGAGGCCGTTCGCGATCGCCTGGCGCGCGGCCAGCACCAGCGTCAGGCGCGCGTCCCTGAGCGCCGCGTCCTCGACGATCACCCGGAACGCCGCGTTCTCGTTGCCGGCCGAGTAGGCGCCGTGGAAGTCGGTCGCGAGCTCGCGCAGGTAGTTGACCAGCGTGTGCGGCGCGCGCGTGGCGGCGGCGAGCTCGATGACCTCCGGCAGCCGCGTCACGGTGACCAGCAGGCGCCGCTCGTGCGCCTCGACCAGGCGGCCGAGCGCGCCCCGGCCCCGCGCCGCGTCGTAGGCGAGGCCGCGGTCGGCGAGCTGGCGCAGCACGCTCGCGACCCGCGCGTGCGCGTACTGGATGTAGAACACCGGGTTCTCGTTGGTGCGGCTCTTGGCGAGCTCGAGGTCGAAGTCGAGCTGCTGGTCGTGCGAGCGCATCACGAAGTAGAAGCGGCAGGCGTCGTTGCCGACCTCGGCGCGCAGCTGCCTGAGCGTCACGAAGTTGCCCTCGCGCTTGCCCATCGCGACCTTCTCGCCGCCGCGGTACAGGCTGACGAGCTGCAGGAGCGTCACCTCGAGGCAGTCCGGCGGCTCGCCCATCGCCGCGAGCCCGCCGCGCACGCGCGCGACGTAGCCGTGGTGGTCGGCGCCGAGCACGTCGATCAGGCGCGCGTAGCCGCGCAGCCGCTTGTCGAGGTGGTAGGCGATGTCGGAGGCGAAGTAGGTGCGCACGCCGTTCTCGCGCTCGACGACCCGGTCCTCGTCGTCGCCGAAGGCGCTGGCCCGGAACCAGAGCGCGCCATCCTTGCGGTAGGTGTGGCCGTTGGCGGCGAGGCGCCGCAGCGCCTCGTCGATCGCGCCGCTGGTCGCCAGCGAGCGCTCCGAGTACCAGCGGTCGAAGGTCACGCCCATGCCGGCGAGGTCGTCCCTGATGTCGGCGAGCATGCCGGCGAGCGCGGCGTCGACGACGCGGGCGAAGCCGTCCGCGCCGAGCAGCTCGCGCGCGCGCGCGATCAGCGCGTCGACGTACGCGTCCTTGTCGCCGCCCGCGGGCTCGTCGGGCGGCAGGTCCGCGCCGACCGCGGCGCCCGGCCGTGCCAGCGTGCGGCCGCTCGCGGCCTCGAGTGCCGCGGCGACCGGCAGGACGTACGCGCCCTTGTAGCCGTTGCTCGGGAACGGCACCGTCTCGCCGAGCCGCTCGAGGTACCGGAGCCAGACGCTGACGGCGAGGATGTCGACCTGCCGGCCGGCGTCGTTGACGTAGAACTCGCGGTCGACCGAGTGGCCGGCCGCGACCAGCAGGTTGCCGAGCGCCGCGCCATAGGCCGCGTGCCGGCCGTGGCCGACGTGCAGCGGCCCGGTCGGGTTCGCCGACACGAACTCGAGCAGGATCCGCTCGCCCGCGCCGGGCGCGCGCCAGCCGTAGGCGGCGCCCGCGTCGAGCACCCGCGCGAGCTCGGCGTGGTACGCCGTGGGCGCAAGGTGGAAGTTGATGAAGCCGGGACCGGCGATCTCGACCTTCGCGACCGAGGGATCGGCAGGCAGCGCCGCGACGATGAGCTCGGCGAGCTGGCGCGGGTTCCTGCGCGCCGCCTTGGCGTGCCTGAGCGCCACGTTGGTCGCGTAGTCGCCGTGGCCGGGGTCGCGGGCGCGCTCGACCTCCGGCGCGGCGGCGGCGGCGGGCGGCGCCAGCGTGCCCGGCGGCAGGGCGGCGAGCGCCGCGCTCACGAGTCTCTCGATCGTCGCTTTCACGGAGGCGTCCAGCGGGACATGGGCCCGAACGGCGGCCGCAAAGTCTACCGGATTCGCCCGGGCGCGGGGCCCGCGCGCGGCCTCAGTCGCGCACCAGCGCGAGCCTGAGGCCGAGCGCGACGAAGGCGGCGCCGGTCGCGCGGCCGAGCCAGCGGGCGGCCCGGGCGGCGGCCTCGCTGGCCGCGACCGCGCGCGCCGCGAGCAGGGCGATGATCAGCAGCCAGAGCGTGCCGCCCGCGTCGAACAGCGCGCCGAGCACGAGCAGCGAGGCCGCGCGGTGCGCGCCGTTCAGGTCGACGAACTGCGGCAGGAAGGCGAGGAAGAACAGCGCGACCTTGGGGTTGAGCGCGTTGGTGAGCGCGGCGCCGAGGAAGATGCGCCGGTCGTCCGCCGGCGCCGTGCGCGGCACCGCGGCGGGCGCGCGCCGCGGGGCGCGCAGCAGTCCGATGCCGACCCAGACGAGGTAGGCCGCGCCCGCGTAGCGCACCAGCGCGAAGGCGGTCGCCGAGGCGAGCAGCAGCGCCGACAGGCCCGCGGTCGCGGCCAGGATGTGCAGCAGGCAGCCGGCGCCGATGCCGAGCGCGGCGATCACGCCGCCGCGCCGGCCGCGCGCGGTCGCGTGGCTGACGACGTACAGCGTGTCCGGCCCCGGCGTCACGACCAGCAGCAGCGCCGCCGCGGCGAACAGCGCGAAGTGGTGGATGTCGAGCATCGTCGCGGGCCTCCGTCGCTAGCTGACCTCGAGCGGGTCGACGTCGATCGCCCAGCGCACGCGCCGCGCCGCCGGCAGCGCCGCGACCCGCGGCAGCCACAGCGACAGCAGCCGCTGCAGCGGCCCGCGGCTCGCCGACTCGAGCAGGAGCTGCGCGCGGTAGCGCGCCGCGCGCCGCTCCATCGCCGCGGGCGCGGGACCCAAGAGCCGCACCGGGCCGCGCTCGGCGGCGCCGGCCGCATCGCGCGCCGCGGTCAGGAACGCGAGCGCCTGCTCGCGGCTCGCCGCCTCGGCGCGCAGCACCGCGAGCCGGCTGAACGGCGGCCACGCCGCCGCCGCGCGCTCGGCGAGCGCGACCTCGGCGAAGCCATCGTAGCCCGCCGCCAGCAGCCGCGTCAGCAGCGGGTGCTCCGGGCACGCCGACTGGATCAGCACCTCGCCCGGCCGCGTGGCGCGGCCGGCGCGGCCGGCCACCTGCACGATGCTCTGCGCAAGGCGCTCGCTGGCGCGAAAGTCGGTGCCGAACAGGCCCTGGTCGGCGTTCAGCACCACCACCAGCGACACCTCCGGGAAGTCGTGGCCCTTGGTCAGCATCTGCGTGCCGACCAGGATGCGCGCCGCGCCGGCGTGCACGCGCGCGAGCGCGCTCTCGATCTCGCCGCGGCTCGTGATCGTGTCGCGGTCGATGCGCACCGCCGCCACCCCCGGAAAGAGCTCATCGAGCGCGTCCTCGATCCGCTCGGTGCCCTGGCCGACCGGCCGCAGCTCGGTGGCGCAGCGCGGGCAGGCGAACGGCACCGGCGCGCTCGCGCCGCAGTGATGGCAGACGAGGCGGTGGGCGCGCAGGTGCACCGTCAGGCGCGCATCGCACTGCGTGCACGGCGCGGCCCAGCCGCAGCCCGGGCAGAACAGCGTCGGCGCGAAGCCGCGGCGGTTGAGATAGAGGAGCACCTGGCCGCCGGCGTCGAGGTGGCGGCGGATCGCGAGCACGCACGGGGTCGCGATGCCGTGGCGCTCCGCGTGCGCGCGCAGGTCGACGATCGCCATCGCCGGCGCGCCCGCGGAGCCGGTGCGCTCGGGGAGGTCCAGGCGCCGGTAGCGGCCGGTGCCGGCCTGCTGCAGCGTCTCGAGCGAGGGCGTCGCGGAGCCGAGCACCACCGGCACCCCGAGGCGCTGCGCGCGCACCAGCGCGAGGTCGCGCGCCGAGTAGCGGAATCCGTCCTGCTGCTTGTAGGAGCCGTCGTGCTCCTCGTCGACGATCAGGATGCCCGGCCGCGCCAGCGGCACGAAGATCGCCGAGCGCGTGCCGATCACGAGCGGCGCCGCGCCACTTCGCGCCGCGCGCCACATCGCGAGCCGCTCGCCGTCGCCGAGCGCCGAGTGCAGCACCGCGAGCGGCACCGGGAAGCGGCCCGAGAAGCGCGCCACGGCCTGCGGCGTCAGCGCGATCTCGGGCACCAGCACGAGCGCCTGCTGGCCGCGCTCGAGCACGCGCTCGATGGCCCGCAGGTAGACCTCGGTCTTGCCACTGCCGGTGACGCCGTGCAGCAGGAACGGCGCGAAGCCGCCGAGCGCGGCGCCGATCTCGCGCACCGCGTGCGCCTGCGCCGCGGTCAGCACCGGGCCCGCCGCCGGCGGGCCGGCGGGCGTCGCGGGCTCGGGCGGCTCGCGCTCGAAGGACTGGACCCAGCCGCGCGCGAGGAAGGCCTTGAGCGCCGCCGCGGCGCCCGGCCCGAGCGGCTCGAGCTCGGCGGCGCCGAGCGACTCGTGCGCAGCGAGCGCCGCGGCGAGCGCCCGCTGGCGCGGCCCGAGGCGCGGCGCCTCGGCGATCGCCGCCGCGCCGCCTTCGGTGTGGCACCAGCGGGTCTCGCGCGCGACGAGCGGCCGCCCGGCGCGCAGCGCCGCCGGCAGCGCCGCGGCGCAGGCCTCGCCGAGCGGATGGTGGTAATAGTCGGCGGCCCAGCGCACGAGCG
>Ga0335071_10009332_pt1 | contig 10041 bp, 7 predicted proteins | sample Lox_Sample_15_FD_206724 | JGI IMG/M metagenome (GOLD analysis project Ga0335071, IMG submission 206724) | Soil microbial communities from Loxahatchee National Wildlife Refuge, Florida, United States - Lox_Sample_1.5 | ecosystem: Environmental > Terrestrial > Soil > Wetlands | place: USA: Florida...
GCCTCGTCGAGTGGGATGCGCCCGAGGAGGCGGGTGCCCATCAGACGGGCGATCTCGAACGCCCCGCCGCGACCGAAGATGTAGTGCCGGCCGCCGCAGTCCGGACAGACGAAGTAGGCCATGTTCTCGACGACTCCGAGCACGCGCTGTTTTGTCATCTGCGCCATCTTGGCCGCCTTGACCGCGGTCCGGGCGGCGGCCTCCTGGGGGGTCGTCACGATGATGAGCCCGGCGCCCGGGATCATCTGGGCGATGGTGAGGGCGACATCGCCGGTCCCAGGAGGGAGGTCGATGAGGAGGAAGTCGGGGCTGCCCCACAACACGTCGCCGAGGAACTGCTCGATCGCCCGGCCGAGCATGGGCCCACGCCAGACCACTGGCTCGTTGTCGGGGAGGAAGAAGCCCATTGAGACGACCTTCACGCCGTGAGCCTCCGGCGGCACCATCTTGCCATCGTGGGTCTCGGGAGGCACCGCCGGGAGACCCATCATCAAGGGGACCGTCGGGCCGTAGACGTCGGCGTCGATCAGCGCGACGGCGTGTCCTCGCCCCGCCAGGGCGGCCGCGAGGTTCACGGTCACGGTGCTCTTGCCGACGCCGCCCTTGCCGCTTGCGATCGCGATGGTCCGCGTCTGGGAGCCGGGTCCGAACAACGACTGGACGAGCTGGTCACGCTGGCGAAGCTTGCCGGCCAGCGCATCGCGCTCGTCACAGGACATCGCGTCGAGCTTCACTTCAACGGTGCGGCCCTCGGCGATCCCCATCAGCGCTTGCTCGGCGTCAGCGCGGATCTGATTGCGTAGCGGGCAACCCGCCGTCGTCAGGACGATGGTGGCACCGACCCGCCGGTCGTCGAGCACGATGTCACGGACCATGCCGAGGTCTACGACGTCGCGCTGCAGTTCGGGGTCCTTGACGCTCGAGAGAGCACGGAGCACTTCTTCGTGGGTCACGCCTGCCTCCAGGGTCGATGCCGGCCTCAGGTGTGTACCCCGGCGTGGGGGGACACAGTCGGCGGAAGCATCGTAGCAGGGAGATGCCGGGCAACGCGGCAATGGTCCGCGTTCACCGGTTGGGCAGAGCCTCTTCAGAGCTTCTTCACAAGATGTGAGTAGCATGGCCCTCGAAAGCGCGGCCCGTCCACGCCGTTCGTGAGGCCGGGGCCGTCGAGCGAAAGCTGTGTTGTGGCCGTGGTGGCACTCTCCGTGGTGGCCGCGGCCTCGGGGGGCACGGCTTGAGGACGGACCGGGCGGACGACGCGGGGGAGCGTCTGTGGAGCGCTGATGAACGATCCGCAGGCGGTGAAGGACAAGCAGGACCTGCGCGCCGAGCGTCAGAAGGACATGCAGGCGTGATATCAGCAGTACGGTTCAGATCCGTCGAGCACCTACGCTCAGGCGGCTCTTCAGAAGTTGCGCGAGGAGCACTTGAACGACGTGCGCGCGTTGCTGCAGAAGCATGGGATCAACGTGCCGGAGGGCAGCGGTGCGGGAGCCCGCATGGTGGGCGCCGGCGGGTGTGGCGGCCGCTGCACCGGCGCGTGCAGCAGGCAAGGCTCAGGGAACAGGCTACGGCATGATGGGCTCCGGCAGCGGGATGACAGACGGCTGGAACTACTGAGACAGCAGTCCGGTGCGCAGGAGGGCCTCCGGCGACGGAGGTGGTTCACAGGGGCGCCGTATCACGTGAGACGGCGCCCCCGCCCGCCTGGCCGGACGGCGGCGTGCCACACTTCGCGCGATCCGCCAGAGTCCGTTTCACGTGAAACCAAGCGACCGAGGGCCCGCGATGCGGGCCCTCGGTCGCTCTCGACGCTCAACGGCCGCTCGCGCGGCGGCTGCGTGTCAGACGTCGGACGCCCTGAGGCCGACCGGCTCGGGATTGCCGGCACCGGTCGCGTAGGTGTCCTTGAAGATCTCCATCAGCACAGGGCTCTCGCGCACGACCTCGAGGGAGATCACGGCGTGGTCCTTGGTATAGCCGTTGCCGATGATCATGGTCGTGTCGGCGCCGATGCCTTCAGCGCCGAGCGCGGCGGACGTGAAGCTGGTCGCCATGCTGAAGAAGTAGACCATCCCGTCGTCCTTGGTGGCGAGGATGGACGCCATCTCGGTGTTGGGGATGTCGACGCAGTTGATGGTCAGGTCGGCCATCTCGCCGCCGGTCGCCTTCTTGACCTCCTCGTACACGAACAGCTGGTCCGTGGCCGAGCCCTGGATGATGACGTCTGCGAAGCCGGCCCGCTCGAGGCGCTTCTTGCCGGCATCCCCGTGAACTAGGCAAATCACCTTTCCGGTGGGCTTGACGCGCTTCTTGGCCTCGTAGGCGCAGAGCAGACCACTCTTGCCGCCGGCGCCGATGATGAACACCGTCTGGCCGGGCTTGCTGAGCTTGGCCGCCTGGGCGGGCGCGCCGGCCACGTCGAGGATGGCGAGCGCGAGCGCCTCGTCCATGTCTGCCGGGATCTTGGCGTAGATGCCCGTCTCGAACAGGATCGCCTGGCCCTTGACCTTGACCTGGCAGGTGTCCTTGTTGACGGAGATGACCTCGTCGACCTTCAGCGGGGTGAGGGAGAGGGAGACCAGCGTGGCGATGCGATCGCCGACCTTGAGGTCGCGGTCCTCGAGCTTGGGGCCGATCTCCTTGATGGTGCCGAGCAGCATGCCGCCCGAGCCCGTGTCGGGATTGTGATGCTTGCCGCGTTCCTTGATGATGCCCAGGCTGTGGCGCGCCATCTTCTGCACGTCGCCGTCCTCAGCCTCCTCGATCTGCGTGAAGCTCGCCGCGTCGATGTTGAGCGTGTCGACGTCGATGAGGATCTCGTCGTCGTAGATCTCCATCGTGTTGTCGATCTTCCATGCCGGCTGGGGCAGGACACCCTGCGGCTCGATGACCCGATGCGCGCCGAACTTGTTGCCTTCCTTCATCCCTTCTCCCTCCCCCCGAGGGCGCGCCGGGCGCGGGCGGCGTCAGCAGCCTCCCGCGCCCGGCGCTTCATGCGGGGTCGTTTCGCGGGCCGATGTCAGCCCTCAACCTTGATGACCGAGCCGGCGCCCTGGCCGCCGCCCACGCAGGCGCCCGTGAGGCCGACTTCCTGGCCGCGCTTCTGCAGCTCGTGGATGAGCGTGACGATCATGCGCGTGCCGGTGTTGCCGAGCGGGTGGCCGAGAGCGACCGCGCCGCCGTTGACGTTGACGATGTCTGGATCGAGACCGAGCTCGCGGATCGCGAGAGCGGCAACGCAGGCGAAGGCCTCATTGAGCTCCGCCAGCTGCACGTCCTTGCTGGTCAGGCCGGCCTTCTCCAGCGCGTACTGGGCGGCAAGGGTCTCGCCGTAGCCCATGATGGCGGGCTCGCAGGCGGCCGTCGCGTAGCTTACGAGTTGAGCGATCGGCTTCGCGCCGAGCTCGGCGGCCTTCTTGCGCGAGGTGACGACGACGGCGCTGGCGCCGTCGGCGATGGCGGAGGCGTTGCCGGCGGTCACCACGCCGCCATCCTTCTTGAACACGGGCTTGAGGCCGGCGAGCACCTCGGGAGATGTCTCACGCGGGCATTCATCAGTGTCCACGACCTTGGGGTCGCCCTTGCGCTGCGGGATGACCACCGGGACGATCTCGTCCTTGAACCTGCCGTCCTTGATTGCCGCGGTGGCGTTGAGCTGGCTGCGGTAGGCGACGTCGTTCTGGAGCTCCTTGCTGACGCCGAAGCGCTCGCTGAGGTTCTCGGCGGTCATGCCCATGTGGTAGTTGTTGGCGGCGTCCCAGAGGCCGTCCCACACCATGGTGTCGTACATGGTGTCGGTGGGCATGCCCATGCGGTAGCCGCTGCGGCCGTTCTGAAGCACCCACGGCGCGCGGGTCATGTTCTCCGTGCCGCCGACGAGGTAGACGTCGCCGTCGCCGGCCTTGATGGCCGCCGCGGCCATGGCGAGCGCGCTGGCGCTCGACACGCAGACGCGGTTCACGGTGATGGCCGGGACGTTCTCCGGGATGCCGGCCTTGAGCTCGGCCTGGCGGGCGACGTTCTGGCCCAGGCCGGCCTGGATGACGTTGCCGAAGATGACCTCGTCGAGTTGCTCGCCGGTGACGCCGGCGCGCTCGAGGGCCTCGGTCATGGCGAGGGCGCCGAGCTCCTGGGCGGGGGTGCCGGCGAAGCCGCCCTGGAAGCGACCCTGGGCCGTCCGAACTGCAGAGAGGATGACGATGTCGTTGTCAGACACTGCGGCCTCCTAGACCGTTGCGTGTGTGGCTGCAGCCCCCGACGCGACTTCAACGCTCTGCATCACGACACATTGGTTGATGGTGTCCATGCCTATGCTACCGGGTCAGCCTGCCTCGTGCCTACGCACGACTTCCTGAGCGAGGAACGATGCGACTTCCAGCGGTGTCGTCCGCGGGCCGAAGCCGGCGTCGTAGCCGAGCTCTTTGGCGAACGCGTTGTTGATGCGGGGTCCGCCCACGACGAGCACGAAGCGCTCGCGGACTCCCTCGGCCTCGAGCAGTTCGATGAGCTGCGTGAGGTGCTGCACGTGGATGTTCTTCTGCGTCACGATCTGACTGACGAGGATCGCGTCCGCGTTCCTGTCCAGAGCCGTCTTGAGCAGCTGTGCGCACGGGATCTGCGACCCCATGTTCAGCGCGTCGATCTCCGGATAGCGCTCGAGGCCGTAATCCCCGGCGAAACCTTTCATGTTCATGATCGCGTCGATGCCCACGGTGTGGGCGTCGCTCTCGATGGCCGCGCCGACCACGCCGAGCTTGCGCCCGAGCTTGCCCTTGATGAGGGCGTTGATGGCGTAGTAGTCCATCTCCTCGACCTCGAGGTAATCGCCCTTGACCTGGTCGGGGTCGATACCGGTGTCGGTACGCCCGTAGGCCACGAACAGCGTGTACTCGGGGTCGATGGCCTTGCACTCGGCGACGGCCACGGTGTGGAAGCCGAGCCTCTCGAGGAACTGCTTGCCCACGTCCGCCGCCTTCACTGAGTACGGCATGGGCAGCGTGAAGGAGAACTGGATGATGCCGTCGTCACGTGTATCACCGTACGGTCGAATAAGCATCAGTGCCCTCCCTTCTCGCCTGAGGCAGAGCCGCCGGGGGCCGGACCTTGAGGGGGACCGCTCATCCGGCCTTTGCGGAGTGCTGCGAAGAAGGGATTGAAGTAGTCCGACGTGACCTTGAACACGCCTTCGAACCCGCGGCCGCCGCCCGGGTCGCGCTTGACGTCGGCGAACTCGCCGTTCTCGAGCGCCTTGAACAGGCCGATGGAGCGTACGTGCTCCAGCTGGTCGACGGCCTTCTGCAGCTGGTCGTTGGCGCGCTGCTCGATCATGCCGCCGGGCTTGTAGGTGACCTCGCCGGCGAGGTCCCGGCAGCTCTCGAACACGTACTTGGCGTTCTTGATGCTCAGATAGCGGTCCTGCAGCAGCGGCGTGTGCAGGGCCTCCGTGAGCATGCCGAGCAACATGATCTCCTGGCCGGTGAAGATGCCGGTGAAGTTGAACATGCCGTCAATGATGTGGCCCTGGAAGATGTCGCCCGGCATGTACTTCGTGGGCGGCATGTACTTGAGCGGGTAGCCGGGGAACAGCTGGCGGATGAGCTGCGCGTCGGCGATCTGGTACACGACCTGGTCTGGCTTGGACGGGTTGATCTCGAAGGCGTGGCCCAGGCCGATCTGCCACGGCTCGAGGTTGGCGCGCAGCGCGAACGCTTCGTTGATGAAGTCGGAGCTGACTACCGTGAAGCCCTTCTCGAACGCGTCGGCCGTGGTCAGGTAGTTGTCCTCGCCGGTGTTGATGATGATGCCGGCGCGCGCGTTGATCAGGCGGCTGAGGTACTGGTCGACGAACGTGCGCTCCATGTTGATGTTGCGGAAGATGATCCCGTACATGGAGTCGTTCAGCATCATGTCGAGCCGCTCGAGCGCGCCCATGGTGGCGATCTCGGGCATGCACAGACCGCTGGCGTAGTTGCACAGGCGGATGTAGCGGCCGAGCTCTTCGCCGACCTCGTCGAGGGCGGCGCGCATGAGGCGGAAGTTCTCCTGCGTGGCGTAGGTGCCGCCGAAGCCTTCGGTGGTCTCGCCGTAGGGCACGTAGTCGAGAAGGCTCTGCGCGGTGGTACGGATGACCGCGATCACGTCGGCGCCGGCGCGGGCGGCAGCCTTGGCCTGCGCCGCGTCCTCGTAGATGTTGCCGGTCGCGACGATCACGTAGACGTAGGGCTTGAGCGGCTCGCCGGTAGTGGCGACGAGCTCGTCGCGGCGCGCACGGACGGCGTCGATGCGCGCGACGCCTTCTCCGGCGAGCTCCGCGGCGTGCGCTTCTGCGGCGGCGCGCCGGTCGGCGGGCACCTCGGCGAGCGCGAGTTCGCCGGCGGCGACGGCCACTGCGACCTCTTGTGCGGTCTTGCCCGTCTGGTTCATAAGGTCGACGAACGGTCGCATGATGCCGCCGGGCAGCAAGTCGCGCGCATGCTCCACGACGACGTTGACGAGGGGCACGTCGATCTCGTTGACGCCGGCGATGCCAAGCAGACGCAGGGTGGCGCGCTCGGTCGTGTCGGTCGTGTGCTCCTCGATGTGCCGCTGGATGTCGTCGGCGATCGAGTTCGCCGCGGCACGCGCGCGGTCGACGAGGTCGCCGTTCAGTCGGAGGGCATCGTTCACTTGACCACCTGCTTTCGTCAGGAGGAGACGGAGGTCGCAGGGTCCCCGCCGCCCCCCGGCAGCCTGGCAAACCCGTTCACGACGTCGAACATCGGGACGCGGTCGCCCACAGCGTCGGCGACCGCGGAGAAGAAGACCTTGGGCTGGTACGGTTGCGGGACCCGGAACGGGTTGACAGTCAGCGCCAGCACCCGCAGCGGCGTCAGGACCTCGAGGCGGATCCCCCGGCGGAGGAACCGGCCGACCATCGCAGGCGGCAGGACGAGCTTGGTGGCGTCGCGCACGACGACGCGGAGCTCGTAGCGGGGCGGGAGCACGCGTGTGAAGTCGTCGACGAACTCCTGGGTGAGGGCGCCGCCGACGAGCAGCGTGTCGGCGCCCAGCCGCTCGATCTGACGGGCGACGGTGACGCCTTCGCCCACCACCGTCGCCAGCTCGAGCATGTGCGCGACGCCGCCCGCGGTGAAGGCGACGGCGCGGGCGCCTGCGCCGGCGTGCTCTTCGACGAGCGTCCGGGTGGCCGGGCCCACGCCCGGCAGCGTCAGGAGCTCGACGGCGCCGACCGTGGTGTCGAGCACATCGTCGAGCGCGTCGCCGACCATGCCTCCCGTGGCCACGATGACACCGTCGCTCACACGAGGCGAGGCGCTGCCGATGCGGTTGATGGCGCCGTCCACGATGACCTGGTCGGCGCCCAGCGCCTGCAGCCGCTCCACGGTGACCCGCAGTTCGGCCAGCGTGGTCGGCCCGCTGACCTCCACCGCGCCGCCGCCTGCCGCGCGGCCGATGACCACGCGGCCCAGCGGCGTGTGGAACGGCAGCTCCTCGATCGCCTCCATCGTGTAACGGGAGCGGTCGAGCGACCCCTGTGTGGTCGCCACCAGCGTCCCGGCCGGCGGCGCGATGCTCGGCTTGGCGAGCCCGGTGAGATGGTCGGTGCGCTCCCCGTCGAGGCCGAGCGACGTGAGGCCGAACCGCTGCGGGCAGTTGGCCATGAGCGCGTTGACGACGGTGGTCTTGCCGGCGTTCTTGACCAGCCCGACCACCGCCAGCGAACGACTTCCGGAGCCGGCGATGATGTCGTAGAGCGCGCCGACCGTGGCAGCGTCGGGCAGGACCGCGCACGTGCTGGCGCCCCCGCAGCTCATCGGCGGCCTCCCGCGCCGGTGCGTCGGGCCGGATCGTGTCCGCCGGCCGCGTCGCCGCCGTGCCGGATCTCCTTGAGATAGGCGAAGATCGTGTACCGGGAGAGGTCCAGCGCCTCCGCCACCTGCTCCGCCGAGCGCTTGACGAGGAACGCGCCGCGTTCCTCGAGCCGCTTGACGACCTCCATCTTCTCCTCGCGCGACATAGCAGCCGGCGTCCTGCCCATCTCGCCGAGGATCTTGGTGACCATGCCGGCCACCACATCGCGTATGTCGCCGGCGAAGATCTCGCCCGTCTCGGGCGCGGCTCCGGCGCCGAGGCCGGCGACCGCCGTGAAGTTGGCCAGCGCCCTCTGGGCCTGGACCATCTCGGAGATATCGTGGTTCAGGCCCAGCAGCCCATACGGCACGCCGTCCTCGTCTCGCAGCGTCACCGCGAGCGACTTGAGGATCTTGCCTTCCTGCGAGGTGAGGTAGAGCCGTACGTCCTCCGTCTCGCCGAGATTCCGCAGGCTGCGGAGCATGCGATCGGTGGGTACGTCGCCGATGGTGCGCCCGGTCACCCCGCCGTTCTCAATGGCCACGATGGAGTGTGGCAGGCGGCGGACGTCGTGGAGGACGACCTCGCAGTCCGGCCCGAGCATCTCGGCAAGACCGCGGACGATGGGCAGGAGCGCCTGCATGCGGGCGTCGAGCGTGGGCAACCGACCTCTCCGTCGCTCGTGGGTGGTGACTCTCGGGGTGCGCCGGCGTGGACGCGGCCCGGACCACGGGTATACACCCGCGCCGGTCGTATGTCAAAAAAAGTGGGCCGCCTACCCGAAACAGTGGTAGGCGGCCCAATCAGGCGAGCGCCGGACGCTGCCGGCCGTTGCGATCAGAGGTTGCTCGGGCGCTGCGCCAGAGTGACCTGGATCTGCTGCGTCTGACCGTTCCGCTCGACGGTCACGGTGACGGTGTCGCCGGGCTTCTTGGTGCCGAGGTAGGCGATCAGGTCGTCGGCCGTCTTGATCGGCGTGTCGTCGATCTTCACGATGACGTCCCCGCCGATCGTGAACTGCTGGCCCTGCACGGTCACTTGCCGGTTGCCGCCCTTGATGCCCGCCTTGGCGGCAGGGCTGCCCGCCGACACCGACTCGACGAGCGCTCCGCCTTGGGTCTTCACGTTGAACGTGCTGGCGACGTCGCTGGTCAGCGTCTGGACGCCGACGCCCATCCACGCGTAGGTGACCTTGCCGTTCGCCTTGAGCTGTCCCATGGAGCGGACGGCGGTGTTGATCGGCACTGCGAAGCCGAGGCCGTCGTTGCCGCCGCCGGACGAGGCGATCTGCTCGTTGATGCCGATGACCTTGCCCGAGCTGTCGATCAGCGGACCGCCGGAGTTGCCCTGGTTGATGGCCGCATCGGTCTGGATGCCGTTGGGGATGGTCTGGCCGTTAGGGGCCTGCAGGCTGCGGCCGATCGCCGAGACGATGCCCGACGTGATGGAGAAGTCGTAGCCCAGCGGGTTGCCGATGGCGACCACCGGTTCGCCGACCTGGACCTGGTCGGAGTTGCCCAGCGGGAGCGGGTTGAGGTTGCCGACCTTGCTTGGGTCCACCTTGATGACGGCCACGTCACTGCCGACGTCCACGCCGACCAGCTGGCCGGTGACACGCGTCGTCTCGCTGCCGCCCTTGTTGAACACCACCGTGACGCTGCTGGCGCGCTGCCCGCTCTCGTCCACCACGTGTGCGTTGGTGAGGATGTAGCCCTGCTTGTCGACCACGAATCCGGTGCCCAGGGCCTGCGAGCTCTGCGACTGGCCGAAGACGTCGGTGCCCGAGCTGCCGAAGTCGGACAGCACCATGACCACGCCGCCGGACAGGTTGCTGTAGATCTGCTGCGGAGTGAGGCCCGACCCGCTGGCGGTCGTCGATGGGGTGGAGTAGGAGGTGGGCGTCTGCGGCGTCGCCTGGACCACCGTCTTGTTCACATCCCCGAGGTCGAAGACGAACACGAGGAGCAGGACGACTGCCGCCGCGGCCACGGCCCCACCGGCCAGCCCCGCGAAGAATCCCTTGAGCTTCATGCGTGCGTTCCTTCCGTTCCGGTCGTCGCAGGGGGGCCGCACGCGCGGCCGCCCTGGCCGTAGTCATCCCAGACGATGCCGTTCGGCTATTACCTGTCCCCTACAGGATTGTTAAGCAACCTCACGGCGGCCATTAAGGCTTGTGAACCCGCGACG
>Ga0335071_10009333_pt1 | contig 10038 bp, 6 predicted proteins | sample Lox_Sample_15_FD_206724 | JGI IMG/M metagenome (GOLD analysis project Ga0335071, IMG submission 206724) | Soil microbial communities from Loxahatchee National Wildlife Refuge, Florida, United States - Lox_Sample_1.5 | ecosystem: Environmental > Terrestrial > Soil > Wetlands | place: USA: Florida...
ACATGGCCGGACTCCGCCGGCACCCTTACGGGACTAACCAGCACACCTGCCGTTTTATGAACGGACCGTCAAGCAAATCTACCAGCTTTGCTATTGCTGCATGGCGTTCTGCAGCGGGGAGGCCACGGGAATACCCCCCGGCCCGCTCATCCCCGGCAGCACACGATGCAGCAGCAGCAGCATGCAGAGCAACAGAATGAACCAGCCAATCCCCCCGCCGATGAGACGCATTGCCAGGACCACTATGGCAACAACCATCAGCAGCAAAAAATCGAGCTGCAGGCCGGGGCTGGCCACCCCCACCGCCTGCATGAAAATGGTAAAGCCGTTATCGACAATCCCGACGCCAGACATCAAAAGACGGGCAACGTAAAAGATACCGCCACCGAATTCGTTGATGAATTGCTGCATGACCGCCCCCTTGTGGGGTAGCGTATAGCATATTTCTTGCCGGTTTCAGCTTTATTCCAAGCGCTTAACCGCCCGCAGCGCGGGAAACAGCCGCATCCACAGCAGGGCCACGGCCACGGTTCCCACGCCGCCCAGCACCACAGCCGGCACGGTGCCAAACAGCGCGGCGGTGACCCCACTCTCGAACTCGCCGAGCTGGTTGGAAGCGTTGATGAACAGGAAATTCACCGCCCCTACCCTGCCGCGCATCTCGTCCGGGGTGCGCAGCTGCACGAGCGACAGGCGGATGACGACGCTGACCATGTCCGCAGCACCCATGACGAACAAGGCCAGGAGGGTGAGCGGCACAAAACGCGACAGGCCGAAGGCGATGGTCGCCAGGCCGTACAGGATGACGGCCTGGAACATGCGCATCCCCACCCGGCGCGAGATGGGGGAATGTGCCATCCAGGCGCTGACCAGCAGTGCGCCCACCGCCGGGGCGCCGCGCAGCACGCCCAGCCCCCAGGGGCCGGTGTGCAATATGTCCCGGGCATAGACGGGCAGCAGCGCGGTGGCGCCGCCCAGCACCACGGCGAACAGGTCAAGCGAGATGATGCCGAGGATTTCCGGGCTGCGCCGCACGAAGCCCACCCCGGCGAACAGGGCTTTCAGCGTGGGTGGCTCCTTGGGCGCCATCGGGCGGTCCACCTTCAGCGCCCTGGCCATGAGCGCCGAGACCACCCAGGCCACGGCCATGGCGGCATAGGGCACGGCGGGGGAGAGCGCGTAGATGAGGCCGCCCAGAGCCGGGCCAAGAATGGTAGCCGCCTGGAATGCCGAGGAGGACATGGCCGTCCCCTTTTGCAGCAGCCCGGCCGGCACCACGGCGGGGAGCAGAGCGCTCACCGCCGGATTCTCGAAGGAGCGCGCTGCACCCAACACCATCACGGCGGCGTAGATCTCGGCCACGTTCAGCCAACCGGCGAGGCTGCCCCAGGCCAGGAACAGCGCGGCCGCGCCCTCGGTGAGCTGGCAGGCCTGGGCAACACGGCGGCGGTCGAAGCGGTCGGCGGCGTGGCCCGCGAAGAAGGTGAGCCCCGCCGAGGGCAGAAACTGCACCAGCCCGATGAGGCCCAGCGCCAGCACGCTGCCGGTAAGGGCATAGACCTGCCAGCCGATGGCGACCGCGCCGATCTGGTAGGCGAAGCTGGAAAAAGCGCGTCCAGAAAGGAACAGCAGGAAGGGGCGGTGGCCGAGCAGTTCGCGCGTGCGGGGCGATGTAACAAACTCGGTGCCGGAATTCATGGCAGGGTTCTACCAGCCGCATCGCCGCGCGTCAGGGCTGAGCTACGGCGCTGTAAGCAATGGATGGCTCCAGACCAGAATGGAGGCCGCGCCGTTCTCCACCCGCCGCTCCGGCGGACCGAACTGGGCCGTCAGGCCGGCGATGCACAAAGCCGGATCAGGGCACTCCTCGCCATCGGAAGCAACATAGACGAAGAACTCCCGCTGCCCAGGAGGCACATCCTGCACCGTGAGCCAGGCGGGTGCGCTCGCCGCGTGAGATATCTGGGGCCGGAGCCAGCCCGTTTTCGGGTCGAATGTCACGGGACGGATGATTATCCGGTCACTGCTCAGAGCCGTCACTACATTAGCCTCGGCGCCCCAATACGGGCCGTAGCCGTAGGTTAAGCCGTTGGCTTGCAACAGCCCGATGATCTCCTCTGCGCCATTCGTCTGCATGGCAAAACCGGGCGCACTCCATATTGGAGCTGTGGTGATCAGCCCGCAAACCAAAAACAGCCCCACAAACAGACCCGTTGTGGATTTTTGCCACCAGCCCATCTGGCGCCAGCCGCGCGCTATCGCCACAACCACGAAGATTAAAAACAAATACAGGACATTAATCAGAAAACGGCCGGAATAATCTCCCTGCGTGATGTTTAGAAGCACGAAGGCGGCCACCGTCAGCAGGGTCGAGAGGCTGGCCGTGGCGAAAAAAAAGCGCGGCACGACCTCTTGCATCATCCCCGCCTGACGGGCGGCGCGCCAAGTGGCGAAGCCCGCCACCCCCGCTCCAGCCAAAGACAACAGCGCTGGCAGCATGTCATTCATGCGCTCGGTTGGGACGATATTGAGCAATCCGCCCAAATCTTTCACCAAATAAGAAGCATTCGCTGCCATCATATGCAAGCTGGCCAGATTTGGCGACGCCGATGGCAAAAAGCGCATCGTCCAAAGCATATGGGTGCGCACAAGCAGGATCGCCGCGAGCGCGATCACCGCCAGCCACCGCATTGCCCTCGCTGTGGGGGAAGGCAGCAGCCCCGCTACGGCGCAATACAGCAACAGGGGCAGGTCGTAAGCCGTCATCATCCACGGGTCGGAGACCGAACCCGCCGCCAACAGCCAAAGCACCAGCGCAAAATACCCCCGTCTCCCGGTGCGTATACCGCGAATGGCACAGAGCAGCGCGGCCAGCCCATACATATTGGTAACATCATGCGAGGCAGGATAAGCGACAAAGCCAAGTCGCTGCGCATACCAGCCCATCAACAGCAAGGGCACCGGCAACAGCAGCGCGCCTCGGCGCGCGCCCAGCTCATGCGCCAGCAAGGCGGAGAACAGCGCCGCCAGCACGAATACGACCCAGCCGGACGCCACGGCCAGCCAGGCCCGCATCCCGAACAACTCAAAGCTGAGAAAATTGAACGGCACAATAGACAGAAGCCAGTTATCTGGTGTGAACAGGAAATGCCGGATCCAGCCAATTCCATGTACCTGTACGCCCTGCCAGAGCGTCATGGAGAAAATGGAATCGGCATCCGCGCCGTTCGCCCCGAATACGGTTTTCAGGCTCAAAAGCAGGCAGGCAGACAATCCCAGCGCATAAATCGGCCAAAAACAGCGCCGTATTACAGCTCCCATTGAGTCCATCCCCTTGGCTACACCAACCTGTCGTTGCATCGTTACATGTCGAACTGTCCACATTCAACCGCCCAGGGGCAAAAACGCCCGACGCTTGCGCGCGCGCGGCTTTGGCCCTACTGCACCCTGCACTTTTCTTCAGTTTGGAGTTTTGTCATGTCCTACAGGGTTGCGGTTGTCGGTGCCACCGGTGCGGTCGGGCGCGAAATTCTCAAAACCCTCGCCGAGCGCGACTTCCCGGTGTCGGAAGTCGCCGCCGTCGCCTCCGGCCGCTCCGCCGGCCAGGAAGTCTCCTTCGGGGAGGATCAAGTCCTGAAGGTGCAGAACCTCGAGACCTTCGACTTCACCGGCTGGGATATCGGCCTGTTCTCCCCCGGCGCCTCGGTTTCCGCCGTTCATGCCCCGCGCGCGGGCGCGCAGGGCTGCGTGGTCATCGACAACACCTCCCAGTTCCGCATGGACCCGGACGTGCCGCTGGTGGTGCCCGAGGTGAACCCGCAGGACATCGCCAAGTTCGCCAAGAAGAACATCATCGCCAACCCGAACTGCTCGACCATCCAGATGGTGGTGGCGCTGAAGCCGCTGCACGAGAAGTTCAAGATCAAGCGCGTGGTGGTTTCCACCTACCAGTCGGTCTCGGGTGCCGGCAAAGAGGGCATGGACGAGCTCTACAGCAACACCAAGGCGCATTTCGGGATCGACGCCGACAAGATCAAGCCGGTGGTCTTCCAGAAGGACATCTCCTTCAACTGCATCCCGCAGATCGACGTGTTCATGGATGACGGCGCCACCAAGGAAGAGTGGAAGATGGTCGTGGAGACCAAGAAGATCCTCGACCCGAAGATCGACGTGATCGCCACCTGCGTGCGCGTGCCGGTCTTCATCGGCCATTCCGAGGCGGTTTACGTGGAGTTCGAGAACCCCGTGAGCGTGAACGAGGCCCGCGCGGCGCTGCGCCATGCGCCGGGTGTGGTGGTGCAGGATGAGCGCGTGGAAGGCGGCTACGCCACCCCGGCCGAGTGCAAGGGCGAGGACGCGGTTTTCGTCTCGCGTATCCGCAAGGACCCGACCGTGCCGCACGGCCTCGCCTTCTGGTGTGTGTCCGACAATCTGCGCAAGGGCGCGGCGCTGAACGCGGTGCAGATCGCCGAGGCGCTGATCGCCCAGGGCCTGCTGGCCAAGAAGGCGGCGTAAAGCCGCCGTCAGCCCTCGGCCCGGGGCGTGCCGTACACCTCCACCTGGTCCAGGTGGAGGCAATTGCGTGTCAGCAGCCGCAGACGCACAAAGCGCCCTGTCAACGGCGTTTCGGGCCTGAAGATCAGCGGATTACCATCCGCCCCGCCAAAGGGCTGATCGGAGGAGTAGACGAACACCTCCTGAAATGTGTCCTTGCTGCTGCCCACTTCGATGGCCATGTGGTTGGTGCGCTGGGCAACGGTCGCGTTCTCGATTCGATTGAACGCCCAGATTTCAAAAATCGTGCAAGTGCGCCCCAAATCGACGCACCACCAGGGCTGGTCCTCGTTGTCTGTGTGGAAGGAGTATTGGCCGTCAGTCACGCCGTCTACCCCCCCGGCAGCATCCTTTTCCGGCGTTTTACCATGGGACCACTGGCTCACCGAGCTTTGTGTGGCGGCCTTGCGCAGCGCGAGATTTTCCAGCGGCGGACGCGCCGGCCCTTCAGTCAGCCGGTAGCCATGAGGCTTGCCGATGGTTTCGTAGTGCGTCAGCACGCTGGTAGCCTGGCCAGCGCTGACAGACCAAGCGCTGTCGGGGTATTTCTTAAAATAGATCCGGTGCGCGGTCACGTCGATCTCGCGGAACGCGGTTTTGGCTTTCAAGCTCAGCCCGGCGGCAAAACCCCTGGTGACGGCCTGCGAAATGGGATGAAATTGGCGCGTCAACTTCAGAAACTCCAGCTCTGGCTCGGCGTTAAGCACGGGTAGCAGGTGATAGCGGTAGCGCGGATCGGGCAAAGGGGTCAGGTCCGTGCCGCAGCTGACGGTCTCCCTGGGTGGCAGCGTGAACGGGTGCAGGAAGCCCAGGAGCGGGTAATGGATCTCGGTGGCGTCGGAAAGCCAAGCCGCCAGCCAGGAAAACGTGGAAACCGAGATACACAGCCTCTTGGCGTGCATTAGCCGATTGAAATCGGTCATCGCGCCGCCGCTTTGGATCATCCGTGCATTGGGGAAGGCGTTTCGTATCTCGCGGACATAGGCGCAATCGTCGAGTTGGCCCATAAACACTGGGTTACATCTGGTGTTGCGAATCAGGGTTTCGTAGAACGTCACCGGCACCAGCGGATACCAGGAGACGCCTCCCCCCAGGATGTCGCCGGTCCGGATGTTGATTACCAAATCGTTGTCGGCGAAGGGCTCAATGTCCAGCCTCTGCTTGCGGAACAACAGAGCGCGGTAGAACTCAACCGGCTCGAAATACTCGTAGCGCTGGAAAAACCCCTCAAAGACCACAGAAGTGGCGCCGGAGCTTTTGATCTTTTCGACAGTCTCCGGGAGGGAACCGATGTCCCTCTCGTGGACCGTATAGGTGCCACGCTGTTCTGCCCGCAGGCGCTTGTGCAAATCCTCGTCAAATTCGTGACCCAATTCGGGCAGTGAGCAATTATAGGTGATGGGGGAAGGAAAATGCTGGCCGACGGCAATCGCCACCATGTATGCGATCGCCCGGTTTCCGAAATTTCCCGCCGGACGAATTGAAAAAAGCATCGCCGCTCCACATGGTTGAAGATGAGGGGCGCCAGAGGACGCCGTGATCCGCGATCGGTCCGTACCGGTGCCACCGATCAGCCCACCGATCAAGCTGCGCAGGTGCGCACAGGGCGCGAGGGCTTGACCTCGCATGACATCTTTCCCCGCATCTCGTATCAAGCCCCTCGCATGACTGACCTGCCCCTAGATCTGTCCGTCGCCGCGCTTGACGCGAAAGATCAGGGAGCACGTTTTGGCGCTTCCGTGTCTCGGCTCTCGACCCACGCCCCCCTTTTCGCGTAAAGCTCCGCCATGACCGACACGCCCCTCGACCTGATCCGCAACTTCTCCATCATCGCGCATATCGACCACGGCAAATCCACCCTGGCCGACCGGCTGATCCAGCATTGCGGCGGCCTGACCGCGCGCGAGATGACCGAGCAGGTGCTCGACAACATGGAGATCGAGAAGGAGCGCGGCATCACCATCAAGGCGCAGACCGTGCGCCTGGAATACCCGGCCAAGGACGGCAAGACTTATATATTGAACCTCATGGACACGCCCGGCCATGTGGACTTCGCCTATGAGGTGAGCCGCAGCCTCGCCGCCTGCGAGGGCTCGCTGCTGGTGGTGGACGCCTCCCAGGGCGTGGAGGCGCAGACGCTGGCCAACGTGTACCAGGCCATCGACGCGCACCACGAGATCGTGCCGGTGCTCAACAAGATCGACCTGCCCGCCGCCGATGTGCCGCGCGTGAAGCAGCAGATCGAGGATGTGATCGGCATCGACGCCTCGGACGCGGTGGAGATTTCCGCCAAGACCGGCCTGAACATCGAGGGCGTGCTGGAAGCCCTGGTCACCCGCCTGCCCTCGCCCAAGGGCGACCGCGACGCCCCGCTCTCCGCCCTGCTGGTAGATAGCTGGTACGACCAGTATCTCGGCGTGGTCATTCTGGTCCGCGTCAAGAACGGCGTTCTCCGGCGTGGCCAGAAGATCCGCATGATGTCGAACAACGCGGTGCATCCGGTGGAGCAGCTCGGCGTGTTCACGCCCAAGATGCGCGCCGTGGAGAGCCTGGGGCCGGGGGAGATGGGCTACATCACCGCCGCCATCAAGACTGTGGCCGATTGCAACGTGGGCGACACCATCACCGATGACCGCCACCCCGTGGCCGAGGCCCTGCCGGGGTTCAAGCCCTCCATCCCCGTGGTGTGGTGCGGGCTGTTTCCGGTGGACGCCGATGATTTCGAGAAGCTGCGCGACAGCCTCGCCAAGCTGCGCCTGAACGACGCCAGCTTCCACTACGAGGCCGAGACCTCCGCCGCGCTGGGCTTCGGCTTCCGCTGCGGCTTCCTCGGGCTTTTGCACCTGGAAATCATCCAGGAGCGCCTCTCGCGCGAGTTCGACCTCAACCTGATCGCCACCGCGCCGTCAGTCGTGTACAAAATCTTCAAGACCAACGGCGAGATGGAGGAGCTGCACAACCCGGCCGACATGCCGGACGGCTCGATCATCGACCATATCGAGGAACCCTGGATCAAGGCCACCATCATGGTGCCGGACGATTATCTCGGCTCCATCCTTACCCTGTGCTCCGATCGGCGCGGCCAGCAGGTGGACCTCACCTATGTCGGCAACCGCGCCATGGCCGTGTACCGCCTGCCGCTGAACGAGGTGGTGTTCGACTTCTACGACCGCCTGAAATCGGTGAGCCGCGGCTATGCAAGTTTCGACTACCAGATCGAGGATTACGCCGAGGCGGACCTAGTGAAGATCTCCATCCTGGTGAACCAGGAGCCGGTGGACGCGCTCTCCTTCATCGCTCACCGCTCCCAGGCGGAGATGCGCGGGCGGTCCATCTGCGGCAAACTCAAGGATCTGATCCCCAAGCAGCTGTTCAAGATCGCCATCCAGGCCGCCATTGGCAGCCGCGTCATCGCCCGCGAGACGATCTCGGCCCTCTCCAAGGACGTGACCGCCAAGTGCTATGGCGGCGACATTTCCCGCAAGCGCAAGCTGCTGGAGAAGCAGAAAGAGGGCAAGAAGCGCATGCGCCAGTTCGGCAAGGTGGAAATCCCGCAGAGCGCCTTCCTCGCCGCACTGAAAATGGACGCGTGAATTTTTTTGGCGCGCGGCCGCCCCACCAGCCCCGCACGCACCTAATATTTTTTGCGCGCGGCCGCCCCGCCAGCCCCGCACGCACTTGGCAGCGGGCTTCGGTTTGGCTACAGAGGCCCCCACGCCGTGCTGGAGAGATGGCCGAGCGGCTTAAGGCGCACGCTTGGAAAGCGTGTGTACGTTAATAGCGTACCCAGGGTTCGAATCCCTGTCTCTCCGCCACCCGGCAAGCCCCAAGACAACAAATTAAGACATTCCCCCTCCGCGGTTAAATTTTCTGCACACCGGCAAAGGCATGTTAATTGCCGGACTGTAACTTCATCTTTATTCAGCCGTAGTCTGTCTTCTCAAACCGTTAGAGAACTTGTAGCGTCCGCCTTGTGCGGGCTAGCCGTCCAACTTTCGTGTTACATCGCAAGGGAAGCAGGCAAACCCTCCAATTATGGACATATTGTTAGCCTTGCGTCAGCGTATTTCGTGAATGGCCATGCCTGAACATGAATGGCCGCAGGCGAGCGACAAGTGTCCATCAGCACAGGGGCTGGTCGGGTTTTGAAGAACGAAATACAATTTCTCTACGTTGGGCTAGCGGTTCTTGGCCTTGGAATCATCGTGCTGCTGGTGGATCTGGTCCGCCGGGCGCGCCGTAAGCACCAGGAACAGCCGATCGACACCTCGATTTTCATGCAAAGCATGAGCGGGGAGCAGCTGCGCTTTGTCGCCGGCGTCGATGATTCTGGGGGCCGTCTCCAGTCGCGCGAGAGCGAGCTGGCCGAACTGGAGCAACACTTCAAGAAGAACAAGAACAAAAACAAGAAGAAGCAGGAGATCGCCTACCTTCCGGCTGAACCGGCCGAGGAAAAACCGCTGCTCGACTACCTTGATCTGCCGCCCGAGCCGGAAGAGCTGACGCCCGCGCAGGCGGCGGAGCTGCGTCTCGAGCCTGTTTCCGAACCGCACCCCGACACCATTCTCCACCATATCGACCTGCCGCCCGAGCCCGTGGCAGTGGAACCCGCCCCCCAGGCGGCTGAGCCGGAAGGTAAAGAGCCGTTCGCCCTTCACCAGGAGGCTGAACCAGCTCCCGAGCCCGCGCCGCAGCCGGCAGCCGCCATCCTCACCTGCGCCGGATTCGGCGTCGGCTTCGGCGGCAAGGTGATCCTCGACAATGTCACGCTGGCGATCCCCGCCCAGGGCGTCACCACGCTTATGGGCCCTGTCGGCACCGGCAAATCCACCCTGCTGCGCTCGCTGGCCGGGCTGTACGGGCAGAATGCCCTGTTCAAGAGCTGGGGCGAGGCACTGTTCAAGGGCCAGCCCATCACGGCCGAGAACCGCCCGCTGCTGGTGGCGCAGCGCATCCAGCTCACCCAGCGTTCGGCGCTCGAAAGCCTGCTGTTCCACGTGAAGGACCAGATGGTAGGCGTGCCGGAGGCCGAGCAGCGCGACTGGGCTGGTCAATGGCTGCGCCAGGTCGGCGCGGAAGACATGCTCTCCAAGCTCGACATCCCGTTCATGGAGCTGGACCAGCTGTCGCAGCGCGTCGTCACCATCCTGCGCGAGGCCGCGGCGGATTCGGCCCTGCTGATGATCGACGAGCCGACCGCCGGTCTCTCCGACGCCGACGCGGAGATCGTCCTGAACCTGCTGCGGACGCTGGGGGCGCATGGCGCGCTTCTGGTTGTGCTGCATAACCAGAAGCAGGCGCGGCAGATCTCGGACGAGATCATCCTGCTCGCCGGTGGCCGGGTGCAGGAACAGGCAGCACCTGAGGCGTTCTTCAGCAACACCGCCAATCCGGTGGTGGCGCAGTTCGTCACCACCGGCAGCGTGGCGGTGCCCGCGCCCGACGCTCCGGCAGAGACCCTGGCCGACCATGTGCAGCCGCCCG
>Ga0335071_10009334_pt1 | contig 10037 bp, 4 predicted proteins | sample Lox_Sample_15_FD_206724 | JGI IMG/M metagenome (GOLD analysis project Ga0335071, IMG submission 206724) | Soil microbial communities from Loxahatchee National Wildlife Refuge, Florida, United States - Lox_Sample_1.5 | ecosystem: Environmental > Terrestrial > Soil > Wetlands | place: USA: Florida...
GGAAGCGAGTTCTTCCCCAACCGTCCGAATGGCTACCGCCAGATCATTCTTCTCGACCGTGGACATGCGCATGCCTTGGATCGCATCCCGGCCCTCAGCTATCGCTTGCGAGGCATGATCTGCAGCTTTTTCGAACGTTCTCAGTGCGTCAGCCGGACGCGAACCAAACATGTTGATGCCGGCCTGAAGCAATGGCAGCAGTGCCTGAAAACTCTGCAGCAGCGTGTCGTGCAGGTCGCGAGCAACCCGGGTGCGTTCGGCTACCCGTTCTTCCAGGCGCATGTTGAACTGAGCCGCCAATTGGCGTACCCGCAATTGATACGCTGCCCACAGCGACGCCAGGAAAGCAGCCGCACAAAGTGCATAAAACCAGTTCGTCTGATACCACGCCGGAGGAATCACAAAATCCAGCGCCGCGCCTTCTTCATTCCACAGGCCGCTGTTGTTGCAGGCCAGGACACGAAACCTGTAGTGCTTCGGCGGCAGGTTTGTGTACTCCACGTGCCGAACGTTGACCAGTTCCCTCCAGTCCTTGTCCTCGCCTTCAAGTTTGACGCGGAAGCGCACCTTCTCCGGCACGACCAGGCTCAGCGCCGTGTAGTCGAAATCGAGGTGGCGGACGCCAGTGGGCAAGTGCATGCCGTTTGAGACTTCAATGGTCTTGTCATCGGCAGTGATGTTTTCGATGTGTACCGGCGGCGGCACCTTGTTCTCATGAAGGTTATGCGGATCGATGACGCTGACGCCGCCAATGCCCGCGAACCATATTTTCCCATCGGTGGATATAGTGACGGGCGGCCTATCTGCAATAGGTCCCACACGACTCACCACACCATCCGTGATGCCGAACACGCTCATCTTGACAGCTCGTGTCGGATTTCCCACCCAAGCGTCTAGCTCAGATCGTTCGATCCGCACCAAACCGCAGTGCAGGTTCAGCCACATAGAATGATCCTCATCCTCTATGCTCCAATGAACGGCATCGCAGGGAAGTCCATTTTTGCCTGTAAGCGTCAAAATATGGTCGTCCTTGATTCGACTAAGACCGCCTTCCGTCGCGGCCCACAGGGTTCCACGCGACCCGAAGCGAAGGCCGTCGACCATACCGCGGCCGAGTCCATCGGCCGCAGAGTATGATTTCCGGACACCACCATCTTCAAAGTACGCCACGCCACCTTTCACGAATCCGAGCCACAGTCCCTTTTGTGACGGATCGGCGACTAACGATAGTGCAGGATCGTTATCGTGCCCTAGTCCAGCCCACGGAATCTGCTGGACTATTTTCCCGTCGTACAGGTGCAGGAGGCCGGCATCGTGGTGACGAATCCAGATGTGGCCGCCCGCAGTCTCGACAATGTCGCCGACGACAAAGCTGGGGAGATCGCGAATCGCAACGAACTTCTCATTCCGCACGTATCCAAACTCTCGATTCGTGGAGACCCAGATGCGACCGCCTCTGTCCTGAAATAAAGTACGGGGTGGAAGGCTATTGAGCTTTCCGTCTCGGCTGGGATCGCCGCTTCGGGATCCGAAAAGCGAGACTTGCCCGTCCTTCCATCTGTTTAAGCCGTTGCTCGTCGCAATCCAGATGCCGCCGTCCTTCGTTGCCAAAACAGAATTCACAACATCGCCGGATAATCCCTGCCTGATCGAGATGTTAGTTACAGGATATTTCCGAAATCGGTCAAGACCGTTGTTCGTGGCGACCCAGATGTTACCTTCTCGGTCTTCGAACAGGTCGGCAACGAAATCCCCAGAAAGGCCATCTGCTTGCGAAAAGGTATCTGTCTTGCCTTCATGAATATGCAGAATGCCTTGATCGGCAGTGCCGATCCAGACACTATTATCGTCGCGCAGCATTCGGGTTACCTTTAAAGCTTTCGGAACTCCTGGCAATGCGTAAGGCTCGATGCGACCATTCACCAGTCGGCTCAGTCCGGCGCTGGTACCAATTAGAAGCTCTTTTTGATCGCCCTCCAAAAAGCCCGCAAACCCAGACAGGTCCGCCCGCATGTCGAAGAATGCAGACTCGCCTGGTTTCCACCTCCAAAAGCCGTTCAGTACGCCTAGCCAAAGATTTCCCGCAGAGTCTTCATATGTTTTAAGAATGGCCCGCCCGAAGAGGCCGTCTCCACCCTCGCAGTGAACTCCGCCACTGCTGTGAGCGCAGAGTTTGGCATGTGGGGTTAAGTTTCCGATCCCGGTACCAATCCATACTGTGCCCTCACGGTCTTCAAGCAAGCTTACGATCGAGTCCCCACTCACCTCGGGATAGGTCTTGAGCTTGCCGTCCTTCCAAGTAGAGAGTCCGTTCTGAGTCCCAATCCAGAGACTTCCATCACGAGAAACCAGCAGGGCCCGTATGAAATCGCTAGGAAGCCGCTGACCCGCTCCCGGCTGCCAGGGAACAGCGCGTACCCCGTCGAAGCGAGACAAGCCGAATTCTGTACCAAGCCACAGATAACCATCTGGTGTCTGCGCAATTGCAAAGATCGGACCCTTAACGAATCCGTCGCGCACCTTCCAAGACATATGCGCGTACTGGCTGATGTCGAGCGATGGGTCCAAGGCAAACGAGCAAGCGCAGCACGCCAGCACAGTGAGCAGCAAATAGGCCGGCTTTGTGAGTGCCTGCTTCATAGCAAATACATCTTATTCCAGCCGGCGTAGTTTGCGTCCTCCCCCTCGGCTGTCAACTGCGAATCTTCAATATCGAAAAATTGAAGAAGGAACGTATTCAGAAAAGCTACAATAGCTGTTCAAAAAAACATACTTTGGGGGGGCGTGTTATGAGCCAGAGGCCCAGCTCTCGGCTAGCCATTATCCCAGTTCTTTTCTTCGTTGTTGTCGGTGTGATTTCGCTTGCGTACGCGCAAACAGAAACCGGCACAATCTACGGCTCTGTCACGGATCCGACTGGAGCCGTCGTACCCAATGCCGCCATTCGCCTGATCGACTCAGACCGCGGCATTCACACTGACGTCGCAACCGACAACAGCGGCTTCTACAACCTCGCCAGCATTCATCCCGGCCATTTCACGATTGAAGTCGAGAAAGGCGGATTCAAGCTCGTCCGCTTGACTGGAATCATCGTAAACGTGCAGGACAATCTGGAGAAGAATTTCCGGCTCGCGCTGGGCTCCGCTTCCGAAGCGATCACCGTCGTGGCGAGTGCCGAGAACCTTAACACCACGGATGCGAGTGTCAGCACGGTAGTCGACAACCGCTTCGTAGAAAATATGCCGCTCAACGGCCGCAGCTTCAGCTCCCTGCTCAGTCTCACACCCGGCGTCGTGTTGACGGCGGCGAATGGAAGTTCGGGGGAAACTGGCCAGTTCAGCGTCAACGGCCAGCGGCCCGACGCCAATTACTTCTCTGTGGATGGTGTCAGCGTCAACCTGGGGACCAGCAGCACCGTGCTTGGGCAAGGAGGCGCGGGTCAACTTCCAGCCACCAGCGCCTTCGGCGGGATGAGCAATTTGGCCTCAATCGATTCCTTGCAGGAATTTCGTGTCCAAACCTCGACCTTTGCTCCAGAGTTTGGGCGCACCCCAGGCGCTCAGGTCTCGGTGGTTACGAAGTCGGGCACGAATACACTTCACGGTACCGCGTTCGAGTATTTTCGCAATGACATTCTTGACGCAAATGATTGGTTCGCCAACAACGCGGGCAAGAAAAAGGCTGCGCTACGCCAGAATGACTTTGGAGGAGTGCTCGGAGGCCCGATAATTAAAGACAAGCTGTTCTTCTTTGGGTCCTATGAAGGCTTGCGAGTGCGGTTGCCGAAAGTCGCCAATACTTACGAACCCACGCAAGCGACGCGGCAGAGCGCGCCTGCAGCTGTTCAACCTCTGCTGAACGCCTTTCCTCAGCCAAACGGCGCCGATCTCGGGAACGGCACTGCCGACTTCACGGCAACGTACTCCGATCCTTCCTCTCTCGATTCATATAGCGGGCGCATCGACTATTCATTGAATAAGAAGGTGACGATTTTCGGGAGATACAGCGAGGCTCCGTCTAGCACTGTGCAGCGAGCTGGAGCCCAATCGAACTACAACGCCCTCTATCACACGGATTATCGACTGCGCACGATGACCATCGGCAGCACCCAAGTCTTTTCGCCGTTGCTCATAAACGAGGCTCGCTTTAACTACAGCCGGAGCAGGGCGCACAGCAAGTTTACGCTCGACAGCTTTGGCGGCGGAGTTCCACCCGCACATTCAGTCCTGTTTCCCTCCGTCGCTCCCGAGAACTCAAATGCGGAATTCCTCGGCGATGTCAATCCATTTGGACTGAGGTACTACTCAGGCGAATTGGGAAATAACCTGGAACAGCAAATCAATCTCACTGACAACGTTTCGTACGCTATTAGCCGCCACCAGTTCAAGTTTGGGATCGACTACCGCCGCATCCGTCCAGAGAACCACCTCCTTGACTATCAAGCGCAGTACATTTTCTTGTCTCTTGCTAACGTTCTCGCGAATAACATGCCTGAAGCGTTCGTCATTGCAAGAAGGCCCGCCACCTTGCTTTTCACCAACGTGGGCCTGTTCGCTCAGGACACTTGGAAGGTAACGCGCACTTTTACGGTGACATACGGCCTGCGCTGGGAATACAATCCCGCCCCTTCTTCAGCAAGCGGTACTCCGCCGTTCACGGTAAATCAGGTTAGCGACTTTGCCACAATGACTCTAGCGCCAGAGGGGACCCCGTTGTGGCACGCGCAGAAAGATGATTTCGCACCTCGGCTTGGGATTGCCTGGAATCCGCGCCAGAACCTTGTAATTCGGGCGGGCGGAGGCATCTTTTACGACCTCGGTTATTCACAAATCGCGAACGTCGCAAGTGCGTTTCCGAATAGCCAACAGAAGCTGATCCTTCCCACTTGCAGTCAAGGAGTGTGCAGCCCTCTTCCGTTCCCATTGACTGCCGACCAGGCCGCACCACCCCCGTTTACGACATCGCCTCCTGTATCGCTTCTTGTCGTGGTAGATCCGAACCACGTCTTGCCCCGAACCTACGAATGGAACGCCGCCGTGGAGCAGAGCCTCTCCAGCGCCGACGTGCTTACGATGACTTATGTTGGCGCGGGCGGTCGCAAGCTCATGCGCAGAGACGTCAACTTTGCCCCAAATTCGGAGTTCACGGGCGAATTTGATGTCCTCAGCAACCACGGGACTTCCAGCTACAACGCGCTGCAAGCTGAATATCGACATCGCGTTTCGCACGGCCTACAAACGCTCCTCTCGTACACCTGGGGCCACTCCATTGACGACGTTTCCGGCGATGGCAACTTCTTTAATGTTCCACTGAACGCGACAACCCCAGGATCGGAACGCGCTTCGTCCGATTACGACATCCGGCAAACGTTTTCGGGCGCCGTCTCCTATGACATCCCGGGGCCGAACAAGGGAGTGTTGAAGCAGGTCTTCGGAAACTGGTCCACAGACACGATCATCTATGCGCGAAGTTCTATCCCGGTGAACGTTGTCACAGGGCAAAATCCATTTCCCCATACTGTCTTATTTGGCGCGAGCAGTGTCCAGCGTCCGAATGTTGTTCCTAGCGTGCCGTTCTATCTATACGGCGGACAGTATCCCGGAGGCAAAATCATCAATGCAAACGCTTTTTGCGTACCCTCTCCGCAGTGCAAACCTTTCGTAGCGGGGCAAGTGCAAGGCGACCTGGGGCGCAACGCCCTTCGCGGCTTCGGCGCCACGCAATGGGACATCACCCTGCGCCGCCAGTTCCGCTTCACCGAAAGATTTTCGCTGCAATTCCGAGGCGACTTCTTCAACATCCTGAACCACCCGAACTTCGGCAATCCAACAAGCTACCTAACCGCCCACAGCCCGACGCCGTTCGGTTACGCGAGTCAGATGCTGAACAACTATCTGGGCAGCGGCGGCCAACTCGGCGGCCTCAACCCGCTGTATCAAATCGGCGGCCCTCGCTCGATCCAACTGGCGCTCAAGCTGCAGTTCTAAGTTGTAGCAACACATTTCTCCAAGGACGCGAATAGTGGGCGTGAATTGGAGCACGGACATCGATCAAACCCTATCCGCAGCGAAAGGAGCAATCCCGCCCCATCTTTTTTTGGTGACGTGTGACCACGATCACAGACTTTCAGCCAGCAATCGTTCATAATTAGCAGGACGATTGTGGGCCCAGCCGCAAAGCACCAAGCCTCACGACTGAGATCTGGGGATCTCAGGATCTGAGGATCTCAGGACTCAGACTAACCCAAGTTCTTTGAAAACAAGATTTTGCGTCTAAGCCCAAGTGGCTCAAGATTTTGCAAGGATAGCACTCAGCCAGAATCGCGCAACTTCAATAGTTTCAATATTTTGCGAGATCGAGCAAGAAGAAAGCTGCACGCAACAGTTAAGCTAAGTACAATGTTTCCAAGATTTTACCCGCAAAATCTAGAAAATAGATATTTTATGTTCAACTTCGCTCTAAGTTGATGATTCCAATAGACCGGGGAAGGGGGAGGGTACCCCTCTTCCGTAGCTGCATTAGAATTGCAAACATCCGTCCCGGTGTGCCGTCCTCAGATTTTCTTATCGTGCTCTGAGTCACTTCCGTGCAGGCTGGTCCGCGGCAAGTCATTTTGCACGGCCCTTTTCACGTTCGCCGTGCGTTCGATAGTCACGCCGAGTTTTTGCATCTTGTTTAGGAGCGTTGTTCGTTTGAGGCCCAATCGCCGCGCCGCGCCGTTTTTCCCGGCAACTTTTCCGCTCGTTGCCTTCAAAGCGGCGACGATTGCATTTCGTTCGCTATCGCGGAATGTCAGAACCGGAGTGAATTGAGAGTGCGAAGGAGCTAACTCGGCGAGTGGCGCTGCTAACGACTCGCCAGAGGTGAGAATCACAGCCCGTTCAATAAGGTTTTCCAGCTCGCGCACGTTTCCCGGCCAATCCCACGCAACAAGTGCGTCCATCGTCTCACGTGGGATCGTGGTGATCGACTTCTGCATGCGCCGGCACAGGCGTGAGACGAAGTACCATACGAGCAGCGGGATGTCTTCGCGGCGTTCGCGCAGCGGTGGCACCTCAATGGGAAACACATTGAGCCGATAGAACAGATCTTCGCGGAAACTGCCGTCGCGGATCATCGCGCGGAGGTCTTTGTGAGTGGCAGCAATCAATCGAACGTTGACATGCATTGTGCGGGTGCTGCCGAGCCGCTCAAATTCCTTTTCTTGAATTGCGCGTAGAAGCTTCGGTTGCAGATCGATGCTGATGTCGCCGATTTCGTCCAGAAACAGCGTACCCTGGTCGGCGAGCTCGAATCGGCCACGCCTTTGCGTCAGCGCTCCGGTGAATGCGCCCTTTTCGTGCCCGAACAGTTCGCTTTCCAAAAGCCCCGACGGGATAGCCGCACAATTCAGGCGAACAAAAGTCTTACTCGAGCGAGAACTGCGCCTGTGAATCGCGCGCGCAATCAACTCTTTTCCGGTACCGGTTTCGCCGTGGATGATGACGGTTGAGTCTGTTGGAGCAACGATAGGAATCTGACTTAGGACCCTACGGAGTACTTTGCTCTTGCCAATGATGTCCTCGAAACCCGATTCCGAGACGATTTCCGACTCCAGATATAAACGCTGATCTTCAAGCTGATTGCGCGAGACATTGAGACGCTCGTATGCAAGGGCATTGTCCAGGGCCAGTGCAATCTGGTTTGCGACCTGCATCAATATTGGGATGTCTTCCTTTGCGAAAGCGTTGAGCCGGCGGCTTCCCAGGGACATTAGCGCGATCGGGCCTTCCCGTCCAAGCAACGGCAGGGTGACAATACTGATGATGGATTCGGATCGAAGCCGGGCCGCCACTGCCGGCGGGAATTGCCTTTCAATATCGGCCAATGTCTCCACCACAGGCGCACGTGCACGCAATTTCTCCATCCGTTCTTGCGGTATATCGAGGACGTCGAACGCGAGCGTGTTACGACTCGATGGGAAGTCCAGAACAGCACTCTTCAAACGTTTGGATTGCTCGTCGACCAGCCAAAATCCAGTCGCGTCATGCCCGAAGAAGCGTCGAATGGACGCTGAAGCCGCCCTGAAGAAATCATTCATCTCCAGTCGGGAGACAACGTAGTTATTGATCTCCAGCAAAAGCTTCAGCCGATCCCGGTCCCGTAAGAGCTCGCTTCGGTGCTCAGCGTTTGAGAAACCTGTTACTCGTCGCTTAGAACGACCACGCTCAGCAAGCATTGATTGACCTCTATGTCCATATTAGGACAGCTGTCCTTATTAAGACAAAACCACATTGGCTTTAGTGCCTTGCTTTTTCGAAGAAGCGTCTCTTTTCAACGACGTGGGGACCAGCACGATTTGGAATGCGGAATGCCATAGCCATGGCGTGCTACGAATCACAAAAATAACGAGCGTCGACAGGATAGTCCTCAGGCTCGAAGGTCGGCTGGTTGGACCGTGGGTCAGGGAACTCGAGAAGAATGTATCGCATAACGAAGTGCTGCCCCTGGAGATCGACGTCTGGGATCTGACGTACGCTGACCTCGCTGGTGAGCGAGTGCTGTCGCGACTTCACCAGAAGGGCGCCTGTTTCAAAGGAAGAGCTCCATACCCGGAGTATCTGTTCAAGCAATTAAGAATCCCGCTGGTATCGCGGCCAACCCCATCGAGTGACGACGAATTATGACCCACGCAATTCTGATATCCGCGCAGAAAGGCAGCACTCAAAGCATCGTAACCCTATTCGCCAGAAAGCGCAGCTCGCTTTCGATGCTCGCGCTCCTGATTATCTTAGCGCTCGCGCTCTGTGCATGCGGGCGGAGCCAGGCTGCACTCAAGCTGCCGGATACCGAGGTGCTCGTTGCCACTCCCATTCAGCAAGATGTACCCGTGCACAGCGAATGGGTGGCAACTCTCGACGGTTACGTCAATGCCGAAATTCGGCCTCAGGTCTCGGGATACATCATCGGTCAGGAATACAAAGAAGGTGCGTTTGTGCGCAAAAACCAGGTGCTGTTTGAAATCGATCCGAGACCGTTCCAGGCGACTCTAGATCGGGCAAAAGGAGAGCTTGCGCAGGCCGAGGCGCAACTGAGCAAGAGCACCATAGACGTGGAACGCGATACGCCCCTCGTCGCACAGAAAGCCGTCCCGAAAGAAAAATTGGATAACGAGATTCAAGCCAGGCGCGCTGCCGAAGCCGCAGTCGCAACGGGCAAAGCGGCCGTGGAACGTGCCGCACTCGATCTAGGCTGGACCAATGTCACATCCCTCGTCGACGGCATCGCCGGGATCGCCGAAGTCCAAATGGGCAATCTCGTTGGACCCACATCCCACCTTACGTCCGTTTCGCAGGTCGACCCGATCAAAGTTTACTTCCCCGTGAGCGAGCAGGAGTATCTCCGGGCGAAGCACGTCAGCACGACCGGGCAGCCGATGAACTTATTTGATAGCTCGCCGGAGTTGATCCTCGCCGACGGAACCGTTTACCCGCACAATGGCCATGTTCTCCTCACCGATCGTCAGGTGGATCCGAGCACCGGCACGATCCGGCTTGTCGCGGCATTTCCGAATCCGGGTAACATCCTGCGACCCGGTCAATATGGACGTGTGCGCATTCAGACCAGCTTCAAGAAAAACGCGCTGCTGGTCCCTCAGAGCGCGGTGCAGGAACTTCAGGGCGGGTACCAGGTCGCCGTCGTGGGCGCCGACAAAAAGATCAGCATTCGTCCGATCAAGGCGGGAGAGAAGATAGGCACGCTATGGGCAATCGATGCAGGATTGAATCCTGCCGATCAAGTCGTGGTCGAAGGACTGGGAAAGGTAAAAGACGGAACTGCGGTCGTTCCGAAAGCCGCGCAACTGCAGGCACGGGAGCGCTGAGCTATGTCGAAGTTCTTCATTCGGCGTCCCATCGTCGCGATTGTCATCTCCATCTTGATGGTCATTGTTGGTGCCATCACAATCATCAATCTTCCAGTCGCGCAGTTCCCCGAAATAGCCCCTCCTGAAATCCGTGTTCAGGCCCTGAATCCGGGCGCCGATGCGGACACCATGG
>Ga0335071_10009335_pt1 | contig 10037 bp, 5 predicted proteins | sample Lox_Sample_15_FD_206724 | JGI IMG/M metagenome (GOLD analysis project Ga0335071, IMG submission 206724) | Soil microbial communities from Loxahatchee National Wildlife Refuge, Florida, United States - Lox_Sample_1.5 | ecosystem: Environmental > Terrestrial > Soil > Wetlands | place: USA: Florida...
CACATGTTTGCGACTACATTGTTGCCATCCGGCCCCATTTCCTTCATCCAGGCAGGTATGGTCGACGCGATCAGGTGCATAATCATCTTAGGGTTATAATTCATTGCCTTTGCTGACCGTGTCAGCATGACGCCATCATCAAAAAAGCTGAAACAGAACATGATTTCTGCGTTTCTTCCCTTGGCTTTGCTGATGAGCGGGTTCGCATCGGAAAGCGGCAGGTTGTAGACCTCGTCCACGACGACTTTGATGCCATTCTTTTCGAGCCACTGGACAACCGTGGGCCGTGTAGAAACGCCGATGACATTGTTCATTGAGAACACGGCTGCGCTCTTGGGCCACTGCGCTTTGGGGATCAGATCTTCCAGCACTCCTGCCACAGCGATGACCGTCCATTCGCTCATCAGCGGAGGGCTTGCAAAGCTGTAGGTGTACCCCTGTTCGAAGGACTTCATGTGACCGCCCTGCCCGATAAATACCTTGCCGTATTTCTCAGCAAGAGGCATGAGCGCAACATCTGTAGGCCCGGGGTAGCCGCCGAACAGAAGGTCCACTTTGTCGATCGTAATGGCGCGCTCATAATAGGTCACCGCCTTGTCGGCGCTGCTCTCATCGTCATACATTATCAGCTTGACGGGACGCCCGAGAAGACCTCCCCTTGCGTTAATATCTTCGGCCCAGTACTCGTACCCGGCCTTGATAAGTTTGGCCTGCTCGGATGCCAAACCTGTCAACGGCAGAGAACCGCCGATTTTTATCGGCTCGCCCGAGGGTGCTGCGGCTGTTTTTGCGCCTTGGCCAAACGCAAGGCTGCCAAACAAAACGACGGCAATTAGGACACACGCGGCTACTCTAAGTCCCTTTTTCATCCTCATCCCCCTTTTTTAAGCGCTGCCCAGACAGCAGCTATATGCAGCTATATACTGCTCAAGTCCGGCAGCGCCAGCTTCCATTTACTTGATACGTAACACGCCCGCCCCAGCATGAGCACATGCTCTCCTTTTGTTATCGAGGCAAGCTCTTCCGGTGTCACCCACTGCAAGGCCCCGCCTATGCAATGCTGCACGCAGGAAGGCTCCAGGCCTGCTGATCGGCGCAGTGCGCAGAGGTCGCAGTGGCCCGCCGCACGTGTTGTGTTGTTGTAAGCCATGGCGCCATAGGGGCACCCATAGACACAGAGTTGGCAGCCGGTGCATGCCTCCTCGTCGACCAGCACAGTACCGTCTTCCTGCTTGGCTATGGCATCAACCGGGCAGAGCGCAGCACACACCGGATTATCGCAGTGGAAACACATCACGGGGACGAAATCCAGATAAAGCCGATCCCCGGCTTTTCTCGGTCCTATGGTTTCAATCCGGCACCATCTGGGGCCTCCTTCAAAAGCCAGCCCGTGCTCTTCACGACAGGCAACCTCGCACGCGTGACAGCGAACACAGTTGTCGAGATCGATGAGAAGGATGCTATCCAAGAGGCCCTTCTTCTTTCCTGCGTATCCTGCATAGCTGGCAGCGGAGTTGAGCGCTTCCTATGATCGGCGCGCAGGTTTTGTTGTCGGTCAGCAGATTCACATTGTTCTTGCCCGGCCAATGGCTCGCTACCTGGATCACTCTCGGGTCTATGCCTTCGGTAAGAGATGCCCTTGCCTCCATCTGCCCTCGCGGCGATTCGATGATGATCGCGTCCCCGTCAGCGATGCTGAGCCGGCGCGCTGTTTCCGGATTAATGGTTGCGAGCAGCTCCGGCACAATCTCCCGCAATGCAGGTATGTTGCGGAGCTCTGAATGACGGAAAACAGGAACCCTGCCGCCCGTAGTGAATATCAGGGGATATTCCCGGGCGAGTTCCGGGGTGCTTACGGGACTTTCCGTGGGCTCGCGAAAGCCGGGCAGGGGATCAAAACCCATCTCCTCCAGGCGAGGATCATACAGCTGGACTTTTCCGGAAGGCGTATTGAAGCCCTTTGCCTCGTATTTCTTGAACGCGTCAGGAATGGTGATGCGACCTTTCTTTTTGAACTCCTGATACGTCACTCCCGAAGGTTGAAGGAGGAAATCGAAGTAGGCATCGTCGCTCGGGAACATGCGCTCGCCAAAGCCGAGCTTCGCGGCAAGCTCATTTAGAACCGTGTAATCGGTGCGGCACTCGCCCAACTGCACAACTTTCTGCTGGAGGTGGATTCCGTTGAAAGAAGTCTGATCGTGGCACGCGACGCCGCCTCGTTCCATCCAGCTTCCGCAGGGGAGCAGGATGTCTGCAATGCGTGCGGTTTCCGTCATGAAGAGATCAGCCACCACAAAGAAATCGAGGCTCATCAAGGCTTCAGCGACCATGGGCGTGTTGGGATACGCAACCAGCATGTTATTACCGTGGCAATAGACTGCACGCACCGGGTACGGTTTGCCGGTCAGCACTGCTTGCCAGACAGTATGGTTGTGGGCGGAGGGCGACGGCATGACGCACGCTTCGCCAGCGAGTAGCGGGTATTCTTTGCTGCCCAGTCGTTTTTCGTGATGTTCTCTGGTCAAATAGTCAAGGCCTGATTCTGCCTTCCTTCCGTGCAGTTTTTTCGGCATGCTGATCACGTTGCCGCCAGGCACGTCGATGTTGCCGGTGATGGCAGCGAGAATGGTGAGGGCGCGCGTTGTGGAGATGGTATCGGCGTTTTGATCTATGGAGAGACACTCCGTGATTGAAGCCGGCTTTGTCGTCGCGTACAACCTGGCCGCTTCCCTGATGAGATGCTCTGGGACCCACGTGATCTGCGCCACTCGTTCCGGAGGATACTCGCTTACCCGTTTTTTAAACTGATCCCATCCGGAGCACCAGCGCTCAACAAATTTCCTGTCGTAGAGCCCCTCTTCGATAATGACGTGGAGCATGCCGAGAGCGAGAGCTGCATCGGTCCCGGGCCGTAGCTGGAGCCACAGATCTGCTTTTGAGGCTGTCTCACAGAGCAGAGGGTCCACTACAATCATCTTGGCTCCCTGCGAGCGTGCATCCATCATGCCTACAGCTTTGACCGGCCACGTCGCTGTGGGATTGACACCCCATACGAGGAGGCACTTCGAGCCTTCGTAGTAGGGATTCTCGAGCGCAGGGGTTCCAAGCGTGAGTATGCCCGCGGTCATTCTCGGGAACCAGCACTGGGCGATGCCCGGCCCCATACACTGTTTGCCGTATGCGTTGGCAAAGCGCGAGAAGTAACCGACCCATCCGCGGTTTGTGCCTGTGGCGAGCAGGACGCTGTTAGGGCCATACGTCTTTTCAACCGACCTCAAGTTCTTGACGATGCTATCGTACGCTTCGTCCCAGGAGATTCTTTCCCATTTGCCTTCGCCACGCTCTCCTGCTCTCTTCATGGGGTAGAGCAGGCGATCGGGATGATAGAGTATGCCCTTTGATGCAAGGCCTTTGGCGCAGAGCGTGCCTTTCGTCACGGGCGAGCTCGTATCGCCCTCTACGAGCACTACGCTTCCATCTTTCACGTGGACACGCGCATCGCATCCCTGGTTGCAGATGAAACATTCAGTCTTGTAGGCTGTTGTTCCGCGCAGGTGGTCCTGTTTCACCGTCTCAATTGCATCCTGTCTGCGCTTCGCCACGTGCCTGACCGGTTCAATCGGCTCAAGTCGTTCACCCAGCAATTCTCGGGCGAATCTTTGCCGTCTGCACGCAGGGCAGAGGAGCCGGAAGACACGCTCGGCCATGCCTTTCTCTTTTGCAATCGATGCTATTTTCTCGAATGTCCGGAGAGGGAGTACGGGCTTTCCACAGAGCTGACAGGAACCTTGCTGCATAACGAGGGGTCTTGCTCCTCGGAGTAGTTAGCTGTGATGTACCTGCAACGTTACCAGAAGGGGACTCGGAGTGTCAAGATATATCCGGTTTTTATGAATCGAGAGTCCGAGAATTGTGTTGACACCCCCCGCCGCGCGATATAGATTTGCTCAAGTATTCCGCTGTTCGTTGCACTCGGCGAAGAGAGAAATTTTGAAATGTGGATGAATAGAGCCCTCTTTCTGCTGATTCTGCTGTTGATGGTCGGATGTGCTAAGGTAGGGCCGAACTATACGCGGCCTGAGACAGCCGTGTTGCCGAACTGGATAGAGGCCGGCGACAAACGTCTTACGAATGAGCCTGCAGATTATCGCTCGTGGTGGAAGGTATTCAATGATCCTGTGCTCGACCGGCTCATCGACACGGCGTACCGGCAGAACCTGCCTCTGAGGGTGGCCGGTATCAGAGTGCTCGAAGCCCGTGCGCAGCTCGGGATTGCCGTCGGTTCACTCTATCCCCAGACGCAGCAGGGTATCGGGTCGCTTCAGTACAATCGATTGAGTGAGCATTCCACGCTCGCCGCCTTCTCGAGCCAGCTCGAGAGCTACTGGCAGGATCAGATCGGTGTGACAGCCTCGTGGGAGATTGATTTCTGGGGAAGGTTCAGGAGGGCTATTGAATCGGCTGACGCGACATTGCTTGCGAGCGTTGCCGATTACGACAATACGCTGGTGAGCCTTGTTTCGGATGTGGCAACCAACTATATCGCGATAAAGACGCTCGAAAAAAGGATCGACATAGCGAAGGAAAACAGTGTTATCCAACGTGAGAACCTTGAATTAGCCGAAGCCAAGTACACATACGGTACAGCCTCGCAGAGGGACGTTCAGCAAGCGAAGACGATCCTCATGAATACGGAGGCCGCTGTGCCCGCCCTCCAGATACAGCTCGAACAGACGAAGCATGCTGTCAGCACGTTGCTCGGCCTTCCGCCGGGGGGCCTCGCAGAGATCCTGGCTGGCTCTCCGGGGATACCCGTTCCTCCTCCGCAGGTAGCGCTGGGGATCCCTGCGGATCTACTGCGGCGGCGGCCCGACGTGCGCAGGGCAGAATACCAGGCGATGGCTCAAGCTTCACAGATCGGTGTGGCCAAGGCCGACCTCTATCCTGCTTTCTCACTGACAGGAACGTTCAGTCTCATCTCAACGGACTTAGGCAACTCGACACTGGCCGACATGGTGAACTGGCACAGCAGAAATGTCGTTGCGGGTCCTGGGTTCACATGGAATCTTTTTAACTACGGCCGGTTCACGAATAACGTACGGTTGCAGGACGCGAAGTTTCAGGAGCTTCTCACGGCGTACCAGAACGTTGTGCTTCAGGCGCAGCAGAATGTGGAAGACGGACTGGTAGGGTTTCTGAAATCGCAGGAGCGGGCGGAGATGCTTGCAGAGAGCACCGATGCCGCACGACAGGCGCTCGATCTCGCTGTTGAGCAATATCGCGGAGGGATCACCGACTTTACCACGGTGATAACCAGCGAGCAGTCTCTGCTGAGCGCACAGGATACGTTTGTGAGTAACCTGGGAAGCGTTGCAAGTAATCTGGTGGCCATTTACCGGGGTCTCGGAGGCGGCTGGCAGATCAGGGAAGGGATGGATCTCGTGCCTCCTGAGATAAAAGAAGCGATGACGAAGCGCACGAACTGGGGAAATTTGCTGGAGCCGGCAGCCTACATGCCGCCTGCATCGGAAGAACCCCGATCCTTGATCCGAAGCCCGGACTGGTGAGAAAGGAGCAAATTACAAATCACAATGTCTAAATTCCAAACAATGTCAAAATTCCAATATTCAAAACAGAGGCGTCCGTACTTGACGTCATTAATATTTGGGCTGATTAGATATTGTTTGGAATTTGGTGCTTGGAATTTGAGATTTAGGCGAGGGGTGTACCTTCTGCTCATTCTCTTAACCCTCGCCTTAGCGGCTTGCCACGAGAATCCCAAAGCCGGTCCGCCGCCTCCACCTCAAGTGACAGTTGCGCAGCCGCTTGAACGTTCGGTCACCGATTATCTCGAATTAACAGGCAGTACGCAGGCCATCATGACCGTGCAGTTGCGCGCCCGTGTGGCGGGTTATCTGGAGAAGGTTCTTTTCCAGGACGGACAATTCGTGAGTGAAAATCAACTGCTTTTCGTCATACAGCAGAATACGTACAAGGACAGCTTACGGCAGGCGGAAGCCGCAATCGCGCTGCAGAAGGCGCAGCTCGAGTACGCTTCGGCGCAATTCATTCGGTACACCGAGTTGTTCCAGCGAAAGGCAGCGGCTCAATCGGACGTGGACAACTGGCGCTTCCAGAGGGATGCGGCCCGCGCGAACCTGGCGAACGCCGAGGCCAGCCGTGATCTTGCGAAGCTCAACCTTGACTACACGGAAGTAAGAGCGCCGTTTGACGGCCGCATAGACCGCAGGCTCGTTGACCCGGGTAATCTCGTGGGATCGGGGGAGAACACGGTGCTTGTGTCGCTCAACAAGATCAATCCCATCTATGTCTACTTTACGATCAGCGATTCCGATCTCGCCCGGCTTACGAAAGAGGCGAAGTGGAGCGCGAGAAAAGTGGAGTCGCAGAAATGGCCGGTCTTCATGAGCGTCCTCAACGAAAAGGATTACTCTCACCGCGGCGTTCTTGACTTTGCGTCGATCGCAATTACTTCAACAACAGGGACCCTGCAATTGAGAGGGATCTTCGAGAACCCCGACGGGGAGATCGTCCCCGGTGTTTACGCCTCCATCCGCGTCCCCGTGAAAACGAGAGTAGCCGCGCTCGTCCCGCAAGATGCGGTGGGCAATGATCAGCGCGGCACGTTCCTGATAGTTGTGAACCAATCGAATGTGGTAGAGAGACGAGGTGTAAAGACGGGTCATCTTGAGGGGCAGTTCCGCGTGATTGATGAGGGCATTACGAACAAAGACTGGGTCGTGATAAAGGGACTCCAGAAGGCTGTTCCCGGCCGTACAGTAACTCCCCTGAAACAGGAGCTGCGAGACTCTCCCGCGGCCACCTCCAGCAATTCAAAATCTACCAGCGCCCCTACCGGCAATCGATGAACATATCAAAGTTTTTCATCGAACGTCCCATCCTTGCCAACGTTCTCGCTGCTATCACGATCATCATCGGCGCTATCAGCTACTCCCGTCTGCCTGTTGAGCAATATCCCCCGATCACGCCTCCCACAATTCAGGTGACATCGAGATATCCGGGCGCGAGCGCCGCGGTTGTGGCAGCAACAATCGGCGTGCCGCTCGAGCAGGCAGTTAACGGTGTGGAGCGCATGATATATATGTCATCCACCAGCTCAAGTGACGGCTCCTATACGCTCACCATCAGCTTCGATGTGGGGACTGACCTTGACAAGTCCCTTGCACTCGTGCAGAACCTGGTAAACAGCTCGACCGCTTTGCTCCCCAGCGGCGCTCAGGTCCAGGGCGTCAATGTAAGAAAAGTCTCAACTAATATTCTGTTACTGGTCAGCATGTATTCCGATGACGACCGGTTCGACGAAGCTTTTCTCTCCAACTACGGCCTTATCAATATGCAATATCCCTTGTCACGGATTCCCGGAGTAGGGCAGGTTAGAGTCTTTGGCGCGGGCCAGTACAGCATGCGGGTCTGGCTTGATCCCAACAGGCTCAAGCAGTTCAATCTGACAACCACGGACGTTTTGACCGCCATCTCCAATCAGAACTTCCAGGTGGTTTCCGGCCAGCTCGGCGCGCCGCCCATGCCTGCAGGCCAGCCCTTCCAGTTTACGATCAACAGCCTGGGAAGGCTGTCTGACGAGAATGAATTCGAAAATATCATTGTGAAGAGTAATACCGGGCCGAGCGCTCAGATCGTGCGCATCCGCGATATAGCGAGAGTCGATCTCGGGCAGCAGAGCTATGCGAACTATGCAAATCTCAAGGGCCTCCGCTCCGCTCAGCTTGTCGTCTGGGCTCTGCCGGAGGCAAATTCTATCGAGGTAGCCGATAGTGTTTACAAGGCCGTAGACGAGATGGCTAGAAAATTCCCTGAGGGCATGAAGCATGCCATCCACTTCGACACCACCACCTTTGTGCGGCAGTCGGTGTCGAAAGTGTATGAAACGCTCTTTCTGGCGGCCATTCTTGTACTCGTGGTGATAATGATCTTCCTGCAGAACTTCCGTGCCCTTCTTGTGCCCGCGACCACGGTACCTGTGACTATCATCGGAGCCTTCGGGGCGATGATCGCGCTCGGCTTCACCATCAACCTCATGACCCTTTTTGCACTGGTTCTCTCTATCGGTATTGTTGTCGACGATGCGATTGTCATTGTGGAGAACAGCGTACATTACATAGAGCAGGGCTTGCCGCCGACGGAGGCGGCAATCAAAGCCATGCAGGAGCTTACGGGCCCGATTATGGGCATTACGCTGGCGCTGGTCTCCGTGTTCCTGCCCGCTGCTTTCCTGCCGGGCATTACCGGACAAATCTTCCGCCAGTTCGCCCTGGTAATTGCTGCGACAGCCGTGATCAGTGCGATCAATGCGATGACATTGAAACCTGCACAGTGTGCCTTGTGGCTCCGGCAGAGAAAGCAGAAAGAGCCCAACTGGTTTTACCGGGGCTTTAACAGAGTGTACGAAGCCATGAAAAGGCCGTATATGGGCCTGGTCCGGCTCATGGTGGAGCATGCCGGGCTCATGGTTATCGTCTTTATTGTGGTCATCGCTCTCACCGGCTGGGAGTTTGTGCGGCGACCGACCGGTTTTTTGCCTACGGAAGACCAGGGGTACGGCCTTCTTTTCGCCAAACTGCCGGATGGTGCATCGCTCTCTCGCGCGCGCGAGGTATCCGACGAGATCGACGCAGTATTGAAAAAGACAGCCGGTATCTCGGCGTGGGTGACGGTCGGAGGCTATTCTTTTCTCGACTCGGCGAATGTGCCGAATATTGTCACCGTGTTTGTTGTATACGAAGACTGGAAGAAAAGGGGCTCCGCGTTGACACAGGAGAAGATCGTCGCCAACATCAACCGCGATCTTTCCCGCGTCCAGGACGCCATAGGCTTTGTCGTGGTTCCGCCGGCCATCAGGGGTCTCGGGCAGTCAGGGGGCTTTCAGATGATGGTCGAGGACCGAACCGGCAATGATCTTGAGGCGCTGGAAGAGGCAACCAATCAGCTGGTCAAGGCGGGTAATTCTGACCCCCTTCTTCAAGGTCTGGCCACTACGTTCAACGCCCACAGCCCTCAGCTGTACCTGGACATAGACAGAACAAAAAGCGAATCCCTTCAGGTGCCGATTACCAACGTGTTTGAGACCCTTCGGGGCTATCTCGGCTCGTCTTTTGTTAACCTCTTCAACAAATTCAATCAGATATACCAGGTCTATATCCAGGCCAATTACCCGTACCGCGGAAGGGTGGAGGATATAAAGAATCTCTACACCCGGAATATACAGAATGAGATGGTTCCCCTGGGGAGCCTTCTTGAAGTCAAGCGCATGCAGGGCCCGGAATTGATCACCCGTTACAACCTCTATCCTGCTGCTGCTATTTTCGGCTCCGCTGCTCCTGGACACAGCTCGGGCGAGGCTCTCGCGACTATGGAGAAACTGGCGGCTGGTACTCTGCCTCAGGGAATGGGCTTTGACTGGACGACCACCAGTTACCAGGAGAAGAAGGTGGGCCATCAGGCATATTTCATTTACGCGCTGGCAGTCACGCTCGTCTTCATGGTCTTGGCGGCGCTCTACGAGAGCTGGACATCGCCGGCAGCGGTTATTTTTGCTGTGCCCATGGCTCTTGTCGGCGTGCTGCTCGCTCTCATTTTTCGAAGCTACGACAATAACCTGTACACGCAGATCGGGCTGGTCCTCATGATCGCACTCGCATGCAAGAACGCCATACTGATCGTGGAGTTCGCGCGTGACCTGCAACGTGAGGGCATGAGCGCCGCAGAAGCGGCTATCGAAGCGACGAGCCGCAGATTCCGTCCCATTGTCATGACTTCACTCGCCTTTATCTTCGGTGTGGTGCCTCTACTCTTTGCCACGGGCGCAGGCGCAGCCGGGCAGCGCGCGATCGGTACGGTGGTCTTCGGGGGTATGCTTTCTTCAACACTGCTCGCGATACCGTTCGTCCCCGTATTTTACGTCTTCATTCAGAAGCATGGGGGAGGGCGGCGCATGAGAAAGAAGACGAAGTAGGACGTCCGTCCGCTAGGTGCGGACT
>Ga0335071_10009337_pt1 | contig 10037 bp, 10 predicted proteins | sample Lox_Sample_15_FD_206724 | JGI IMG/M metagenome (GOLD analysis project Ga0335071, IMG submission 206724) | Soil microbial communities from Loxahatchee National Wildlife Refuge, Florida, United States - Lox_Sample_1.5 | ecosystem: Environmental > Terrestrial > Soil > Wetlands | place: USA...
GGCGCCGGATCATTTCGCGTGCTACGTGCGCATCGCTGGCGCAACCCACGACCTCGATGTCCGGATCGGCGCGCATGATCTGGGTGATGATCTCGCGCGCATAGGCCGAGTCGTCGATGACCAGGACCCGGGTTCTGGCCGCCTTCGCGCGCTCGCTCACTTGAAGATCTCCACCTGCCCGTCGCCGGCAGCCTCGCTCAGGTGCTCCAGGTAGTAGAGCTCGCGGTCGGCGATGCTGCGGTTCTCGATCGGCGGCAGCTTCAGCACCCGCGCCCGGCCGGTGGCCGGAAAGTACACCAGCTTGCGCGGCTGGGTTCCCCCGAGATCCTGGGCGGCGAGCCGCATGCCTTCGGTTCGCACCCAGGAGTGGATGAAAGCGATGTTGCGTGCGCCGACGTCGATCATGGAGCTCAGGATCCGGCCCCCGCCGAACACCTTCAGTTCCAGCCGCTGGCGCTGTGCCCCGTTGCGGGCGAGGTGGTTGATCAGGGACTCCATCGCGAAGCAGCCGTAGCGGTTGATCTGGCTGAAGCCCGGCACCGGATTCGCAGCGCCGCCGTCGGCGCGCTCGGGCAGCATGAAATGGTTCATGCCGCCGAGTCCCGACTGCGGATCGCGCAGGCACGCCGAGATGCACGAACCCAGGACCGTCACGATGGCCTCGTCGTGGCGCGTGACATAGCACTCCCCGGGCAGCAGCTTCACGGTCCAGCGTCCGGTGTCGCGTTCCCAGAAGCGCTGGGCCTGCGCGAAACCGGGCAGGCACTCCCCCAGCGGGGTGCCCGGCGGCGGCGAGTGTGACTGCGGCTGGTCGGAAGTCATGTCGTCATCCGTGTCAGCGCCGCAGGTAGGTGGTGCGGCCGATGGACTCATAGTCGACGCTGACGCTGAGCAGACTCTCCGAATGACCCAGGTACAGCAGGTCGCCCGGGCGCTGCAGCGGCGCGATCCTCGCAAACAGGTTCCGCTGCGTGTCCTTGTCGAAATAGATCACGGTGTTGCGGCAGAAGACCACATCGAGCGGACCGGGCATCGGCAGCGGTTGCATGAGGTTCAGCTGCTTGAAGGTCACCAGCCGGCGCACTTCCGGCCGGACGATGAAGCTGCTGCCCCCGCGGTCCCTGTGCTCGGTGAAGAACCTTCGCAGGCGGCCTTCCGACAGACCCCTGATCCGGTCGTCCGCGTACTGGCCCCGGGCCGCGATGGCCAGAACGTCCGAATCCAGGTCCGTGGCCAGGATACGCACATTCCAGTCCTGGTCCTCCGGCAATGCCTCGAGCACCACCATCGCGATCGAGTAGGGTTCCTCGCCACTGGCGCATCCGGCGGACCAGATGCGCAGCCGCCGCTGGCCGCCGCGCTCGCGGTATGCGGGCAGGACCTGGTCGCGCAGGTGCTCGAAGTGATGCGCCTCGCGGAAGAACGACGTCAGGTTCGTCGTGATCGCGTTGCACATGCGGATCTGTTCCTGCGGATTCGCGGCGATGATCCGCCGGTAGTCGCGGAACGTACGGATGCCGAGGGCCCGCAGCCGGACCGCCAGCCGCCCGTAGACCAGCTCCCGTTTCTGGGGGGTGAGATGGATGCCGGTCAGCGCCTTGACCAGGGTGCTGATGGCCTCGAAGTCTTCGGTCTCGTAGGCGAACTCGCGCAGCCGTCCGCTGCTGCCGGGGGAGCGGTCCGGTCCGGCATCGGTCAGGCACGTGTCGGGTGTGGCCATGCCGGAGTTCCTCAGCTGCCTCGGGCCTTGAAGCGACGCACCTGTTCATTGAAGCGATTGGCCACGTTCTGCAGCGAGTCGATCGCGGCATTGCGCTGCCGTTCCTGGTCGTCGTAGCTGATGTGATTCTGCCGCTTCTCGAATTCGAGGCACTTGGTGTACTCGTCGATATCATCGTTGTACCGCTTGAGCGTGCGCATGGCCGCGAGCATCTCCTGCGCACTGGCGGAGCGGCCGTCCGGTATCCGGCTGGGCGGCGCGGGAAGCACGCAGTCGGCGCGCGCCGAGGTCGAGTACAGGAGCGATGCGACCAGGATCACGGACATCCAGCGTGGTGTTGTATTGGCATTGCCCATGAAGTCGTCCGTTTCAGTTGAGGAGTTGTTCGACCGTTTCGACCAGTTTCTGCGGACTGAACGGTTTCAATACCCAGGCCGTCGCGCCGGCCTCGCGACCGGAGCGTTTGATTTCGGCGGACGCTTCGGTCGTCAACACGATCAGGGGCACGGCCCCGTAGGCCGGAAGCTGCCGCAGGTTGCGGGTCAGGGTGAGGCCGTCCATCAGCGGCATGTTGATGTCGGTGATGATGAGTTCGAACCTCTGGGACGTGGCCATGCGCAGGGCCTCCTCGCCATTGGCGGCCTGCGTGACCTCGTGACCGGCTTCGGCCAGGGTCGCCTGGACCATCTGCCGCATCACCGGAGAGTCATCGACAGTGAGAATGCGGGCCATCAGAACTCCTTCCAGTCCATGTCGTCGGCGGCGGCAGTGGCTCGCGGGGTCGCCGCGGCCGCAGCGGCCGTCGCGGGGCGGGTGGCGGGACTCGAAGTCCAGGGGCGATCGGTGCCGCGGCGTTCCGGCGCCGGGGCCGCATCACGGCGGGCGGCGGCGCGCGGTGCCGTGGCGGGCGACCGGGCGGGCGCGGCGGCCGCGCGAACCGGCGGATCGCCCGCGTCGGCGGAATGGTACCGTTCCATCATGCCGTGCAGTTCGCCCGCTCGCTGCGCCATCGTCCGCGATGCAGCCGCGGCCTGCGCCACCAGGGCGCTGTTGGTCTGGGTGAACTCGTCCATCTGCAGCACGGCCTGGTTGATCTGCTCGATGCCCTGGGACTGTTCCCGGGAGGCCGCGGCGATTTCGGCCACGAGCTCCGAGACGCTCTTGATCGAGGCGACGATCTGTCCGAGGGTCGCTCCCGAACGCGTCACCAGTTCCGAGCCGTCATTGACCTTGCGGACCGAATCCTGGATGAGGGCCTTGATCTCACGCGCCGCGGTCGCCGACCGGCCGGCGAGGCTGCGGACCTCGGCGGCAACGACCGCGAAGCCGCGGCCATGTTCGCCGGCGCGCGCGGCTTCGACCGCCGCGTTCAGCGCCAGCAGATTGGTCTGGAACGCGATCTCGTCGATGACGCCGATGATGTCGGCAATGCGCCGCGCGGCGTCGTTGATGTCGGCCATGGCGCGCACCGCCATGGTGACCACCGCGCCGCCGTCCTGCGCCTGGTCGCTGGCCGTCATGGCGAGGGCGCTGGCGCGTTCGGCGCCTTGCGCGTTCTGCCGGACCGTTGCGGTGATCCGCTTCACCGACGCGGCCGTGGTCTCGAGCGATCCGGACAGTTCGACGGTGCGCTGCGAGAGGTTCACGTTACCCTGCGAAATGCCCTCGGCACCCCGATAGACATCCTGCGCGGCGAGCTTCACCGTGGCGACGATCTCGACCATGTTGTCGGCGAGCTGGTTGACCGCGCGGGAGAGCACTTCGAAGAACCCGGACTTGCCATCGAGCGACAGCCGCTGCGTGAGATCGCCGGCGATCACGGCCTGCAGCATGCTCTGCATCTGGCTCTCGACCGCCACCTCGGGCGTGCGCTCGGTCCATTCCATCACCGTGCCGATGCGCTGGCCATCGCGCGCGATGACCGGACTGACGACGATGCGGAAGGTGCAGTCACCGAGTTTCAGCTCCTGCACCTGGCTGCCCGTCAGCTGCTCGAGCACACGACGCTGCTGCGGCGGGTCCGGCGAGAGCCGGTCAAGGCTCGAGCCCGGGAGAGCGGCGGCCGAAAAACCCGGGAGTGAACGGGCGATCTGGCTCTGAGTCCGCGCGAACATCGCGGCGCCGATGTCGTTGATGTAGATGATCTTCTGCGACGCGTCGGCCAGAAGCACGCTGGTGGACACCCGATCGAGCGCCTGGCGGATCCGGGCGTTCTGCGCGGCCGCCGCGCGTTCGGTCTCGATCTGCAGGCGCAGCTTCTCCTGCATGATCCGCAGGCCGGCGAGCACCTGACCGGCCTCGTCGGCGCCGCCGTCGGGGATGTCATTGTCGTAGCGGCCGTCGGCGATGTGCTGGAACACCGCCACCGCGCGCCCCAGGGAACGGCGCAAGCCCTTGGCGATGATCCAGCTGATGACGAGTGCAATGATCAGGGCCATGGTCGCCACGCCGATCGTGATGTTGCGCGTCGCGGCCTCGACCGAGGCGCGCTCCTTCAGGGCGGTTTCCATCCTGGCGTAGCTGGCGTCGGAGAGCACCTGCAGGGCGCGGACCACGGGAGTACCGGCCGCGTACACGTCCGATGAGCTCACGGTGATCTTCTGTGCGCTCAACAGCTGGCTCATGACCATCTTGCGGTATGTCGCCAGCTGCTGTGCGGCGGCCTGCACCGCCAGCTGCATGTCCGGCTGCGCGGTCAGCTGCTGCGAGATGGCGTCCAGGTTCTGCTCGACTTCACCGAGGTAGATCTGGATGGCGGTCCGGTCATCGCCGCCGAGATAGCCCTTGACCGCGACTTCCATGGAATGCTGGTTCACGTTCGAGAAGGCGATCACCGCCTGCGCCATGTTGCGCGTCGCGGCGACGATGAGGTCGTAGGTGAAGGCATCCGGATCCAGGTCCAGGTCCGATGCCTTCGAGACCCGCGCCATGAGACTCGTGATGTCGTGGATCAGCGCATCGTGATCCGCGAGGTTCTGGTCCGGCGTTTCCGCGCCGGTGGTGGAGCGGACCCGGCGCCACTGGTCCGTCACCCGGCGCCAGGGGACGGTCGTCCCGAAACGACCTCCGAGTTCGGCGTCCAGCCGGTTCAGCTGCTCGACCTGCCCGTCGATGTAGCGCTCGAGGCGTGCGCCTTCCTCCCGGCCGGCCGTGTCGCCGTTCAGCACGGCGTTGGTGACGGTGCGGTGCCGGCTGACGCGTGCGAGCAGCGCACCGGCGGCCTGCATGTAGCGGGCACCGTCGAGCTCATTGCGGGCGGTGCGGACGGTCTGGTTGGATTGCGACAGATAGAATGCGGTCACGAGCACCGTCGGCAGCGCCATCGCCGCGATCAACAGCGCGAATTTCTGCCGCAGGTGCATGCTCTTGAGGAAGTTCATGATGTATGGCTGCGCTCAGGCGGCCGCGCCGGTGTCCGTGGACACGGGCCCCGAGAAGTCCCGGCCGATCAGCTGATCGAGGTCGAGCACGACGACCATGCGTCCGGCGACCGGGACCAGGCCGCGGATGCTCGCGGCGTTGGGCCCGCTGCCCAGGTCCGGCGGCGCCTTCACTTCCTGGGGCGCGATATCGATCACGTCGGAGACGGCGTCGACGACCATCCCGATCTCGCGCGGGCCCCTGGCCGCCTGCACCGACACCACGATGATGACGGTAACCGGAGTGTACTGGACGTTGGCGCTGCCGAACCTCAGTCGCAGGTCCAGGATGGGCACGATCGCGCCGCGCAGGTTCAGGACACCCAGCACGTCGGCGGGTGCCTGGGGCAGCCGGGTCACCGGCGACCAGCCCCGGATCTCCTGCACACAGGGGATGTCGATGCCGTAGGTGGCATCACCGATCACGAACGTCAGGATCTGGCTGGCGGCGGCTCCGGTGGTCGAGGCTGTCGAGGGAAGGGTCATGGCTTTACAGTCTCCTGGCATCGCGCGCGGCTAGGCGGCCTGGCGGTGCGAATCGCTGCGGATGAGGTCGGGCACGTCGAGGATCAGCGCGACCGAGCCATCGCCGAGGATCGTGGCCGCCGAGATGCCGCAGATGCGGCCATAGTTGGTCTCCAGGGACTTGATGACGACCTGCTGCTGCCCCAGCAGGCCGTCGATGAACAGGCCGACGCGCCGTCCGGCGCCCTCCACGACGACGACGAGCCCCTCATGCAGGGCGCGCACTCTCGGGATCAGGCCGAAGTTCTCGTAGAGCCGGACGATCGGCAGGTATTCATCCCGGAAGCGGAACACTTCGCGGCCTTCGGCGATGGTGGTCGCCTGGCCGGGTGCCAGACGCAGGGATTCGATGGTGGATGTCAGCGGCAGGATGTACGTCTGGTCGCCGACCGACACGCACAGTCCGTCCACGATGGCCAGGGTCAGCGGCAGGCTGATCAGGAACCGGGAGCCCTGCCCGGGACTGCTGTGCACCTCGATCTTGCCGCCCAGGGCCGTGACATTGCGCCGGACGACATCCATGCCGACGCCGCGTCCGGACACGTCGGTGGTGACTTCCGCGGTGGACAATCCGGGCAGGAAGATCAGTTGTTCAATCTCCTCGCGGGTCAGGTCCTGCGTCGGGCCGACGAGGCCTGCCGAGCGCGCCTTGGCGAGGATGCGCGGGCAGTCGAGCCCGGCGCCGTCATCGGCCACCTCGATCGCGATATTGCCGCCGCGATGGCTGGCGTTGAGCTGGATGGTTCCGACCGGGGGCTTGCCGGCGGCGGCGCGTGCCGCCGCACTCTCGATCCCGTGATCGATGCTGTTGCGCACCAGGTGCATGAGCGGATCGCCGATCTTCTCCAGCAGTGTCTTGTCCAGTTCGGTGGTCTCGCCGGCGACTTTCAGCTCGACCTGCTTCTCGAGGCGCTGCGCCAGGTCGCGCACCATGCGGGGGAAGCGGCTGAACACCGCGCTGATCGGCAGCATGCGCACCCGCATCACGCTTTCCTGCAACTGGCGCATGGTCCGTTCCAGCTGCTGCAATCCGGCCCGCAACCTCTCGGCGGCCGGACCATTCAGGCCGCCGACCATCTGGCTGAGCATCGCGTGGGTGATCACGAGCTCCCCCACGGTGTTGATCAGCTCGTCGATCTTCTCCACGCCGACTCGAATGGATCCGGCGTCGGCGGCGTTGCCGGCCGGGGCGGCGGAGGCGGCGGGCGCGGCCTCGGCCGGCACCGGGTCGCCTGCGGCCGTGGACGGGACGGACAGCGTGCCGGTCGCCGCCACCGGATCCGCGCCGGGGACGGGCTTTCCGCGGATGACCGTCAGCTCGCAGTCCATGTTGACCCATTCGAAGATCTCGCGAATGGCGGATTCGGGCGCATTGCTGACCAGCACCAGCGTCCACCTCAGGTAGCAGCGTCCGGGCTGCAGATCACGGCAGGACGGCAGGTCATCCAGATGGGCCGTGACCCGCAGATCCCCGAGCACCGAGAGCTCGCGGAAGATCCGCACCGGATCGGTGCCGCGCGCGAAGAATTCCGCGCCGGGCTCGAGGGTCACGCGCCATTCGGTCGGGGCAGCGACTTCCTCCGGCGGCGCCGTCGCGGTCACGGGCGGCGGGGGCGGGCCGGTCACGGCGGCATCCCGCTGCACGATGGTGAGTTCGATGTCCAGCTGCACGTCCGCGACGCACTGCATGTCGATGGGCTGCTCGGCCCTGGCGGCCCCCAGCATCGCCCGCATCACGTCCAGTGTCTTCAGCAGCAGATTCGAGATTCCGGGCGTAACGGCCATGCGCCCGCTTCGCAGCTCATCCAGCAGGGTTTCCAGGCTGTGGGTGAACGAGGCGATCTCGGCGAAGCCGAAGGTGGCGGCGCCGCCCTTGATCGAGTGCGCCACGCGAAAGATCGTATTGATGAGTTCCGGATCCGGCCTGCCGACATCCAGCCGGAGCAGGGCGGCCTCCATCGAGTCCAGCGCCTCGAAGCTCTCGTCGAAGAACGCGCCGTGGAACTGGCGAAGATCGATGGCCATGGAATTCAGACCCTGCCTTCGAGAGTGGCCGTGAGTCCGAGCAGTGCCGCGGCCTCGTCCCATGCCGGGCGATTTCCGCAGGTCAGGAGGTTCGCGCCGCGGGCGGCGTGGTCGCGCGTGAAGGCCGCGAGCAGCTGCAGTGTGGCGGTGTCGAATCGTTCCAGCCGCCGCAGATCCAGGGTGATGTTGGGCACGCCGGCTTTGACCTCGCACAGCAGGTCACGCAGCGCGCCGATATTGCCCAGCGTGCAGTCGGCCGGCAGCGCGACGACCACGCTGTCGGGCAGCGGGACACTGGCCCGGCGGGCGCGAGGCGGCATTTTGCGTAACGGTTTCATCCCGGATCCATAAGGCCACCCGCTGTGGCACTTGTCGTCATCCGGGTATCGGCCGCCGGGGCCGCGGCTTTAGGCGGCGGCGCGCACGCTCGGATCGGTGGAATGCAGGCGCAGCACCAGATCGGCCTCCTGCTGGGTTACCCCACAGGCGGACATGAGTTCCTGTCGGGAGGCCCCACTGCGTGCCAGTCGAATGGCCACGTTATAGCTCGTGCCGGCTGCGCCCTGCGTGCTGCGCGAATGCTCGTCCAGGCGTGCGGCCAGCGCGCACAGGCGCGCGTCGGCGACCGCCAGGGCTGCGCTCAGCTGCTCGACCTGGCCGGCAAGCCGCGCGGAACTGTCGAGAATCTCGCGTGAGTGGTTGCGCCCGGAGCGCCTGATGCGCGCTGCAAGGACGATCGCGACGATCAGCCCGGCCAGGATGACCACCGCCCCGGTCATCGGGATCAGCAGGTAGTCCGGTGGCGGCACCAGGACATAGCCCATGAATTGAGCGCTCGCCGGCATCGCGGCGGGATGGGTCGCGGTTTGCATCATCGCAATCTTCCTGTGACGCGGTTCACATCGTCTCGTGCCGGATTTCCGGCGAGTCGAAAGTTCGGGTAATCGGTTGCAGGAAGCGTGCCATGCGCCGTCTACTGCGCGCCCGGCGCCGCCGCATTCGCCTGCGTCGGGGTCGGCGCCGGGGCGGGACCAGCGTCCGGGGCGGCATTGCCCGGCGGCAGAATCGCGATCAGCACGCGCCGGTTGGCGTTGCGCCCGGCGACCGTGGCGTTCGACTGCACCGGGCTGTACTGCGCGCGGCCGATCACCGACAGTCGCGCCGGATCGATGCCGCTGTTGGCGATGAGGTGAACGACGCTCGCGGCGCGGGCCGCGGACAGCTCCCAATTGGACGGAAACGCGGCGGTCTCGATGGGCTGACTGTCGGTGTGGCCTTCGACGCGCACCGGATTCGGCAGTTGCGCCAGGGTCTGCGACAGCTTGCGGATCACGCCCACGGCGGTGGGCGACAGCGTCGCGCTGCCGCTCGGAAACAGGATGTCGGTGCGGATTTCCACCTCGATGGTGGAGCCCTTGCGGCGGACGGCGACGAGGTCCGACTTGATCAGGTCCGACATCGCGGCGCTCACGTCGCTCGCCACCTTGTCGAGCGCCTGGGACTCGGCCTGCGAGCGGGCGATCTCCTCGGCCTGCTTGCGGGTGACCGTGGCGGTGTCGGCGAAGATCTCGTGCGACGGATCCGCCGGCGTGTTGCCGGCGGTGCCCGGATAGGGACGGGATACGACGATGGACCCGGGGGCGGATCCCGGCGCCGAACCGGGTGGCTTCTGGCCGTTGAACTCGGTGAACAGGGTGCGGGAGAGTGCGCGGTACTTGCCTTCGTTCACCGAGGAGACGGCGTACAGCACCACGAAGAACGCGAACAGCAGCGTGACCAGGTCGGCGTAGGGGATCGCCCAGGCCGCGTGCCTCAAGTCCTCCTCGGGCGGCTTTCTGCGCTTGCGAGCCATGTTCTACGCCTGCTCCAGGTAGCCGCGCAGCTTGGTCTCGATGATGCGGGGATTCTCGCCCTGCGCGATGCACAACATGCCCTCGATGATCATTTCGCGCACCTGCGACTGTGCGTGAATGGTCACTTTGAGCTTGGCCGCGATCGGCAGGAAGAACAGGTTCGCGAGTCCGATGCCGTAGACGGTCGCGGTGAACGCGGCGGCGATGCCATGACCGAGCCGCGATGGGTCCGCGAGGTTCTGCAGCACGGCCATCAGGCCGAGCACGGCGCCGATGATGCCGAGCGTCGGGGCGTACACCCCCATGCCCTCGAACACCCGCGCCCCGAGGGTATCGGCGTGTTCACGGGTGCTCAGTTCGACTTCCATCGCGCCGCGTATGGCGTCCGGCTCGTTGCCGTCGACCACCAGCTGCAGCGCCTTGCGGACGAAGGGATCGCGCTCGCGGCGCATCGCGGGCTCCAGGGCGAGCAGCCCCTGGCGGCGCACGACGTTG
>Ga0335071_10009338_pt1 | contig 10037 bp, 9 predicted proteins | sample Lox_Sample_15_FD_206724 | JGI IMG/M metagenome (GOLD analysis project Ga0335071, IMG submission 206724) | Soil microbial communities from Loxahatchee National Wildlife Refuge, Florida, United States - Lox_Sample_1.5 | ecosystem: Environmental > Terrestrial > Soil > Wetlands | place: USA: Florida...
ACGTCGACTTCTCCTCCGTCGGCTAGCTCATCGCGTCCGCCGGCGAGGATCAGACGCTCCTGATCTGGGATCCGACGGCGCCGCCCTCCACGTCCAGGCGGCTGACAGGCCACACCGGCTCGGTCGATTCCGTCGCGTTCAACCCGAAGCGGAGGCTCGTCGCTTCGGGCGCGGGCGACAAGACGATCAAGCTGTGGGATCCGAGCAGCGGTCGGTGTCTCGAAACACTCGAGGGGCACGCGATGGGCGTCCGCCACGTCGCCTTCAGTCCGGACGGGCGCCTCCTCGCCTCGGCGAGCGCGGACAAGACCGTCCGGATCTGGTCGAGCGCGTCCTGACGATCAGGTCGGCAGCGCCACCACGTTCGATGGCTCGGCCACGGCGTTCCCTGCGTCGTTGACGGCGGCGATCTCGAACGAATAGCCCGACACGCTGCCGCCGGTCGGGACCAGATACCTGCCGCCGACCGGGTACGAGCCGTCGACGGCAATCCAGAGGTCCGCCTGGAACGACGCCCCGACCCGCGACGCGTACAGGTTGCCGAGCGAATCGGTGCCCGAGAAGTGCGTCGCGGACACGCCGTCGTGATCCTCCGTGCCGACCGCGGTGAACCCGCTGACGTGCTTGTCGAACCAGATCGCGTAGTACCCGGCGGGGAGCTGCGCAATGACGTCGCCCGATTCGTCCGTGGACGCCCAGACGGTGCCGTCGACGGAGACCCAGGCGTCGTTCCCGACGATGATGTATTCGACGCCGTTCATCGTGAGCTGGACCGAGCGGCTGCCGCCGCGGTTCACGACGACGCCGTCGATGCGCAGCAGCCCGTGGTCGAGGGCCGCCATGCCGGCGGTCGATCCGGCCGATCCGGTCGGCGAGGCCGCGGCCGATCCCACCGCGACCGAGGCGGGCGCGAGGCTTCCCGTCCAGCTCGAGTACACGACCTCGGAGAATCGATAGCTGGTCAGCTTGTCCAGGTTCTGGGCGAGCCCGCTCGTGAGCAGACGGGCGTCCGAACTGGCGGACGTGGCCGCGCTCGGCCGCGCCGACGGTGTCGCGGCCGCCCCACCGCAGCCCGCGAGGGCGAGCCCCAGCGCGCAGACACCGCCGAGGAGTCGCCTGGAGCGTCGCGGCGATGCCACGTGGTGGAGCGTGCCCGTCCCGGCCGCCGGCTTACGCGCCCGAGATGTTCGTCGGAGCGGCGACCTTGTTGCTCGCGTCGTTGACGTTGGTCAGGTCGATCAGGATCTCGAACGGGAGGCTCCCGTCCTTGGCCTTGGCCACGAGCGCGACGCTGACCGGGTACCCCGTGTCCGAGGCGAGCCAGACATCCGCGGTCCAGGTCGCATCCGTGACGCCGAGCGTGGAGCCGTAGCTCTCGAGCGCGATCTGGTCCGCGGTGCAGTGGTTCGTCTGAACGCCGTTCTTCGTCTCGGTGCCGGCCAGCGTGTACGCGCCGCCGGAGCCGGAACCCACGACGCCGGAGTCGAACATCTCCTCGGGGGCGAACGTCGACACGAGCCCGCTGTTGTCCGGGCTGGCGCTGTCGCTCGCGGCCGGAGTGTCGGTTGGCGTCCCCGAGTCGTCGCCGCCGCCGTTGTCGCCGCCGAGCTGGATGAACGAGCCGTCGCCTTCCGCGTCCTGATAGTCGGCGCCGCCGATCTCGATGATGTGGAACTTGTCGAGCGTGATGTCGGCGGCGGGCGCGGGCTTGTTGACGATCGTGCCCTTGAGCGTGTAGGCATTCGCCTCGCCGTACGGCGGCAGATCCTGGAGCGCGTCGGCCGCGCCGCCCGCAAGCGTCATCTTGAACTGGTAGCTCGCGAGGTTCTGCATGGCCGTGTCCGCGGCGGTGAGATCGCAGCCGGTGGCGGTCGGAGTCGGCGTGGGCGTGACCGTCGCGGCGATCGTCGGGGCCGGAGTCTGCGTGGGAGCGGGCGTGGGCGTGGCGGTGTTGCCGCCGCAGGCCGCGAAGGCGAGGGCGGCCGCCGCTCCCAAGGCGAGCAGTCTGAGACCGCTGCTCCTGGCTTGCGCGTCCATCGCCACCTCCCGGTCCTGGGGACCTTCCGATCGAAATCCCGTGCGCGCACCCGCGCGACGATTGCCGACTCGCCAACGGTATCACGAGAGCGCCCGTGGATGACGAGAGCTCAGCCTGTGACGGTCCGACCGCGGGAAAGGTGGCGAATGCCACCCCGGCCCGGCCGCCGCGGTCCCGCGGCGTGGCCCGCATGGCGCACGCACGCAACCCGTCCTTGACCGACCGGCGCCGTTTCCGTCATGATTCATGCATGAATTCACAAAGCCACGCCTGCTTCTGTACCCGGCGGCCCCGCCGCAGGAGGTAGCAGGCTGCGCCTCGCTTCACGGAGCGAGCGCCAGTTTCGGGGCCGCGGTATCGAAAGACCGCGGCTTTTTTGTTGCCTCGCATCGGCAAGCCGCTGATCCCACCCGCGCCGCGTCCCCGCGCCTCCGCGCACCTGCCATTCCCGCGACGCCCACGCGTCATCGTTTCGCCCCGAGGCACTCCATGGTTTTGCCGCTCCGTTCCATCCAGGGCTCCATCGACCGGCCCGCCGACCCGCTCGACGGGCTCGCCGAACGCCTTCACTCCGTCCTCGCCGAGGATCAGGGCACGCATCTCGCGAAAACGCGCGTCACCAGCTGGATCCGCGCGCTCCTCGATACCCTCTTCCCGCAGACGGCCGAGCGCACGTATGCGACGGCGAGCGAGGTCCGGGACGCGCTCGATCGCTCCGAGGCGGAGCTTCGATCGATGCTCCGGACGATGGAAGACGAGCTCGGCGATCCCGCCGAGATCGCCCGCGGCTTCTTCAACTCCCTCTCGGAGATCCACCGCCAGCTCATGATCGACGCCGCGGCCATCGAACGGGGCGACCCGGCGGCGGCGAGCGTCGACGAGGTCATCCTCGCGTACCCCGGCTTCACCGCGATCGCGGTGCACCGCATCGCTCACCGGCTCAGCGAGCTCCAGGTCCCACTCGTCCCGCGAATGCTGTCCGAGTGGGCTCACGAACGGACCGGCATCGACATCCACCCGGGCGCCCACATCGGACACCCCTTCGTGATCGACCATGGGACCGGCATCGTCATCGGCGAGACGGCCCAGATCGGCAACAACGTCAAGCTCTACCAGGGCGTCACGCTCGGCGCGCTGTCGGTCAACAAAAACCTTGCCTCCACCAAGCGCCACCCGACGATCGAGAGCGACGTGGTCATCTACGCGAACGCGACGATCCTCGGCGGCGAGACGGTGATCGGCCGGAACAGCGTGATCGGCGGCAACGTGTGGATCACGTCGAGCGTCGCGCCGGATTCGATCGTCTACCAGCGCTCGGAGGTTTCGGTCCGGCAGAACCGGTCCGACTTCGAGGACTCGGACTGGGTCATCTAGGCCCGCCCACATCGAACCTACCGCGCCCAGCGGCGGCGCGTCCCACCCTCAGGAGGAGACATCCATGGCCAGGTTCAACTCCGTGCTGGATCTCATCGGCGGCACGCCGGAGGTCCGAATCAACAAGCTCTACGACCCGCGCGTAACGGTCTACGCCAAGCTGGAGCGCCAGAACCCGGGCGGCAGCATCAAGGACCGCATCGCGCTCTCCATGGTCGAGGACGCGGAGCGTCGCGGCGTGCTCAAGCCGGGCAGCGTCATCGTCGAGCCCACGTCGGGCAACACCGGCATCGGCCTCGCCCTCGTGGCGGCGGTCAAGGGCTACAAGCTCGTGCTCGTCATGCCCGAGTCGTTCTCGGTGGAGCGCCGCAAGGTCATGGCCGCGTACGGCGCCGAGTTCGTCCTCACCCCGCGCGAGCTGGGCATGAAGGGCGCGATCGCGAAGGCGCAGGAGATCGTCGACTCCACTCCGGGCGCCTGGCTGCCTATGCAGTTCGACAACCCGGCAAACCTCGAGGTGCACAAGCGGACCACGGCCGAGGAGATCTTCCGCGACCATCCCGACGGCCTCGACGTCATCCTCGGCGGCGTCGGGACCGGCGGGCATGTCACCGCGGTCGGCGAGGTCCTGCGCGAGCGCTGGAAGAACCTCAAGGTCTTCGCCGTCGAGCCCGAGCTGTCCACCGTCCTGAGCGGGGGCACGCATAGCCCGCACCCGATCCAGGGCATCGGCGCCGGCTTCGTGCCGGGCAACTTCCACCACGGCGCCGTGAACGGCTACGTCCAGGTTTCGGCCCAGGACGCGTTCACGTACGCGCAGCGAGCGGCGAAGGAGGAGGGGCTGTTCATCGGCGTCTCGTCCGGCGCGGTGCTCGCGGCGGTGGCGAAGAAGCTGCCGGACCTCCCCGACGGCGCCCGCATCCTCGCCTTCACGTACGACACAGGCGAGCGCTACCTCTCGGTCCCGGGCCTCTTCGAGGTCCCGGAGGTCGCGGTCGCCGCCGTCGGCTGATCCGGCTCCCATCCATGCGTTCCGAAGGCCGGCCGCGATCTCGTGGCCGGCCTTCGTTTGTTAGGCGGGCCTGCGGTCACGGCGGCTAATTACCTACTAATCTAATGTATATAGACAACGTTGACTGAGATGCTTAGGGCCGTCGGGCCCAACGGCCGCGGTTCCTGGGACTCTGACCGCGCACCACTTCGGCGTCGAAACTGTCGCCATGCGAGAAGCACTGGTCACGCATTTCGACGTCGTCGTCGTCATCTGGGTCCTGGCCCTGCTGGTCGGCTGGTCGCTCGTCGCGATCTCGCACGCGCAACTCTCCGCGGACCAATGGTCGTCCGCTCCGCAAAGCGGACCCGCCTGGGTCTTTACCGGCAGCGCCAACTAGCCCGGCGCGCCCCCTCGAACAGCGGCGCGGCTACTTCGCGCCCGCGGGAACCTCGGACCGGCGGCCGACGCCCCTCAGGATCATGTCCGCCGCGGTTCGGTAGTCCACCCGGCCCGTGTTGACGATCAGGTCGTATTCGTCCGGGTCGCACCAGTCGCGTCCATAGAGTTGCTTCGTGTACGCGGCGCGGTTCGTGTCGGTCTCGTGCAGCTTCCGCTTCGCGACGGCCTCCGTCCACGCGTACCGCTCCATGAGCGTTCGAACTCGCGCCTCCTCGGGCGCGCGAAGGAAGACCCGGAAGACGTCGATCCGATCGCGGAGCAGCAAGCCCGCCGCCCGGCCGATGATCACGACGTTCCCCGACGACGCCGCGACCTTGATCGTCTCCTCGGTCAGCCGGATGATCTCCGCCCGAGGATCGAAGAACGGATCCGGATAGGGCGGCGTCCACGCGGCGCCGAGCGCCGGCTCGAGGCTCGAGAAGGACCGGATGACGCGCTCGATCCACTTCCGCGGATGCTCGCTCTCCGCCTCCACGTCGGCCGGCTTGAGGTTCAGCTCGGCTGCGACCTCGTCGACGAGGTTCTTGTCGACGATTTCCGCATGGAGGTCCGCGGCGACCAGCTCGGCCACGCTGGAACCGCCGGCGCCGAACTGGCGAGAGATGGTGACGACGGGCATCGGGGCGCTCCTTCGTCCTGGGCGCCTGATCATCCGGCCGTTCGGCGAGGACGATCGGCGCACCCTCAATGTAGCCCCCAACCTGTTTGCCTGCCAGGGCCGCGGGTCACGCCACCGGGGGCCGCGGGGCCGAAGCCGCGGGGCAAGCCGGCGCGCTCCCTACGGGAGGATCGCGTGCAGCTCCAGGGAGTGGTCGCGCAGCCACGTGCGCCAGACGCGGTGATCGGGCCGGCGCTCGGCGACCACGGCCCAGAAGGCGGGCCCGTGCCCGAAGACGCGAATGTGGGCGAGCTCGTGGACCACGACGGTCTCGAGCGCTTCGGGCCGCGCCATGATCAACCGCCAGCAGAACGACAGCCGCCGCTCCCGCGAGCAGCTGCCCCAGCGCGACTTCGCGTCGCGAATCGTGACGGCGGCCGGCTCCACGCCGAGCGCCGCGGCGTGGCGGTCGATCTCGCGCAGGACCGCGTCGCGGGCCTTCTCGCGCAGCCACGACTCGAGGATGGCCGGCACTGCGCGGCGCTCGCGCGCGGACAACCGGATGACGATCTCGTCCATTTCCTCGCCGCCCTCGCGCGAGACCGTGGTGCGGTGAGGCGGTTCCGCGGCCTGGATCCGGATGCGGTGCTGCTCGCCGAGATACGGGAACAGGGCGCCCTGCCGGATCGGGCCCATCGCGGCCGCGCGCGCTCGCTGACGCGCCTGGCGCTCGAGATGGCGGCGCAGCCACTCGGCGCGCTCGCGGACGAAGACGGCGGCGACGCGCTCGGCGTCGGACCTGCTGCGAGCGGCCCGGCTCGGGACGGTCACGACGGCCGTATGCCTGGGGTCGATCGTGAGTCGGACCAGCCGGGCCCGCGTCGAACGGCGGATGGTCAGCTCGATCACGCCCCCAGGCAGCTGGAACGGGGCTCGCCATTCGGTCGAAAGCGTCATCCCGACAAGGGTACCGCCCACGCCGGGAGACGACCGGCTCGTCCCGACACCGCCGGATGCGGACGAATCCGCCCGTCGGGCCGCGTTGCGAACGGCACGCGCCGGGGTCCGCCATCGGGCCGCTTTGGCTTCCCGCCGAGGACATAGACTTCGGCCACAGGCGTTCGTACGTGTGAGCCGAGGAAGGCCGAAACCGTGCCCAGCAATCCGAGCATCGAACACCCGGACGAACTCGAACCGGCCGGCGCCGCGTTCGTCGATCGCGGCGGCAGGCGCTACGCCGTCGTCGAGGGAGTGGATCGGATGGAGCCGTTCCTCGTTCGGCTTTCGGGCGACGGCGACCTCTGGGCGTTCTGCGGCAGCAACGGCCCGCTGACGGCCGGCCGCGTCGACCCGGACACCGCGTTCTTCCCGTACGTCACCGCGGACAAGCTGCTTCGCCACGCGGATTCGTCCGGGCCGCTCACGATCTTCCGGGTAACCCGGGCGGGTTCGCCGCCGGTGCGCTGGCGTCCGTGGGTCGATCCGGCGGGCGGCGACCGGCGGCGGCGGCTCCTCAAGAGCGTGGACGGCACCGAGGTCGTCTTCGAGGAGACGCACCGCGAGCTCGGGCTCCGCCTGACGTCGACGCTGGCCACGTGCGATCGGTACGGGCTCGTCCGGACGGTGGTTCTCGAGAATCTCGCGCAGGAGTCCGCCAGGATCGAGTACCTCGACGGCTGGCACCAGCTCGTCCCGCCGAACATCGGCGTGGATCTGTGGTCGCAGATGAGCTACCTCGCCATCGGCTACATGCGCCAGGAGCTCCTGCCGGACGCGCCGATCGCCGTCTACGCGCTGAACGCGAAAATCGAGGACCTGCCCGTCGCGAACGAGTCCCTGAGGTACGCCTGCGCGTGGTCCGTGGGACATGCCGGCCCCCGGATCCTGATCTCCGATCGTCAGGTCGCGGCATTCCTCGCGGGCGAGCCCGTCCACACGGAACGGCAGGCACGCGGCGCGATGGGGGCGTTCCTCGTGGCCGACTCGGTCACGCTCGCGCCCGGGGCCGCCGCGCGCTGGATGGACGGCGCCGACACCAGGGTGGACGCGGCGCACGTCGTCGAGCTCGCGGCCGAGCTGGCCGATCCGGATCGACTGGTCGCGGCCGTGGAGCGCGCGCTCGAAACGGACCGCGAGAGCCTGTGGCGCCGGGTCGCGGCCGCGGACGGAATCCAGAAGACCGCCGACGAGACGGCGGACGCCCACCACTTCGCGAACGTCCTCTTCAACGCGATGCGCGGTGGAACGTTCGTGGACGGCCACCGCGTGCCCGCGGATGACTTCCGGCGCTACGTCCGGGCGCAGAACGCGGCCGTGGCGGCACGGCAGCGAGCGTGGCTCGCGTCGCTCGAGGATGGGCTCGAGATCGACGAGGTCCTCGCGCGAGCGCGGGCCGCGGGCGACGTCCAGCTCGAACGGCTCGCGGCCCAGTACCTGCCACTCACGTTCGGGCGGCGGCACGGAGATCCGAGCCGGCCGTGGAACCGCTTCTCGATCCGCGTCAAGGACGAGACGGGCGCGCCGGTCCTCGGCTACGAAGGCAACTGGCGGGACATCTTCCAGAACTGGGAAGCGCTTGCGGTCGCGTACCCCGGATGGCTCTCGTCGATGATCTCCGTCTTCCTCAACGCGTCCACCGCCGACGGCTACAACCCGTACCGGATCACACGCGACGGCATCGACTGGGAAGTGCCCGACCCGAAGAACCCATGGGCCTCGATCGGTTACTGGGGCGACCACCAGCTGATCTACCTCGTCAAGCTCCTCGAAGCGCGCGAGCGCCTGGAGCCCGGACGGCTCGCGGAGTCGCTCGGCGGCGAGCGGTTCGCCTATGCGCGGGTCCCGTACTTCATCGGATCGTTCGACGCCGCGCTCGCGAACCCGCACGACACGATCACGTTCGACGCCGGGCTCCACCACGAGCTGCTCGCGGCGAAGGCACGGACCGGTGCGGACGGCTGCCTCCGGGCCGACGAAGACGGCGAGCCGCTGCTCGTGTCGCTGGGCGAGAAGCTGCTCCTGCCGCTCCTCGTGAAGCTGACGAACTTCGTTCCCGACGGCGGCGTGTGGCTCAACACCCAGCGGCCCGAGTGGAACGACGCGAACAACGCGCTCGCGGGCTGGGGCCTCTCCGTGATCACGACGTCGCACGCCTTCCGCTACCTGCGGTTCCTCCAGTCGGCGACGCGCGGGGGCGGCCGGTTCCGACTCTCGAAGCCGGTCGCGGATCTGCTCGCGGCGGTTACATCCGGTTTCTCGTCGCTGCCCGAGGCGAGCACGCCCCAAACCCGGTTCGCGGCGATGCGCGAGCTCGGCCGTGCGGGCGAAGCCCACCGCGCGTCGGTCTATCGGGCCGTCTCACGGCCGGAGATCGAAGTCGACGTCGCGGCCATCGAACGGCTGGCGGAAGCCGTCCTCCCCGTGCTCGCCCGAACGATCCGATCGAACCGGCGCGACGACGGCCTGTATCACGCCTACAACCTGCTGCGCCTCGAAGGCGATCGGGCCGAGATCGATCGTCTCTACCTCATGCTCGAAGGGCAGGTCGGTGTCATCGAGTCCGGTCTCCTCGACGGCGACGAGACCGTTCGAATCCTGGCCGCGCTCGAGGCGAGCGACCTGTATCGGCCCGACCAGCGCAGCTTCGTGCTCTACCCCGACGTGGAGCTGCCATCGATCGTGGACCGCGCCGTCCTGCCCGGCCCGCCGCCCGTCGCGGAACCGCATCTGTTCACGCAGGACGCTCGCGGCCGCTGGCACTTTCAGGCGGATCTTCGGAACGGCCGCGACCTGGAGGCCCACTTGACCGCGCTTTCAGCCGACGAAGCCACGCGCGCCGCGACGCTCGAGCTCTGGGAGCGGACGTTCCATCACCGCTCGTTCACCGGACGGAGCCGGCGGTTCTTCATGTTCGAAGGCCTGGGCTCGATCTACTGGCACATGATCTCCAAGCTCTTGCTCGCGGTCGGTGAAGCCATCGAACGAACCGACACGAGTAGCCCGGCGCGCGACGAGCTGGAGCGAGCCTACCGGCGCGTGCGCGACGGCCTGGGGTTCCGGCGCGACGCGCGGTCGTGGGGCGCCTTCCCGACCGACCCGTACTCTCACACTCCGCGCGATCGCGGCGCGCAGCAACCCGGGATGACGGGCGCCGTCAAGGAGGAGATCCTCGCGCGGGTGCTCGAGCTGGGCGTTCACGCCGAGGGCGGCGAGATCCGGTTCGACCCGAACCGTATCGACGCGACGGAGTACTGCCCGTCGTCGTCGAAGCTCTCGTACGTGAGCCGGGATGGGTCGGTCCGGTCGCGATCGCTGGCGCCCGGCTCGATCGGATTCACGCTGTGCGGAACGCCGGTTGTTTACACGGCCGGATCGGAGGCCACGGTCCGGGTCGAGGATGCGCAGGGCCACGTCGACACGTACCCGGGCGGCCGGCTGCCTGCCTCGCGCGCGAGGCAGGTGCTGCGCCGGACCGGCGAGATCGCCGCGATCACCGTAACGGTGCCTCGCGTCTGAGCGCGCCCGCCGGCGCCCGACCTGACTAGCGGAGCAGGGTCAGGACGTTCTGCGGGGCA
>Ga0335071_10009339_pt1 | contig 10036 bp, 8 predicted proteins | sample Lox_Sample_15_FD_206724 | JGI IMG/M metagenome (GOLD analysis project Ga0335071, IMG submission 206724) | Soil microbial communities from Loxahatchee National Wildlife Refuge, Florida, United States - Lox_Sample_1.5 | ecosystem: Environmental > Terrestrial > Soil > Wetlands | place: USA: Florida...
CCGGTGGGCGGGTGGTGTTCGTTATGGCGGAGTGTTTGCCCCAGATTCAGAACCGTTTGCAGGCAAACTCCGTAGAAGTCGTTCCGATTCAGGTCGAACCTGGAACGACTGAAGATTCTCAACGCACGTTCGAAACAGCTGGATTGTCGCGTTCGGACTGGGTGGTCGTGGACGGATATAGATTCAGCGCAGCGTATCAGCATGCGCTGAAGAGTTCGGGATTGAAGGTATTGTTTCTTGACGATAACGCCCACTGCGATTACTACTGGGCGGATCTTGTTCTTAATCAGAATCCCTACGCTGATCCCGCTCTGTACGCAAATCGTTCGAGCGAAACCAGGCTGCTGGTCGGCTTAAAATATGCGCTCTTGCGGCGAGAGTTCAGACGGTTCGCCGCGTGGCAACGGGCAATCCCAGCCGTAGCCCTCAAGGTTCTGATCACTTTGGGAGGGACTGACGGCGGTAACTTCACTCTGCGGGTACTGCAGGCCTTGCCATCAATCGCCCTGAGCGGCCTGAAAGTTAGAGTAGCCGTGGGAGGAGGGAACCCACACGTGCCATCATTGCAGCACTGGATCTCCGATTGTTCCCAAGACATAGAATTGCTTGCAGATGTGAGCGATATGGCAGAGCAGATCGCGTGGGCGGATGTAGGCGTCGCCGCTGCGGGGACGGTTTCCTGGGAGATTTGCAGCTTGGGCTTGCCTTCGCTGATGGTTGCGACTGCCGAGAACCAAATTGCTGCCGCGAAAGAGATGTCGAGACGCGAAGCTGCGGTTGTGGTGAGACCCGATCTATCTTCCGAGGAACTCGGGGCCCAGCTGCAGGGGTTGATGCTGTCACAGGAAGAACGGAAGCAGTTGTCGTCTAACGCGCGATACATGTTGGACACAGATGGCTCCGGCCGAGTGGTCGAGGCGATTCTCGGCTCGAGTGGTTAGGAGGGGCGATGGTTTCCTTTCGTGATTTAACTCCCGGTGACAAGGATATGATCCGAGCCTGGCGCAACCTGCCGGAAATCCGGAAATACATGTACACGGATCACGTCATCAGTGAGCAGGAACATGAAGCCTGGTTTCAGCGAATTACCAAAGATGCCAGTTGCCGCTATTGGGTTATCGTTTGCGACGGGGAAGATGTTGGCCTCGTGAACCTCTATGGGATCGACCGTACGAACCGGAGGTGTTACTGGGCATTTTACGTAGTGAGTCCGAATGTTCGGGGCAAGGGTGTGGGCAGCTTCACGGAGTATTTTGTTTTGCGGTATGTATTCGACGATCTGCAGTTGAACAAATTGTGCTGCGAGGTGCTTGACTTCAATCAAGGCGTGGTGCGGATGCACAAAGGTTTTGGGTTTGTGCAAGAGGGCTTGTTCCGGCGACACGTGGTTAAAGATGGAACGCCACACGATGTTGTTTGCCTAGCCATTTTGCGGGAAGAATGGGAGGCGAATCGAAATGACCTTGATCAAAAAGTGCATCGCAAACTGACGGGAGAAATGCGATGAAGATCGGAGATAGCGCAGCCCAATCGTTAAAAGTCTCCGAGGAAGTTGTCCAGGGTTTTGGAGATCTGATCGGGGACAGAAATCCCATTCATTTCGACGATTCGTTCGCGAAGAGCACAAGGTTTGGCCGTCGAATCGCGCACGGCATGATCTCAGCTTCCCTGATCTCCGCCGTCATCGGTACCAAGCTGCCAGGACCGGGGTCCATCTATATCAATCAGAGCCTTCAATTCACCGGCCCGGTTTACATCGGAGACGAGGTTGTCGCCCAGGTGAAGATTGTTGAGCTGCGGCAGGACAAACCGATCGTCAAGCTGGAGACAGTTTGTACAAATCAAGACGGGACGATCGTATTGAAGGGCGAGGCCGTGGTTGCTTTTCCGCAGCCCGCGAATCCGGAGGCTTAACTTGGCCGATCCGTTGACTATTTCGTCGCGAACTGTGGGGCAGGGAAGTCGAACGTACGTCATTGCTGAGTTGTCGGCCAATCATCACCACGACTTTTCGAAAGCCGTGCAGATCCTTCAGGCCGCCAAAGCCGCCGGGGCCGATGCCGTCAAACTCCAGACCTATACTCCCGACACGATCACGATCGATTCTAATCGGCCGGAGTTCCGCATTAAGGGAACGCTTTGGGACGGCCGAAACCTTCACGATCTGTACGGCGAGGCCTATACCCCCTGGGAGTGGCAGCCGAAATTGAAGCAAGTCGCGAACGACCTTGGATTGGATTTGTTTTCCAGTCCATTCGACGAAACGGCGATAGATTTTCTGGAAGCGATGAACGTACCGGCCTACAAGGTGGCGTCTTTTGAACTCATCGACATTCCTTTGATTGAAAGAATTGCGCGCACCGGCAAGCCGATCATCATGTCAACCGGAATGGCGACGCCCGAAGAAATCGAGGAAGCCATCAGGACAGCACGCGGAGCAGGAAACAAGCAGATCGCGCTACTGAAGTGCACCAGCGCATATCCTGCCGCACCCGAGGAGATGAACCTGCGCACCATCCCTGAGATGTCCCGGCGTTTTGGCGTGCCCGTCGGCCTGTCGGACCACACGATGGGAATTGCCACGCCTATCGCGGCCGTAGCCTTGGGGGCGTGCATCATCGAGAAACATCTCACCCTGTCGCGGTCTGAGCCGGGACCGGACAGCGCGTTCTCGCTCGAGCCCCAGGAATTCCAAGCAATGGTCGAGGCGGTACGGACTGCGGAGAAAGCCTTGGGCGAAGTTCACTTCGGACTGAGCGCGTCTGAGGCAAATAGCCGCATCTTCCGCCGTTCTTTGTTTGTGGTGCAGGACGTGCGTCGAGGCGAGATGCTCACTGCTGCGAATGTTCGTTCCATTCGCCCCGGGCACGGTTTGCACCCCCGGCACCTGCATGATGTTCTGGGTCGAACGGCGGCGCGCGATCTCGACCGAGGAACTCCGTTGAGCTGGGATGCTGTGGAACGGGAAACGTGACATTCCATGGGTAGTTGGAAACTAGATTCCTGAATCAAGGCTGACACTGACTCTCTCCTGGGGGCTTCGGTGAGAGTAGCTGTATGCAGGTGGTCAGTCCTCTGTTGAAGCGGGTGGTGTATCCCAGTCTGGCGCGGTTGGGGTATTTGGGCTCGGCCGAACGGCCCGGACTTGCGGTGATTACCTACCACGGCGTTCTTCCCGCTGAATATCAGTGCATTGATGCTGCGTTCGACGGAAACCTGGTTTCGGCCAACACGTTTCGTCGCCAACTACAGATTCTGAGACGGAGCTACAACGTCATTTCTCCCGCGGAGATGTTGCTGTGGTGTAAGGGAGAGATCGAACTGCCGCCCAGGGCGGTCCTGCTCACTTGTGACGATGGCTGCCTCAACAACGTCACCGAGATGTTGCCGATTCTGCAGGAAGAGGATTCGCAGTGCCTGTTTTTTGTAACCGGGGCCTCGGCCGGCGAGCAGCGAACCATGTTGTGGCACGAAGAGCTTCTGCTGATGTTCCTTCGGGCTCCCGATGGCAGCTTCAATGTTGAAATGGAAGGTATCGAGCTTCGGGGGCAACTGGGTGAGGTGAAGCAACGGCGCATGTTGTGGTGGAAAGCGGTAAAGCAGCTTTCGCTGACGCCTGCAGAGGTGCGGGATCGGTTCCTTCTTTCGGCACACTCTTATTTCGGGCTGGAAAGGTCGCTGGACTATTACCGGAAGCATCATCCGGGTTTTGAGGGAAGCCACTGCTTGATGACCCGGCGCGAAATGCAGCAATTGGCCAACGCCGGGATGACCATCGGCGCACACACATTAACGCATCCGGTGCTCACCGGTGTGTCTGCGGAAGCGGCGTGGCAAGAGATTGCGGGCAGTCAGGCGATGCTCGAATCTGCGATTGGGAGCGTGATCTGGGCCTTCGCATACCCTTATGGTAGCTACGATACCGTCTCTTCGGAGATGGTGACCATGGCCGGTCGCGCGGGGTTTCTCGCTGCGTTCGTTAACGTAGGTGGAGGTCTGGGTGAAGATTTGCCGCGTCTTGCAATTCCGCGGGTCCACGTCACCCATGGGATGGGTTTAGCCGAGTTCGAAGCACATGTTTCTGGTTTCTATAACGCTTTGCAGCGCGGTTTTGGGAGGCGGACTCAACCGTTCGTTTTGCCGAGCGAGGCTCCTCTACCGATGCCACTCCCTCAAGAGGTCCCGATTTCGACCCCAACCTCTGTCTAGCGCTCGCGTGAAAGCCTCGTTTTCCGCACCGGCAGGAACGAATCTCGAGTGAGCACGTAACCCTTCCGATTGGTACTATTACCTATTCACGGCCAACTTGGGACAGGTTGAGATTTGCGACTCGACGTACTCAGAGAAATTCCTGACGACTCCAGCCTCCGGGCGGATTGGAACGCTCTGGCGCTACGAATGGAGCACCCTCAGGTTTTCTACACCTACGAATGGGCGCTGGCCGTTTACCGTTCCTATCGATCGGTTGGCAACACACTACTCTTCCTGGCGTACGACGATCTGAACGCCCTTTGCGGAGTGGCGGCCCTCAGGCTCGACCCTGCAAGTCGCACAATTTGCTTCCTGACAGCCAACACCGGGGATTATTGCGATTTCTTGAGCGCTGCGGAGCGTAGAGCGGAGTTTGTCAGCGCTGCTCTCAGCGAGTTAAAGAAGATGGGCGTTCGATCTTTGGTATTTACAAATCTACCGGCTGATTCCGCCACGGTAGCGGCCATTTCAGGGGGCGCCCGAAACCACGGGCTCCGCTGCCACATGCGGACGGCGTACCGATGCGCGCAGGTGCAATTGCAATCCAAACAAGCTGGACCAGCGCCCGATCCAGTGCCGTCCCACAAGAAGATCCTGCGCCGGTTCGTCAACGCGATGGGACGCGAAAATCCGGTTCGCCTGGAACATCGTAGAACCTGGGAGGCAATCGAACCTGTTTTGCCGGAGTTTAGGCGAGCGCATGTGGCGAGATTTTTGGTCACAGGACGGATCAGCAACCTGGCGCGCCCAGAACGGCACGTTTTTCTCACCGAATTGGCCAAGCTCTTGTCCGAATCAGGTTGGGTTGCGCTGACGCGCATGGTCTCCGGAGATCGGGTGTTTGCCTGGAATTATGGATTTCTATTTCAAGGCACGTGGTTCTGGTATCAGCCCACGTTTGACAGCGATGTGGAGAAATATTCACCGGGGTTTTGCCTGCTGGCGAAGATCGTAGAAGAAGCGTCCGGAAACCCCGCAGTCAATGTCGTCGATCTCGGACTTGGTGCGGAGGATTACAAGGATCGGTTCGCGAATCAGATTCGTGAAACGTTGTACGTCAGCCTGCAGAACTCCGCGCTTCGGCACTGCCGGGAGATTGTCAGGGACCAGGCAGCCGCATGGGTCAAGGCGCGTCCACCTCTAGAACGCGCAATTCGATCCGCTATCTTGATTGGTCGCGGTTGGACCCGAGGGCTTCCGTGGCAAAATGTGCTGAGCCTTTCGCGGAGGCGGTTTCGCGATTGGTGGTTGGGCTGCGAATGCTTTTGTTCTGGAAACCAGTCAGTCTGCGGGGAGATAGAAGGCGTACAACTGTGCGCCATGGATCTGAATCACCTCGCGGCGGCGGCAATGGAATATGTGGATGACGAGGACACATTGTCGTATCTCTTGCGAGCGACAAGGCGGCTGCGGTCCAAACAAGCCGAGGGCTTCGTCCTGGCAGACGCGAAGGGGATGCCGCTGCACTTCGTTTGGCAAGCTCCGGCGTATACGAGCCTGGCAAAGAATTACCGTGCACCGGCGGGAGTATTTAACGGGCAAGACACCGTGTTGCTTGACGCCTGGACGCCGGGCGCCTTGCGAGGCCGCGGCCACTGTGTGCAGGCTTTGAGATTGATCGCGAAGGATGCGAGTATTCGCTCGCGGCGAGTGTGGGCATACAGTTCATCGGGGCAGGAGCTTTGGGAGAGGGCCCTCCTGGAAGCAGGATTCTGGAAACGCTTCTCGCTCCGCCGAAACAGTATTTTTCAGCGCAGGCCTAAGACACCAACTTCAACCCCGAGCGACGAGATCTCTGCCCAGGGGGTCTCGGCCCGCGTTTGAGGTCCGAGTTCATGTCCATGCGTGTCCTTCTTGTGCATCCCGAAGATTCGCCCGTGCTTGGTCCCTGGGCCGCTCAGCAATGGGACCTTGCGGTAGATCTCGGGCAATCTACATCCTTTTCTCAGCGGCGCTGGAGCGAAGTACTGCGTTCTCCCGTAATAAGTCCTGCCTACCCTCCTTCGGATTCCGGGGACACGAGCGGTTTGCGGGAGATCTTCTCTGCCGGACGCGGATATCTAGTTGACGACGAGGGGATCGACTACTGGGATCTGATATCACTCCCCTTCGTACACGAGGCTCTCGTCGCGCAAGATATGCAGCGGTTGGTTAGTGAACTCCCCGCATCTGGCGAGTTTTGGTGCACACGCGCAGACTGGCCTGTCAGTGCGTTGCTCGCCCTGCTGAGTCGCCCCTGTACCTCCTTCGATGCGGGATTGCTGGAACGAGCCAAAGCGGGTGCACGGCATTACGCATCCGTTTTCCAGAACTTCTCGCCCGCTCAGATCAAACAGATTGCTTTCGACAAGTTTGATGGGGACTACAAGTGGCGCTTGCACTTCGCCAGAAAAGAAAAGCCGTGCCGCGATCGCGTGGTGCTGATTCCGAGCGCCTACGAAAACGTTTCCCGCGTAGCTGTTGACTACGCTGCGCTGGTTCCGGAGCAGGAGTTTTTGCTGGTTTCGACGCGCCGGAGCGGCACTCATTTCGCGCCCCGTCCGAATGTTACTTTGCGCCATCTTGCCTCATACGCGGAAAGGAACCGCTCGCGACGGGACGCAGGCCCGTTGCTGCTGCGGTGGCAGGAGCTTAAAAAGAAACTGCAGGCGACCGATTTACTGCGGGTTTTGTTCCAGACTTCCGTCTTCGATACGTTCGACGGCTGGATCCGAAACAGCATCGCAGCGAGAAATGCCTGGCAAGCCGTTTTTCGCGATGAACCGGTCGGCGGTGTTCTGTGCGGAGATGACACGAATCCTTACACGCGGTTGCCGGTCCTGCTGGCTGCCCGGCGGAAGGTCACGACTCTGGATTTCCATCACGGTGCGCTCGACGGCCGTTATCTGTTCAAGCACCTTCCCAGTGATCTTTACCTCGCGAAAAACGAGATGGAGCGTGATTACCTTGTCCGGTTGTGCGGATTGCCTGCAGAAAAAGTGGTCACGTTTATTCCTAATGCTATCTCCACGAGCACTTCACCGGCACTTCGGAAGGGCGGGCAGGGTTCATCGCTCGTTCTTTTCTCAGAACCTTATGAGGTGGCCGGTTTGCGCGTTGAAGAGGTATATCGGGAGCTGCTGCCGAACTTGTGGCGGGTTGCGCAGGAAAACGGGCGCAATCTTGTCGTCAAGCTCCATCCCTTTGAAAGCCTTTCGCAACGGCGGAGAGTGATTCACCATGTCCTGCCTGGCGAAATTGCAAATCGCACAAAGTTGGTGGATGGTCCCATGATGCCCGAATTACTGGAGAGCGCATGGTGCGGCGTCACGATCGAGTCCACGACTGTGCTGGAATGCCAGCGGAACGGGGTCTGTTGTTTTCTCTGCGGTTGGATGAGGCTGTCGCGCTTCGGATATCAGCAGCAGTATGCGCGATTCGGGATCGGCGCGATCTTGCGGAATCGGGAAGAGATTCTTGAAATACCTTGCCGCATAGGGGAATTCCACCAGAGACCGGCTACCCACCAGAGGAGTAGCGATCCCGGACTTCTGCGCGAGTGGATATCCGGCCGAACTTGCCCACATCCGGAACTGAAGCCTGCCTCATGAGGGAACCTATCCTCCAGGATCCGGCCGACCTGGCCGCGGAGAACCAGAAGTTCCGGAGCCATGTAGGACAGATATCGCGACACTCCGGAGTGTTTTTTGCCGGCACAATTTTTACCGCCGTATTCGGGTATGTGTTCAAGGTCTACCTGGCCCGGACACTGGGCGCGGAGGCTCTCGGGATCTATGCCTTGGGTATGACCGTTGTCGGTCTGCTGGGAATCTTTGGAGGCCTGGGCTTGACGTGGGCGGCTTCGCGATTTCCCGCAGCATATGTCGGAACCGGCCGCACGGAGGAACTCCGGTCTTTTCTTGGTTGGAGCGTCTTGTCGCTGGTGGCATTAAACGGAGCGTTTTCAGTCGCCATCGTGATATCGCGGCGCTGGATCGCGGTAAAGCTCTACCATACGCCGCAACTCACGGGGTACTTATATCTGTTTGCAATCATCATGTTCCTGGGGGCGCTGACTACGTTTTTCGCTCAGCTGCTGACAGGCTACAAGGAGGTGGCTCGTCGGAGTCTGATTGCAAATATCGGTGCCGTCGTGCTCACCGGCATCTTTACCGTAGCCCTCGTACAACTGGGAACGGGGCTTTGGGGATACGTTGTGGCTCAGGTGGCGAGCGCGTTGGTGGTGCTCGGACTTCTACTGCGGGCGACAATACGATTTACGCCGAAGGCTGCGCTTTCGATGTGGCGCCGATTACCGCGTCCACCAGCAGAGATGTTTTCATTCGCGGCGGCGGCCTTCACCATGGATGTATTGGGCTTTCTTTACTCGCAAACAGACAAAGTCATATTGGGGTTCTATCTGAATGCACGTTCGGTGGGCATCTATGCCGTAGCGGCCGCGGTAGTGGCGTTCATCCCGATAGCGCTCCAATCCGTGAACCAGATTTTTTCTCCTACGATTTCCGACCTTCACACACGCGGCGAGTTGGGATTGCTGAATCGCCTTTATCAGAGCCTAACCAGATGGGTTTTTGGGCTGACCTGGCCGCTTGCCCTCGTGGTGACGGTTCTCTCGCACAGGTTCATGAGGATCTTCGGGCCCGATTTCGAAGCCGGGTGGCCTATTCTCGTGATTGGCGCGGCCGGACAACTGGTAAACTGCGGTGTCGGTTCCGTTGGCTTTTTGCTCTTGATGTCCGGAAACGAACGCAGGCTGGTGCGAGTTCAGCTCGCCATGGGTGTGGTAACCGTGATCGCCTGTCTTCTCCTGGTTCCGAGATTCGGCATAATGGGCGCCGCCGTCGCAGCGGCAGCGGGGAATGCCGGAGCGAATATTTGGTGTCTTCGGGAGGTCAAGCGCGCACTTGGCCTATTCCCGTACAATCGCGCTTACTGGAAACTCACTTTGCCAATAGTGTCGACCGCGTTGATTGCTTTCGGCTTGAGGCGAGGGATGACATCAATGCATTCGGATTTTGTGGCGGCCGGACTGGCAGTTTTCCTACTTTATGCAGTTTTCATTGTGGCGATGTTACTCGCCGGCCTTGATGCGGATGATCGCTTTATCGCCGACGCTCTATGGCTAAGGGTGCGAGGTTTACTCTCGCGCACGCATTCCGGAGGCGCATGACCGTGCCTCAACGCCAGGTTTCTCTTCCCGAAGAACTGTGCGCGCAGACTGAGAAGAAATTTGGGCACCTGGAAGACGTTCTCGTCCGCGCGATGCAAGAATTGCTGCGCGACGATGGCGCAGCCTTGGACCGTAACGAACAGCGTTTGGTTGACGAAAGACTACGCGAGCTCGGATATCTCTGAGCAAGCCCTGTAAAGGATGCAAGATACCCACTCCCGCGAAGAGCTTTTCAAAATAGCCCAGGACCGGCTGCGTCCGTCTCTGACCAATCCCAGCTATCTTGTGCAACGGCGCCGGACCGAAATCTTGAGCCGTTGGATCGAGAGAATCGGTGGAGATCAGCTGATTGTGTTGGATATCGGCGGGCGCTATCAGCCTTATCGACCACTTCTAAAAGGGCGGATTTCCAACTACGTCGCTCTCGACGTGCTTTGTACCGTTCTGGTGGATGTAGTCGGAAATGGCCAGCAGATCCCGTTTCGATCGAACTCTTTCGATCTGGTGATCGCAACCGGAGTCTTTGAGTATTTTCCCAAGCCGCACGGGGCCGCCGCCGAGATCTTCCGGATTCTTAAGCCTGGAGGACACCTGATAGTGAGCGTGGCGTCAGTG
>Ga0335071_10009340_pt1 | contig 10032 bp, 5 predicted proteins | sample Lox_Sample_15_FD_206724 | JGI IMG/M metagenome (GOLD analysis project Ga0335071, IMG submission 206724) | Soil microbial communities from Loxahatchee National Wildlife Refuge, Florida, United States - Lox_Sample_1.5 | ecosystem: Environmental > Terrestrial > Soil > Wetlands | place: USA: Florida...
GCGCGGGCGTGCTGGCCGCGAAGTTCAGCCCGCAGCACACCGTGGTGCAGTGGAGCCCGGCGGCCGTGCGGACGTGCGCGGAGTTCTCTACCGCGGGCCGGCCCAGCGCGCTGGTCGAGGGGTGCGCCAGCCTGCGGGACAGCATCGACGTTGCGGTGGCGGCCGGGCGGCTCGAGGTGTCCCCGCCTGTAGAGGTAGCACCGCCTTGACCCGCGAGTACTTCCAGGTGCCGGTGGCCGAGGTCATCCGCGAGACGGGCGAGACGTGCTCGCTGGTGCTGGCCGTGCCGCCGCCGCTGGCCTCGGTGTTCGCCTACAGGCCGGGGCAGTTCGTCACGGTGCGGGTGCCGTCGGAACTGTGCGGTTCGGTGGCCCGGTGCTACTCGCTGTCGAGTTCACCGCTGCTCGGCGAGCGGCCGGCCATCACGGTGAAGCGGACCGAGGGCGGCTACGCGTCGAATTGGATCGCCGAGAACGTGACGGCGGGGACGGTGCTGGACCTGCTGCCGCCGGCCGGGACGTTCAGCCCGCGCTCGCTGGATGGCGACCTGCTGCTGTTCGCGGCGGGCAGCGGGATCACCCCGGTGATGTCCATCCTGAAATCGGCGCTGCACGCCGGGCGCGGCCGGGTGGTGCTGGTGTACGCGAACCGGGACGAGCGCTCGGTGATCTTCGGTGCCGCGCTGCGCCGGCTCGCCGCGGAGTCCGGTGGCCGGCTGGTGGTGGTGCACTGGCTGGACTCGCTGCTCGGCGTGCCGTCCGCCGCGGCGATCGCGGCCCTGGCCCGGCCGTACGCGTCGGATGAGGCGTTCATCTGCGGGCCCGACCCCTACCTGACGCTGGTGCGGGAATCGCTCGGCCAGATCGGGGTACTGGGCGGGCGGGTACTCGTGGAGCGGTTCCTGTCCCTGGCGGAGAACCCGTTCGAGGAGAGGGCCGCGGCGCCGGACGACGCCCTCGCGGCCACCCTGTCGGTCACGCTGGACGGCGCGACCACGCAGCTGCCATGGCCGCCCGGCGCCCGGATGCTGGACGTGCTCATCGACGCGGGCCTCGACGCGCCGTACTCCTGCCGCCAGGGCATCTGCGGCGCCTGCGCCTGCCAGCTCACCGGCGGCGAGGTGGAAATGGCGCACAACGAGGTGCTCGACGAGAGCGACCTCGCGGAGGGCTACATCCTGGCCTGTCAGGCCCTGGCAGTGACCCCCGGCGTGAGCATTACCTACTGACCGTGTCGTAAATTGCGCGGGAGGGGGATCCGTGCTATGCACGGTTGCTGCGGTTACCAAGAGAGGACGACCATGCCACTGACCATCGGCGACACCGCTCCGGATTTCGAGGCGGAGACAAGCCAAGGGCCTATCCACTTCTACGACTGGCTCGGCGACTCGTGGGGGGTCCTGTTTTCGCACCCCAAGGACTTCACCCCGATCTGCACCACCGAGCTCGGCTACATGGCCAAGATCAAGCCGGAGTTCGACCAGCGCAACGTGAAGATCATCGGCCTGTCGGTCGACTCCGCCGGCGACCATGAGCGGTGGGCTGCCGACATCGCCGAGACCCAGGGCACGGCGCCCAACTACCCGATCATCGCCGACAACGACTTCAACGTGGCCAAGCTCTACGGGATGCTGCCGGCCGACGTCTATGGCGACGCGAAGTCCCGCACCCCGGCGGACAACGCCACCGTGCGGAACGTGTTCGTGATCGGCCCGGACAAGAAGATCAAGCTGGTCCTGGTCTACCCGATGACGACCGGACGCAACTTCGACGAGGTGCTGCGGGTGGTCGACTCGCTGCAGCTGACCGCCAAGCACAAGGTGGCCACGCCGGTCAACTGGAAGCAGGGCGAGGATGTGATCATCGCCGGCTCGGTCTCCAACGACCAGGCCAAGGAACTGTTCGGCGAGTGGCAGGAGCCCAAGCCCTACATCCGCATCGTCCCCCAGCCCAAGTAGGAGCGCGGTTCGCCTGGATGCCGCAGCCATGCTCGTCATGGCTGCGGCATTCGCGTTCAGGGCCAGGTCGCTTTCCGGGGCCGGGGCAAAACTGTAACGTGTTCTAGTATGGAGCTCCAGCAGGTCGACGTCGTGGTGGCGGGCAGCGGCGCGGCCGGCATGACGGCCGCGCTGACCGCGGCGCACCTCGGGCTGAGTGTCCTGGTCATCGAGAAGGCCGGGCATTTCGGCGGGTCGACGGCCCGTTCCGGCGGCGGGATCTGGGCGCCGGGCAACACGGTGCTGCGCGACGCCCGGGTGGCGGACACGCCGGAGCAGGCCCGGGCCTACCTGGCCCACGTGGCCGGGGACGTCCCGGCCGGACGGCAGGAGGCGCTGCTCGAGCACGGCCCGGAGATGCTCAGCCTGGTACTGGCGAAGACGCCGCTGCGGCTGGCGTGGGTGCCCGGCTACGCGGACTACTACCCCGAGGCACCGGGTGGCCTGGCCGCGGGGCGCAGTATCGAGCCCGTTCCGCTTGATGGACGCAAGGTGCTCGGCGGGGAACTGGACCGCCTGGCCCGGCCCTACCTGCCGTCGCCGGTGGCCATCACGCAGGCCGAGTACCGCTGGCTGAGCCTCGGCCGGCACCCGCGGGGCATCCGGGCCGGGCTGCGGGTCGCGGGCCGGGCCGCGCGGGCCCGGCTGCTCGGGCAGCGGACGCTCAGCCTGGGGCAGGCGCTGGCCGCGGGGCTGCGGGCCGGGCTGCTGACGGCCGGCGTGCCGGTCTGGCTGGACACCCCGCTGACCGGCCTGGAGGTGGAAGACGGCCGGGTGACCGGGGTCCGCGTACGGGGAGAGCCGGCGCTGATCAAGGCGCGGCGCGGGGTGCTGATCGCCACCGGCGGCTTCGAGCGCGACGAGGAGATGCGCCGCCGCTACCAGCGCGCGCCGACCGGGACCGAGTGGACGACCGGCGCGCCCGGGAACACCGGCGACGGGATCCGGGCGGGCCTGGACCTCGGCGCGGACGCCGGGCTGATGGACGACGCCTGGTGGGGGCCGTCGATCCCGCTGCCCGGCGGCCCGTACTTCTGCCTGGCCGAGCGTAGCCTGCCAGGCTGCGTCCTGGTCAACGGCGCGGGCCAGCGGTTCGTCAACGAGTCGGCGCCGTACGTCGACGCGGTCCACGCCATGTACGACGGCAACACGCCGGAGAACCCGCACATCCCGGCCTGGCTCGTCTTCGACCAGCGCTACCGCGACCGGTACGTATTCGCCGGCCTGCCGCCGGGCCGGGCCCTGCCGCGCCGTTGGTACGCTGCCGGGGCGGTGCTCCGCGCGGACGACCTGGCCGGGCTGGCCCGCGCGGCCGGGGTCGACGCCGACGGCCTAATCAAGACCGTGACCAGGTTCAACGAGTTCGCCGCGGCGGGCCGGGACGAGGACTTCGGCCGCGGCGACTCGGCCTACGACCGCTACTACGGCGACCCGCGCCTGGCCAACCCGAACCTGGCCCCGCTGGCCCGGCCGCCGTTCTACGCCGTCAAGATCGTCCCCGGCGACCTGGGCACCAAGGGCGGCTTGCGCACCGACGAGCGGGCGCGGGTGCTGCGCCCGGACGGCACGGCGATCGAGGGCCTGTTCGCCGCGGGCAACGCCAGCGCGGCGGTGATGGGCCACAGCTACGCCGGGGCCGGCGCGACCATCGGCCCGGCCATGACGTTCGGCTACATCGCCGCGCGCACCATGGCGAAGGAACGGCCCGGCGAGCGGTGAATCTCCATACCATCTCCACACGATCTCCATCCGCATTGCATAAGCCGCATGCGTTTTAGAGGCTGACCTGCCCGGATAAATCTGGACCGACATATGGCGCCCGGTATCACGGACGGCCACTCGGGGACGCACGAGCGATCAGCGTCAGGCCTATCGGTCAAGGGGGGCGTTATGTCATGTCCGCAGCTCGGTGACGCCTTCGGCGCAATCTCCTTGCCGGCTGCGATCACCCGCCCCGTCAGGGGGGCCGCGCCGCCGCTTTACTCCACAACTGGAGGCAGTCATGGCAATGCAACTATCAGGCCGGCTCACTCTCGCCGCGGGCGAGCAGCCATCTTTTCAGGGTTGTCGCGTCATAGCGCTGTTTGACCAGAAGCGCGCTGGTAATTCAAGGGCGCCGACGGCACTCAGCGACGCGACAGGCAGCTTCACGCTGACGTGCCCTGACGGTAAGGAGCTGGTCAGCGAAACAGTAACGTTTATCGCCCTGTCGCCCGCGGCGCATTTCATCGGCGAAACCGAGGTCCTGACCGCTGACCTCGGCGATGCCATCACCATCGAAGTGGAGCGTTTCGATCCCGCGCCGGTCGGCCCGGCGCCACCGGCCGCGGCGCCGGACCATCTGGCGGTCGATTCGCTCTTCCGCACTGACGCGGCCTTCCGGGCCGTGCTCACCGCGAACCTGAAGCCGCTTCGAGCCGAATCGGACGCGATTTCCAACCGGGTTGAGGTCGCCTTCAGTAACTTCCATCCCACGCCCCTGTCGGCCGAAGAACTCGCCACCCGCCACTATGTCGCGCACGGCGCCAGCCCAGCCGAGGTGCTTAACAAGGTGATCTCGGACGGAGTACATGCGCTCGGGTCGGGCGACGTCGAGCACACCTTGATCCTGCGCAAGAGCGACGAGCTGACCAGCCTGATGACGGAGGCGCCGGGGGAGGCAGGTTCCGTCGCTGGTCACATCGATCTGCTCAAGCTGATCAGCTTCATCAACGGGAAGAGCGCCGGCGGATCCGTGGTGAATGAGCCGACGTATGCGCAATGCCAGGCCGAGTTGGAGGCCGAGGGCATGCTTTCCAGTCTCGAGAACGCAGCCCCGGGAGGGAATGGCAACGGCGTCCCGAGACAGGCGGACGCGCCCGACAACGCCGGCGAGGTCGACCAACTCGTGAAGGACTCGGTGAACCTCCAGATGCACTCGGCCACGGCGCCCGAGGCACGGCTCGACTACGGGTCGATGCCGGTCATACCGAACGCCGCGGACACGGACAAAGTCCAGAGCAGCATCCTGCAGACGTTCGAACTGCGCCCCGGCGCCTCCGACGTCACTTCATATCACGACTTCTACACGCTGCAGATCGCCTTCCAGCATGTGTGGACGCAGATCTTCGACGGGCAGCTCGAATCCCTGGGCCGCGACCTTTATCGCGAGTACGTCAAGCTCAAGGACTTCAGCGGTTCCGCCGACCCGGATCCGGGCATCAGCACAGTCGATGACCTGCGCCAACTGATGGACGAGGTGAGGAAGCTGAGCCAGGTCGTCCAGGAGAGCATTCCTGACGATCTCCGCGGGACCGGGGATGCGGCCAGCGACAACGGCCCCAAGAGCTCCGACGAGCTGAGCAATACGGCCAAGCTGGGCGTTGCGGTGGCCACGGGCGGAGCCAGTTGGCTGCTCGAATGGGCGCTCGACGAGTTCAGCAAGATAGGCAGGAAGCCGATCATCAGATGGGATGACTTCCCCGGTCCATGGCCGCCCCGCCAGGACAAGATCTACCTGACTTTCGCCGACGACGTCGTTCCGGCCGGCTCCGTGGAGGTCGTCCTCAAGACCGATTACGCCTCGCACATAAAAATCATCGAGTTCGAGCCATGGGATCCGGACGCTAAGCAATTCGTGCACGGCCCGCAGATCTCGAACACCGGCCATATCGACACCGTTACCATGCCGCTCAGAACGTCGCAGATCGCATCCGGGGTGCTCGAGTTCGCCTCGGAGGAGAGCACCGGCCTGAACCTCGGACGCTACGTGCTCGGCAACCTGACAGAAAAGCTCAAGGACGGAACACGGGTGACGTTCTACTGGAAGGACAACTGACATGGCGGCCCAGCGCCCGTTCCGAACCGCCGCCGCAGCAGGGGCGGGCAATGGCGCGCTTCAAGCCATCCAGGGAGCGCAGCCTGCCGCTGCTATCTCCGCCGATCCGCTCGGCGGATCGAGCCGACTGACACAGCTCCTGACCGAACTGGAGGCACGGCTCGCGGAGCGGTACGCCTTTGACGTGTTCGCCAAGGACTCCATCAATTTCGGCATCATGGTGACCTATCGCCAGACCTGGGAGCCGCAGCAGTATCAGGTCGGCGACCTGGTCAGCACGATACCCCTCGCGCCCAAGGAGATCCGTCGCTACACGACACGCGTGGTGACCAAGAAGACGCGAGCCGTCAAGGAAATCGAGGACAATCTCCAGGCCCGCAAGACGGAGACGAGCGATACCGCGCGCGCGGATGAAGAAATCGTCAAGAAGGCGCAAGAAAAGACGCACTTCAATGTCGGTGCCGAGGAGACGTTCGGCGGTGACGGCTTCTCGGTCAAGGCAACGGAGAGCGGCGGCGGCGAAGCCAGCAAGGACTCGGCGCAGACCAAGAAGGAGATGCGCGAGAGCGTGCTGAAGAGCGCCCAGGAATACCGGCAGCAGCACCGCGTGGAGGTCGACAGCAGCGAGAGCTCAGAAGCGGAGACGACGACCTTCAACGAAATACAGAACCCCAACGACGAGCTCGCCGTCACCTACCTGTTCTACGAACTGCAGCGCACGTTTCGGATCAGCGAGCGCATCTACGAGCTCACGCCGGTCATCCTGGTCGCGAACGACGTGCCGGCGCCGCATGAGATCGACGACGCTTGGCTGACCGAGCACGACTGGATCCTGCGCCGCACCATCCTCGACGATTCGTTCCGGCCGGCCCTGGACTACCTGACCAAGAGCTTCGTCGGTGCGGAGATCAACATCCGCATCCTCGAATCCAATGCCGTTGCGCAGAAGAACCTGGTCGACCAGATCAACCAGCAGATCCAAGTCCAGATGGGCGTGCTCGCGACGAACGAGAGGAGCGTCCAGGAAGCCGTCCAGGGCCTGGCCAGCAGCGAGCAGCAGCAGGGGATCTTCAACACGGTCAAGCGCATCTTCGACCCGATTGGGATCACCGGCGGTGCGGACACGGGCGCGGTCGATGCCGCGCAGGCGATGGTGGACTACGCAAAACAGACGCTGGATCGCGCCGAGCGCGAGAAGGCCCGGCTGCTGGCACAGCTAGACGTCGCGACCACAGCCCTGCAGTCGGCGGTGGACAAGTTGTCCGCCGCCGTCAAGGAACACTACGACAGCGTGGCGGAGATCGATCGCCTGCGGCTGCACGTCAAAGACAACATCCTCTATTACATGCAGGCGATCTGGCGCCAGGAACCGCCGGACCAGCGCTTCTTTAGGCTGTACAACATCGACGTCCCGATCGTGACGCCCGACACGAGCACCGTCACCGTGCACCATGGCACGGGCGCCGGAGGCCGGGGGGCGCCGGATCCGCTGTCGCTGCTCGAACAGAGCGAGGACCTGTCGGTTTCGCTGTCCATGCCGACGGTCACGGTGACCAGCAAGAAGCTGGTCGAGGTGGCCGACCTGGAAAACGTGCTGGCCTACAAGGGCAACTACATGGTCTTCGCGCTCAGGGAGAATAACTACATCACGCTGCACATGATGCAGGATTACCTAGACGTGGGCGAGGTGCTCGGCCTGCGCGATCCGGACGAGCTCGGCAACTACAGCATCGAGGAACTCCAGAAGCTGGCCGCCTGCATCATCCGTACCAAGCCGGACGTGTTCGCCAAGCACCGTGATGAATTCAAGCAGTTGCTCATCGACCGGCTCTCTTCGCCGGGAAAGGACAACGAACTCGTGATCGTGCCAACTAACTCGCTCTACATCGAATGCCTGGTCGGCACACATCCGCTGCTCGAAGACTTCAAGCTCATCCACCGTGCGCTGGACGTGAAGAAGGTGCAGGCCGAGGTCCGGCATGCGGAACTCGAGAATATCCGGCTGGCGGCGCGGGCGCTCAAGGGCAAGGACGAAGATCCCGATATCGAGAAGAAGATCGTGATCGAGGGGGCTACCGACGGTATCGTCGTGCAGCCCGACCAGGACTGAAGCCCGCTCGGGTCACGCGTATCCATGGCAGGCCAGGGGCGACGGCCGGCGCCTGACGGCGGCCCGGCCGGGAACCGGGCACTAGGCACGCGAGCGCCGGCCACGCCCGATGCCGGGCAGCGCGGCCTCGCACCCGCAGCGCACCCGGTCACGGCCAGCGTGGGCACGCTCGTGCTCTTCTCGCATGGATTCAGGCGGCGCATAGTCGACCTGTACAAGGAGGCGCACCTGGATCCCGCCGCCGTCGTCGTCGAATACACCACGTGGGCGCAGATGGCCGCGGCCCTGAGTACCTACAAATCGATTGACCGCCTCGTCGTCCTGGGACACACCAAACCAGGCATGCTCCTGTTCAACCAAGATCCGCGTACCGGCCTGTTCGACCCAATGCCGCTCGATGAGGCGGGCGCGCGCCTGAACGCGCTGAGCGGCACACCGCAGATCCGGATCGTGGACTTGGCCGGCTGCAACGCTGGACTCGATCTCAAGCGGGTCCTGCAGTTCGGCCTGGCGGTAGGCGCCACCCAGGTGCTAGCCACCAACCATTATCACGAGTTCCAGTTGGCCCGGTTCGACAAGGGCGCCAGCTGGAAGAGGATCGAGAAGGACTACCGCAACCTGCGCGACTACATCACGACTCCGAACATCGACACACTCGTGGAGCAGTCGAAGAAACGGTCGATCGGGATCGAATTCCTGCTCGAATGGTACGTCGCGACCCCGGAGGAGGACCAACATGACCTGCCCATCGAGAGGAACCTGCATAGCAAGGAACAGGCTGACATCTTCAAGCCAGGCAGCACAGCGGATACCAAGACGGTCGCCAGCCCGGCAGATTTGAACGAGCTCCAGGAGGACTTCGACCGATTCGGGCACGAGGAGCCTATTCACCGGCTGACCAGCATCACGTTGATGCTCGACGGTTTCCGGCCACCAGCGGACGCCGGCGTTCAGCCGCGGCCGACTCCCGACGGCGGACAAGGGGCCGGCCCGCCTGGGAGGCCCGATCGCGCCCTGCCGTCACAGCCCGTACCCGGCCGGCCGGACGGCGGATCGCCGCGGCGGCCGCCGACCGGCCGGCCGGGCGTGCGCGGACGCAGGCTCGCGGCCGATGATCCCGGAGTGCGGGCCGTTCCCGGGCTGCCGGGACCCGAACGCCCCCCGCGCGCGCTCGACCAGCGTGACCGCGCGATCGTCGACGAGGTGTTCCGCCGGGGCGGCTCGGTGAGCGATGCGATGGACGTGCTCGCCACCCGCCTGCTCGACCAGGGCAGCACGCAGGCGCAGCGGTGGCTGCGGCAGGCGCCGTCACCGCCGCCAGCCGCGCGGAGCCGTACCCCACGGTTCACGCTCGAGGACCGCGGGCTGCTCGACCGTGGCGATCCCGGGGAGCGCCTGCAGTCGCAACTCGACGAGCTCGAACGGGCCCGCCCCCCGGTACAGGAACGGTTCGACGCCTATCTCGCGGCCACAACAACGGATTTCATCAGGCTCAAGTCCGCTTCGGTAAAGCAGTCCTTCGAGCCGATCACCGATGCGCCCTATAACGATCCCTACGCCACCCGGCTGGAGAAATATCAGGTCATGAGGGGCGCCTACTACCGGGCCGGCTGGACGTGCATCAACCGGGACGTGCTCGACCTGATTGGGCCGGCCAGCTTTTTCGGCACGCCGGTAAGGGCCGGCGTCCACCGGGAGATGGCGGACGTGCTGCGCGGGGCCGAGAAGCTGGTTCGTGACCGCGATCCGAAACTGGCCGCGGTGCAGCAGACCGCCGGCTTCGTGATCTCCGGCTTCGTGCCCCGCCTCCAGGCAGGCTCGACGCAGCTGTCCAACCACGCCATGGGGCTCGCGATCGATATCGACCCCGACTGGAATCCGCAGCTAAAGTCCCCGGCGGCACGCGCCGCGTTTATCCGCGCCACTGGCGATGACATCAGCCGGTCGCTCTACCCCGCGTCGTCCATCGAGGTGGCATCGAAGGCGTACACGAGAGTGACCGCCATGTCCAGGCACCTGCAGGACTGGCTGCACCAGTGGCTGCCACAATATCTGCAGCTGGCGCGCCAGCGCGCCGATGCGGCCAAGGATCCCAAGGGCAAGCAGAAG
>Ga0335071_10009342_pt1 | contig 10031 bp, 15 predicted proteins | sample Lox_Sample_15_FD_206724 | JGI IMG/M metagenome (GOLD analysis project Ga0335071, IMG submission 206724) | Soil microbial communities from Loxahatchee National Wildlife Refuge, Florida, United States - Lox_Sample_1.5 | ecosystem: Environmental > Terrestrial > Soil > Wetlands | place: USA...
CCTACAGGCAGGCCAGATAATGCGGAGAGCCACCGTCGTGCGCCGCCTGGCTCGCGCTCGACGCCGTTGGACTAGTCGAGAGTTGATTCCCAAGCAGTTGATAACCCCACCCACGGAAGGAACGAGCATGAGCAAGAAGAATGGAAAGAAGAGCAGGAATCCTGAGAGTACCGGAGCATCGACCGCGACCGACGACGCCGCGCCGCGAGCTCCCCGCCAGAAGCTGACCGTACCCGAAAAACTGCTGGCCAAGGCCACTGCCATCTACAAGATGGTCGAGGACGTGCATCGCATGGCAACGTTTTACGGATTGCCAGGGCACGAGCTCGGCCAGATGAAGGACTTTCTGACCACGACCTCGTACTGGCAGGGCAACGTGAAGAGCCTGGTCGAGGGCGGCTGGCAGCCGGTCGTCAAGGGCCCCCTCAAAGATCTCGTGGCCGGCGACAAGATCGCGATCAAGGCAGAGGCCCGCAAGGCCTACGCGTACATTCCCGAGACCGTCGCCCTGGCCGTCGGGGACGTCGAGCGAAGCGCGAACCAGAAGATCAAGCGCGTCCTGCTGAGCGACGAGCGGGCGTTCGGTGAGGGCGTGCCGGCCGGACAGCCGTCCGCGTTCGGGTGGGTGCCCCTGGCCCACCTCGAGCGCCGGTAACCCTTTAGAATTCTAGCGATCAAGACGGCCGGTCGGAGATCCCCGACCGGCCTGTTTGTTTTTGTTTCTTGACACCTAGTTCAGGATTGGGTAGATATGTCGTCATGGACGACAAGCTCCTCCAAGAAGTCTTCGAGTTCTGCTCCACGTGTAGCAGCGAGAACCAAAAAACCCTCGCCGAGGCTATCGCTAGCCCTCAGGCCAGGTCGTTCGTGTTCGAGGCGGTCGCTCAAACCAGGACAACGCCTCGCGATGAGCGCGAGGACAAGGTCGCGCGAGTCGCGACGTTTGCCCTGGGTCTTTTCCCCGTGGCGCCATGAATAACTCTACCCGCGCCCGAGGCGACGCCGAGCTGACCATCAAGATGGAATCGCGAGCCCGCGAGGAGGAGGCCGTCAGGAGGGTGACTGACCTGCTCGTCCGGGCCGGCTACCAGAACGACGGGACCGTGCGCTCCCAGCTACTCAGCGTGTTCACCCTGCGGTCGCAGCTCTCCGAGCGGCCTGGCCGCTGGCGGATGGTCCGCGGGGACGTGAGGGTGACGGTGGGACCCCGCTCGATCTTCTTCTACTCCGTGGTGGCGGGGAGGGTCCGCGCGCTCTCTCACCACGCGACCAGGGACACGCGGGGCATCGCGAGGGAGGCCGCCCGGCTAGCCGAGCTGTCAGAGCTCGCCGCGAGGGCGATGCATGGATAGTCATGTTACAAGCCAAAACGTCGAGCTATCCTAGCCAGGTCCGTCTTGACCTTCTTCCAGGTAGTGGACGACAGCATGATCGGCATCGTTCCCGTCACGTCCTTGAAGGATGCCAGCGCGAGGAGCGCTTGCTCTACGTGGGCCTCTGGGTACTTGGTTTCGAAGGCTTGAACCATCATCTGCAAGGTGAGTTGCTTGCCAACCAGCATCTCGTGGACGTCGACGTAATCTCGCACGGTCGATCTGCCCATGAGGGCGGACAGCTTCATTGCTGACAGGTCTGCGAGTGAGGCGAGTTCAAAGTCTTCACCGGAAACGAAGTCGTCGACCATGGGATAACGATAGCGTAAGACGCTGAACTTCACGCCTCCCACAACGGCATGAAAGGTTCCCAGTTCATTCTGAACGATGGAGGTCGGATAGCCCAGATTCTCCACGTCGGTCAAGATCTCGTCGGGGGAGACACTTCTCGGCGTGAACCAGTCGAGATCTTCGGACTGCCTGTGACCGAGCTGTAGCGCGAGGGCAGTGCCTCCCGCGAGGTAGGCGTTCCACCGGCGAGAAGCTTTGGAGCTGTCGCGCAGGATCCTCTGTTGTTGGGGCGGAAGCGCTCTCCAGTACAGTCTCATCGATTCTCCCAGATCTGGTCGCCGCTGTTCTGCGCCTGCCAGCTCCTGACCCTGCTGGCAGGAATCCAGGGACTCATCTGCGCCGTGGTCAACCCCCTACCCTCGCGGGATGCGATCCACCTGCAGATCTCCTCGTTGCCGAATCGCTGCTTCAACCACTTCTTCTGCCTGGTGTTCCCGTAGGTCAGCACGTGCAGCATGACGAGATCTCTCTCTCCAGGAAGTCTCAGGTCGTCGAAGCGATACGACCAGAAGAGGGGGCGCAGGAGCTCGGGGAGGCATCCGTTCCACCTGGCGGCGGCTGCCAACTTGCCGATCTCGCGCCGTCTGTTCGGGAGCATCCGAGCCGAGCGAGCGACCCCTCCCTTACGACCTCCCAGTCGTCCCAGGGCGACCGCATGCGCGTTTTTCATGGCGAGAGCATACCTTAGACGGTCAAGCATGTCAAACTGCGGAACAACGTCCTGATGAGCGAGGATGACTCGGAAAGAATTTTTTCAAAAAATAACATTTGACACTCGATTCAGGCAGGAGGAGGATAGCATCATGCAGGCAACGCTGGATCCGTCACTCAGCTACGAGCTCAAGCTCGAGTCGTGTCCCAATTCCGACTTCAGCGAGGTGGAGGCGCCGAAGCCTCCCCTGCTCGCGAGCGGGAAGCTCGACTACTTGATTAAGCAGGCGAAGGAATACCGCCAAGGACTCGGGGGAGGCAACTGGAAGCGCGCCGACCTCTACCTCGACGGGAGGCACGTCGCGAAGATGAGCTACAACGGCCGCTTCTGGCCAGCCGGCCGCTGGTCGCGAGACATGCGACCGCTGGTCATCGCCGACTCTTCCTCGATGAGCGTCGAGGTGTGGCTTGTCTGACGGATCGCCCGTCCTCTACGCGTGCCTCGCCGTGGGCACCCCTCCCCAGGTGATCTGCCTCGGCCCCGAACGAGGAGCAGTCCTCGAGGACGCCTTCGAGATGATCGACAAGGTGGCGTTCTACACGGAGAGGTTCTGGCACAGCATCCTGGAGGTGCTCCCCCTCGAGGCCGCGCGCGGGCGCGGGGCCGTGTGGGCACGCACCGGAAAGCCTCTCTGAAAATGCACCTTGTCAAGTTGATCGAGAGAAAGCGGCTGGGACTGAGGGTGGTCAGATGTGATCCAAACACCACCCCGCACGCGTACCTCGTCTACCAGGAGACGTTCTCGGACGGCACCAGGAAGGTCGTGAACGGATCCAGGGTGTACGGCACCACGATGAATCCAGCGCACACCTCTCCTCTGCAGAGACGCCCCGAGCTCGCCGCGATCTTAGAAACCTACGCGGTCCTGAACAGGAGCCTCGAGTGCGCGTGCGCCGTGGCGGACGCCGAGCTCCTCCCGAAGGTGAGAGATTGAAGCATGCTTATCCGGTTGACAACCATCATCAAATCGATAGGAGACGAATCATGCAAACAATTACAAAAACTATAGATGAATTGATTGCTAGCCCTGAATTGTCACCACTACCTCTTTCAGTGATTCCAAATCACATGGGGATCAATCTCTGTTCTGTGGCGTCATTGTCGTGGATCAGACAGGACAATGGCCAGTTAGTACAGTTAAGTATCAACTTTGTTCCTGCATAGTGGTCAACCGGATAGGCATGGATTGAAGGAGCTCCGTTGATCGTCGAGCTGGACCACCGAAGGGCGATCTTGAGCGTCGGCCGACTCGTGGCCGACCTCGGTCCGGTTGAGGAGCACGCGGTTGGCTACCGACGCGCAGACCTCGCCCGCCGGACCAACCCGAGGCCAGTCAACGCGCGATGGCTGGCATACTTCACCCAAGCGCTCTCGGATGCCACTCATCGGTGAGGGCCACGGCCCCGCTCTCCGAGTCAGCCGCGAGGAGGGCACGACAAAGATCAGGCGACCGTCTCGCTTGCGAGGGACGGTCGCCGCCCCTTCAAACCAATTTCTTGTATTGACACCTTATTCTCAGCGGGAGAGTATCTCCCGGAAAGGTCGAGCTTGAAGTACTGCCTCAACTGCCTGAACGATCCTGACAAGCCAGTCATCATCCCGAACTGGGAAGACGCCGAACACTGCCGCGCCTGCGGGACGTCGTCGTTTTTATCCGAGGACGAGCGAGCGCTGCGGGGCGCGGAGATCGCCCTAAGGTGTCCGGGCCAGATGCCGCACGGCCTGCGATTCTCGAAGTCTCCCGACGAGCACGACATCTTTATGCTCAAGAAGAAGCTCAGCGAGCTCCGCCACATGCCGCCAGCTTGGACCACGATCCACCGCAACGGTACCACCACGCTGAGCTACCACGTCGACGACGACGACGACCGGCTCTGCAGCGTGACCGACTCGGTCAACTGTCAGGCCTTCCACGTGGTCGCCCGCTACGGACCGCACAACCTGATCGCGGAGACCTACGTTATGACCGACCCCGGAGAGGTCGCACTGCTCGTCGACAAGCTGCTGCGCACGATGAGCGCAACATGATGTGAAACACATGTCAAACCGTGAGGGAGAAACGCGTGTCTAGCATGAGCCCTGACGAGGTGAGGTACCTGCGCCGCGACCTCGAGATCGCGCGCGAGCTGGCCCGGCTCAAGCGGGCGCAGAGCGAGCGGGCGGACGCGATCGTGTCCGACCTCGAGGCCAGGTTGCGTGAGTTTGAGCCCGTCACGCCGAACACCCTCTTGAAGGATGCCTGAAGTTTGCCTTTCCGTCTCTCCTCAGGCGAAGATGGGCGGCGTGCCCCCCGCCTTCGCCGAGCTGTGGAAGCAGCACCGGACGGCCGTCGAGAAGATGGCCCGGAAGCTCGCGTGGAGAGCGGAGGGCGGGGCAGACGCGCTCGTGGCGGTGGGCCAGGAGGCCCTGTGGGAGGCGAGCACGAGGTTCGAGGCGCAGCAGGGAGTCGACTTCTGGGCTTATGCCTCGTACCGCGTGCGCGGCGCCATGATCGACGAGCTGCGGCGACAGGACCCGCTGGGACGCCACTCGAGGCAACTCCTGAGGCAGGACAAACCCCTGCCGCCCTGGACCGCGGTCGAGCGAGTCGGGATGGAGATCGTCATGGACACTGTGCCAGGCAACGACAACCCGGAGGTGGAGGCGATCGGCCGCGAGGAGGTGGGCATGATCCGGAAGTACCTCAGCCGACTGCCCGAAAACCTGCAGTACGTCCTGCGCCGGACCTACCTCGAGGGTGCTACCCTGCTGGAGGTCGGCGTCGAGCTGGGTGTCGGCGACGCTCGAGTCTGTCAGATCCGCCGGGAGGCCCTGTCCAAGCTGCGCGAGGAGATCATGGTCTACTGCGATGTCTGTCGTAAGACGTACCTCGACGGTCTGTCGAAGTGCCCGAAGTGCAAGAACCGGATACGTCACCTCCGGTACGACGAGCAGGTTCCCGAGATCGCTGCCGAGCCGAAGCCGAGCACCGCGACCCTCGAGCGCAACGAGGACGAAGAGGCCCCAGAGGTCACGGCCCCGAGGTCGCCTGGCGCGGGCAACGATGCCGAGCCCGAAGTTCGCGACTCGGGATCTCTCGCCAGTCTCCCGGAGGGAGACGAGGCTGAAGATGGCGACGGCGAGACCGAGGGGACTGAGGACGCCGACGACGCTCCGGGGGGAGAGCAGGCTGCGCACGAGACCGAGTCCGAACCCGAGCCTGCTTCCGGTGTCGGCTCGCGGTACCTCATCACGCTGGGGGGAAAGACTCAGGGCGTGGGGGAGTGGGCGAGGGAGCTCGGCCTCTCGGAGAAGACCATCTACGAGCGAATCGCGAAGAAGCTGCCCCCCGACAAGCTGCTCGAGCCCGTGCATCCCGGCAAGTCAGCCGACGGAGAGAGGATCATGCTCGAGCTCGACGGGCAGAAGAAGAGCGTGCTCGAGTGGTCACAGCTGACCAAGATCGCCCCGTCGACCATCATCTGGCGCATGAACGCCGGATGGTCGCCCGACCAGATCTTGCCGGTTCCGCCTGCCAGGCGCACGCATCCGTCGTCCGGCGTGCCAGGCGTCGAGGTCGTCTCGGCCGCCGCCCCAGATCTTCCCCCGCCCAGGGGGAAGCGCGGACCGCGACACACCCTCATCGAGCACGAGGGGAAGAGGCTCAACCTCGAGGAGTGGGCGCGCCTCAAGAACCTGCGTCCCGACACCATCCGGACGCGCATCAAGCGAGGCTGGAAGCTCGCCGAGGCCCTCGACACCCCCGAGGTATTCAAGCGCTACCAACCTCCCCCCGAGACTCCTCCCGAGCCGGCTGAAGCAGCAGTCAAGGTCACCGTCGCCGTGACCCCGAAGACGGCGTCCCTGCTGGCCGCCATGGCGAGGTGCGACCCCGCGAGCGTGAGCGACGACGACGGCGTCCTCGCGCGCGTGATCGAGGTCGTTCGGTCGATGGAGGAGGTCGACGCCAGGCTCGCCCAGCTCAAGGAGCGCAAGGCCGAGCTGCTCGCCGAGTTCCACCGCATCACGAAAACACCCTGAAAAAAAGGATCACGACATGATCGCCAGACTCCAGATGTCAGACCTGCACCTCGGAGATCCCCGCTCCCTGCTGTCGAACCCGGAGGTCGCCGCGGCTGCCGCGAGGCAGGTCGCCGCGCTCGGCGGAGGGTCGATCGGCCGGCTCATCCTGGCCGGCGACGTGTGGGAAGAGTGCGTGCCAGGCGACATGACCAAGACGTGCGAGGGTCTCGCGCTCTCGGTGCACCAGGCCTCGAGCGTCTTTTTCGGGGAGCTGTTCCGCCAGGTCGAGGTAGAGTCGATCGTCTACGTACCGGGCAACCACGACCTCTCGGCCTGGAGCTGGTACGCGCAGTCGAAGGGGAGCTCGACCGTCACCTCGTACGAGGGTCGCGAGGTGCCAGCCGGCGACTGGCCTTGGAAGATCCTTCTGCCGGGATTTTCCGGCAAGCTCACGGTCTCGTACCCGATCTACCGAGATCTCGACGTTGGGCCGGACTACCCCATGCTGGTGATCACCCACGGCCACCTGCTCGACCCTCTCGTGCTCGGGTGGGATTCTGCGTCGGCCTACGAGCTCCTGCGCACGATCGGGTGCCCGAGGCCGAGCGTACCAATAGAGTCGGAGCTGGCCGGGTCGGCGAACCGGCTCGCGTCGGCCACCCTGCCCTTCGTGCTGTCCCTCTGGAAGCGCTACTCGCAGCTCGACTACGCCTACTCGAACTACGTCATGCGGCGACTCGAGCACCCGCAGTCCTGCACCTGGCAGTCCACCTTCCCGAAGGACGGGAGCTACCCGATGGACGAGTGCATGCTCGCCGCCGACGCCCCGCCGGCAGGGCAGGGCTACGCGAACAACCTGGGGTGGCTGCTCGAGACCCTGATCATGGATCCTGACCTGCCGACTCCTGTCGGATCCCTACGCCAGAACAACGACCACCCGGCCTTCGCGAGGCCATCGTGCCTCACGTTCGGCCACGATCACCTGGGAACCTGCGAGACCGTGGTGGCCTGCGGGGTGCCCTTCGTCTGCGCCGACTCGGGAGGGTGGACCTCGGAGTGGGACGGCCACCTGCCCCACACCCACGTCCTCGCCTGGGACTCCCTCGCCAGCGTGGTGCCGCGCCCCTACTTCATCCGGGTCAGGACGCCAGGCGGCAGCCTCCTCTGAGGATCGACGCCACCGTCGGCCGCGCGGATCCCACAGTGATCTTGCTCGGACGGCGCGTTACCATGCTGAAATTGTCCGACTTGAAACTGTGCTAACCTTCGGGCCATGCCGCTCGCTGTGTTGGTTAACGCAGATCTCGTGACCCAGCCGAAATACTCGATCGTTCGAGCGGGCCTCGCCCCGCTCTCCTGCCTGCTCGCTCAGGCAGACGACGGCTCGCACGTCGTGGGCCTACTCGGAACGCGCGACGCCGACGTGGCCCCGAGCGCCGGCGGGAACATCGTCGGGTTCGCGGACGGGATGACGGTCATCCTGGACGGATCTGCCGTCGCCGGAGACGCCATCTACTTGTCCGGCACTGTCGCGGGCGCGGGCACGAACGTCGCTCCATCGATCAAGGTGCTACTGGGCATCGCCTACTTTGTCATGAACGTCGGAGGTACCTACTACGCCAGCCTCATACAGGCCGGCTTCATCCCTCAGGTACCTGTTCCGGCCCCCAACTCGACGGCGAACACCTTCTCGTCCGACGTCGTCGGCAACAAGCAGGACGACGAGAACGGCGACAGCGTCTACTCGAAGGGCTACCGAACCGATCGACACGACCACTCGGCGGCTCAGGTCTACCCGACCCTCGCGGCGGGCCTCAACGTGACGAAATCAGCCACCCCGTGGACGCTCGGAGCTTTTGCCGTGCTGGTACCCACCGGGACCATCACCTCGCCCTTCGACGTCCACGGCATCAACTTCGACGACGTCCCGGCCAACGGGGTCTACGAGATCGTCCTCTATGCCGGGCCGAACGGCAGCGAGGTTGAGGTCGGCCGGGTGAGGTTCACGAGGACGAGCGCCAACGACGTGGAGCTCGAGAGCCCATTCCAGTCTCCCATCATCTCCGCCAACTCGCAGATCAAGGTCAAGCTGGCCGGCAGCAACTCGGCCGGTACGGTCGTGACGATCTCGATCCGGTACCACGTCTACTAGGACTTCACCGTCGACGGCGAAGTCATCAATCGACTACTACGGCGAGCTTGACACCTCAAGGATCGAGCGCCGCCGTCCAGTAAGGACGCCATTCCTTGGGCAGATTCTTGGTGTCCATCCGCACCCCCATGGAGGGCAGCCAGACCGGCTTTCGTGGCAACCGGCGTAGGTGCATGCCTGCCTCCGCCGGCGTTCGATTGGCCTTCCGGCTGTTGCAGAGTGTGCAGGCCGTGACGATGTTCTCCCAGGTTGTCAGACCACCATGCGATCTTGGGATCACGTGGTCAAAGGTCAGTCCGGGCAGATCTCGGGCATGGCCGTCACCACAGTACTGGCAGGTGTAGCCGTCGCGGGCGTAGATGTTGAGCCGCGAAAACTTCACCCGAACGCGTTCGCGCTTGAAGTGACTCAGCACCCTCACGACCGACGGCAAGGGCCACGAGCCCGAGGCAGCTTGAACCTCACGCTGGCGATCGTGGAAACGCCATTCGAGCACCTCGGTCTTACCGAGCAGGTGATCGACGAACGCCTTCTGCCACGACTCCACGCGGAGCGGTCGCATTCCCGCGTCGAGGACGAGTACAATAGCGGCGTTCATGATCACCTCCAATCGTTTCTACACGTGCCTTCCGGGGGACTCGAACCCCCACGGCCATCAGGCCACGCGGTTTTGAACCGCGCGCGACTACCAATTTCACCAGGAAGGCAAAAAATCTGTCAAGTGCCGAAGGAGGGAGTCGAACCCTCACGCTCGGTCGAGCAGAGAATTTTAAGTTCCCCGAGGCTACCCTTTCTCCACTTCGGCATGTTCGTGCGCTCGGGGGGAATCGAACCCCCACGACCTTGCGGTCACATGGTCCTGAACAATGCGTGACTACCATTCCACCACGAGCGCGTATCCCCGGTGGCCGGCGAGGGAGTCGAACCCTCACGTCCTTGCGGACACGGGCTTCTAAGGCCCGCGCGGCTGCCAGTTTCACCAGCCGGCCATCTCTCGGTGCGAGCGAGGAGAGTCGAACTCCTACGGGATTTCTCCCACCAGCCCCTCAAGCTGGCGTGACTACCATTTCCACCACGCTCGCAAAAGATCCAGAGCTGGCAGCCGAGCTCGAATCGGCCTTTCCTGCTTACCGAGCAGGCGTGTCGCCGTCAACACCTTGCCAGCGAATGCGTCCTCGGAGGGATTCGAACCCCCACGTTCCGGTTTAGGAAACCGGATCCAGTTCCTGATCTGGTCGAGGACAAACCAGCTGTGTCCTGGCCGAGGGATTCAAACCCTCAACCTTCCGCTTATAGAGCAGCCGCTCTACCGTTGAGCTACGCCAGGAGAGCGCCCTCGACGAGAATCGAACTCGCCTCACCCGGTAGACAGCCGGGCAGCTTCCCAGAGGCTCACGAGGGCAGATGGTTGGAGCATGCCTATCCGGTTGACGACCACTAA
>Ga0335071_10009343_pt1 | contig 10029 bp, 8 predicted proteins | sample Lox_Sample_15_FD_206724 | JGI IMG/M metagenome (GOLD analysis project Ga0335071, IMG submission 206724) | Soil microbial communities from Loxahatchee National Wildlife Refuge, Florida, United States - Lox_Sample_1.5 | ecosystem: Environmental > Terrestrial > Soil > Wetlands | place: USA: Florida...
AGCGAGTGTTCGTCATACCCGACATTCTGGCCAACGCCGGCGGCGTGACGGCAAGCTACTTCGAGTGGGTGCAGGATCGCCAGGGATTCTTCTGGAACGAGGACCTGGTCAACTCGCGCTTGAAGGAGATCATGGACGCCTCCTTCGATGATGTGATCACCTACGCCGAGAAACACAATGTCAACAATCGAATCGCAGCTTACATGCTGGCGATCGATCGCGTGGCCTACACCATCACGCAGCGCGGAATCTACGCGTAAACCACACTTCTGAAGGAGAACTATTGACCCACCCTATCGTCTGCCGTTGGAGATAGGGTGGGTGGTTGTTTTTGATTTCGAATTTTCGGATTTCAGCATTTTCGAATTTGAAATCGCTTCGGAAGTCTGGTGAATGTCCGGGCGCTGGTCCGTGACGGGTAGGTCTTCAAATTCGAAGATATTGAAATTCAACAATCCACAAATATCACCCACGTTGCCTTCCCTTCCCTCGCGGGGCATAATCAAAGTCTGCACCAGGGAAAGCTGAACTGCCGGTGAATCTGCCAAACTCCATCACGAGCGCGCGCATCTTCTGCATCCCGGTATTTCTGTGGATCATTTCCAGCCACCGCTTTCATGGCAGCCATGGTGAGCAGGAATTGCTCGCCTCGGCCATCTTCATTCTCGCCTCGATCACCGATGGTCTCGACGGGTACCTGGCCCGCAAGCGCGGACAGGTCACAACCCTCGGCATGCTGCTCGATCCGCTGGCGGATAAGCTGCTGGTGGCGGCTGCGTATATCTCACTTGTGCAGTTCGCACCCAAGCTCGTGACGGCATGGATCGTGGTGATCATCATCGGGCGCGAGTTCCTTGTCACTGGCCTGCGCTCCATTGCGGCGCAACAGGGCTTCACCATCACTGCGAGCGACGTCGGCAAGTTCAAGATGGTGGTGCAGATCGTCTCAGTAGTTGCAGTCTTGCTGGCCCATCGCTGGGATTACTGGCCGATTGGCCCTTACATCTTTCCGGTGCACGTCATTGCCGTGACTGCGATCTGGTTCATGGTCGCAATCTCGCTCTTCTCCGCCATCGATTACTTCTGGGCATTCTGGTCGAAAATTGAAAAAGGCGCGCAGCAGAATCGCCAATCAGCAAGCGTACTGCGCCGCAAGGACGACGTGCACGCGCTGTAATCTCCGTCAAGCCAGGCGGCAATCCTTCACAAGAAAACGCGGTTTATGAGACGCCGTGAAGGTGGTACATTGCTCTCTCGATCTGACAGGAGCTGATATGAAAGCGACGTTTCCTCTGGCTGTTGTTTTCGCATGCCTCTGCATCCCAACTTTAACGGTTGCGCAATCGTCGACAACGACCAAGCCTCGAACCAAGGTAATCGTGCCTGTGAAAGATGCCAAAGGCAACGACGTGGGCACGGTAAAGCTTAAAGACCTTGGAGACCAGGGTGTCGAGGTCGAGTTGAAACTGAAGAATCTTTCTCCTGGTGAACATGCATTGCACTTCCACCAAAATGCAAAATGCGAAGCGCCTGATTTCAAGTCGGCCGGTCCGCACTTCAACCCAAGCGGGAAACACCACGGCCTTGAAAACGCCGAAGGGCCGCATGAAGGCGACATGCAGAACATTACGGTGAAGGCTGACGGCACGTGCGATACGGAATTCGTGAATCCGCGCGTGCGTCTCGCAGATCCCGCGATCAAAAACTCGCTTTATACGAATGGCGGCACGGCAGTCGTCATCCACGCGAAAGCTGACGACATGAAGAGCGACCCGGCGGGAAATGCCGGAGACCGCATTGCGTGCGGAGTCATTACAGCTCAGTAAGCTCTTTGTGAATTCCCCGCCCTGCAGGTCCCTCCGAAAGGGCGGGGAATTCGAGCCTGGTTCTTCTGCCTCTTCCACTTTGTGCTTCATGCGAGTAACCTTCCCTTAACATGGCTCTATTGCAAGCCCATTTGCACTCTCTTGGAGATCGCATTCTTCGAGGCGAGTCCCTACGCAAACGGATGCCGCGCACCGATCAGGCCGAGTGGCGTCCTAAGCAACGAAATTACAAGCCCCTGGATCTTCTGCTAGCGCAGGTGCGTGGACGGCTGCCCGACTTGCTGCCGATCAGATGGGGAAGAATGGCTGCTTCGCCGTTCGGATTCTTTCGTGGAGCGACCTCGGTCATGGCTGCCGACCTTGCGTTGTGCGGCTCAACCGGCTTCCACGTGCAGATGTACGGTGACGCGCACGTCCGCAACCTGGGAGCCTATGCAGTTCATGATGACCGGCTCGTCTTCGACGCCAACGATTTCGACGAGACCTGTCAGGGCCCGTGGGAATGGGACCTGAAACGCATGGCCACATCGATCATTCTTGCCGGACGCGAAGCGGGTCAGGCGGATGATGCGTGTCGAGAAGCAGTGCTCGTCTTCCTTTCCGTCTATGGCAGGCGCGTGTCGGACTACTCCGGCGCACCGCTGATCGAAGTGGCTCGAACCTTTGTGCACCGCCACCTCACGTCACAGCCGATCACTCGCGCGCTGATGAAAGCCGAGCGTTCGTCTGCCCTGGGGAATCTCGAAAAACTCACCAAGCCGGGTTCCAGAGGCGGGCGAGTCTTTCATGAGCGCAAGCCTGTTCTGCGCAGCGTATCGGCGGCCCGCGCGCGCGAGGTCATCGCATCTCTGCGTGCGTACCGTGAAACTCTAAGCGAAGAAGCAAGGCACCTGTTCGACCGTCATCATCCGGTGGACGTCTGCTTCAAGGTGGTGGGAACGGGCTCAGTCGGCGTGCGCGACTATGTCGTTCTGCTTTTCGGCAACGGCGAGCACGACCCGTTGTTTCTGCAGGTAAAGGAAGAACCGCCCAGCGCGTACGCGCCCCACCTCCAAGGGCAAAAACCGGTGCTGAACGAGGGGCATCGTGTCGTAAGCGGCCAGCGACTCTTGCAGGCGGAGAGCGATATGCTCCTTGGCTGGACGAGCATGCAGGGTCGCGACTATCTTGTGCGCCAGCTCGCAGATCACAAGAGCGCAATGGAAACCGAAGACCTCGCTGGAAGCGGTCTGCATGATTACGCGCAGGTGTGTGGCGAGGTCATGGCGAAAGGGCACGCCCGCGCCGGTGATGCCGCCGTCCTCAATGGCTACATCGGAACCGGAACAAAATTCGCTGAGGCCATTACACAGTTTGCAGTTGCCTATGCCGATCAGGCTACAAAAGACCACGCGCAGTTGCTGGCCGCCATCCGCAGCGGCAAGCTCCGCGCACAACGCGGTGTGTAGTTTTATCTAAGACACCCATTTCCAGCAAAGGCGGAGTGGGCACGGGAAACAGGAGTTCACATGAAGCTCCGCAGTACTCTTATCGCCATAATTCTGATTGCGCTGGCATCGATGTTGTCGGCGCAGGAGAAACAGATGTCCATCACAGCCCCGGCAACCGATCAACACACTACTCCCGCGTGGATGGCACAGGAGATCTCGTCGCTTGAAACGCAACTGCTCGCAAAGTATGGCGAGGCGCAGCGCCCTCGAATCCAGCGCGGATTGAAGCAGGTGAGTGAGTTCTGGCGCGCTGAGGACGGCTCCGCCGAGGAATTCCACGAATTCATGCTTGCGAATTTCGCCGGCACGCAATCCTCGCTCGATACCCTGTTCAATCGCTACGAGCGTTTGCTGGAGCAGTACTTTGGCCACATGCACGAGATCGGACGCGAATTCCGCACCCAGAACGATCTCGATGCCGGGCCGATCGAAGGCTACGACGAACTGTTTGCCGGTTACGATCCCTCGGCGCATTTCACCGACGATTTCTTTGCCAACAAACTCGCATTCGTCGTGCTGCTGAACTTCCCGCTGACCACGCTGGACGAGCGCTTGAACGAAGGCGAGCACTGGACGCGTCGCCAGTGGGCGGAAGTACGCCTGGCACAAGAATTCTCAAAGCGCGTCCCGGCTAGTGTCGCACTTGAGATTGCCTCTGCCATGTCTGACGCCGACCGCTACATCGCGGAATACAACATCTGGATGCACCATCTCGTCGACGATAAGGGCAATCGACTCTTTCCGCCGAAGATGCGCCTGCTTTCGCATTGGAACCTGCGCGACGAGATCAAGGGCGATTACGTCGACGAGCAGAACGGTCTCGCCAAGCAGCGCATGATTCAGCAGGTAATGGAGCGCATTGTCACCCAGACTATTCCACGATCCGTGATCGACAATCCCGCCGTGGATTGGAATCCTGTGACGAACAAAGTCGCTGCCAGCACGGAGAATGATGGGGCCGCAAAGCCTGAGCTCAAGCCAGTCGCCGACCGCGAACCTGACACCCGTTATGCAGAGTTACAGAACACGTTCAAGGCGGTGCGCAAGGCGGACCCGTATTCTCCTTCCGCGCCGACGCTCATCGCGCGTCGCTTCGACGAGGACCGCGAGATCCCGGAAGCTCGCGTGAAAGCGATGCTCGAGCAGGTCTTGTCATCCCCCGCAGTGCCGCGAGTAGCCGCCTTGATCAGCAAGCGGTTGGGGCGTCAACTGGAGCCGTTCGACATCTGGTACAACGGCTTCCGCGCAAAGTCCCGCTATAGCGAGGCTGAACTCGATCAGATCGTCGCGAAAAAATATCCAACGCCCGAGGCCTACCAGAAGGACATCCCCAACATGCTTCGTAAACTCGGCTTCCCAGGGCAGGATGCCGACTACATCGCCGCCAATATCGTTGTCGATCCGGCGCGCGGCTCCGGTCACGCCATGGGCGCGAGCTACCGCGAGGGTCGCGCTCACTTGCGCACCCGTGTCGAAAAGACGGGCATGAACTATAAGGGCTTCAACATCGCCGTGCACGAGATGGGACACAACGTTGAACAAACGCTCTCGCTCAACCGCATGGACCACTATCTGCTCCATGGCGTGCCCAATACTGCCTTTACCGAGGCGCTCGCGTTCGTCTTCCAGGCCCGTGATCTGCAACTGCTCGGACTGGAGCAACCCGACCCGCAGGCCGAAGCCATGAAAACGCTCAACGATTTCTGGGGAACCTACGAGATCGCAGGCGTCGCGCTGGTCGACATGGAAGTGTGGCACTGGATGTACGACCATCCGAGCGCCAAGCCCGAAGAGCTACGTGAAGCCACCTTGCAGATCGCGCGCGATATCTGGAACGAGTACTACGCCCCGGTGTTCCACAAGCGCGACGTGGTCTTGCTCGCAATTTATTCACACATGATCGATTCCGTGCTCTACCTGCCTGATTACCCGATCGGGCACATGATCTCCTTCCAAATTGAGGAGCAGATCAAGAAGAGCGGTCCGGTTGGACCGGAGTTCGAACGCATGGTGAAGAGCGGCAGCATCGCGCCGGACTTGTGGATGAAGAACGCCACGGGCAAGCCGGTTTCTCCAGACGCAATGCTCGAAGCGACGGATCGCGCCTTGAATCAACTGGGCGCATAAGCAAGACGGGCCGCAGAGAGGCGATCCTTGCGGCCCTGTTTTCCAAACAGAACAGCCCGCCTTCCCGCTAGTTACTAAAGCACGTGTCCGCAGTACCCTTCCGGGTTAGAACTCCAGCAACTTTTCCGTGCTTGTCCGCTCCTGATCTTGGCAGAATACCCGCCAAGGGGAAAAGAGGGCCAAATGGGCAAAGTGATGCGAATGCTGTTCCTTGTTGCGCTTGCGATGTTGCTGGGCTTGAGCGCACTGGCACAGGAAGGGAACCGGAAGCTCAAAACCAAGGTCGACCCCGTCTATCCTGAAGTCGCACGCACCATGCGGATTGAGGGCGCTGTGCGGCTGCAGCTTCAGGTAACAGCCCAAGGCACGGTGAAAGAAACAAAGGTTCTCGGCGGGAATCCCCTGCTTGCCTCTTCTGCAGTCGACGCGGTGAAGCGCTGGAAATATGAAAATGGGCCTGAAGAAACCGTGATGGTCACAATAGAGTTCAAGCGGTAGACAACGTTTGCAGTGTGCGAAGGCCGGGCACTCTCCGCCCGGCCTCTTGTTTTGCGCTGGATTTCCTAGCGTTATTCCTGTGCGGCCACCATGTACTGCTCCAGCTTTCCATCCGGCATCTCATAGGTCCACGCGCGGATCGACTTGGTCGGAAACTTGATCACAAAAACACGCAACTTCATGCCGCCACGCAAAGCTTGTCGCACCTGCACAAAGCTCTGTGGCGTCCCAAGTGGTCCCAGACTTTCCGCAAAGTCCTTGAGCGCCTGCTCGTTAAAGTAGAAGTTGCAATTGTCGGTGAGCAGCGAACGGTCGATGGTGCCGTGCTGTAAGCCTTCGAAGATTTTGCGTGCTTGCGCTAACTTAGCCTCCGTCTCGGCATCACTGGCCGTGAACAAGAGTGGTGCTACCCCGTGGGCTATTCCGCCTGCTGCCGATGCTGCGTCCTGGTTCGTCAACACTGCCACAGCCACGCCATCATCGGGGAAGACGACATTCTCGGCGGTGAATCCGCTGACTTCTCCGCCGTGCGACAGCGCTCGGTGGCCGGACTGTGTATCAACGTCTACGCCCAGTCCGTACTTGGTCCCCAATCCATTCTTCAACAGCACTTCCGTCTCGAGTTGTGCATACGAACTGGGCTTGAGCAGCGACTGCTTGATGATCGAGATATCCCACCTAGCTAGGTCCTCAGCCGTCATTGCCAACTCACCGGCGGCAAACATCCAACCCGCGCCTTCCTCGGGCGCTGGACGCGCAGGACCGAGACCATATCGTATGTAGCCTCGCGGGTCAGAAGCGGGAAGCTTTTTGAAGTCTTCATCCGTGACGCTCTTCATTCCCAATGGCACGAAAACCGAATCGTTGAGGAACTTGAAGAGTGGCTTGCCCGCAACCTTCTCAACGATCTCCCCGGCGACAACATAACCCGTGTTGCTGTACTGCCATTTTGTCCCGGGATCGAAATCCAACGGCTTCTTCGCCCAAGTATCAAGAATGTGATCGGCAGTGGTGGGCTTCAGCATCTCTGGCATTACGTAATCTTGCGGCCAGTAGTCCTGGTATCCCGAGGTGTGCGAAAGCAATTGGCGAATGGTGATCTCGTTGGCTCGCGTTAGCTTGGGAAGATACTTCGCAACCTTGTCGTCGACCGAAAGCTTGCCTTGCTCCTGCAGAAGCAGAATGGCCGCAGCCGTGAACTGTTTACTGATGGAGCCAATGCTGTACCGCATCTGCTGCGTAGCGGGAACGGCAGGATCCAATCGAGCGTTGCCGTATGCGTGCAAATATGCGATCCGGCCGTCTTTTACGATGGCCACCGAGGCGCTCGGCACACCGGTTTTTGCGAGCACGTCCGACGCAATCTTATCAATCTGCGCACGAACCTCGGCCGAAAGGCCGGATGCCTGCTCCTGCGCGACCAGAGGCAAATTAGCGAATGAGAGTACAACCGTGACGAACGCGGCTAACCAGCGAGTTAGATTTTTGCGAATCAATGTGTGACACCTCCATGTTCGAACGCTCGATTATTCACGGTCGCATAGGCTTTGAAAAGTGGCAGCGCAAGCGAACTATACAGAAAAATCATTCCGGCTAATCCAATTTTGGAACTCGCGACATAAAACACTGTACCGATTCGCTCAAGTGTGTTTCTTTTTCGACTGAACATTTTCAGAACGCTTCTTAAATTCTTGTAATGAAGCAGAGTAAAGCGCCAGACTCGACCCGACTCAATCGGAACTGAATTTCCTCTTCTGGAACGAAGCTCCCGCCAGAAGCACTCGATTCGGTCTCATTACGGACGTACGCCGCACATCACCATCAGCGGCTCTGTTTGCAGTGTTACATTGACCTCGCTCTCGACGGAAATTGACGCGAATACGAGCGTGAGTCAAAGGGCTGAGTAATGTCTTCAGCGGACTGCAGTAGAGATGTTCATGATGTTGTAGTCACACAAAACGCCAAGCAGCACATCGCTGGATTTGAGTCCACTGACTCTTCCATTGCCGAGGATTGCCACTGAACCGCGATGCGCTTACACACACTCATCTCCGATTTTGTAGTCGAATCCCTAACTATGCGCTTCTTTCGCATTGCATGCCTCGCTGCATTCATATTGTTTCTCGCGATCGCGGGTATGTCCGCACAAAATACACAAAGCTCAGGCGACATGCTGCGCGACCGGGATGGCCTGATTGACAGCAACGATCCGCAGAGCAGTACACAAAACCAATCTCCTACGCAGCCATCGCAGGATCAATCCAAGTCTTTAAGCGCTTTGCAGCCCGTCGATAACTCTGAAGGCGATCTTGAAGATCCGAATGGCGTGCAAACCAACGTAACTGCGCCGCTAAGTGCGCAACAAGACGTCACGACTGGAGAGATTCCCGAACAGGCAGCGGATTCCTTAGACGAGCAGCACGCTGTGCAAACGAAAGCTGCGCTGAAGAAGAAACCTTCAAGCAAAAGCTCGGTGAACCAGCGGAAGACGCCTTCCTCGCGCATCGCGAGCACACCCGATCGGGCAAAACGTGAACTGGAGGAGCCCGTGATGCGCGAGCGCAAGAATCCATACGCGAACCTGCCCGCCTTGCGCGACCTCTACCAGCAACTGCAAGCGTCCGACCAGGAACCGACTCGCTTCGGCATCGAGGCATTCCGCACGCGTACACAGAGCACAAATGCCGACTCGCAGCCTAAGCAATCGCACCCAGAAGATTTGCAGCCGAAAGCCGGATTTCCAGACGATCCATCTCCTGAACTCCCCATCGATTCTCAGTACGTTCTCGGCCCGGGAGACCAGTTAGTGCTGGATCTGTGGGGCGGGATCTCACAGCGATTGAGCAGAACGGTTGATCACGAAGGCCGTATTGCATTACCCGAGGCGGGCACCGTTGTGCTTACCGGCAAATCGCTGGCCGACGCACAGCGACTGGTCGAAACAGTGCTCGCTCGCCAATTCCGCAACATTCACGCCGAGTTATCGCTCGCCCACGTGCGCAGCGTGCGGGTGTATGTCGTGGGTGAGGTGGAGAGGCCGGGTGCATACGATCTCAGCTCGGTTTCCACGGCGTTGAATGCCTTGTTTGCCGCGGGCGGGCCGACCGCACGCGGGTCAATGCGCCGACTGCGTCACTATCGCGGCACCAAACTCGTCGAAGAAATTGACCTTTACGATTTCCTGCTGCTCGGTGTGCGTCAGGATACGTTGCGTTTCGAGTCTGGCGACACATTGCAGGTTCCACTTGTCGGCCCGCAGGTCACAGTCGCCGGAACGGTGAAGCGTCCCGCAATTTACGAACTGCACGACGAAACGCAGTTGGCGCAAGTCATTCAACTTGCGGGCGGGCTGCGCAATATCGCGAACCTGAAGCAAATCTCGCTTGAGCGCATCGAGCCTCACCAGCGCCATTCGATGCTGAACTTTGGGGTCACGCCCGATTCGAACGAAGCTGCACTGCTCTCCTCTCTGGAACGCCTTCAAGTTGCGGATGGCGATCGGGTGACTGTCTACCCAATCGTTCCTTACAACCAGGCGGCGGTTTATCTCGACGGTTACGCATCACCACTGCTCGATTTGCTTGTGCTGTTCAAAACGGTGCAGGTCATGCTGTTCATGCGGGGAAGCCGGTAGCTCCGCTCTGCTCCGAAACGGTACGCACTTCGCGCTGCAATGTGGAAGTTCACTGGCCCGGTTGAACAATGTCCGCGCATCATGTTGGCGAGAAATTCTGAGCATTCGTGAACTCTCGAAAAATGCGCGACCTGGCTCGTAGCACGGGCGTTGTTTGGCTGCTGCTGCTCTGCGCGGCCTGCGGAGTCTTGTGCGCCCAAAGTTCGCCGCCATCCGTGCCGCTGTTGATTCGATTTACCGGCAGCGCCGATGGCATCACGTCCAGCATGTGCGGCGTGACGTTTGCGTTTTATAAGGACCAGTCTGGCGGCGCAGCGCTCTGGCTGGAGACGCAGTCGGTCGAACTCGATTCGCGCGGCCAGTTCCACACTCTTATTGGCGCCAGCCACAACGACGGCATCCCGCTCGAGTTGTTCACCTCCGGCGAGGCGCGCTGGCTCGGCGTTCTGGTCGA
>Ga0335071_10009345_pt1 | contig 10029 bp, 8 predicted proteins | sample Lox_Sample_15_FD_206724 | JGI IMG/M metagenome (GOLD analysis project Ga0335071, IMG submission 206724) | Soil microbial communities from Loxahatchee National Wildlife Refuge, Florida, United States - Lox_Sample_1.5 | ecosystem: Environmental > Terrestrial > Soil > Wetlands | place: USA: Florida...
GAAGCGCAGGTGAAGCGCGACCTGGCAGCCTCGCGCGCGGAAGGCTACCGGTCCATCGCCATCGTCTTCATGCACGGCTACCGCTACAGCGCCCACGAGGCGCGGGTCGCCGCGCTCGCGCGCGAGGCGGGCTTCGAGCAGGTCTCGGTCTCGCACGTGGTGTCCCCCCTCATGAAGATCGTTTCCCGCGGCGACACCACCGTGGTCGATGCGTACCTCTCGCCGATCCTGCGCCGCTACGTGGACCAGGTGGCGAGCGAGCTTCCCGGCGCGCGGCTCATGTTCATGCAGTCCAACGGCGGCTTGACGGACGCGCATCGCTTCCAGGGCAAGGACTCGATCCTTTCCGGTCCCGCGGGCGGCATCGTCGGCATGGTGCGCACGTCGGAAGCGGCGGGATTCGGCAAGGTGATCGGCTTCGACATGGGCGGCACGTCCACGGACGTTTCGCACTACGCCGGAGAGCTCGAGCGCGAGTTCGAGACGCAGGTGGCGGGCGTTCGCATGCGTGCGCCGATGATGTCGATCCACACGATCGCGGCGGGCGGCGGCTCGATCCTCTTCTTCGACGGCCAGCGCCAGCGCGTGGGCCCCGACTCCGCGGGCGCGAATCCCGGTCCCGCGAGCTATCGCCGCGGCGGGCCGCTCACAGTCACCGATTGCAACGTGATGCTGGGCAAGATCCAGCCCGCGTATTTCCCGAAGGTGTTCGGCCCCGGCGGCGACGAGGCGCTCGACGGCGCCGTGGTGCGCACGAAATTCGAGGAGCTTGCGCGGCGGATCGAGAAGGACGCGGGCCACGCGCAGACGCCCGAGTCCGTGGCCGAGGGCTACATCCGCATCGCCGTGGCCAACATGGCGAACGCGATCAAGTTCATCTCGGTGCAGCGCGGGCACGACGTCACCGAATACACGCTTGCGTGCTTCGGCGGCGCGGGCGGCCAGCACGCCTGCCTCGTGGCCGACGAGCTCGGCATGAAGCGCGTGTACATCCACCCGCTGGCCGGCGTCCTTTCCGCGTACGGCATGGGCCTGGCGCAAGTGCGCGCGCTTCGCGAGGAGGCGGTCGAGAAGAAGCTCGAGGACGGCGCGCTTACCGAGATCGAGGAGAAGTGCGTGACGCTGGGCGAGCAGTGCGTGCACGAGCTCGCCGAGCAGGGCGCGGCCTTCGAGCGCCTGGAAAAGCGCGTGCACCTCAAGTACGACGGCACCGACACGTCGCTCCCGGTGCCGCTCGCGTCGATCCGCAGGATGCGCGAGGAGTTCGAGAGCCTCTACCGCCACCGCTTCAGCTTCCTCATGCCCGATCGCGCGCTCGTGGCCGAAGCCGTTTCCGTCGAGGCCGTCGGCAAGTCGGACGCGGGCCCGGGACTGCTCCCCGCCGGCGCGGTATCGGCCTCGAAGCCCAAGGCGGTCGCCACGGTCGCGATGACCACCGGCGGCCGGCGCCACGACACGCCGGTGTACACGCGCGAGACTCTCGCCCCCGGTGCGCGCGTCGCGGGCCCGGCCATCATCGCCGAGCGGAACGCCACGACGATCGTCGAGCCCGAATGGGAAGCGCGCATCACGGAGCTCGACCACCTCGTGCTCGAGCGCGTGGTGGAGCGCAAGGCGAGCTATGCCCTGGGCACCAGGGCCGATCCGGTGATGCTGGAGGTCTTCAACAACCTCTTCATGTCCATCGCCGAGCAGATGGGCGTGCGCCTCGCGCAGACGGCATACTCCGTGAACATCAAGGAGCGGCTCGACTTTTCCTGCGCGCTCTTCGACGCCGAGGGCAATCTCATCGCCAACGCGCCGCACATGCCCGTGCACCTGGGCTCCATGGGCGAGAGCGTGAAGACTGTCGTGCGCAAGAACCTCGGGAAGATGAAGCCCGGCGACGTGTACGTGCTGAACGATCCGTACAACGGCGGCACGCACCTGCCGGACGTGACGGTGGTGACGCCGGTATTCGACGACGATGGAAAGGAGATCCTGTTCTACGTCGGCTCCCGTGGCCACCACGCCGACATCGGAGGCATCACGCCGGGCTCCATGCCGCCCTTCTCGAAGACGGTGGAAGAGGAGGGCGTGCTGCTGGACAACGTGAAGCTCGTCGAGAACGGCCGCATGCTCGAGGCCGAGTTCCGCGCGCTCCTCGCCTCGGCGAAATACCCGGCGCGCAATCCCGACCAGAACGTGGCCGACGTGCGAGCGCAGATCGCCGCCAACGAGAAGGGCGCGCACGAGCTGAAGCGCATGGTCGCCCACTTCGGCCTGGAGGTCGTGCAGGCGTACATGCGCCACGTGCAGGACAACGCCGAGGAGTGCGTGCGCCGCGTGATCGGCGTGCTGAAGGACGGCGAGTTCGCCTATCCCATGGACAACGGCGCCGTCATCAAGGTGAAGGTGTCCATCGGCGCGGACCGGCGAAGCGCCATGGTGGACTTCACCGGCACGAGCGCGCAGCTCGCGAGCAACTACAACGCGCCCTCGGCGGTGGTCTATGCCGCGGTGCTCTACGTATTCCGCACGCTCGTGGACGACGACATCCCCCTGAACGCCGGGTGCCTGAAGCCGCTTGAGGTGATCGTGCCCGAGGGCTCGATGCTCAATCCCCGCCCGCCCGCTGCCACGGTCGCGGGCAACGTGGAAACCTCCCAGTGCCTCACGGACGCGATCTACGGCGCCCTGGGCGTGATGGCCGCTTCATACGGCACGATGAACAACTTCACATTCGGCAACGAGCGCTACCAGTACTACGAGACGATTTCCGGCGGCACCGGCGCGGGGCCGGGCTTCGACGGCACCGATGCGGTGCAGGCGCACATGACCAACTCGCGCCTCACGGACCCGGAAGTGCTCGAATGGCGCTTTCCGGTGCGCATCGACAGCCATGAGATCCGCGCCGGCAGCGGCGGAAAGGGCGAGTGGCACGGCGGCAACGGCGCCACGCGCCGCGTGCGCTTCCTCGAGCCCATGACGGCCGCGATACTTGCCGGCCACAGGATCGTCCCACCCTATGGGATGGCCGGAGGCGAGCCCGGAGACGTCGGCCGCAATTGGGTCGAGCGCGCCGACGGCTCGCGCACCGAGCTCAAGTACGCCGACGAGACGCAGGTGGCGCGCGGCGACGTGTTCGTCATCGAATCTCCGGGCGGCGGAGGCTTCGGAAAAGCGTCCGATTGACTTTTGTCGCGGAAGTGATACACGCCGTGGGCTGTGTGCGAAATTTCGCTTCCTCGCGAATTTCCGCACGCGTAAAATAGGAACCTTTTCCGCCGCGAACGCAAACAGCGTTGAAGATCGGCCCCATCACACTCAGGAACAATCTCATCGTCGCGCCCATGGCGGGCGTGACGGATCGCCCTTTCCGCTCGCTTTGCAAGAAAATGGGCGCGGGAATGGCGGTTTCGGAGATGGTGGCGTCGAATTCGCTGCTCTGGGGCTCGGAAAAGACAATCCGCCGCGGCAACCACGAGGGCGAAGTGGAGCCCAAGGTGATCCAGATCGCCGGTGCGGACCCCGAAATGATGGCCGAGGCCGCGAAATACAACGTGGACAAGGGCGCGGACATCATCGACATCAACATGGGCTGCCCCGCCAAGAAGATCTGCAACGTGTACGCGGGCTCGGCGCTGCTGCAGAACGAGCCGCTCGTGGCGAGGATCGTCGATGCCGTGGTGAAAGCGGTCGATGTCCCGGTGACGCTCAAGATCCGCACCGGCTGGAACAAGGAAAACCGCAATGCGTTGCGGGTCGCGAAGATCGCCGAAGATCACGGCATCCGGTCGCTCGCGATGCATGGGCGCACGCGCGCCTGCATGTACACGGGAGACGCGGAGTACGACACCATCCGCGCCGTGAAGCAGTCGGTCTCCATTCCGGTCGTCGCCAACGGCGACATTTCCTCGCCCGAGAAGGCGAAATTCGTGCTCGAGTACACCGGGGCGGACGCAGTCATGATCGGCCGGGCGGCCCAGGGGCGTCCCTGGATCTTCCGCGAGATCGCCCATTACCTCGAGACCGGAAACCATTTGCCCCCGCCGGACGTCGCGGAAATCCACGGCGTCCTGGAGGGTCACCTGCACGACCTCTATGCCTTCTACGGCAAGGAGCGCGGCACGCGGGTGGCCCGCAAGCACATCAGCTGGTACACGAAGGGTCTCAAGAACTCCGCCGTGTTCCGTGCCCGGATGAACACCCTCGAGAACGCCGAGATGCAGCTCGCCGCCGTGAAGGATTTCTTCGGCGGGCTGCTCGCGCACTCGGCGCGCCTCGAATACGACGAAGAGGTGGCCCTTGCAGCCTAGAAAAAGATACGAAGGGAGGACGGAAGTGCGCGACAACGAGCTCTCCTCCACGGTGCGAAAGGTCATGCGCCAGTACTTCAAGGACCTGGACGGCGAAAAGGCCTCCGGGATCTACGACATGGTAGTGCTCGCGGTCGAGAAGCCGATGCTCGAGGTCGTGATGTTCCAGGCCCAGGGCAACCAGACCCGCGCCGCGGAGCTCCTCGGCCTGAACAGGAACACGCTCCGGAAGAAGCTGCAACAGCACGGACTCGATTGAAGGTCCAGCGCGCCCTCATCTCCGTCAGCGACAAGGCCGGCGTCGTCGATTTCGCCAGGGCGCTGCTCACGCTCGGCGTCGAGATCATCTCCACGGGCGGCACCGCGCAGCTGCTCAAGCTGAACGGCGTCGTGGTGAAGGAGATCTCCGAGTTCACGGGATTTCCCGAGATGATGGAAGGCCGCGTGAAGACGCTGCACCCCAAGGTGCACGGCGGCATCCTCGCGCGGCGCGACAAGGCCGACCACGTGAAGTCGATGGAGGATCACGGCATCCTGCCCATCGACATGGTGGTGGTGAACCTCTATCCCTTCGCGCAGGCCGTGGCCAAGCCTGGCTGCACGATGGAGGACGCCATCGAGAACATCGACATCGGCGGGCCGGCGATGGTGCGCGCGGCGGCGAAGAACCACGAGTTCGTGGCGGTGGTGACGGATCCCGCCGACTACGGGCCGATCCTCGCGAAGATGAAGGCGTCGAAGGGCAAGCTCGATTTCGACGAGCGCTTCCGCCTCGCGGCCAAGGCGTTCAGCCACACCGCCGAATACGACGGCATGATCTCCTCGTGGCTCACGGCGCGCGACGCCAACGGCAAGGCGCGCGAGTTCCCGGAGCGGTTCAACATGCAGCTTCGCCTGGCGCAGACGCTGCGCTACGGCGAGAACCCGCACCAATCGGCCGCGTTCTACGTCGAGCGCGACCCGCCGCGGGGAACGCTGGCGTCGTTCAGGCAGCTGCAGGGCAAGGAGCTCTCGTACAACAACATCGCGGATGCGGACGCGGCATGGGAATGCTGCCGCACGTTCGACGTGCCGACCTGCGTGATCATCAAGCACGCGAATCCCTGCGGCGTGGCGATCGCGGGCACCGTGCTCGAGGCCTATCGCAAGGCGTTCATGACGGATCCGACTTCGGCCTTCGGCGGCATCCTCGCGTTCAACCGCGCGGTCGATGAAGCGACGGCGCGCGAGATCACCGAAGTGAACAGGCAGTTCGTCGAGGTGCTGATCGCGCCATCGTACGAGGCGGGCGCGCTCGAGCTCTTCAAGGCGAAGCAGAACGTGCGCCTGCTCACCATCGAGGTGGCGAAGGACATGAACCGCCTCGACATGAAGCGCGTGGGCGGCGGGCTGCTGGTGCAGACCCCCGACGACTTCGACGTCTCCGAGCTTCGCATAGTCACGAAGCGCGATCCGGCCAAGGACGAGATGAACGACCTGGTGTTCGCCTTCCGCGTGGCCAAGTTCGTGAAGTCCAACGCGATCGTCTTCTGCAAGGGCGGCATGACGCTGGGCGTGGGCGCGGGCCAGATGAGCCGCGTCGATTCCACCCGCATCGCTTCCATCAAGGCGAAGAACGCGGGGCTTTCGCTGCGCGGCTCGGCGGTGGCGTCCGATGCGTTCTTCCCGTTCCGCGACGGCCTGGATGTCGTCGCGCGGGCGGGAGCGAAGGCCGTGATCCAGCCCGGCGGCAGCGTGCGCGACAAGGAAGTGATCGCCGCCGCCGACGAGCACGGGATCGCGATGGTGTTCACCGGGATGCGCCACTTCCGCCACTAGCGGCGAATGAAACTCCTCGTCATCGGATCCGGAGGCCGCGAGCACGCCATCGCCTGGAAGCTCGCCGGATCTCCGAAGGTCTCGCGTGTCTACGTCGCGCCCGGCAACGCCGGCACCGCGCGCGAGGACGGCCTCTTCAACGTCGAGCTCTCGGCGTTCCCCGACCTCATCAGGTTCGCTAAGGACGAGGGCATCCACGCGACGGTGGTCGGCCCCGAGGGTCCGCTCGCCGCGGGGATCGTCGATGCGTTCCGCGACGCGGGGCTGCGCGTCTTCGGGCCGACGAAGGCCGCGGCGCAGCTCGAATCGTCCAAGGATTTCGCCAAACGCTTCATGAAGCGCCACGGCATTCCCACGGCGCGCCATGAGACGTTCACCGATGCAACAGCCGCGCACGCGTACCTCGACCGGCACGGCGCGCCGATCGTGATCAAGGCCGACGGCCTCGCGGCGGGCAAGGGCGTGGTGGTCGCGGCCACGGCGAAGGAAGCGCACGAGGCCATCGACATGATGCTCGCCGGCAACAAGCTGGGCGACGCCGGCCATCGCGTCGTGATCGAGGAGTTCATGGCGGGCGAGGAGGCGAGCTTCATCGTCATGGTGGACGGAAAGAACGTGCTGCCGCTCGCCTCGAGCCAGGACCACAAGCGCATCTTCGACGGCGACCAGGGCCCGAACACGGGCGGCATGGGCGCGTACTCGCCCGCGCCGGTCGTGACGCCCGAGGTGCACGCGCGCGTGATGCGCGAGATCGTCGATCCCACCGTGAAGGGCATGGATTCCGACGGGATCCCCTTCACCGGTTTCCTCTACGCCGGCCTCATGATCGACGAGTCGGGCGCGCCGCGCGTCGTGGAATTCAACTGCCGCATGGGAGACCCGGAGACGCAGCCCATCTTCATGCGGATGAAGAGCGACTTCCTCGAGCTCGTGGACCACGCCATCGAGGGAACGCTCGACCGCATCGAGGCGCAATGGGACCGCCGTGCCGCGCTGGGCGTGGTGCTCGCGGCGGCCGGCTATCCGGATTCGCCGCGCAAGGGCGACGAGATCACGGGCCTTCCGAAGGACGAGGACGACTTCCACGTCTTCCACGCGGGAACGGCGTTGAAGGACGGCAAGGTCGTCACCAGCGGCGGGCGGGTGTTGTGCGTGACGGCGCTCGGGGACAAGGTGAAGATCGCCGCGGAGCGCGCCTACGAAGTCGCCAGCGGCATCCGCTTCGACGGCATGCAGTACCGCAAGGACATCGGGCACCGCGCGTTCGGACGGCGATGACGAAGAAATCTCCCGTTCGGCTCGCCGCGGTCCGCGACTATCTCACGGGCCTGCAGGACTCGATCGTCGCGCGCCTGGAGTCGCTCGACGGCAAGCGCTTCGGCCGCGACGAGTGGAAGCGCCCCGGAGGCGGCGGCGGAGTGTCGCGCATCCTCGAGGACGGCGACCTCTTCGAGCGCGCCGGCGTGGGCTTCTCGCACGTGGCCGGCAGGAAGCTTCCGCCCTCGGCGAGCGCGCATCGCCCGGGCATCGCTGGCGCCCCATGGGGCGCGATGGGCGTCTCGCTCGTCCTGCACCCGCGCAATCCCTTCGTGCCGACGGTGCACATGAACGTGCGGTTCTTCCGCGCGAAGGCGAAGAAGGGGGACGTGTGGTGGTTCGGCGGCGGCATGGACCTCACGCCTTACTATCCTTTCGAGGAAGACTGCGTGCACTTCCACCGCGTCAATCGCGACGCGCTCGCGCCGTTTCCCGGCCTGCACGCGCGCTTCAAGAAGGCCTGCGACGCGTACTTCTTCCTGAAGCATCGCAACGAGCCGCGCGGCATCGGCGGGACGTTCTTCGACGATTTCGACGAGGGCGGATTCGAGACCGCGTTCGCCGTGATGCGCGCCGTGGGCGATGCGTTCCTGCCCGCATACGTGCCGATCGTCGAGCGTCGCCGCGGCGCGAAGTATGCCGGGCGCGAGCGCGACTTCCAGGCCTACCGGCGCGGCCGCTACGTCGAGTTCAACCTCGTATGGGATCGCGGCACGCTCTTCGGCCTGCAGTCGGGCGGGCGCGCGGAGTCGATCCTCATGTCGCTGCCGCCGACGGTGAAGTGGCGCTACGACTGGAAACCGGAGCGCGGCTCGCCGGAGGCGAAGCTCTACGAGGTGCTCGCGCCACGCGATTGGGCGGCCGCATGATGTTCGAGTACGAGCGCCGCCACCAGAAGCTCGCGAGCCCCGGGCTGTATCGCAAGCGGCTCGTGCGCTCGGCGATGTTCGGCCTGTACATGGTCGTCATCTCGCTTGCTGTGGGCATGGCCGGATACATGTACTTCGAGGGCCTCGCGTTCATCGACGCTTTCGAGAACGCGGCCATGATCCTCTCGGGCATGGGGCCGCTGCACGACCCGAAGAGCGCCGCCGGCAAGGTCTTCGCGGGCCTCTATGCGCTCTACTCGGGATTCGCGGTGCTGGTGATCGCGGCGATCGTCTTCGCGCCCGTGATCCACCGGGTGATGCACCGCTTCCACATCGAGGAAAGCCGGGAAAGCTAGGGCGCCACGCCCTCGAGCAGGATCAGGCGCGAGTTGCTGTTGGCGATCCGGAGCGCCTTGGGCTTTTCGTATTCCGGCGAGTCGTACCACTTGCGCGCCGCTTCCACCGTCGGGAACTCGATGATCACGCGCCGGCGCTGGGGCCAGTCGCCCTCGAGCGGGGTGTTGGCGCCGCCGCGCGAGAGGAACTTGCCGCCGAACTTCTCGATTGTCGCGGGGACCATCGCCGCGTAGTTCCTGTAGCCGTCGGGATTGGTGACTTCCACTTCCGCCAGGATGTAACCGCGCATCTTGCTTCCTCCTCTTCGTCAGATCTTATCGTAAGCCTCGCGCACCGGCCCGGCGCCATGGGTCTTCTCGAGGCGACGGACGATGAAGTGGCCGCGCGCCATGTCCTGGTAGTGGCCGATGAAGATTGTGTTGATGAGCGCGCCGCCGGCGGCGCCGATCACGGGCACGAGCTGCGCGGCGGCCTTCTCGGACACGACGATGCCGAAGCGCGCCGTGATGAGGCCCAAGAGCCGCGCGAGCGCGGGGCCGCCGCCCTTGGTGAGGCCTTTCTGCGCGAGGTGCTTTGCGGCTTCCGAGACGGCGCCCGCGAGCGCGGCGCGCGCCGTGAAGTAGCCCGACTCGGCCGCGTCGTCGCGCCGGTCCGTGGGGCTGCCCAGCGCGAAGACGGTGAGGCACGCGAGCCTCGTGTCGAGATGCCTGGGGTTCTCGCCTTCGCTCGCCGCGATGTCCGCGATGGAGCGCAGGATGAGCCCCGTGGAGATGGGAAGCTCCACGGCGAGCGATGCGAGGCCGAATGCGCCGCCGATCGCGCCGGAGGTGGCCGCCGCCATCTTGTGCATCCGGTCCGACGACTTCGCGCGCGGCGCCTCGCCCAGGGAGCGGACCGCCACGGATAGCGCCGCCTGCAGCGCCTTCTCCGTCGCGGCGTGGACCGCCTTGCGCGCGGGGCCGGGCAGCATCGCGAGGCCCTTTTCCACGGGCGTGCCCACGAGCGACGAAAGGCGCATCGCGATGCCGGGCGTCTCCAGGAGCCGCTTGGCGCGCACCAGGTCTTCGAGCTCGGCCTTCGAGAAGGGCATCGGGGCTAGCAGGTGCAGGCGAGAGCGGCGATGACCCTGGCCCACCGCATCCTGTTCGGCACGACTAGAATAGACGTCTCCCACAACGGACTCGCCGAAGTCTCCGCCAGCTTGCAGACGATGTCCAGACTCGTGTCCGCGTTCGACAAGCCGGGCGTGGTGACGTTAGGCTGCAACATCCTCGACTGGATCATCGGCTACGTGCTCATCGTTTCCACCCCCTATTTCGCGCTCGGCGGCTCCTTTGCGCTCGACGTCGCGCCGCGCAAGGTGAAGAACA
>Ga0335071_10009346_pt1 | contig 10028 bp, 13 predicted proteins | sample Lox_Sample_15_FD_206724 | JGI IMG/M metagenome (GOLD analysis project Ga0335071, IMG submission 206724) | Soil microbial communities from Loxahatchee National Wildlife Refuge, Florida, United States - Lox_Sample_1.5 | ecosystem: Environmental > Terrestrial > Soil > Wetlands | place: USA...
AAAAGCTTCAGCCGTGGGCACACCACCCCGCGGGTCAAAGCCATAAATGCGGCACATTTCCTCGGACCAGTACAGGCTCTGGAGAGTCAGGGGGCTCCAGGCCCAACTGCCCGTGTGGCTCAGCCGCTGCCCTTCAGCCAGATAAACCTCACTCCTCCGCAGCGCCTCTTCCGAGCGCTTGCGTTCGGTAATATCCCGCACCAGGGCCAGGTTATAAGCATGGCCTCCATATTCGAAATAGTTGGCGCTGACCTCCACCGGTAACATGTGGCCCTCTCGCGTCCGGTGCCGGCTTTCAAAGGTCATCGAACTCCGGGCCTTCAGTTCGCGCCAATGATCAGGCCAGCGCTCAAGCGGGAACTCAGGGTCAATTTCCGCTACGCCCAGGCCTAGCAGTTCCGCCCGCGTATAGCCCAGCAGGCGGCAGGCCTCCTCATTGACGTAATGGAACCGCGCCTGCTCATCTATCAGACACGCCGCCTCGCGTCCCTTTTCCAGGGCGAAGCTCAGCAGGGCCACCTCCTGCTCGGCCCGTTCGCGCGCGGCCCGAGAACGCAGGGTGACAATCCCGAACGCCAGATCGGCCGCCAGTTGCTCGAGCAGCCGAATCTCCTCTCCCGAAAAGGCGCTGGGCTGCGCTGAGAGAATCGTAAGGCCGGCAAAGGTGTTGGCCTGTTCGTCCTTTAACGGCAAGGCGATGGCGGAACGAAAACCGTGTTGCGCCGCGCTCTCCCGCCAAGGCGCGACCCGAGCATCGGCTGCGTAATCTTCTATAAACGAAGTTTTGCCGGTCCGAATGGCGATCCCGCAAGGGCCCTGACCGCGTTCCGTGTCGGCCCAAGTGACGCCGAAACGCCTGAGACTTCCCTCGTCAAGCCCGGTCCACGCGACCGGCCGGACACTCTTGGCGGCGTCGTGTTCGGCATAGCCCACCCAGGCCGCGCCGTAGCCCGCCTCCTCGCAGACGATCCGGCAGACTTCCCGGAGCAAACTCTGCTCGTCTGTGGCGCGCAGCAGGACCTGGTTGCAGGTGGTGATCGCTCGCAGTTCGCGATTCAGACGATGCAAGGCCTCCTCGGCCCGTTTGCGTTCAACGATGTCCGTCAGCATCGCGAAGGAGCCCAGGAAACGGTGTTCCGCGTCCCGGACCGACGTGGCTGAAACCTGCATCCACAGGGTTCTGCCATCCTTGTGGCGGTACCTCTGTTCGTAGCGCTCAGTGAACCCTTGGCGACGGGCGGCTATGCGCGATGGCAGCAACGCCGCGTCGTCCTCGAATAGGAACTCACTGACGTGCTTGCCCACGAGTTCCTGGGGCTCGTAGCCAAGCATTTCCGCCATGCGCCGGTTCACATACGTGGTCGTATAATGTTCATCGAGCTCCCAGATGCCCTCGGACGCCGTATCCACAAGCCGCCGATAGCGCTGTTCGCTTTGCCGGAGCCTTTCCTCCGCTGTTTTGCGCTCGGCGAGTTCCCGCTCCAGGCTGCGATTGGCTTCCTCGAGACGTTTGCCGGCCACGCGGATTTCGTCGAAGGCACGCGCGTTGGCAATCGCGGCTCCGATGTGATTGGCCAAGATAGCGCCCCAGGGCAGGAGCTGCTGCTCAAGCTGCTCGCGTGTGGCCGATACTATGGCGCCCAAGGGCTCGCCTTGGTAGCTAATCGGATTGACCGCGTAACCCCGGATGCCCTCCTCGCGCATCCAGTCGGGGTCAAGCGGAGAAGGAGGTCGCTTATCCAGGTTTGCAACGGCTCGAGCTTCGCCGCTCACCACCACGTTCCCGATGGGTGGCACTCCCAGAGGCTCGCGCACGGTCCGAGAATCGAACTGCCCAAAACCCTTCCCCCGCTCCAAAATAGAGTTGCCCTTCGCCGCGGCCAGGTGCAGGCACCGGGACTGATTGGGGCAAACGGGGCGACGAGGACAGCTCGCGCACAGGTCCCCCTTCTCGATCAGCCAAACCTGAGCACAGGCGATGTGGGGCCGTTCCATCGCGCGCTGGATGAGCTTTTCCAGGAGCTTTTCCAGCGACTGCTCATGCGCCAATTCGAGCAATATGCGCGCGGCGAAATTGGCATCAAAACGGCCTTCGCTGGCAGGTTCCATGAGTGCTTAGATTACTATTTCGAGACGCGGGAGCTAAAGCAAATACTACGCCACAGCGCTCCGCAGGGCAGCGCGCCACCTCGTCTCCTGTTTTGTCCGCCACTTAAACCCCTTTGAATAGCAGACTAAAGCGAGCGACAAACCGGCAGACGAAGTGGGCGCTTTCGCAAAATGAGACCTGCTAAAGAGTACGCTTTTTCGGTCGCGTCCGATTTTACCACCCAAATTGCACGCAGCCTGGCAAGCAGGTTATGCCCTGCACCCAAGTGGCTTACAGCGCACCAGGCCATCTGGCATACGCTGTGCATTGAGGCGGGAGAAGCTGAAAAGAAATGATACCATGAACACGAGCGAAAACATTGCAACACGTGGGGAAGACTCGCCGAGGCGTCCGCGAGACGGCGAAGGCGGACGCCTCGACGAGACATCCCTGCCTGTGCCTCTGCGCGAAGCGCAGTTCGTCGCAGAGGTCCTCCAATCCAAAGAGCCGGTCCTGGTAGCGTTCTGGGCCCCTTGGAGCCGCGCGTGCCAAGCCCTCGATTGTGTCCTGGAGGAATTGGCGGGAGACCTTGAAGGAAAGGCCCGAGTGGTCAAAGTCAATGCCGATGACAGCCTCGATCTGAGTATTTGTTACGACATCCACTCCGTCCCGACTTTGCTCTATTTTATCCAAGGAACACCACGCCTCCGAATCGTGGGCACCGCCACCAAAGGAGCGATCCTCGCCAAGCTCAAGCCCCTTGCCGTCACCAGTGACCCCGCGGTCTTGGCAAGAAGCACCTCCGAGGCCGTGTCCCGATCCTGAAAGGAGAACTGAACTTATGATCACATTTCCCATCTTGGCCACCACGGCCCTGGTCTTCTTGATCCTGCTTTACGGCGCGGCCTGGCATGACGAACAGGCCCGACCGAAGGTGATCCGGCCAAGCGCCATGCCGAATCCACGGCGCAGTAAACGAGGCATGGTAGGCCCAAGTGCCGCGCCGCTCCGAGTGAAAATGCGTAGGTCGTATGGAGATTAACTCTCCCTGTGTTGCCGGCGCCTGCCTGTTCCTGGTTTCTGCTGTCCACGCCGGCGAACCCGGTCAAGCCCAGGCAGAGGTCCTGATTGTGGGGTTGCGCAGGCTGTGCAGCCTGCTGGTTCTGGCGGCTTTACAGTCGCCTACTCGGGTGCGCGGGGCTGGAATGCGCCGCGCACCGGCGTGCTGGAAACCCTCTCCTTCGAGCCTAGTAACCAGGTTGAAAATTGCTGGCCCACTGCTTCGCCTTTCCAGGCCTTGACCTTGGACCAGCCGGCACCGCCAAGACCTCCAGAGACCAATTCAATGGCTGCGCTCAATACTGACCTGGAAAACGTGCCGATGCTCCAGGACCCGCCTGTGTCCAGGTATGGTCCAAAGAACGTCTGGCGCCTGCTTTACGAGGAAGGCGAGAGGCCGAGGCGGTCTTCCCTCACAAGGGTTCAGTTGACATTTGTGCCGGCCGAACTGACGTGGGTCGGCTTTTCGTTCCCACACCCGTCCAGCTTTGACGGGCTAGCACCGGGCGGTTGGTAGCAACTCATTGGTTTGAACTCCCGTGAGAGCCGTTGGGCTTGCGCGACGTGCGCGGAGGACATGGATTGCTCCAGGCTTTGGCGGACTTCTTTTGCGGCCAGGTCGCCCTGGGCCGCTGCGAGATTCATCCATTTGTAAGCCTCTACGAAATCAAGTTCGACGCCCACTCCTGCATAATAGGCCCAGCCAATTCGCTCCTGGCCGTACCGGTCGCCTTGCTCGGCGGCTTTACGGTACCAAATCGCTGCTTCCGCGGCATCCCTCGGCACTCCGTCACCGAACCGATACTTGTTTCCAAGGCGAATCTGGGCTGCGGGGTAGCCCTGCTCCGCTGCTTTTCGGCACCATTTTGCCGCTTCGCAAGCATCCTTGGGCACGCCGAAGCCGTTGTTATACATGATTCCCAGGTTATCCTGGGCCTGGGCGTCGCCTCGTTCAGCCGCGGCGCGGAGGCTTGCGGCGGCCTTTCGGAACCATCTTTCCGCCGCTACCGGATCCTTGGGCATGCCCCAGCCGTTAAGGCAGCACTGACCAAACCGGTACTGAGCCACGGGGTCGCCCTTCTCCAAGCAAGCATGCATCTCCTCGATTGACCGTGGCCCGGTCTCGAACGTGTGAAACGGAATGGGGGCGTTGACCTGAGGATGCACACACCCCGCGAGGAGCAGTACAGCCAGCAAATGGGAAAGCATGAGTCGGGACGGGGAGACCGAAGCGCACCTCCTTACGCCAGGTGACGGGTACCTGGATGGCCTTGTGAAGCGGGCGGTCCGCAGGGAGGAGCATTCTAAGTTCGGACACGTGCCTTTGCGAAATTCCTTTTTCATTGTTTGATCCGGTTTCGTTTGCACGCTCATTCAGGCACAACTCGTGCCAGCAGTCGCAAATCTGCGCAGGTGGGCTGTATCACGCTACTTAGTCCTCCGCCTTCGCTGGATGCGCGCAGTGCATTTGTTCGGACGTCCAAGATTTCGACCAAATGCAGGCGTCGGGGGGAATAGCGTAAGACGCTGTGCTTCAGTTTATTCCGTAGAGAGCCTGGGCGTGGCACGGAAGGTGTTTAATCGCGTACAGCAGATAATTCAGGTGATGTTATGGACAAAAACCGTGATCCCATCGAGCTCGGAGCACCGCAGAGCTTCCCGCTGAGGAGATTATCCCAGGGGGGCAGATTGTTCCGGGTCGCTAGTGATTGCAGCCATGTCGCGGGGCACATCACTCGCTGCCGAGATTTTCATGGGGCTGCAGTTGGTTTGGGCCGGACCTGCACCGCGTTCGTTCCCCGCCCAAACAACTCTGCGCATTGAGGAGCCCAGCCATGGCCTACTTCATCAATCTGGTCCCGGAAGAAAGGTGCGTGTTTCTCACCCAAGAAGGAGAAATGCTGCTGGACGAGGTTGCCAGCGCGCTTCAGGAGGTCAACGGGTTCCTGACTGCAAACCGATGGACCGGCGTGATGGTGGATATAACGCCGTTGCAGTCGCCCCCGAAGCCGGAGGAACTGTTCACACTAGGCAAGGCGCTTCCCCGGCGCCTGCCTCGGAACACACGGGTAGCCCTGGTAGTAAGGCCCGATCAAGCCCGGCACGCTCGATGGATCGAGCAGACAGTGCGGCGCGGTGGGACCTTGCTGACGTATTTCACTGAGCTCGAAAAGGCTGAGCGTTGGATGCGCCGGCTCACGCCAGGGCGCTGTGACGGGATGTTCACTCTCAGTCAAAACACCAGCTACGCCACGGCTCAGCCGCAGCAAGCCTAGGACCCCCGGCATGAGCGAAACCGCACAAGCGCACAGCAGTCGGACACCGCATCCAGCGACGTCCCAGCGGACCAAGACACTTCTGGTGGATGACTCTCCGATCATGCTCGAGCTCTTACGGAGAATCATGGACCAGGAGCCCGGATTCGAGATTGTCGGCACTGCCGGCGATGGGCACCAGGCCCTGCTTTCGGCCGCCAGCCTGGGGCCGGAACTAGTGCTGATGGACCTGCACATGCCGCATCTGAATGGCGCCCAGGTCACGCAGTGCCTCAAGGAGTTTGACCATCCGCCGGCCGTTTTCATAGTCACCGCCAACGACATTCCCGCGGCCCGGCAGATGTGTGCGGCGGCTGGCGCCGACGCGTTTATCACCAAATCGGCAGACCTTTCTGCCCAGCTCCACTCGAAGCTGCACGAGTGGTTGAGCAAACGCCCGCCGCTTTCAAACGGCGCAGCCAAATCTTCTGGGAAGCGCACAAGTCCCCTTACGTGCAATGCTCGCATTCCCGCCGCAGAGCATTTCGGTCATCCGCACTGCGACCAGCCGGTCCTGTCCTCTCCGGCAGCACGTGCGTGCGCTTCCCGACGTTTTCCTTCTCGGAATTAGCATCATAACTGAAAGGAAATTCAATGTTACACATTCATAGATTACCGATGCAGCGTCCGCCACTACTTGGAAGCGGATCCCGCGCAAAGTCAAATACCAGCCGGTTGCCAGCGCTGGTCATTCTGGCCAGTTGCCTGTTGGTGATCGCCGCCCTGAGCGGCTGTGCTTCCCCTGGCGTGCAGGAATACGATCCTTGGCAAGGTTGTTACAACTGTCCGGGTTATCTGCCGGACTGCGACTAATCGCTGATTGATGCCCGCCTGACCCCTTTTACCACTAGTTCCCGTCCGTGAAAACAACCGAATACCTGATGTGAATACGAAAGGAGTTATGTTCATGAAGTCGAAACTGCCCTGGCCGAAACCGAAGCGCGGTCACCCACATCGCGCTTGTGGCCATACACCTATCAAGACGCTTCTGCTGAGCTTGCCTTGGATTGCCTCGGCTCAGGCCCAGAACGCGCTTTGGCCCTGTCCCGAAATCGGCGTTCCGCCCGAGCCCGGGTTGGCCCGACACCTGGAGCCGATGCCGGGTCTGCCCACCGGCTGGAGCCTCGGTGCAGGCCAGGGCGCCGATCTCGGCGCCCGCGCCCTGGCGATGGCCTCGCCGGAAGTCCCAGCGCAAAGGACATCACCTACGACTAATGTGGTAGCCGCTTCTGACCCAACCCTGTACTCGGGTGCTGAGAGCATCTGGCAGAACGGGGTAGGGGAAGGGTTTCGATCCACCACGGCGTCTTTCGGTGTGAGCGCCGGCGCCCTTGGAGGCATAAACGTCTTTGGTGGCAACCAGCATCACGACCTGGGGGTGGTTAGCCTCGATTACGGGCATATGCTCGGCCCGACATTAGGTGAAGGCCATTGGTATCGTGGCAACCCGGAATTCCGGCTGGAACTGTTCAGTGGGGGGCAATGGCACCCCGAGACGCAATGGTTCGTGGGGCTTACGCCGCATTTGCGCTACAATTTCGCGACTGGGACGCGTTGGATCCCGTTTTTTGATATCGGCGCTGGCGTCACGGCTACGGGGATTGGCGCACCAGATCTGAGCGGGACCTTCGAGTTCAACCTCCAGGGGGGAGTTGGGGTCCAGTGGTTCATAAAGGACAATGTGTCTATCAGCGCGGAGGCCCGGTATGTCCATTGGTCGTGCGCGGGCATAAACCACCCCAACGACGGCTTGAACGGCGTCGAAGGACTGCTGGGTATCCACTACTTCTTCTAAGCCGGGCTATGAGCAAGAAAAGCCAACCAGGCGCCGCCACGCCTTCGGGACGACCGGTGCAGATGTCCGAGAGGGCCGGGCCTCAGCAGACTCGCAGCGAAGTAATGGTGCGAACCGTCATAGCCGATGACGACCCGCTCGGGCTGAAGGCCTTTGCCTTAATGCTGGCGCTTGAGACCCGGTTCGATCTCGTCGGTTCGGCTGTCAACGGCGTCCAAGCCGTCCGACAAGCGTCCCAACTGCGGCCGGAACTGGTTCTGCTGGACCATCGCCGGCCCGGCCTGGACGGCATACAGGCCACTCGATGCATAAAGGGGTTTGAGCATCCTCCGCGGGTCGTCCTCGTCGCCTCGGAGAATACGCCGGATTGCCGGGCGCGAGCCAAGGCTGCGGGCGCCGATGGATTCGTGGAGAAGAGGGGAGACCTGCGACGGCAACTGCATAGGGTCTTGGAGGAGCTATTCGGTCCCCGGCCGGAACACTCAAAGCCGCTGTGACGCCCATGCAACTCGCCAACCCTAGAATGGCCCGCAATTTCCTTGCTCTTGGCCAGACTCGCTCGGCGAATGAACGACAGGCTCTCGAACCGACGCAAGGGTCTCCACACCTTACGTGTCCCCGAGAGAAGGTTCGTGAGATGCTTTTGAAGAGTGCCGAGGCGCGCGGTTGCACTCCCGGCCAACTGCTCCTGGCCCGGTTGGCCGAGATGCGATGCCGGATCGTTCGGGGTTTAGGGCAGGTCTCAGTCGAGCAGTTCTGCAACTCAGGGCCGGAGGGTTATATCGTGATGCGGGTGTCGAAGCAGGGCTTCGATGTTGACGTCGAGTTCCGCCCTTTCTTGCGGCTGCCAGCCTTGTATTACGAAACGCTGATTTCGCCGGGCGCGCTGCAGGAACGAAGAGCGCATTTGCTGGGGCGCATCCTCGAAGAGGCTCCGTCCATCGGCAAGGAAGTGGCCGAGCAACAGCTCATTGAGCAACTCAGGACTGGGCCGAATCATTGGGATGGGCTCAGGAAAGCGGACCTGGCGCTGGAGATTCTCTCGGCGCAAGACACGGCGTTCAAAGCCCCGTCATTTGTGGAAAAGGATAGTGAACTCATCTTGCGAGCCTTTGAGGAACGCCCCGAGCGCCTTCGGCACTTAGCACAAGAGATTCTCGAAGGCCTGGACCTGCGCGAGGCCAAGTTAACGTGAAACCGACCACCGAGACTGTATCTCAGAGCGCTGCCCCAGCTGAGGCATCGCGGCCCAACCTGAGCGGGACCCTGCCAACCCGCGCCGGCAACAGCCAGGATGGCATGCTGCGGCAGGACGAGGGCACACCACAGACCTGCTTTGTTTGTGGGGGCAAAGCTGAGGACAGCGGCTGGTTCTGTCAAATCCCAGGCGAGGAAAAGCGCATTGTGCTGTGCAGCCCATATTGTGCCCTCAGCTATTTCGGCACGGCGAACAATACCTGCGGGGCTAATGGCCACGAGGTCGCCTGTGACGACGACGGCGTGCATTTCTTAGTAAACGGAGAATAGCCAGATCAATCGGCGCCTGCGAATCCGTAGGAGAGGCAGGCTTTGGGATTTCAGGCCAGGCAGACAAGAGAAAGGTTTGGCCAATGAATACGTCGAAACTAGTTGAGAGATCGCTGTCGGAACCCGGCGAACCCCGTCGCCGCGCCAAGGTCGCCATACTCACTGCTTTGGGCGTGCACGGAGCCATCTTGATCGTTCTGCTGTTTCAGGGTTGCGGTCAGGATCCGGCTGTTTCGGGAGACGATGTAGCAAATACCAATCGTCCGGCTTCAGTTCAGGTCACAAACCCCGCTCTAGCCGAGCGGGCCAATATGCCTGTCTTGGCGACCAATGCCCCGTCGGCAGTGGCAGTTGCACGTTCCGTCGGTACTGTTTATACCATTGCCAAGGGAGACACATTCACGAAGCTGGCGAGGTCTTTACTCACGACCGTCAGCGCATTGCGAGAGGCAAACCCGGGCGTTGAACCGACCAGGCTTCGGATCGGACAGAAGATCCATCTGCTGGGCTAAACCTTACATCGGCACCCTTGGACTCGAAGGCCTGATCGGGAACCTCTTACAACTGGAATTACAGGAATAGTCCAGCAGCGCGGTTTCGTGCAGCTCGGTGACACTCCCTTACAGTTTTCCCGCTGCGGCTGCAGCCGAGATCTTCGAGGATCTCGATTGCAAGCGACGAGGCTGTGCTCCTGCGCATTGTTCCGCGCGATTTAGCGGCGGAGGTAACAGCGGCAACACGGGTTAAGGCGAGGGTCGGGCCTCGTCATATGCGAAGGGAGCGCGCGGCGGAGCCCAATGCTACATCGGCGTTTGTGCGGAAGCACGCGGCCCAGCCAACAGCTCTTCTGCCTCAAGGTTCAGTTTTGATTCGAGAAGCTGGAATCCTAACGGCGTCAGGGACTCCTTCAACTCCTCGATCACCTGCCTTGATAGCCTGAGTTTTGTCGGCCAATGGCGATGCCTGGCCCTGAACGAACCAATCGTCTTAAACATCCGGCAATGCCAACCAATACCTTGCCTAACGATGTCTTCCTTTGTTATGGCAGCCCTCGCTGATCTCCCGCTTGATCGTGGCACAGGACCGGGTTGAGCTTCGGTCGTCCTCGTATCAGGACTCGGCGTGGCCTTCTGAACTTTCAGCATTCCGCTCCAGAACTCATGGTAAACAGGAAGTTTGTCGCTCTGCATGGGCTGGTCGGCGATGCAATCCTTGAAATTCGGATAATCGATTGACTCCTCGA
>Ga0335071_10009347_pt1 | contig 10027 bp, 8 predicted proteins | sample Lox_Sample_15_FD_206724 | JGI IMG/M metagenome (GOLD analysis project Ga0335071, IMG submission 206724) | Soil microbial communities from Loxahatchee National Wildlife Refuge, Florida, United States - Lox_Sample_1.5 | ecosystem: Environmental > Terrestrial > Soil > Wetlands | place: USA: Florida...
TGATACAGGCCCACCTCTTCGCCCATCAGGAAGACGTTGGGATCCCGCTGCATCTCCTCGCGGAGAGCCTGGTTCAGCGCGTCGCGATACGTGAGGGTGGGCATCAGTCCGCCAGCACGTCGCGCATGAGCGCGTCCGGATCGGGGTCGGGGCTCTCGTCCGCGAACTTCACCGCCTGATCCACCTCGGCGTGGACCTCCGCGTCGAGCGCGTCGATGGCCGCCTGATCCATGATCCCCTCGTCCCGGAGATGGTGGGTGAGGGCGGCGATGGGGTCGCGCTTCTTCTGCTCTTCCACTTCTTCCTTGGTCCGGTAGACGCCGTGCAGCGGGTCGGACATCGAATGGCCCATGAAGCGGTAGGTGCGGATTTCGAGGAGCGTGGGCTTCCCCTGGCGGGCGTCGGCGACCGCCTTGGTCGTGGCGGCGTGCACCGCGAACACGTCCATCCCGTCCACCTCCGCGGAGGCCATGTCGTAGCTCGTCGCGTGGGCCGCGACGTCGGTGAGGGCCGCGACCCGCTCGAAGGCGGTGCCCATGCCGTACCGGTTGTTCTCGCAGATGAACACCACCGGCAGCTTCCAGACCGCCGCCATGTTCAGCGCTTCGTGGAAGGCGCCGATGTTCACCGCCGCCTCACCGAAGTAGCAGAGGCAGACCTGATCGCCCCCCTTGTACTTCACGGCGAAGCCGATGCCGGCCGCCAGCGGAATGTGCCCGCCCACGATGCCGTGGCCGCCCATGAAGTGGCGCTTGGCGTCGAACAGATGCATCGAGCCGCCCTTGCCGTGCGAGCATCCGGTGGCCTTGCCGAAGAGCTCGGCCATCACGGCGGTGGCGGGGATGCCGCGCACGAGCGCCTGGCCGTGCTCCCGGTAGGAGCAGATCAGGTAGTCGTCGTCACGGAGGGCGGCGATGGTGCCGACGGCCACCGCCTCCTGCCCGATATAGAGGTGGCAGAACCCGCCGATCTTGCCGAGGGCATAGGCCTCGGCGGCCTTCTCCTCGAAGCGGCGGATCAGGAGCATCTGGCGCAGCATGCTCCGCTGCAGATCGGCGGACACTTTCTTGCCGGGGATGGCGGCGGTGGCGGCGGGGCTCATCGGGATCCTTGGATCAGCGGGTGGGAGTAGCGGCCGCGCGCTCGGCCTGTTCCCACGCGTGGTAGCTCGAGCGGACCAGCGGGCCGGACTCCACGTGCCGGAATCCCATCTCGACTCCCAGGCGTTTCAGCTCCGCGAACTCCTCGGGCGTGTACCAGCGGGCGATCGGCAGATGGTCGGCCGACGGACGGAGGTACTGGCCCAGGGTGAGGATGTCCACGCGGTGGGCGCGGAGGTCCCGCATCGCGACCAGCAGCTCGTCCCAGTCCTCCCCCAGGCCGACCATCAGTCCCGACTTGGTCAGCTGACGGGGCGCCAGGTCCTTGGCGCGGGCGAGCAGCTCGAGGGCCCGCGGGTAGCGGCCTCCCGGCCGGGCGATGCGGTACAGCCGCTCGATGGTCTCGAGGTTGTGGTTCAGGATGTCGGGGCGCGCCTCGAGGACGAGGCGAAGCGCTTCGGGGTTGCCCTTGAAGTCGGGAATCAGGACTTCGACGGAGGTCTCGGGGAGCCGGAGGCGGATTTCGGTGATGCAGGAGGCGAAGCTCTCCGCGCCTCCGTTGGGCAAGTCGTCCCGGTCCACGCTGGTGATCACCACGTGGCGCAGGCCCATCCGGGCGACGGCGTCCGCCAGCCGGGCGGGTTCCTCAACGTCGAGGGGCTTGGGCGTGCCGTGGGCCACGGCGCAGTAGGCGCAGTTCCGCGTGCACACGTCGCCCAGGATCATGAAGGTGGCGGCCTTGTGCTCCCAGCATTCGCCGATGTTGGGGCAGTGAGCCTCTTCACAGACCGTGTGGAGCTTGAGCTCCCGCATCATCTGCTGGACGCCCAGATACGTCGGCCCCCCGGGGGCTTTGACCTTCAACCAGGAAGGTTTACGGGCCGGGGCGGGGGTGACGGGTTGGCGGGGACTGATCTGTACCAGCGGTGCGGCCATACTCCCCTTGTCAGAACGCCGGATTGGGTGGCGGGAAGATAGCGACGACAGGGCGGGTCAGGTAGATTAAAATCAACCATTTGGTTGATTTCCTGGTCTGTCCTTCAGGCGCTTCATGTCGGCCTCGAGCCTCGCATCGCTGCTGAGGGTTCCGTCGGCGATGGCCGCGCTCTCCTCCGCCACCCGCCACTGCCGCTCCAGCTCTTCGACCTCGGCCTGCTCGTCCACCGCCATCTCCAGGGCGAGGCGGGGTCCCGGCGGCAGGGTCCGAAGCCTCTGCTCCCGGCGGGTGATCTCCCGGATGTAGGCCTCGGCCCCGCCGCTCGATTCCACGGCGACCGCGGCATCGAGCGCTTTCTGCTTTCCCGCCTTGGCGAGGTTCAAGTAGGTCAATCCGCGTCTCAACGCGACCTGGGCATCGGTCCCCTCGATCTGCGCGCCGTCCCGCTTGCAGGACGGGCACCGGAGGAGCAGGCCCATCTGGGCGTGGGTATCGGGAACGAGCCGCGCGTGCTGGAGGTCCCGCGCCCGGACTTTCATCGGCGTACCGCAGGCGGCGCACACCGGCGGCTCGTCGAGGCCCACGGTCCGCCAGCCCACGATCCCGGTGTACGCGTTCCGGGCCAGGTTGGGGATCTGCCAGACGAAGACCCCGATGGATCCACCGGCCGCGACGTTGATCGCCACGGTCGCGCCCATCGCGGCCACCGTGAGTGGAACGACGTACTTCAACTGCTCCCGCCGCCGGGCCTTGATGCGTTCGCCGTAGCGCCACGTGGCGTACTCGAGGCGCGGGGGCCGCCCCACCCGGACCAGGTCGTACGGCCCCGAGCGGATGAGGGAGACCTGCTCGGTGGACGCGACGATCACGCCCTGAGCCGCGGCCCGCGCCACGGCCTCGATCCGCTCCAGGCGGTCGTCCAGCGGCGCCAGATTCCAGCGGGAGCACGATCCGCAGATGACCCAGAGCCGGCCTTTCCATTCGTCGAACGCCACCCGGCGTCCGACGCCGAGTCCGGACGGCCCGCCGTCGCCGGTGAAGGCTCCATTGCAGAAGGCACAGGTCGTGTACATCAGCGATCAGGGGTCAGGGATCAGGGAGAGAAACGGTCGATCAGGAAGGGGCTGAGATCGAAGTCCAATTCCTCGCCGACGATCAGGTCTGCGATGACGTCCCCGGTCAGCGCCGCCAGGAGAATTCCGTTGCGGCCGTGTCCCACCGCGTACCAGAGTCCCCCGACCTCGGGGTCGGGGCCGAGGATGGGGCGGCCGTCGGGAGTGAGCGGGCGGAGCCCGGCCCAGGTGCGCTCGAAGGGCTGATGCGCGAGCCGGGGGAAGAGGCGCGCCGCTCCCTCCCGCAGCGCCGCCGTGCCCGCCGGCGTCACACTCGCGTCGAAGCCGACCCGTTCCATGGTCGATCCGATGATGGCCTTGCCGCCGCGGGCCAGCACGTAAGCGTGGTTGAAGTAGAGGATCGCCGGCGGAGTGCCGGCGGGCCACGCGGCGAGCGCGAGCTGTCCGCGCACCGGTTCGACGGGCAGGGCGCGGGGGAGTCCGGTCAGCCGGGCCGACCAGGCTCCGGCGGCGACGATCACGGCGCGGACGGGAACGTCGCCCCCCTCTGTGACGAGGGCGTTCACGCGGCCTTCATGAAGGGTGATGCCGACCACGCGATCGTGCCGGGTTTGCACACCGAGGCGCTCACCGTCGGCCCGGAGCGCGCGGGTGAGCATCGGGGCGTCGATGGCGCCGTCCTCCGCGGCCAGCAGGGCCCCCAGGGCCTCCGGCGACAGCGCCGGCCAGGCCTCCCGGGCCTCGGCGGCGTCGAGCCAGCGGCAGGAGAGCCCCATCTGCCGCTGCCAGCCGGCCATGCCGCGCAGCCGGTCGACACCGGCTTCATCGAACGCCACCGAGGCGATCCCTTCGCGCCAGAACCCGACGTCCAGGCCCGTGGTATCTTTGAGTACGGCGGCGAGCGGTTCGTACGTTTCGCGGCCGCGGATGGCGAGGGCCAGGAGCGCCTCGTCGTCCGGTTCGATCTGCGCCGCCAGCATCCCGGCGGACGCGGGGGAGGCGGCCGCGGGGTCGGGACCGGGCTCGTACAGGACGGTGGACAGGCCCCGGAGAACGGCGGCGCGGGCGCACGCGGCTCCCACTACGCCGCCGCCGATCACGGCCAGATCCGGTGAAACCGCCGTCGTCATCGGGTCGTACGGCTCGAAGCAGGGCGGAACTTCACGGAGGATACCATGTTCCGGAGCATCATCGGATTCGCGGTACTCGCGGTCGTCGCCTGGCTGGTGCTCAAGATCTTCTTCGGGCTCCTGTCCAGCATCATGGGTCTCGCGATGACCGTGCTCTGGCTCGCGGCGATCGGGTTCGTCTGCTACCTCGTGCTGCGCGTGGTCGCCCCCCGTACGGCGGATCGGGTGCGGGAAGCGATCCGGGGCAAGACGGCCTAAACGGGATCAGGGGCCGGGGGCCAATGTCCCCCGACCCCTGACCCCTGGTCCCTCCAGCTCGAGCAGCACCTTCCAGAACAACATCGGGAGCATCAGCTCGTGGTGTCCCGTGAGCTGAACACCCCGGCCGCCTTCGAGCGTCGGCCGCTCGACCACGTTCACCCGCGGCCGGTAGTGCCGCTGCATGTCGCAGTCGACCGCGGTGAAGCCCGTGGGCCGCCCGCCGTTCAGGTTCCGCGCGATGGTCAGCGCTTTCAGGAACACTTCGGGCATCAGCACCGCGCTTCCCAGATTCAGAACGACGCCCCCCTGATCCAGGTCCGGGAGCGACCCGGCCAGCCGCCTGAAGTCCCGGTGGCTCGTGGCGCCGATGGCGGCGCCGTCGGCGGTAGGATGCTGGTGCGTGATCTCCGCGCCGAGGGCGGCGTGCACGGTGCAGGGGACGCCGAGCGCGTGGGCGGCGATCAGGAGGGAAACGTCCCGGCCCGGCAGCGCCTTCCGCTCCGCCAGCGCTCTTCCGTAGGCCTCGCCGGCGCCCCAGCCGTTCCGCGCGCCGGCGGTGAGGGCGGCGTTCATCTCCCGGCCGGTCTCTTCCGCCATCCCGAACGTGCCGTCCTTCAGGCCCGCCGCCACGTCCTCGCTGGTCCCGCCGAAGGCCGCCAGCTCGAAGTCGTGGATCGCGGCGCTCCCGTTCATCGCGACGTGCGTGATCACCTTGCGACGCATCAGGGCGATCAGGAGCGGGGCGAGCCCCACCTTGATCACGTGGCCGCCCATCATCACCAGCACGCCCTTCTTGCCCGCGGCCTCCACCAGCCGCTGCGCGACGAAGCGCAGGTCGCGGGCGGCGAGGATGTCGGGCAGGGAGCTCCAGAACGCGCCGAAGCTGAGATCGGCGCCGGGCGGGTGGGCGAGGAGGGTGGAGTCGACTTTGTTGCGGCGGCCGGCGATCGGGACGGTGGTGAGACGGGAGAGGTCCGCCTCGCGGTACTCGGTCATTGGTGCTCCGGGACGGAGTACTCCCTCAACTTCAAGGTGACCTGGCCGAACGAGAATGTGGACTGGAGCGCCAGCAGCGTGCGGGTCGAGTCGTCCGACAGCCACATCCGCGCGTCCGCCTTCTCCGCGAAAATGCCGCGCCCGTTGGGGATGGCGGGCCGCACCACGATCGCGTCCCACTTCTTCCCGGCGACGCTGACCCGGTCGTGCCCCACCACTTCGATGATCACGGGATTGTTCTCGGGCCGGAAGTAGCGCCGGTACTCGTACCGCTTCCCGTCTTCCAGGGGCAGGGTGCGCACCCAATAGAGGAATGCGGCGTCGTCCAGCGGATCGGGCACGGTCGTGTGCGTGGTGTCGAGCCCGTCGGTGCGGTAGAACCCCGAGTCCGGATAGATGTCGTACGTGTGGCCCCAGTGCTTTCCCTTCTCGTCCGTATCCACCACGTAGCGGCGGGACACGAAGTCGTCCCGCCCCACCCAGGACTCGAGCTTCTGATCGAGCTTGTAGGCGCCGAACAGCGCGCTGCCGACGATGTGGAAGACCAGGTGGACGGTGGGCGTGCCGCGGACGGTGTCCACGCTCGTCACGTCCATGGTGGCGGTTCCCACGTTGATGAACCCGTACTTCGCCTGGTAGACCAGGTGCTCGCCGATGGGGAACGGCACCGGCTTCCGCGCGGACACGGCGCTCGGGCCCGAGTCCGGCGCCTGGCCCGTGCCCTGCCCGCGCGCGGCGGGCGCGACGAGGAGCGCGAGCGCCGTCAGGGCCGCGAGCCGGGCGGCGCGGATCGCGGGCCGCGCGCGCCAGGCGCTCAGCAGCTGATCCCAGGGGCGGATCCGCGAGTCCCGCTGGCGCAGATCGTACCGGGCGGCGAAGTCCACGCGCTCGAGCTTCCGGGCGTGGCGGACCAGCCGGGCGAGCAGCTCCGCGTTGGCGCACCATCCGTCGGTCGTCAGCAGCGCCTCGGCGCCGGGACGGAGCGCCTGCCGCAACACCACGAGCCGGAGGGCCAGGTAGCCGGAGACCGTGTCGCGGAGGCCGGGAACCCGGAGCAGGCGCGGCGCCCACGCGCGGCTCCAGCGGAACCCCCGCGATACCTGACCCACGTTCTTGGCCTGTTCGGCCACCACCAGGTCGGCGCCCGACTCGAGGCGCTTGACCATCTCCTCCATCGCGTCCGGACTGTGCACGAAGTCCGCGTGGAGGGTGACCGCGCAGTCCCGCTTGGGCCGGTCGGTCCGCTGCAGGGCGGCGCGGAGCAGCTCCTCGAGGCTCCGGGCATATCCCTGCCGCTCGCGGTGCGTGATCACCGTCATCGGCAGCACGCGCGCGTAGCGGGCCAGCACCTCGGCGGTGTCGTCGGTGGATCCGTCGTCGCAGACGAGCAGGTGATACTCGCGCGCGAAGCCGGTGAATACCTGCCGGACCTTCCAGAGGACCAGGCCGGCGGTTTTCGCCTCGTTGTGGACCGGAATGCACACGTAGATCATCGTGCCTGCAATCTAGGCGAGGAGGTGATACTGGGCCAAGACGCTTTGCGCCATCGACTTAGCGGTGAATCGCGGGTCGAGCGGAACGGCGACGGGGTGCTCGAGCGCCCGCACGACCTTCTGTCCCAGCGCTTCCGCGTCTCCGACCGGCACGAGCCACTCGGCCGGCACCATGTCGGGCAGCCCGCCGGCCGCGGTCGACACCACGGGCGTGCCGAGCGCGCGCGCGTGCAGGACCACGCTGCCCAGCCCTTCTTCCTTCGAGGACATCACGAACACCCGCGCCTCCCGGATCAGCGCGTCCACCGGATCGACATACCCCACCAGATGCACGATGTCCCCCACGCCGAGGCTCGCGATGTCGCCCTGCAACGGTTCGCGGAGGGGGCCGGCGCCGGCGATCACCCAGTGGAGCCGCGGCGCGCGGTCGCGGACATGGGCGGCGGCGCGGACCAGCGTGCGCTGGTCCTTGTGGTCCACCAGGGCGGCGACGTTGACGGCGAGCGGCACACCGGCCGGGAGACCGAGCCGCGCGCGGATGTCGGGGGCGCGGGCGGCGTCGGCGCGGATTTCGTCGGGATCGATGCCGTCGTGAATCACGACCACGTCGCGCTGGTTCACGCCGTCCTGCACCAGAATCCGTTTCACGCCCTCGGACACGGCGATGATCCGGTCGGCCCGGTGCCAGCTGCTCTTCGGGCCGATGTGAAAATCGACCCGGCGGTGGGCGACGACCGCGTAGGGCTCCGGGGTCAAGCGGGGGCGGAGGCGCCGCAGCCAGAGCGCGAGGGACAGGCTGTGGCTGTCGTGGACGTGGACGAGGTTGGGCTCGTATCGCCGTACCGCCCGCTGGAGCGCGAGGAACGCCGCGGGGGACAGTCCCGCTCCCCAGGGCGCCTGAATCACGGGCGTCAGCTGGGCTCGGGCCCGCTCCGCGAGCTGGCTGTCGCGCTTGGTGAAGAGCCGGTTCTCGACGTCGGGGAGTCCCTGCAGCTCGCGGCACAGCAGGCGGACCTGGTTCTGTCCGCCGCGCCACTCGCGGCCCGAATCGACCTGAAGAACTCGCACCGGCGTCAGCCGGCGCGGCGGACGCCGGCGAGGACGGTGCGGAGCTCGGCCAGCGTGAAGGGCTTGTGCAGGAACGGGCGGCCGAGGGACTCGAGGAAGTGCAGGGTGTCGCCGCGGACCGTGTCGCCGGTGGCGAAGATCACCCGCCGCGCGACCTCGGGGTGCTGCTGCGCGAGCTTCTCGTACATCTCGCGCCCGCCCAGCTTGGGCATCCGCAGGTCGCAGATGATGACGTCGAACGGCGTCGCCGACGCCCGCTCCACCGCGTCACTCCCGTCGGAGGCGATCTCCACCGAGTGTCCCCAGGCCTCGAGGGTCACCCGCATGTAGTGGAGGATGTGCGGCTCGTCGTCCACCACCAGCACCCGGAGATGATCGCTCACCACGCCGGGGGCGGCTTCGGTGCCGCTGACCCGCGGGGCCCCGCTCCCCGGCAGCTCGACGGTGAAGGTCGCACCCTGATTCGGCGCCGAGTCGAGCGAGATGCGGCCGCCGTGCTCCTTCACGATACCCTGCGAGATCGAGAGCCCGAGCCCCGTGCCTTCGCCTTCGGGTTTGGTGGTGAAGAACGGCTCGAACACACGCTGGGCCAGGTCGGCGGGAATTCCGGGGCCGTCATCGGCGATGCTCACCGACGCGCCGTCGAGCCAGCGCCGGGCCGTGATCCAGATGTGTCCCGCGGCTCCGCGCTTCGCGCCGGCGATGGCCTGCGCCGCGTTCACGATCAGGTTGACGAACACCTGCTTGATCTGGTTCGCGTTCACCGCGATGGACGGAATGCCCGGCTCGATCTCGAGCGTCGCCTCGACCTTCAGGGCCATCAGCTGATTTCGCAGCAGGGCCAGGGTGGACTCGAGCAGGGGCCGGATGGACTGGACCTGCCGCTCGCCCTCCTGCTTCCGCGCGAAGGAGAGCAGGTTCCGCACGATGGTGGCGGCCCGCTCCGCTTCCTGCCGGATCACCTGCAGGGGCTCGGCCAGGTGCGCCGGAATCTCGCCCGCCTCGGCCAGGAAGTCGGAGAAACCCACCACGGACGCGAGCGGATTGTTGAGGTCGTGGGCCACGCCCGCGATCAGCTGCCCCATCGCCGACATCTTCTCGGACTGGATCAGCTGGTCCTGGAGCCGGTGGCGCTCGGTCGTGTCCTCGAACAGGAGCACGGCGGTGCCGATGTCCGCGCCCGCCATGCGCATGGTGCTCACGGCGAACATGCGGTCGCCGGAGCGGACTTCCACCGCGGCCGCGCCGGGGTTTGCCAGCGCCCGGGACACGACGTCGGCCCAGGCCGGCGGCACGAGGGAAAGCCAGGCGCGGCCCGGGAGCGCCGTCACGGGCACCTGGATCAGATCCGCGAAGACGCGGTTGCACCGGCGCACGATCCCCTGGCCGTCCACGATGCAGATGGCCTGGGAGATCGAGTCGGCGGTGAGCTCCCACTCCCGCTTGCCCACCGAGAGGAGCTCCACCAGCCGTGCGTTGGCGAGCGCGATCGCGGCCTTGGCGCACACGACCTTGACGAAGGCCAGCTCCGGCTCCCCGAACGCCTGCGACTTGTCCGATCCGAGCGACACCGCGCCGACGGCGCGTCCCACGGCGAGGAGCGGGGCACCCATCCACGAGGCCGGCGCCTCGGTGACGCCGGGCGCGCCCGCGCGCCCGGCGTCGACGGCCACGTTCCGGGGCAGGACGAGGGGACCCTTGCGCAGCGCCAGCTGGAGCAGCGGATCGTCGGTGCGGGTGGGCGTCGGGGCGCGGTCGTAGGCGACGGTGAGCTGATTCGACTCGAGGTCGAGCAGTACCACCGCCAGGCGGGACGGCCGGAGCGAGTCGTCGAAGGCGCGCGCCATCACGTCCACCACCGTGATGGGTCGGAAGGCGCTCGACAGCTCCTGGGATATGGCGGTGAGGCGGTCCAGCACCGCCACGGCGGCTTCGGGGACCGCCCGCTTCAACCCACCGCCTCCGCGAA
>Ga0335071_10009348_pt1 | contig 10026 bp, 4 predicted proteins | sample Lox_Sample_15_FD_206724 | JGI IMG/M metagenome (GOLD analysis project Ga0335071, IMG submission 206724) | Soil microbial communities from Loxahatchee National Wildlife Refuge, Florida, United States - Lox_Sample_1.5 | ecosystem: Environmental > Terrestrial > Soil > Wetlands | place: USA: Florida...
TCCTGGGACGGCCGTGGCCCTGGCTCGGCGCGGCGGCGCTCGTCGCCGCGCTCGCCCTCGGCGGACGCGCCCTGCTCGGGCCCGGCGTGCAGGCCTACCGCGCCACCCGCGCGGACCTCGTGCAGCGGGTGGTGGCGAGCGGGCGCGTGCTCGCCCCGGCGCGGATCCAGGTGGGGAGCCTGGTCCTCGGGCGCGTCAGCGGGGTCGGGGTGGACAAGGGCGACCGCGTCCGGGCGGGGCAGCTCCTCGTCCAGCTCGACGACGCAGAGGCGAGGGCCTCGCTCGCCCAGGCGCGCGCGGCGGCCGCCCAGGCCGCGGCCCGCCTCGAGCAGGTGGAGGTCGTCTCGGCCCGGACGACGGCGGAGGGGCTGCGGCAGGCGGAGCTCAGGCTCGAGCAGGCCGAGGTGAAGCGCAGGCGGACGGCGACGCTCGCCGAGGCGGGAAGCGTGAGCCAGTCCGACCTCGACGATGCCGTGAAGGCCTACGACCTGGCGGCGAGCCAGCTCGAGAGCGCGCGGGTGCAGGCGAAGGCGGCGGCCTCGGGGGCCGACCAGCGGGCCGCTCGAGCGGCCGTCGAGCAGGCCCGGGCGGCCGAGCTGGCGGCGGCGACGCGCCTCGACCAGCTGAGCATCCGCGCCCCGGCCGACGGCGTCGTCGTGGAGCGGGACGTGGAGCCCGGCGACGTCGTGCAGGCCGGGAAGGCGCTGCTCGTCGTCGCGCGCGACGGGCCGGTCCAGCTCTCGGTGCTCCCCGACGAGAAGAACCTTCCATTCCTCCAGATCGGGCAGGGGGCGCAGGCGTCGGCGGACGCGTTTCCGGACCGGATCTTCCCCGCCGTTGTGGCCTACATCGCCCCCTCGGTCGACCTTTCGCGGGGCACGGTGGAGGTGAAGCTCGACGTGCCGAGCCCGCCGCGGTTCCTCCGGCCCGACATGACGGTCTCGGTGAACATCGAGGCGGCGCGCGACACCGCCGCCGTGGTCCTCCCCGCCGACGCCATCCGCGACGCGGGAAGGGACCCGTGGGTGCTCGTGGTCCGGGGCGGCCGCGCCGAGCGGCAGCCCGTGCGGCTCGGGATCCGCGGGGACGGCCGGGCACAGATCCTGTCCGGCGTCTCCGAGGGCGAGACCGTCGTACCGGGCTCGGCGGCGGTCGCTCCCGGAGCGCGGGTCCGGGCGCGGTCCGGGAACTGAGGGCCGGCGCCATGCCCTTCGAGTGGTTCGTCGCGCTCCGCTATCTGCGGGAGGGGCGCGCCCAGACGGCGCTCATCCTCGGGGGCACGACGGTGGGCGTGGCCGTGCTCGTCTTCCTCACCGCGCTGATCAGCGGCCTCCAGCGCTCGCTCGTCGCGCAGACGCTCTCGTCCCAGGCGCACGTCCTCGTCAAGGCGCCGGAGCGGGTTGCGCGGCCGCTGCCGCTCGAGGCCGGCCTCGCGGCCGACCGCGTGCAGAGGACGCCGGACCGCATCCGCTCGGTCGAGCAGTGGCAGCAGGTCCTCGAGGCGGTCGAGCGGATCCCGGGCGTCGTCGCCGCGACGCCCACCGCGGCGGGCTCGGCCTTTGCGAGCCGGGGGGAGGCCTCCAAGCCGGTCGCGGTGCGCGGCGTCGACGACGAGACCTTCGGGAAGGTCATCGAGATCGGCTCGAAGATCAAGGCCGGTCGGTTCCGGCTCGACGGGACGAAGGTCGTCATCGGGACGGTGCTGGCGGAGGACCTGGGCGTCGGCGTGGGCGACAAGCTGCGCCTCACCACGCCGGAGGGGCGGGGCGACAACTTCCTCGTGGAAGGGATCTTCGACCTCGGCAACCGGGACGTGAACCAGCGCTGGGTGCTCGTCCCCCTGAGGTCGGCGCAGACCATGCTCGATCTCCCGGGGGGCGCGACCACCATCGAGGTGCGGGTCGCCGACGTGTTCGCCGCCGATGGCATCGCGAGGCAGATCGAGCGGGACCACGGGCTCGGCGCCGACAGCTGGATGAAGCTCAACGAGCAGTTGCTCGTCGCGCTCCGCTCCCAGTCGGCCTCCAGCTACATGATCCAGGCGCTCGTGATCGTGGCCGTGGCCCTCGGCATCGCCAGCGTGCTCGGCGTCTCCGTGATCCAGAAGTCGCGCGAGATCGGGATCCTGCGGGCGACCGGCACCCCCACCGGGCGCATCCAGCGCATCTTCCTCATCGAGGGCGCCCTGGTCGGCGCGGCCGGGTCCGTCTTCGGGGGGCTCCTGGGCACCGGCTTCGCGATCGCCTTCGCCAACCTGGCGAAGAGCCCGACCGGGGAGCCCCTCTTCCCGGTCGATCTCACCGCCCGCCTGTACCTCGCAGCGTTCGCCATCGCCATCGCCACCGGCACGCTCGCGGCGTGGTTCCCGGCGATCCGCGCGGCGCGCCTCGATCCCGCCGAGGTGATCCGCTATGGCTGATCCGCAGCTGGTCCTCGAGCTCCGGGAGGTCACGAGGGACTTCGGCGAGGGGGAGGCGCGTTCCCGGGTCCTGCGCGGCGTCGACGTCGCCCTGCGCAGGGGCGAGTTCGCGGCGCTCGTCGGGCCGTCCGGGTCGGGGAAGAGCACGCTGCTCAACATCATGGGGCTGCTGGACAGGCCGACGAGCGGACGGGTTTTCGTCTGCGGCGAGGACACCGCCGCGCTCGGGGACGAGGCGCGGACGCGCTACCGCGGCCGGACGCTCGGGTTCGTCTTCCAGTTCCACCACCTCCTCCCGGAGTTCACGGCGCTCGAGAACGTGATGCTCCCGATGGCCGCCGACCGCGGCCGGCTCGACGGCTCCATGCGGGAGTGCGGCGAGGTCCTCCTAGACCTGGTCGGGCTCAAGCCCAAGCTGCACGCCCGTCCGAGCCAGCTCTCGGGCGGCCAGGCGCAGCGGGTGGCCATCGCGCGCGCCCTCGCCATGAACCCGCGCGTGGTGCTCGCCGACGAGCCCACCGGGAACCTCGACACGCAGACCTCCGACGACGTCTTCGCCATGCTGCGGGACGTCAACCGGCGCCAGGGGGTCACCTTCCTGGTCGTGACCCACGACGCGCGCCTCGCGCAGCGGTGCGACCGGATCATCGACCTCGTCGACGGGCGCATCGTCTCCGACCGCCCGAACCCGCGCCCCGCCTGAGGCGAGGCCGCGCATGGCTGGCGCGCGCCCTCCGGCTGGGGCAAGTTGAGGGCATGACCGGCGACGGGGAGCTCCGGGCCGCGGCGCGCCGTGCGCTGGCGCTGGGCGACGAGGCCCTGCTCGCGCAGTGCGCGGAGGAGTTCCTCGTGGCCGGCGGGCCGGGCGGGCAGCACCGCAACAAGGCGGCCACCGGCGTCCGCCTCGTCCACCTGCCGACCCGGACGACCGTGACCGCCTTCGAGCGCCGGAGCCAGGCCATGAACCGGAGCGCCGCCCTCCGCCGCATGCGCGAACGCCTCCAGGCGCTCGCGCGCACGCCGCGGCCGCGGGTGGCGACGAGGCCCACCCGCTCCTCGAAGGAGCGGCGCCTCGCCGACAAGCGCCGCCTCGGCGAGCGGAAGGCCGCGCGTCGGGCCCCGGACCGCTCCTAGCGGCGTTCCTCGCCGTCGAGGGGCGCGAACCCGAGCACCGCGACGAGCCGGTAGGTCGGGGTCCCGTAGCCGTTCGAGAGGCCGGGCCCGCTGCCCACCGCCGCGCTGAAGCCGAGCGGTGCGAGCCAGCGCAGCGCGAAGAGGAGCTCGAGCGGGGAGACGGCCCCCGCTCCGTTGAGGCCGGTCTCCCCGGTGAGGGTCGCGACGGCGTCGAAGCGCTGCCCGCCGACGGGGAACCGGTAGGTCCCCGCGGCCGCGTAGGTGAAGGCCGAGGCGACGGTGAGGTCGCCCTCGGTGCGCGGCGGGCGGAGGGCCACGCCGGCGTTGGCGAGGAGCCTGAGGCCGCCGAGCCCCGACCACTCGGCCGCCACGGCGGGCGTGAAGGTCGCCGAGTCCCAGCCGATGTAGTTCTGCTTCGAGCCCAGGGGGATGGTGAACGGGGCGATGACCGCGAGGGCGAAGGCCCCGAACTCCACGAGCCGCGCCCGGAGTACGACGCGCGGGTCGCCAAACCCGACCGTGGGCGCGTAGGTGGCGAGGGACGGGTCGAGCTCGGGCACGGTCTGGCCGGACTGGGCGAGCGTCGCGGGCAGGACCAGGCCGACCTCGAGCCAGCTCAGGACGCCCAGGGAAGCCCCGATCTGCAGGTTCCACTGGTCGCTCACGAGCGCGGCCTGGCTCGAGCCGTTCACCAGCCGGAGTGGCTGGTTTGCGTAGTCGACCGAGACGAGGACATCGAAGTGCAGGGGCGGCGCCGTCTGGGCGGCGTAGACGGCGAGGACGTCGCGTGCGCCGGGCGCGAGGGCGAAGCGCTCGACCGTGAAGGACCGGTTCGACTGCGCCAGCGCCGAGAGCGGCAGGAGGAGCGCCACCCAGAGGAGGGCCCGGCGCCGGCGGCGGGAGAGCGCCCAAGCCGCGACGACGGCGAGGAGGGGGAGGAGCCCGCCCGCCCCGGCGCTCGAGCACCCCGAGCCCTCCACGTGCCAGCCGCCGGAGGTGCCGGAGGGGACGCAGGCGCCGGCCGCGCACCGGTTGCCCGTGGCGCAGTCCCCGTCGGTGGCGCAGCCAGTGAGGCAGGCCGAGCCGCCGCAGGCGAGGCGGCCGCAGCTCTCCTGCTGGCGGGGCGGGCAGGCCCCGGCCCCGTCGCAAGCGGCGGCGAGCGTCGCGACGCCGCCCACGCATTCGGGCGCCCGGCACGTCGTGGAGGCCCCCGGGTAGGAGCAGGCGTCGGACGACCCGTCGCAGGTGCCGCCGCAGACGCTGCCGTCGGTCGCGCACGGCGTGCGGGAGCCGTGCGGGGCGCCCGAGACCGGCGCGCACGTGCCGACCGAGCCCTTCCCGTCGCAGGCCTCGCACTGGCCCGTGCAGGCACGGTCGCAGCAGACGCCGTCGACGCAGAGGCCGCTCGCGCACTGCCCGGCGCCGCCGCAGGAGGAGCCGTTCGTCCGCCTGGCCACGCACACCCCGCCCGAGCACCAGTTGCCCGGGGAGCAGTCGCCGTCGGCTGCGCAGGAGCCGAGGCATGAGGTCGCGCCGCAGGCGAAGGCGCCGCAGGGCTGGAGCTCGGCCGGCGGGCAGGAGCCTGTGCCGTCGCAGGACCCCGGCAAGGTCGCCGTGCCCCCGCTGCAGGAGGCGGCCCGGCAGGCGGTGGCGGCGCCGGGGTAGGCGCACGCGGCGGTCGAGGTCCCGTCGCAGGTCCCGGCGCAGACGGTGGCGTCGGAGGCGCACGCGGGGCGCGTTCCCCGGGGCGGCCCCGCGACCGGGGAGCAGGTCCCGGCGAAGCCCGGGACGTCGCAGGCCTCGCACTGGCCCCTGCAGGCCTTGTCGCAGCAGACGCCGTCCGCGCAGAAGCCGGTCGCGCACTGGTTGGAGGCGCCGCACGCGGCGCCGGGGTCGCCCTTCTGGGTGCAGACGCCGCCCGAGCACCAGGCGCCGCCCGCGCAGTCCCCGTCGACCGAGCAGGTGCCGAGGCAGGCGCTCGGCCCGCACGTGAAGGCGCCGCACGCCTGGGTCTGCAGGGGCGGGCAGCCGCCGGTGCCCGCGCAGCGGGCCTCGAGGGTGGCGACGCCGGCCGTGCAGGATCCCGCGCGGCAGACCGTGGAGTCGACCGGGTAGGCGCACGCGGCGCGGCTCGAGCCGTCGCAGGACCCGCCGCACGCCGAGCCGTCGGAGGCACAGGCGGACCGCCCGCCGTGCGGCGCGCCCACCACGGCCGAGCAGGTGCCCGCCGAGCCCGGGACGTCGCACGCCTCGCACTGACCGTTGCAAGTGCCGTCGCAGCAGATGCCGTCCACGCAGAAGCCGCTCAGGCACTGGTCGGCGGCGCCGCAGGAGGCGCCGGGCGGGTTCCGCGGGGCGCAGACCCCGGCGGAGCACCAGTGGCCCGGGGCGCAGTCCGCGTCGCCGGTGCAGTTGCCGAGGCAGGCGGCCGCCCCGCAGGCGTAGGCCCCGCAGGCCTGGGTCTGGGGCGCCGGGCAGGAGCCGGTGCCGGCGCAGGTCGCGGCGAGCGTGGCGGTGCCGTTCGCGCAGGACGGGGTGCGACAGGCCGTCGAGGCGCCCGGGTACGCGCAGGCGGAGCGCGAGGACCCGTCGCAGGTGCCCCCGCAGGCGCTGCCGTCGGACGCGCAGGCGGGCCGGTTGCCCTGGGGCGGACCGGACACGGGCGTGCACGTGCCGGCGGAGCCCGGGAGGTTGCAGGCCTCGCACTGACCGTCGCAGGCAGCGTCGCAGCAGACGCCGTCGGCGCAGGCGCCGGAGGCGCACTGGTTCGCGCCGCCGCAGGAGGCGCCCGCCGGGAGCTTCGCCACGCAGGCGCCGGAGCCGCAGAAGTAGCCGGCCGCGCACTGGGAGTCGGCGGAGCAAGTGGCGTTGCAGGCGGTCGCGCCGCAGGCGTAGGCCCCGCAGGCCTGGGTCTGGGGCGGCGGGCAGGAGCCGGTTCCGGCGCAGGTCGCGGCGAGCGTGGCGGTGCCATCCGCGCAGGACGGGGAGCGGCAGGCGGTCGAGGCGCCCGGGTACGCGCAGGCGGAGCGCGAGGACCCGTCGCAGGTGCCGCCGCAGGCGCCGCCGTCGGACGCGCAGGCGGCCCGGCCGCCCTGGGGGGAGCCCGTCACCGCCTTGCAGACGCCGACCGAGCCCGGGAGGTTGCAGGCCTCGCACTGACCGTTGCAGACGGTGTCGCAGCACACGCCGTCGGCACAGCTGCCGGAGGCGCACTGGTTCGCGCCGCCGCACGCGGCGCCCGCTTGGAGCTTCGCCACGCAGGCGCCGGAGCTGCAGAAGTAGCCCGCCGCGCACTGGGAGTCGGCGGCGCAGGTGGCGTTGCAGGCGGTCGCGCCGCAGGCGTAGGCCCCGCAAGCCTGGGCCTGGGGCCCCGGGCACGAGCCGGTGCCGGCGCAGGTCGCCGCGAGCGTGGCGGTGCCGTTCGCGCAGGACGGCGAGCGGCACTGCGTGCCCGAGCCCGGGTAGCTGCACGCGGCCCGGACGACGCCGTTGCACGACCCTCCGCAGGCGCTCCCGTCGGAGGCGCAGGCGGGCCGGCCGCCCGTGGGGGCGCCGACCGCCGCCGCGCAGACGCCGACCGAGCCCGGGAGGTTGCAGGCCTCGCACTGACCGTTGCAGGCGGTGTTGCAGCACACGCCGTCGGCGCAGCTGCCGGAGGCGCACTGGTTGGCGCCGCCGCAGGCGGAGCCGGCCGCCTTCTGGGGCATGCAGCTGCCGGCGCTGCACCAGTTGCCGGGGGCGCAGTCCGCGTCGACGAGGCAGCCCGTCCCGCAGGCAGTGGCCTGGCACGCGTACGCGCCGCACGACTGGGTTGCCGGCGGCGGGCAGAGGCCCGAGCCGACGCAGCTGGCGCCGAGCGTCTCGGTGCCGCCCGCGCAGGAGGGGACGCGGCACTGCGTCGAGGCCGCCGGGTAGTTGCAGGCCGCCGGGTTCACGCCGTCGCACGTGCCCCCGCAGAGGCTGCCGTCCGAGGCGCAGGCCGGGCGCGTCCCCACCGGCGCTCCCGCGACCGGGCTGCAGGTGCCCACCTTGCCCGCGACGTTGCAGGCCTGGCACTGGCCGGAGCAGGAGGTGGAGCAGCAGACCCCGTCCACGCACTGCCCCGAGTGGCAGTCGCCCGCGGCCGCGCAGGCGACGCCCAGGTCCTTCTTGAACGTCGCCACGACCGCGTGCGGCGCCGTGACCGGGTCGATGGTGTAGGTCGTGCCGCCGGCGACGGCGGCGGTCACGTTGATCCCGTTGTCGGTGAGCGCGTCGAGCACGTACCCGGCGCCCGCGGAGAGCGTGCAGGTGGAGGGCGTCCCGGTGGCGACCGGGGTCGTGCAGGAGATGGCGCCGCTCCCGGCGGCGACGCTCCCGGTGACGTCCTGCCCCTTGAAGCTGGCCGTCACCGACGTCGGGGCCGAGAGGGTGACGGTGCACGTGCTGGCCGTGCTCCCGCTGCAGGGGCCGCTCGTCCAGCCGAGGAACGCGTCCCCGGGGGAGGCGATCGCGGTCAGGGTGACCGCGGTCCCGCTCGCGAAGCTCGCCGTGGCGGCCGCGCACGACGGACCGCAGCTGACGGCCGCCGGGCTGCTCACCACGGTGCCCGAGCCGGCCGCGGGCGGGCTCTTGTTCACGGTGAGCGCGTAGAGCGGGCCGATGGCGTCGAGGTCCGCGGCGGCGTTGTTCGTCGTGTCGGGGTCGGTGATCCCCGCCGGCGCCGCCACGGTGGCGACGTTGTTCAGGGTCCCCGTCCCCGAGCCGGCCACCACGCTCGTCGAGACGAGGTAGGTCACGCTGCCGCCGACCGGCAGGTTGGCGGTGGTGGCGAGGCTCCCGGTGCCCGAGGCCGCCGCGCACGTGCCGCCGCCGGCGCCCGCGCACGTCCAGGTGGCCGACGCTCCCGCGACCTGGGCGGGGAGCGTGTCCGTGACCACGGCGCCGGTGACGGGGCTCGGGCCGTTGTTCGTCACCGCCACGGTGTAGGTGATGGGCTGTCCCCAGGTGACCGCGGCCAGGCCGTCCGTCTTGGTGATGGCCAGGTCGGCGTAGGTGACCCCCGTGGTGAGCGCGGTCTGCACGAGGGGCCCGTACAGGGGGGAGACGCTGTCTCCATGGATCTCGTAGTTGCCGTTGTTGATGGTTCCGGTGGCGGCCGGGTCGATGTGCACCGTGAGCGCGAAGGTCGCGCTGGCGGACGGGTTCATCCAGCCGAAGTTGCAGGAGACCGTGCCGGCGCTTCCGACGGCGGGGGTCGTGCACGTGGCGCCAGGGGCGCTGAGCGACACGAACGAGGTGCTCGGCGGCAGCGTCTCGTTGACCACCACGTTGGGCACGACGAGGGTCGAGCCGTTCTTGACGAGGAAGGTGTAGGTGAGGTCCGTGCCGGCGTTGGCCTGCTGGGGAGCGCTGGCGGCGACGGAGAGCGTGGGGAAGAACGCTCCGAAGCCCCCGACGTAGACCTCGCCGAAGTGGCCGCCCAGCGAGCAGCCGGCGGCGATCACCTCGATCTCGACGCTGTCCCCGATCTGGAGGGCGGCGTTGCCGGGGGCGATGTCGAAGGCGCGCCAGTCGGTGTAGGTGACCGTCGTGCCCTGCGTGCCCGGGTCCGTCTTCCAGGGCACGCCGGGCTGGTTCGAGTAGTTGAAGGTGGAGAACAGGACGGTGCCCTTCGTCACGTTCCGCAGCTGGACGTAGAAGTAGGGCTGCTGGTTCGTGGCGTGGCCGGGGTTCTCGAGCACCGGCGCCAGCGCGAAGCGGACGTGGATCTTCCCGTCGGCCGGCTCGACGTCCGCGGCCCCCGCGGTGTACGCCTGCTTGAGCGTGTTGACGTTCTTGTTGTTGCCGAGCTCGTTGATGACCGCGGCGTCGTTGCCGAACTTCGGGAAGCGGACGCTCGCGGCCGAGGTGAGCCCCGCGGGGACCTGCGACTCGGTGGAGCCGCTGCGGACGTAGCTCTTGGCGGTGCCGCCGGTCTTCAGGGCGAGGTCGGCGAGGCTCGCCGGGGGGTAGGTGATGCCGTTGTTCAGGTTCGTGCCGGTGGTCCAGGAGGTGAAGTCTCCGGTCGCGAAGTTCCCGTTCGCGAAGAGCGCGTTCACCCCGGAAGCGGGCCGACGGGCCGCGTCGGCGGGAGCCTCGCGCGCGCCGCACGCCGCGGAGGCGAGCGAGAATGCGACGAGCGCCGACTTCCCCGTACACCACCTATAGTGAAGTCGTCCGGTCATGGTACCCCTCCGCGGGCCCGCGCGGGGCCACCCTGGGTCGAGCAAGGAGGGTGCCGCGAAAGCGGGCCTCGGGTCGGAGCGGGTCCGGAGCGGGGGCGGAGTAACCGCCCGCGACGGCTCGAGTTCCGGGGCGCGTGGCGCCGGCGCGAGGCGCCGGCCGCAGCCGCGTCCCCCCTGATATCGCGGAGTGGCGCCGACCCCGGGGCTTTGCTCACTCCCCCGGCGGCGGCCGGGTCCCGCGGGTCCGGGCGTGCGCGGGCGTCGCTC
>Ga0335071_10009349_pt1 | contig 10025 bp, 9 predicted proteins | sample Lox_Sample_15_FD_206724 | JGI IMG/M metagenome (GOLD analysis project Ga0335071, IMG submission 206724) | Soil microbial communities from Loxahatchee National Wildlife Refuge, Florida, United States - Lox_Sample_1.5 | ecosystem: Environmental > Terrestrial > Soil > Wetlands | place: USA: Florida...
TGCTGACGCGGTCGCGCCGGGCGCGGCCGCCGGCGTGCGTGGCCCGGTCGCCGCCGCTCGCCTGGGCGGCGAGGAGGGAGTCGGAGGCGGCGCGCACGAGCGACGAGAAGGACATCGTCCCCTGTCCGTCGAAGGTGGCCACGCCCACGCTGGCGGTGAGGTCCGCCGGGTGGGTCCGGACGCGGCGCACCACCCGGTTCGCCACCTCGAGCGCGCCGCGGCCGGCGGTGTGCGGCATGAACACGAGCAGCCGCTCCTCGTTGTAGAGCAGGGGCAGGTCGATGTCGCGGACGGTCCCGGCGATGAGCGCCAGGAGCTCGCCGAGCAGCGCCGCGCGCGCCTTCCCGGCCATCCGGGCGGAAACGTCCCGCCACCGGTCGACGGCCACGAGCGCGAGCGACACCGGGTACCGGTAGCGCCGCGACCGCTTGATCTCCATGAGCAGGAGCTTCTTGAAGAACTCGTAGTCGTAGATGCCGGCGGCCGACGGCCGCACCCGGTCCTTCTCCAGCTCGGCGATGCGTCGCGACTGGGCGTGGACCCTCGCCATGGCCCGGCACAGGCTCACCACCGCCGGCCGCGAGAGCGGGGCGACGAGCAGCGCGTCGGCCGACAGCTCCTCGGCCCCGGCCTCCTCCTCGTCGTGGAAGAGCAGCACCACCGGCAGCCCGGGGTCGGCGCGCCGCAGCGCCTCCAGGAAGGGGGCCCCTCCCGCCACCTCGGGGCGGACCACCGCGACGGCACGGGTGCCCGGCTCCATCGCCTCGAGCGCGCCGGACGGGGTGTCGACCTCCACCCGGAACCCCGCTCCCTCGAGGTGCCGCCGCAGCGCCGCGACCACCGGACCGCTCTCCTCGATGACCAGGATGCGTTGCGCCATGGGCGAGGGGGGATGCTACCATTCGCGCACGTGTCCGCGAAGCGCATCGCCCTCGCCCAGGTCGATCCCACCGTCGGCGACTTCGCCGGCAACGCCGGCAAGATCCGCGATTTCACCGCGCGCGCCCGCTCGGCCGGCGCGACGCTCGTCGTGTTCCCGGAGCTGGCGGTCTCGGGCTACCCGCCGCGGGACCTCCTCGACATGCCGGAGTTCGTGGCGCGCTGCCGCAGCACCGTGGACGCCCTCGCCGGGTCGGCCGACTGGTCCCGGGGGGTCTCGGTGGTGTTCGGCTTCCCCGAGGCCGTTGCCGGGGCGCCGCCGCCCGGCCTCTACAACGCCGCGGCGCTCGTCGACGGCGGGCGGCTCGCGGCCGTGGGGCGGAAGTCGCTGTTGCCGACCTACGACGTCTTCGACGAGACCCGCTACTTCCTCCCCGCCCCGTCGAGCACGGCGGCGGTGGCCGAGGGGGCCGGGCTGCGGCTCGGGCTCTCGGTCTGCGAGGACATCTGGAACGACAAGCGCTTCTGGGACCGGCCCCGCTACGACCGGGATCCCATCGCCGAGCTCACCTCGGCCGGGGCCGGGCTGGTGGTGAACATCTCGGCGAGCCCGTACGCGCTCGGGAAGCCCGAGCTGCGCGAGCGGATGCTCGCCACGAGCGCCCGCTCGCACCGGGTCGCGGTGGCCTACGTGAACCAGGTCGGCGGCAACGACTCGCTGGTCTTCGACGGCGCCTCGATGCTGGTGGGGAGGGACGGCGCCGTGCTGGCCCGCGCCCCCCTGTTCGAGGAGGCGCTCCTCGTCTCCGACCTCGACGGCCGCGACGCCGTGCTCGTCGGCGCCGACGGGTCGCCGGGCCCGCTCCCGCCGCCGCCCGACCCGACGCCCGATGGCCAGGCCGACGAGGTGTTCCGGGCGCTGCTCCTCGGCGTGCGGGACTACGTCCGCAAGTGCGGCTTCCGCTCCGCCGTGGTCGGGCTCTCCGGCGGCATCGACAGCGCGCTCACCGCCTGCGTCGCCGCCGCGGCGCTCGGGCCCGCGGCCGTCCTGGGCGTGGCCATGCCCTCGCGGTACAGCTCGGCCCACTCGCTCGAGGACGCGCGCGAGCTCGCCCGCATCCTCGGCATCGCCTTCCAGGAGATCCCCATCGAGCCGATGCACGCCGCCTACCTCGGCTCGCTCGGCCAGGCCTTCGGCCACGCCCCCGGCGACGTGACCGAGCAGAACGTGCAGGCCCGCATCCGGGGGCAGATCCTGATGGCCATCTCCAACGAGTCCGGGGCGCTCTTGCTGTCCACGGGCAACAAGAGCGAGCTGGCGGTGGGCTACTGCACGCTCTACGGCGACATGGCGGGCGGGCTGGCCGTCATCGGGGACCTCCCGAAGACGCTCGTCTACCGGGTGGCGCGCGCGGCGAACCGGCGGCTGGGCGCGGCCATCCCCGAGCGCACCTTCGCGAAGCCCCCCTCGGCGGAGCTCCGTCCCGACCAGACCGACCAGGACACGCTCCCGCCCTACGAGGTCCTCGACGACATCCTCGCCGCCTACATCGAGGAACGGCTGCCCGTCGAGGAGATCGAGCGACGGGGCCACGACCCGGAGCTCGTGCGCCGCGTGCTGCGCATGGTGAGCGGCAGCGAGTACAAGCGCCGCCAGGCGGCCCCGGTGCTCAAGGTCACCGGCAAGGCCTTCGGGGAGGGCCGCCGGCTTCCCATCGCCCACCGCTTCCGGCCCTGAAGGCGTCCCTCAGAGGACGCCGAGCATGGCCGCGAGCACGAGCCAGAGCGGGCCGCCCACGAGCAGGACCGCCACCCAGAGAGCGCCGTAGAGCCGGCGGCGGCCTTCGGGCTGCCCGGGCCGGGCGGAGAGCGCGAAGAGCGCCGCCGAGGCGGTCCCCAGGCACAAGAACCCCAGGAAGAGGAGCAGCGGGTGACGGCCGACCGCTCCGGTCACACCTGCATCACGTCCTTCTCCTTGGCGGCGCAGATCTCGTCGATCTTCTTCACGCCGTCGTCGGTCTCCTTCTGCATCTTCTCGAGCGACTTCTTGGCCTCGTCGGCCGCGATGTCGCCGTCCTGCTCGGCCATCTCGATGAGCTCCTTCGCCTCCCGGCGCTCGTTGCGGATGGCGATCTTGAACTCCTCGCCCTTCTGCTTCACCTGCTTCACGATCTGCTTGCGCCGCTCCTCGGTGAGCGGCGGGATGGGGATGCGGACGATGTCCTTGTCGCTCTGCGGGTTGAGCCCGAGGTTCGCGTCCCGGATGGCCTTCTCGATGGTGGGGATGAGCGACTTCTCCCACGGCTTCACCGTGAGGAGCCTCGCGTCCGCCACCGCGAGCGTTCCCACCTGGCTGAGCGGGGTCATCTGCCCGTAGTAGTCGACGCGCACCCCGTCGAGGAGGTGCAGGTTGGCGCGCCCGGTGCGGATGGCCTGGAGGTCGCCCTGGAGCGCCTCCAGCGTCTTCGCGATCCGGCCGTGCAGGTCCTTCAGGATGTCGTCGGCGGCGCTCATGTTCGGCCTCCGGTTTCCGCCGCTCGGGCGGGCGGCGCGCCCTTTCAGGCGGCGCGCGTGGAGAGCTTGCCCACGGTGGTCCCGATCTCCTCGCCCAGCGTCACGCGCCGGACGTTGCCTCGCTGGGTGAGGTCGAAGACCACGATGGGGAGGTCGTTGTCCATGCAGAGGCTGATGGCGGTGGAGTCCATCACCTTCAGGTTCTTCTTCAGCACGTCGAGGTACGAGAGCTGGCGGTACTTGGTGGCGGCCGGGTTCTTCTTCGGGTCGTCCGAGTAGACCCCGTCGACCTTGGTCGCCTTGAGCAGGACGTCGGCGTGGATCTCCATCGCCCGCAGGCTGGCCGCGGTGTCGGTGGTGAAGTACGGGTTGCCGGTTCCCGCCGCGAAGATCACCACCCGCCCCTTCTCGAGGTGGCGGATGGCGCGCCGCCGGATGTAGGGCTCGGCCACCTGGTGCATCTCGATGGCCGACTGCACGCGGGTGATGACGCCGAGCTTCTCGAGCGCGTCCTGGAGCGCCATGGCGTTGATCACCGTCGCGAGCATCCCCATGTAGTCGGCGCTGGAGCGGTCCATGCCCTCGGTGGCCCCGGAGACGCCCCGGAAGATGTTTCCTCCGCCGATGGTGAGGGCCACCTGTACCCCGAGCTCGATGACGTCCTTCACGTCCTGGGCGATGGCGGTGAGCGTCTTCGGGGAGATGCCGTACTTCCCCTCGCCCATCAGCGCCTCGCCGGAGAGCTTGAGCAGGACGCGCTTGTACTTGGACTTCGACTTGTCGGCCGGCTTCTCGGCGGTGGCTGGGGTCTTCATGGGGTCTTCCCGGCGGCTGGCGCGGGATGGCGCATTGTACTCGAAAAGATCGCGGGACTACTCACCCCCGGCGGATGGCGCGGCGCCGGGCGAGCCCTTGGCCTCGCCGGCGGCTCCTCGTCCGCGGCGCCTGCGGCGGCGGCCGCCCCGGCGCCGTCGCTTGCGCCGCCCCGGGCCATCCTCCCCGGCCGGGTCGGAGGCCCCCTGGGCCCCGAGCGTGGCCGCGACCTCGAGCACGGGCGTATCGCCCCGGCGCGGGTGCGGGGCTGGCGCGGGCTCCCCCTCGCCAAGCTTGGGGCGCTCCGGCCGTGCCACGTGCTCCGGCCGCCGCGGGCGCTCCAGGTGCGTGGCGCGCTCGAGGCGCCCGGGCGCCGCGCGGGGCTCGGGCCCGGCGGAGGCGCCGTGCCCCTCCGCGCCCGCCTTCCAGCGCGCCAGCGCCTCGGCGCCCTCGCCGGTCGCGCGCACCGCCATCTCCATGAGCTGCAGCGCGTCCCGGAAGTAGGACTGCTCCGACAGCCCGCCGCCGCGGCGGCGGCGCCGGCGCGGGGGGCCGGTGAGGACCCGCTGGGCCCCCATGGCGAGGCGGGTCCGCTCCGCGATGCGCCGGGGGAGGCGGGCGGTCTGGACGAGCTGGGTGAGGAGCTCGTCTGCGGTCTCGTCGCCGCCCGGTCCGCCGCGGAGGTGGGTGAGGAGCGCGCCGAGCAGCACCGCCTCGGAGACCTCCTCGCCGGAGCGCACCAGCTCGTCGAGCGCCGAGAGGTGGGACTGGAACCGGGCCCGCATCTCCGCCTCTCCGGCGTCGAGGACCTGCGCCAGCGAGGGCAGCACCACCGGCAGCGCGCTCGCCGAGCGCATGAGCTCGAAGGCGCGGGTGGCCCCGCCGCAGCGGAGGATCTTGAACACCTCCTCGAGCACCCGCGGCGGCGCGCAGCGCGCCAGCTCGCCGGCGTGGCGGCGCATGGCCGCGAACACCTCGGGCTCCACGGTGAAGCCCAGCCGGGCGGCGAAGCGGATGGCCCGGAGCGCCCGCACCGGGTCCTCGCGCATGCGGATCTCGGGGTCCCCGATGGTGGCGATGCGGTGGGCCTCGAGGTCGGCGCGCCCGCCGACGTAGTCGATGACCTCCCCCAGGAAGGGGTCGTAGAAGAGGCCGTTCACCGTGAAGTCGCGGCGGCGGGCGTCCTCCTCGGCGGTGCCGAAGACGTTGTCGCGCGTGATGAGCAGGTCGGCGTCGCCGGGGACGTCCTCGGCCACGTCGATGGGGTTCGCGCGGAAGGTGGCGACCTCGATGATCTTGCCGCCCCGGAAGTAGACGTGCGCGAGCCGGAAGCGCCGCCCGATGAGGCGGCAGTTGCGGAAGATGGCCCGCACCTCGCCGGGGTGCGCGTCGGTGGCGAGGTCGAAGTCCTTGGGGGTGCGGCCGAGCAGGACATCGCGGACGCAGCCGCCCACGAAGTAGGCCTGGTGGCCCATGTGGCGCAGGCGGGAGATGACCTTCACGGCGTCGGCGTCGAGCCGCTCGAGCTCGATCTCGGGCTCGTGCGCGGGCCGCGGCAGGTCTGGGTCGAGGGCGAGCCCCGGCGCGTGGCCGTGCCCCCCCTCGCGGGGGCGGTCGGCGCGCCCCCGGTCGTCGCGGCGGTCGCGGTGGCGCCTCGGACGCGGCCCCCGGCCCGCGGGCGTGCCGGGGCCCGCCGCCGGCGCCTCGGAGGCTGCGTCGATGCTGTGGTTTGCTTCCTGGGGGTCCCGCGGGGAGGCGGGGGAGGAGGGGTCTCGGGTCTCTGGTTCTTCCATGTATTCGCCGGATCGGGGGGCGCCTCGCCCGGGGCTCATCCGCCGGGCCCGCGAGACGCACCTTCACCGTCGGGCAGTTCCTTTGCATCGGGTTGTAAGCGAAGGATATCGCGCCGTCAATTTCCTTCTGGGAACATCTCGACCTGCGCCGGCGTGAGCCCGAGCACCTCGCGGACCGGGGCGAAGGAACGGCGGTGGATGGGACAGGCGCCGCGCTCCTTCAGGGCGGCGAGGTGATCCGGCGTGGGATAGCCCTTGTGCCGCGCGAAGCCGTAGCCGGGGTGCTCCCCCTCCATCGCTTCCATGAGGGCGTCGCGGGTCGTCTTGGCGAGGATGCTCGCCGCGGCGATGGTGAGCGACAGGGCGTCGCCGTGGACGATCCCGTCCTGGGGGATGTCGAGGTCGCGGATGCGGCGCGCGTCGATGAGCAGGTGCTCGGGGCGCGTCGGCAGCGCCAGCACGGCGCGCCGCAGGGACAGGATCCCCGCCCAGTAGATGTTGAGGCGGTCGATCTCATCGACCTCGGCCCGGCCGACGGCCCAGGCGATGGCGTGGGCGCGGATGTCCCCGGCGAGGCGGGCCCGCTCCTCGGGACCGAGCTGCTTCGAGTCGTCGACGCCGCGCGGCCGGTAGTCGGCGGGCAGGATGCACGCCGCCGCCACCACCGGCCCGGCGAGGGGCGCCATGCCCGCCTCGTCGACGCCCGCCACGAGCGTCACCCCGCGCGCCCACAGGCGGGTCTCGTGCCGCAGGAGGTTCCGCAGCCGCTGGCCCTCGGCGCGGTTGGCCCGCCGGCGGCGCCGAACCGCCGCGAGCACCGCGCGCGCGCCGCTGCGCGGGTCGCGCTCGAGGGCCTGCTCGCACCCGTCCGGCAGGGGCCTTTCCTCGGTGACGAAGCGCGCCCGGAGCTCGGCGACGGACAGCCGGGGCATCTCGTCGGGGTGCATGGCCCGGCGATGGTACCCGACCGCCGACGCGCCCGTCACCCGCCTCGGCGGGGGTCTCCGCGGGCGCTTCACGCCTGGCAGCGGGCGCAGTAGAACGTCGAGCGCTGCCCCTGGACGATGCGGCGGAGGAGGCCGCGGCGGCAGCGGGGGCAGCGCTCCCCCTCGCGGGCGTAGACGGTGAACGGGTTCTCCGCTCCCGGCTCCTCGACGTAGGTGATCTCGGGGCCGTCCTCTGCCCGGATGGTGCGGCGCATCGAGGCGAGCACCGAGCGCCCGAGCCGCGCCACCTCCGCGCGCGAGAGCGACCCGGCGCTGCGCCGCGGGTCGATGCGGGCGATGAACAGGGCCTCGCTGGCGTGGATGTTGCCCACCCCGGGGAGGAGCCGCTGGTCGAGCATGGCGACCTTGATCGCCCTCCGGCTCCCCGCGAGGAGCGCCGCGAGCCGCGCCGGGTCGATGCCGTCCTCGAGCGGGTCGGGGCCGAGGAGGGCGAGCTCCGGCACCTCGTCGAAGCGCGCCCCGGGGACGAGCCTCAGCCTCCCGAAGAGCCGCGGGTCCCGGTAGTGGAGCACCGACCCGTCGTCGAGGCGGAGGCGGGCCCGCGAGTGGGTGGGCGGGTCGCCGTCCCCCTCGCGGCGCACCCACTTGCCGGTCATGCCGAGGTGCGAGACGAGGCCGAGCGGCTTCCCGCCCGCCTCCAGCGTCACGAGCAGCTGCTTGCCGCGGCGGCGGATCTCCTCGACGCGGGCGCCCTCGACGGCGGCGGCGAAGGCGCGCGCCGTGCCCGGGCGGAAGATGCGCCTCGCCCGCGGTTCGGCCCAGGCGCGCTCGACGCGGCGCCCCTGCGCCCATCGGCGCAGGTTGCGGGCGGCGATCTCGACCTCGGGGAGCTCGGGCACTTCCCCGCTTGTACGACGCCCGGCCGGGTCGGCGCCAGCGCCCGGGTCCGGCTACCGCGCTCGCTCGAAGGCCGCCACGAAGAACCCGTCGGTGCCGTGGCGCTGCGGCCACAGGCGCAGGAGGTGGCCCTCGGCGCCCGCCTGGCGCGCCACCTCGGCGCCGAGCGTCCGCTCGAGCGGGAAGGGGGCGAGCCCGGGCAGCGAGGCCGCGTAGGCCGCCACCTCCTCGTTCTCGGCCCTCGCCACCGAGCAGGTGGCGTAGACGAGGCGGCCCCCGCTCGCCAGCAGGCGCGAGAAGCGGAGCACGAGCTCGCGCTGGACGGCGGCGAACCGCTCGGGGTCGGCCGGCTCGAGCCTCCAGCGGGCGTCGGGCTTGCGCCGGAGCGTGCCGAGCCCGCTGCAGGGGGCGTCCACGAGCACCAGGTCGGCCCGTCCCTCGACGTCGCGCAGCGCCTCGTCGGCCTCCGCCCCGGCGGGGAGCGGCCGGGTGCGCAGGTTGTCAACGCCGTCGCGCCGGGCGCGCCTCCGCGCCTCCTCGAGCCGCTTCCCGTCGACGTCGAGCGCCAGGATCTCCCCGCGGTTGTGCATCTCGGCCGCGAGCGCGAGGCTCTTGCCCCCCGCGCCCGCGCAGGCGTCGACCACCTTCATCCCGGGGCGGGCCCCGCAGGCGAGCGCCACGAGCTGGCTGCCCTCGTCCTGGACCTCGAAGAGCCCGTCTCGGAAGGAGGGAAGGGCGAAGGCGTTCTCGTGCCCCTCGAGCACGATCCCCCACGGCGACAGCGTCGTCTGCCGCCCCGGCGATCCCTCGGCGGCGAGACGGTCCACGAGCGCCGCGCGCGTGGTCTTGAGGAGGTTCGCCCGCACGGTGAGCGGGGCGCGCTCGTTGAAGGCGCGCGCCAGCGCCCGGGCCTCGTCGAGACCGATCTCCGCCGCCAGCCGCCGCGCCAGCCACGGCGGCAGGGACTCCTCGGCCGCGAGCCGGTTGGCGGGGTCCTGTAGCGCCGCGATGCGGGCGTCGGCGCCCGCGAGCGACCGGAGCGCCCCGCGGGCGAGCCCGGCCCGCCGCTCGGCCTCGTCGGCCGGGAGGCCCCCGCGGCGCGAGAGCCAGGCGGCGTAGAGCTCGCCGAGCCCGGGGCGCCCGCCCAGGATCCACTCCAGCTGCCCCTGCCAGCGCACGACGCCGTAGAGCGACTCGGCGACGGCGCGCCGCTCGGTGGAGTAGAGCCGGCGCTCCCTCCGCAGGACGCCCTCGAGGGCCCGGTCGGCGAGCCACCCCTGCTCCCGGACCATCCCGAGCACCTCGAGGACGGCGGAGTCCACCAGGTCCTGGCGCAGCGGGCGGCGGGCGGGAGACCCGCGCGGTGTCGCCTTGCGGCCCATGCGTCGCTCCGAGCCGCGCCGGCGGCGGCTAGAGCGCCTCGAGCACGCTGGCCACGTGGCCGTCGACCTTCACCTTGGGAAACACCTGCTCGACCTTCCCGTCCGGCCCGACGACCACGGTGGTGCGGACGGTGCCCCAGACCTTCTTGCCGTACATGTTCTTCTCGCCCCAGACGCCCCAGGCCTTCTGCACCTCGGCGTCCGGGTCGGAGAGGAGCGGGAAGGGCAGCCCGTACTTCTCCTTGAACTTCCTCTGGCTCTCCGGCTTGTCCTTCGAGACGCCCACCACGGCGACCTTCTTCTTCTTGAAGGCGGCGATCTCGTCGCGGAAGTCGCACGCCTCGCGCGTGCACCCCGACGTCATCGCCTTCGGGTAGAAGAAGACCACCACCCTGCGGCCCCGGAAGTCGGAGAGCTTGACCTTCTCGCCGGCCTCGTCGAGCAGAGCGAACTCCGGGGCCTTCTTCCCAGCTTCGAGCGCCATGACCGTTCCTCCCCCCGCCGCGACGAGCGCGGGCCGCCGTGGAGATACACTCCCGGGGATGCCGCGCGCAACGCCCCGTGTGATGCTCGCCTGGGCTCGCGACCGGTCCGGGGCGCGCGTCCACGCCGCGGACCTCGACCGCCGCCACCGGCGCGCCCGGGCCCCGTTCGCCTGTCCCCGCTGCGGCGATGAGCTCGTGGCCCGCCTCGGCCCTGTCCGAACCCCGCACTTCGCCCACAGGCCCGGGTCTTCGTGTCCCCTCGCGCGGCCGGAGTCGGCGCTCCACCAGAACGCCAAGGAGCGGCTGCTGCGCCTG
>Ga0335071_10009351_pt1 | contig 10024 bp, 8 predicted proteins | sample Lox_Sample_15_FD_206724 | JGI IMG/M metagenome (GOLD analysis project Ga0335071, IMG submission 206724) | Soil microbial communities from Loxahatchee National Wildlife Refuge, Florida, United States - Lox_Sample_1.5 | ecosystem: Environmental > Terrestrial > Soil > Wetlands | place: USA: Florida...
GACGCCGATCATCGCGCGCTGTATGAAGTTTTTTTGGCCGTGCGAGATGCGGCCGCGAAGATTCTGGAGAACACGACAGTGGCCGATCTCATCGACAATAAGGGGCGCAAGGGATCGGGGCCGAAAGTGGCACACGCGGTGAAGAAAAAAGCGACAGGTGCGTGATTCCGGGTGCGCTAATAAAAGACGACCACGGGCCCTAAAGGGCCTTTCTCTCTCACGTCTTTCTCGCGGCCCTTAAAGGGCCGCTCTTCCACGGTTGCACTACCCTCGGTTACTCTTGTCGCGATTTATTCGTCTACGATCATTTGGAGCGCTTTCCACGCATCACTTCGATCTCATCCGGTGTTGTGGAGACCTGCGGCGATTCCGTTGATTGTGGCTCCGAGCGGGTATTCCAGATCTGCGCTTGGCTGGCCTTGCTGCTTGCGGCGAAGCAGTTCGACCTGGATCAGGCTCAGTGGGTCGACGTAAGGGTTACGAAGGCGGATGGAGCGTGCAAGAACGCGATTGCGCGCGAGTAGATCGCGCTGGCCGGTCACGCGCAAGATCATCTGACGGGAACGCAGGAATTCGGCTTCCAGCATGGAAAAGACGCGTTTGCGGAGTGGCGCATTATTTACCAGTTGTGAATATTCGCGGGCGATTCCAAGATCAGCTTTCGCCATGCCGAGTTCGACGTTGCGAAGCATATCCGCGAACATCGGGAACCCGCGCACGATCTGGCGCAGCAATTGTTCGTGATCTTTTCCGTTGTCGGCAAATTGCTCGAGCGCGGAACCAACTCCGTACCATGCGGGCACGGCGTGGCGGCTCTGCATCCAACCAAAGACCCATGGGATGGCGCGGAGATCTTCAAGGCGGCGTCCTTTGCTACGACGAGCTGGACGGGAGCCGATGCGAGCGGCATCGAGTTCATTGACCGGAGTGGCCTGCTCGAAATATTCCAGTACGTCCGGATTTTCGGCGATATCGCGTTGGTAAACGCGATACGCAAGCTCGGACATTTCCTCGATCGCCGATTCCCATTCCGCAGGATGAGCCTGTTTTTCAGAGGGACGCGTGAATGCCTCGAGGCTTGCCGCGATCATGAGTTCGAGGTTCCATTCGGCGAGAACGGGGTCGGCATACTTCCAGTTAAGGACTTCGCCCTGCTCTGTAATGCGGATTTGTCCGGAGAAACATCCCGCTGGCTGCGCGAGGATGGCGGAGTGAGTAGGGCCTCCGCCGCGGCCCACGGTGCCGCCGCGTCCGTGAAATAAGCGCAGTTTGACGCCGAACTGCTGCGCGGCACGATGCAGTTCACGGTGTGCTTTGTGCAGTTCCCAGGTGCTAGTAAGCATGCCTCCGTCTTTGTTGGAGTCGGAGTAGCCGAGCATAACCTCTTGCCAGTCTCCCCAGGACGTGACCAGAGACCGGTATTCAGGATTGCCCCAGAGGCGGCGCATGACAGCGGGAGCGGTGCGCAGTGATTCGATCGATTCGAAGAGCGGTACCGGCATGAGGCCGGGGTCATCGGGAGAGCCGGCGATACTGACACCTGTGGCTTGCGCGAGGCGAACTACCGTCATCACATCATCTTCGGATTCCGCGCCGCTGATGACGTAGTTGCGGATGGATGCGGCTGGATAGGTGCGCTTGAGTTCTGCGATCGTGCGATAGGTTTCCAGCAGTTCCTTCGCCTGGTCCGACTGCGGTTCGTTGGAGAGATTCGGCCCTAATTCTTTTAGAACCTGCGCATGGACTCGCGCATGCTGGCGGATATCGAGCGCGTGCAGGTGGAAGCCGAATTTCCGGATCTTCCGCAACAGCGAACTGAGATAGGTATGTGCCTGGCGGTGACCGCGGTTTGCATTGAGACTGCTTTGGATCAACAGCAAATCCTGTTCGAACTCTTGCGCTTCGCGATAAGAAGCGGGGGCGTCCGCAGCCTTCAACGTATGCTGCAGCTTGTGGAACATGTAGGAGAGAAACCGGCGATAGCTTTCCGCCTGATTTTGCGGCCCCCAGGCCAAATGCACTCCGGGAATATTTTTTTCGTAGTGTTTGAGGCGAGTGAGCAGCTCGTCGGAGATTTCAGTTTGTCTGCGTGATGCGCTGAGGCGATCACTCAGTGCTTCGACGTCATTGAGATATTCGCGCAGGATCAGGGCACGGGCCATTTCCAGAGCATTGCGGGTGCATTCGGGCTTCACCAGCGGATTGCCGTCGCGATCGCCGCCGATCCAGCTACCGAAGTGGATGATGTTGGGAACCGTTGATTCGTCGAGTTCCATGCCGTAGACATCGCGGAAAGACGCAACGATTTCCTCGTAGATCCTGGGCAGGGTCTCGAACAGCGTCAGCCGAAAATGGCGCAGACCCATGCGAATCTCATCGTCAACAGTGGGCTTGGCGAGACGGACTTCGTCGGTCTGCCAGATTGAAGTCACTTCGGCACGAATATTTTCTTCGCAGGTATCGGCCAGTTCATCGGTGAGAGGAAGCTGATCGAGGCGCTCCAATTCCTGCGCGATGCGGCGGCGCTTCAGCAAGACGGTTTGACGTGCTACCTCGGTCGGATGCGCGGTAAAGACCGGAATGACCTGAATCTGTGAGAGGGCAGCGAGGGCGTCGTCGCCGCTGATGCCAGCTTCTTTCAATCGAGACAACGTTCCGCGGAAGGAGCCGGGAAGCGCGGCATGGTCGGGATCAAGTTTTCCTGCGCGGCGACGCCGCTTACGATGATTCGTTTCCGCCAGATTCGTCAGTTCGAAATAGGTGGCAAATGCTTTTGTGACCTGGTAAGCGTGCGCAACATCCAGTTTGGCGACAATTTCCTGCGCGCGCCGCAACAGCTGCGCATCCGAGGCCTGATCAGGATTCCGGCGAACGCTCTCCCGATGTTCGATGAGCAGGTGCCTGAGTTCCTCGACGAGGCTGAAGAGTTCGGGCCCGGATTGTTCGACCAGAACTTGCCCGAGGATAGTGCCCAGGGAACGGACGTCCCGGCGCAGTGGATTGTCTTTCAGCGCCTCGCCTGAGGGAGCCGCGAGTTCGGCCAGACGAGCTTGCTGATCGTCGACTTTCCAAAGCGGCTTGGATCTGTTTGGCATTTGCCGATAAACAGAATAACTGAGCGAAGGTGGGAAAACTATTTTGGAGTAGTGGGTCGGGAGGAATGCGCGCCAAGGTGTGAGTTAGTGGATCGATCTTTTTTTGTTGTTGACACCGTGATGCAGGACGCGACAGCAGATTCCTCCGGCGTCGCTGCGCGACTGGTCGGAATGACAAGGGTCTCTTACGTCGACGAGTTTGGAGCCTACACCGAGGCGCGCACCTGGAGAACACCTATTTGGGGACTTCGAAGCGGTATCCGATACCGCGCAGCGTCTTCAGATACTGGGGATGACGTGGGTCGCGTTCGATTTTTTCGCGCAGGCGGCGAATGTAGACATCGATGGAACGAGGTGTGACGAATGGAGTTTCTTTCCAGACGGCGTCGAGTAATTGATCGCGAGTCAGCACTCGTCCGCGATGTGCGGCGAGGTATTCGAGAAGGCGGAATTCGCGGACAGTCGTCATCACGTTTTGTCCGCCGACCTGGACCGTCATGGAAGAGATGTCGATTTCCAACTCGCCGAAGCCAAGCACTTCAGGTTTCGACGAGCCATGGCCGAGCCCGCGAAGAACACTGCGAATTCGAGCCACAAGCTCGCGCGGGCTAAAGGGTTTGGTGATGTAGTCATCTCCGCCGAGTTCGAGTCCTTTGACGCGGTCCGCTTCGGAAGTCTTTGCAGTAAGGAAAATGATCGGGGTCGTCGAGAGCGCGGGTGTCTGACGGATATGGCGGCAGAGTTCGAATCCGTCGGTTCCGGGCAGCATGATGTCGAGTAAAAATACTGCCGGCATCTCGCGTAAAGCTTCGGAAAGCAGGGAAGAACCGTTAACAAAGCTTTGCACAGCGAATCCCGCGGCCTGCAGATTGTGCGAGATCAGTCGGGCAATGTCTTCATCGTCTTCGACCACAAAGATCAAAGGACGAATCTGAGGGGCGGTTGGTGGCGCAATCCGTTGGCTGGGTTCGACCGGAAAATGCATGTTTTCAAATCGAATCACCGCAGATTCCAACACGGTTGGAGACGGGGATTTCCATGGGTGCTGCCAAGAATGTATGGGGGCAATGTTGCGCGAATGTTTCTCGATTGTTAAGGAATGGTTAATTTAGTCGTGAGTCCCGAGGCCTGAGTCCTGAGTAAAAGCTAGTTTGCAGCCTTCTTCTTAGGTACATGGCGGAGGCTGCGACCTTCGATCAGGCTATAGAGGTCCTCGGCGAGATTCGTGGTGTGATCGCCGGCGCGCTCCAGAGCTTGGGCCATCAGCAGGATCTCGAAACCGGATGTGTCCCCCTGAGGAACGGTCTCAGCCAGATGTTTTTGGAACAAGGCGTGGCAAATGCGGTCGATATCCTTATCCATCTGGAGAACTTTGCGGGCGCAGTCGAGGTTAAGGGTTTGGAAACCGGTGTGAATGAGATCCAACATCTCGCGCAGGATTGTGGACATCTCGACGAGTTGGCGAACGTCAGAGGCGGGAATCTTCGTGGTTCGCGCTTGAACCCGCAGGGCGACACTCATAACGAGATCACCAATGCGTTCGAGGTCTGTGGTGGATTTCAGGCTGGCTAACAGTTGACGGGCGCGGATTTCATTGACTCGCGTGATGGCGGCCGGCAGGTGCTCGTCGATCTGGCGCTCGATCAGGTCGAGCTCCTTTTCGCAATCTCTTATGGCGAGGAATGCCATACGCGAAGAGTTCGTTAGCAGATCGCGTACGTTAAAAGCGGCATCCCGGGCGATGAGGCATGCCTTCAAGGCCAGCTGGCTTAAATCATTGGAGCTATGGCCTCGAGATTGGAGCTTCGTTGCGGCGGGCCTGCCGGTTTCCTGTTTTTCAGCGGCTCGAATCTGGGGGGCTTTGCGTGGCATCGAAATTTGTTGGAGCGAATTCTCAATTCCGGCAGAGAGTTTATTCTCCCAATGTGAAAGGATCATTACAAGTCACAGGGGGATGTAGGTTTGTTGGCTGATTTCCTCGGGAGGATGTTTATGAATCTTGCTGACTATATCCGGCGCGAGTTTTCCTACAATTCGTGGGCGAATCAGGAAGTAATCAATGCAATGGGAACAGTGGGTGGTCAGGATAAGCGGTCTTTGCAATTGATGTCACACATTTTCGCTGCCGAGAGACTCTGGCTGGAAAGATTGAAGCAGAAGCCTCAGAGTACGCCAGTTTGGCCAGAACTTGACCTCAAGCGGTGCCAGGAACAGCTGGACGAACTCAGCAAACTTTGGGATGAATACCTGGAATTGATCACTTCGGGTGACATACTGCAGACGATGTCGTACAAGAACAGCAAAGGCGAGCCGTGGACTAGTTCGATCGTAGACGTCTTGACGCACGTGGTGATGCACTCCGCGTACCATCGCGGACAGATTGCGAGCCATATGCGCGAGAGTGGTCGAACTCCTGCCTATACCGACTTTATCCATGCCATTCGCCAAGGGTTTGTGAAATAGATCCTTTGCGCAGAGCCCTTTGCCCGCGGGTCTCATGAAGACGTAATATCTCACCGATGAGACAAAAGGCTGCCTTCCTTCTCCCGATTCTTCTTGCCATTTTCCTGCTGGGCGCGGAGCAACCAAAGATTCCTGTAATGCCTGTGGCTCTGACGAGTAATTCGGTGGCTTCTCTGAAAGGTGGACTTGAAGTCTTTTCGATCATGGGAATCGGCACGAAGCGGACCTGGGATACGGTCAGCAATCAGATGTTCACGTTATCGATGAAGTCGGGGAAGTGGGTTGAGGGGCGGCCAGTTCCGGGAGTGGCTGGCCGTCTGGGTTCAGCAGCGATTGGGGCCAAGGGAGAACTCTTTGTATTTGGTGGGTACACTATCGATGGCCAGGGGAACGAGTACACTGTGGGCGACGTGAACGCATATCTGCCCGAGGAGCATCGGTGGTATCGCGCGGCGGATTTGCCGGTTCCAGTCGACGGTGCGGTGATTGGAGTGACTCATGACCGCTATGTCTATGTGATCGGCGGAAGAGGAAAGTCGGGCCCGGTGAACAACGTGCAGCTCTACGACGCAGAGAAAAATACATGGAGCCAAGCGACGCCTTTGCCAGGTACCCCGGTATTTGGCCATTCCGGTGGGCTGGCCGACGACGTGATTGTGTATGTCGATGGAGCAAAGAAAGATACTGCGTCGGGAAAGTATGTCGTCTCCGACGAGTGCTGGATGGGCAAGATCGACAAAAAAGATCCAGACAAAATCGAGTGGAGCAAGCTTCCAGTGCATCCGGGCCCCGGCCGATTCAACATTGTGGCGGGGGGAAGCGATCATGAACACAGGGTTCTGTTCTCGGGTGGAACTACGGGTTTCCATGATTTCAAAGGATTGGGTGACGACGGAAAGCCTGCAGAGTTATCGCCCGTAACGTTTTCATTCGATCTGCACGGGAACCGTTGGGAAACCGTGACGCAGGATACTTACGATGTTCGCGCCGATGAGAGGGGAATCGTGTTTACACCGCTCGGGCCGTTGATTCTGGGCGGAACGCTGAAGAACTCGGCGGTGTCGGCGCGAGTACTGGCGCTGCCCAAGAAGTAGGCGCGGCCAACATTAGAGACTTCTAATAAAACTGAGGTTCAAGATCACGATACCTTGGTGATCTTCCGCTTTATTGCGAGTGAATCTAGGATGGCATTGTTCTAGAGAACGAACATTTACTCATACCTCCTGAGGAAGCGGCACATGGACCTCCGACCGTGTGCCGCTTTTGTTTCCGCTGCTGGTTGGCAATCCGTGAGGGGCGTTTATTGCTCGACTAGTTTTGTGGTGATGCGTTCTGCGCGGCTTGGTTGTGCATGCCTTCGGCATCGAAGACGAGCGTTTTCACTTCGGATTCGGCACCCTGAGCGGGGATCTCCTGGCCCTTCCATGAGAATGTGACCCCCGCGGCGTTGCCGACTTTAACCACAATTTCGCGGTTCGCGCGAACTGTGGTGTGGGCGGGTGCAATCAGGGTTTCGTGCGTCAGACTTTGGCCATCCGCCGTCACAGAGATCCAGGAGTTTTCCGTGGCACGTATTACGAGGTTGAGGGCCGACTGTGACTTCGCAGATACGGAATGTGTGTTTTCAGCGTCTGTCGTCGCTGTGTCAAACTGAGCGGTGTTTGAATGCGATGGAGGTGCGACCGGCGAAGTGCTTCGGATACTCGCCGGCGTCGGAGTCGCGTTCGGCGATTTCGGGGTTATGGAATGTGGCAGTGTTTCGTTCGAAGGGGAAGTCGGAGTTGGCTGCTGTGAGACAGATTGTGACGCTGCGCTCTTAGGCGCACCGGCCAATGCGGATTCCGAGTTCGATACAGGCGGCGGGAGCGGTTTCGAATCCGCCCGGGTGTGTCTTGAATAGCGAATCCAGATCAGGGCTACCGCAAGCACGATCACGAGGATGACGGCGATCGTCAGCCATGGAATTCCCGTGGATTCGCGATTGAGATATTCCTTGGGTTTGTGGCGAATATCTTCGGCGCGCGGTAGGTGGAGACCGGGGAGTTCTTCCTCCATGTCTACCGGAGACTGGGTTTGTGTCGCGTTTTTCGAGGCGGTGGAGTTCGACGCCGCAGATTTTCGCCGATCAGTTCCGGTGCGCCGCTCGGAAGATCCGCCTTCGTAAGAGTCGAGTTGTTCCTGGTGAAGACATGCAAGGTAATCCGCAACGGCATCCTCTTCGTTGATACCCACTTGCTTGGCGTAGGCCCGGACGAATCCCTTGTTGAAGACTCCTCCGGGGAGCTGGTCGAAGTTTTCGTCCTCGATTGCCTTCAACATGCGCGAGCTGATCTTGGTGACGTTGGAAACGTCGTCAAGAGAGAGCTTCTTGCCCTCGCGCGCTTTGCGAAACTTGTTGCCGAAGCTGCCCATGTTGCTTTTGGAATCATGATAGGACAACTGCCTCGTGGGTGCTACGGGACTAGAGGTCAGGGACGGGGTAACTGACTCGGCCTCCGGGTTTAGGACGAGCAAAAGAACGTTTCGGCAGGTTCGGGATTGCAGATAGTGGTTTGGTCTACTATCTCCTGAGCTATTGAGCAGGCGCCGTGGTTGGTTTCCGAAGGACGACCGTGAATTGGGCCTGGCACGTCTTGCTCACATCCTGAAACGCATTGCCGGTCCGGTCACCTTCAGAGGCGTCAAAGAAGAGTCCGTTCTTGACGTGGTTGGGAAGACCGGTGAAGCGGCCCTTGCCGTCGATATTGGTGCCTACTTCGAGGTCGAGTTTGCGGATCGACCCGAACCCGTAGGCGATGTGAACTTTGATCTTGGCGGCATAAACCGGCTTGTTATTGGTGTCAGTAATGGTGAAGTCGGCGGAACAAGTGCTGACGCCGGCATCGACCGATGGGATCGAGTGCGGATCGGGAGTTTGAGCGGCCGCTGATAGCACGAGCGCGAGCAAGATGAGCATCTGTTTCATCGACTGGATTATAGATCGGTGGAGGATCTGTATCGATTCATGACATTGAAAGTATTCACCGTTGAGTTCGGGAAGTACCTGCTGCTGAGATCGCTCGGAAAACATCGCACCACAGGGATCACAGAGGTTCACAGGGATAGGCTAGAGCCTCGTGTGTCAAATTCCGGTTGGAACGGATACTGGTCACCTCACAGGTTCCCCGGGATCGCGGCAACTGCTTTCCGCAGTTGGCTTTACAGGTACGGGTTACCAACGTTCATTGCTGGTTGGCGAAAGCGACCCTTATAATTTTTCAACGCCACCCTTATCTGTGAGGACGACGTATTTCCATGCCTGAGGCCGGGACTCAATTGACTCGCCAGAGCCAGGAACTGACGATTTTTCACGACGTGGCGAAGGCGCTCACGTCGTCCCTGGATCTGGATTCCATTCTGCAGACCATCATGGAAAAGATGGCGGAATATTTTCGTCCGGATACGTGGTCGCTGTTGATGGTGGATGAGCCGAACAACGAGCTGTATTTCGCGATTGCGGTCGGCGACAAGGCAGAGGCTCTGAAGAATGTTCGCCTGAAAGTGGGCGAAGGCATTGCCGGATGGGTTGCAAAGCATGGGGAAGCCCGGGTCGTGCCGGACGTGAAGAGCGATCCCTTTTTTGCGAGCCGTGTAGACCATGCGACGAAGTGGGAGACTCGCTCGGTCATATGCGTACCGCTGCGTTCCAAGCTGCGAGTACTCGGCGTCATCCAATTAGTGAACGTTGATATGGAGCGCTTCAAGGAGCCGGAGCTTTTCTTCCTGCAAGCGCTGTGCGACTACGGTGCGATTGCCATTGAGAATGCGAAGTGGGTCGAGAAGATCCAGGAACTGACGATCACCGACGATTGCACCGGTCTCTACAATGCGCGGCATCTTTATAAGACGCTGGAGACCGAGGTGTACCGCTCGTCGCGGTTCGGATATGAGTTCAGCGTTCTGTTTATCGACCTTGATCATTTCAAGTCGGTGAATGACACGCACGGCCATTTGATCGGTAGCAAATTGCTGGCGGAGATCGGCTACCTGATCAAGGCGCAACTGCGGCTGATCGATTTCGCGTTTCGTTACGGTGGCGACGAGTTCGTGGTACTGCTTCCGCAGACCGGCAAGGATCAGGCTCTGGTTGTGGCCAGGCGCTTGCGCGACGGGCTAAGGGCAAGTTGCTTCTGCAAGGAAGAAGGATTGAACCTCAACGTGCGGGCGTCGATTGGCGTGGCGACCTATCCGCATGATGCGCACTCCGCGCACGATGTGATCCGGCAGGCCGACGGGATGATGTACATGGTAAAGAATTCCACACGCGACAATATCGGAATCGCGCAACGCGGGATGCTTCGGGAGTAGAATTTTCCGGCTTCCGGCTTCCGACCTCAGACTTCTTCCTCTTCGTGAAAACTACGGTTTCACCAGCACTGTGCTCAGCGTGCAGGGGCCTGCGCCTGGTGTGATTGAGCAGAACGGAT
>Ga0335071_10009353_pt1 | contig 10023 bp, 27 predicted proteins | sample Lox_Sample_15_FD_206724 | JGI IMG/M metagenome (GOLD analysis project Ga0335071, IMG submission 206724) | Soil microbial communities from Loxahatchee National Wildlife Refuge, Florida, United States - Lox_Sample_1.5 | ecosystem: Environmental > Terrestrial > Soil > Wetlands | place: USA...
CGCCGGGTTCTGGCGCAAAGTGCAAGGTTTTCGCCGCCTTTTCCAGCGCGTCCTTGACGGACTTCTCTGACAGTTTTCTCCAATGCTCGATTACGCTTTGGGTGGCTTCGACGATGGCCTTCTCCTTTTCTTCCTCCGCCCTCTTTTCGATCTCGTCGGCCCAGGCGTTGATTTCGTCCACCCTCTTTTGCACAGCTTCTTTTGCTTTGTCCGATCCTCCCCAATATGATGATTCCACAAGATGAAATGGTTTAGCTAAATTAATCCCGTATCCCGGACCTAAATCCTTGATCTTTGCCAGCGGCTCCCGCTTCGGTTTGTCGGTCATTTTATTCCCCGTATCCCAATGATTTGCCAAGTTCCTTATCCCCTCTTTCTATTTCCCCATCGGGCGTTGTTTCTAGCGGATCACCGGGAACGAAATGAGGGCAATCCCTAGAAGCTCTTTCGATGATTCCAACATTTTCACCTTCTGGTTCATCATCTAACTCGGTAAATCTTTCTTTGAGACAAACAAAATTTGTAGACAACCATGTCCAATTACTGTAACCGCTTCCCCTCAGATGCAAAAATTTACAGCCGTAGCACTTCAATTTATTGTCGGTCATTTCGGCTCCTCCAAGACCTTTCGAGTCCACAGGTTCTCAAAATCCTTAATAAACGTATCCTCCGCCCCGGCATATTCGTCGTGGTATAAATCCCTCGATAGGAATTCAGCCCTCTCCAACTTCCTCCCCATCCCGTCCCTTTCCTTCTTCAACTCCTCGACCTCGGCGCGGAGGGTGTCGCGCTCTTTTGCGCATGTGTCGAAATCACGTTCCCATTCCTTGACCTGTCGGCTCAGCCTGTCCCTCTCCGCCTCCACGGCCTGAACGGCGGAGCGGACGCGGGAGTCAGAGGCGGCACTGATCGCTTTTGCGACGCCCTCAGCCTCATCCTTCATGTTGTAGAAGGTTTCCACTACGAAGCCCGTGTTCAACACGAGCCTGTGTTCATGCGAGTCTATCTCCTCCACCCTTGCAAACGGCTCACTTGGCATTGTTGAGGACCTCCAAGACTTTCCTTAACTCCACAATCGGGGATGGGTCGTTGGTAAGGTTCAAGGCTCCGTAGTCGCAAACTTTTTGCGCGGCCTCTACCAGCGGCCTCACTCGGGCGAGGAAGGCGGCGTTGATGGCGTCCGCCTTTATAGTCGCCTCCTTTTCATAGCAAGGAACTCCGTAAAAATCCCCGACACTAACCCGCCAAGCAAGTGTTTCGACATCGGAATATTTCTCCACCTTCGCCAAAGGCTCCATCTCACCACTCCTTTACCCGGTCGTAGTCGGCCAGCAAGTCTATGATCGCCTTCGTTTTGTTTGCGATGTAACCGATAGTTCCCGGCCCTTCATCCCTAATCTTGATGGAGGAGGATTCGACGTGCTCCTTTTCCATTTCTTCTGAGGCATACAAGGCAAGCCAAACGTCCATAGCCTCCTTTGCTTTCTTCAATCCTTCCGCCATCCTCTCGCACAGCGCGGCCTTGCGGGACAAAATGGCGACGAACTTGTTAATTCTCTCGCAAGCGTCTTCCGCGTCCATTCGTTCGTCGAACCCGCACAGTTTCATTGAGGGAGTCGTAATGATCCACCTCCCATTCTCTATCACTCTCGCCGGTCCAGCCTCTTTGTCGGTCATGGCTTCTTCGCCTCCTTTTCCTCGGCGGTCATAGCGGCGTCAATGGCTTTGCGGAGCGTCTTGCCTTCAAGGTGAATTGTCACCATCGTGTCCCCAGTAGCCACGATAACGCAATCGCCAGTATTTGGTAGAGAACTTAAATAATTCATGCGCTCTTTATCCGTCCTCCGCTTCATGGCTCCTCCTCTCCTGCAAAATCGGCGTGTGGCCTTTTGGGTCCACACGCTTATTCGATGCGGCCGGGATATCCCCGGTTGATTGTGCTGGCCGAGTGCTGCACAATCTCGACTGTGGGCCTTCTAGAATGCCCCCTCGGTCCCTCTGAGCCCGTCATACAGGCCGCGCATCAAATCTTTGCTGACGATCCCAGATCCTCCTGGGGTGGGGGGTTGGCCCAACGCCATTTCTTTCGGTCAAGGCACTCTACGATAGCCAGCGCGACAGCGGCCACCTGGACGGCTTCCTCTCGAATCCGTGATTCGTCGCCACCCTCAAAACGTGCTTGAAGTGCGGCCTGTGAGCATTCCCCAACTTCTTCCATGAGGACGTTCAAGTAAAGGAATGGATCGTGGTTTTGTTCTCCCCATTTCTCGTTCAATAACGACATCGCGTAAGGCAACGCATTGATCTGTGTTCATAATCCCTTCCCCCGCCCGCGCTCGGATAGTTTCCGTAAAATGATTTCCGTACCGACGGGCAACCCGGCCTCGGATTCTTTCATCTTCCCCTCGGACAATTCTTTATCAACATGGGGGCATTTCTTCTCACGGCATGGAATCCAGTAGGCGGGTCCGTGCTTGATAGCCCCGACTATTCCCTTCCCACAACTTCCCCAGCACAAATCAGCCGCGAATTTCTGAATCTCCAGGCAAACGAGAAATAGCTTCCCCGGTCCCCCGTCCTCTGTTTTCTTCATGACTTTTTCCTCTCAAAAACCGTCCACCATTGACCATCAACATACAGCGAGAGTCGGTCTGTATCCGATCCCCCATTATGTTCCAACTCATGCAATACCCAAGCCTTTTGAGCTTGTTTCGTCGGAGGTATTTCTCTGAAAATTACCGCATGAAATAATATCCCACATGCAAAACCCACAAGAGCAACAACGATGCAAAGTAAAACACTTCCATTTTCGCTCATGACTTTTTCCTCCCCTTGCTCACGACGCGGCGAAGCTCGAACTGCGCACGTTCCCCTAGTTTCAGTCCGCAAGTGTTAAACTTACCTCCCATCCATTTCTTGAAATCGCAACATTCCACAAGACACCGAGGGCGGGTACTCCACACCACAACATCATCCCCTGCCGTGTCCCTCGAAATCCACACCCGTATTTTCTTCACGGCTGGCCTCCTTTCCTGTAAATAATCTTAATCCTGCTTTTAACAGGGAAATGCCTGAGAATCCGACGGGCCATGTCTCTAATTACTATCGGGACTCTAGGAGTTTCAATCGGCTGGCAGAGCTTCAATAGGAAGTCCCCCGCGTAGTTGATGGCGTCCATTTCCTCGGAGGGGAGGGTCATTGTTTGGCTCCTAATATATCTCGACGTTCAATCCGGGCTTCACCCGGTCAATCTCATGCGTCGTCCATTTCACGTTCACAAAAAGGGCGTCGTCCTTTACGATCCCAAAACGCTCGGCACAATGGAAAACCGCGTCAATCATCCCAGGAACGTCTCGGCGTCTTGCGTCTCCCGGCCAGTAGTCAAAAGACACGTTGCAAGGTGCGTTCCAGCAAGCGGGTCCAGCGGGAAACTGTTTACGGAGTTGATCGAATACCCCGCCCCGCCAAACCGAGAAAGCCTTTAGGGGATAATGAATTCCGTTCCTTCCAACGCCCATGTTGTTCTTTCCCGATTTTATAGGTCCGTCTATTCTGAATTTCATCGTTCCTTCCTCTCCACCCAATCAGCCCCGCATCGTCGGCACTCACAATGCTCTACAAACTCCTTCCCTTCCCATCCCCAGGCGTATACACGGCGGTCGTGTGAGGTGAAGAAGCAGAGCAAAAGTCGGAGGAGGGATTTCATAGGAGGACTTCCTGCGCGAGACGCTTGGCCGCAATCTCGCAGTATTTCTCCTCGATTTCGATTCCGATGGCCTTCCGGCCCAAGTCTTTCGCGGCGCGGATGGTTGTCCCTGAGCCCATGAATGGATCAAGCACAGTTCCACCATCTGGGCAACGGCTCACAAAATCAAGAAATACGGAAAGAGGTTTTACCGTCGGGTGTCCTTCGACGCCTTCCTGTCCAACCTTACGATGAATATAACAGTCATGCCGAAATGGATGGCGTTCTTTCAAATTGCATTTCCCAGGGGCGGAGAACCAAAGGATGGCTTCTGACTTCAGAAGCCATCCTTGAAGCGGGAATGTGCAATCCGCCGGTTTATACATCCAAAACATCCTTTTGAAAGGAGCCTTCACCGCATTTGCTAAATTTATTACCTCGGCAGTTGACATAAAAACAAACATACACCCACCCTCTGGAAGAAGGCAAAAGGCGTCGGAGAGCGCCGGACCAACGACTTGCATAAAATCTTTCCCGTCTGTCTCAAAACGATTCATTCCATAAGGCGGGTCCGTCAAAACCAAATCCACTTTAGGAAGGTGGGGAAGGATGTCTCTACAATCAGCGTTGTAGATGACAATCCCCGCCCGCGTGTCTTCGTAGTAGGGTTTTGGAAGACTCACGAGACTTTCCACTCCCTCTGCCCGTTGACGACTTCGACCTGGACCGGGGGAAAGAACCGATAGAAGTTCGCGCCGGGCGCTGAACGGTCAATGTCCACTTCCACGGTCCATCCCTCATGCCTCAAGAGCGTACACTCTTTCCGGTACTCGGCAGCGTAAGGACTCCGCAGGAAGTCCCCCAGCGTGAGGCAATACCCATTCAGGGCTATGAAGTCCTTGAAGTCGGAAAGCTGGGTCATTTCTTTTTCTTCCCTTTTTTTACAGGAACACAAATACAGGAATATTCCGGGCATTTACAAAAACATTGAACTGCGTCTTTTGTGTGTTCTTTGAAGTGATAACAAATATCCAACTGACATTTTTTTGCTTTCGGGCAAATATATTCCATGACACCCCCTTTCAATTCGTCACCATCTCAATGAAAGATATTTTGTCCTTTAGACGCTGGGCCTCTTGGAGAAACTTGATAGCCTCGGCCGCCCTCTTCTCTGCGCCTGATAGGTCGTCAATCTTCATGCACAATAGGGCCGCGTTCAGACGGTTCACCACGCGGAGGCGGGAGAGGGTGAAATCAGGATTTTTCATACTAACCCACTTGTCTCTTTGTTGTCCCAATACTCGCGTTTCGCGGCCTCCCAGTTGACTTTTGCCGAGCGGTATTTTGAATCCGCTTCGATGAAAGACAGGTAAGAGGACCGCACTTCGTCCACGTCGTTAATCGACTTCGCTTCGATAGCCTTCATATCGGCCACAGTCAATTTCTCCCCGGCTTCACGGCGGGCCACAAGCTCCATGTGGAGCTTCCCCTTTGCGGCTTCCCAGGCGAATTTGGCCTTGAGCCGTTCCGCTTTGGAATCCTCAAAAGTAGATTCAATATCCGCCAGGGCCTGCCCCTCATCTTGATTGACGGGGGCAGGCCCCCTATAAGTTCCAGACACTAGAATGGGACTTCTTCTAACGGTGCGTTACCACCGTCGGGAGGATTGACCCATTGGACGCGAGGGAACTTCTTACCCGAATTCTTTCCTTTCGTTTGAACTTCTTGCATTATCATTGCCTTGAGTTTCTTACCGATCCAGTTCTTTTCGTTCCACTGGAATTGACCCTCGAAGGGCTCTCCTATGGCCTTGAGGAATTTAAGGGCCATTCCAGCACCTTTCGCGTTCTTGTCCTTGAAGAATACGACGATGTGGAATTTGATCGTCTGAAGGTGGTAAGGCCCTCCAACGATCTCATAGGACACCGTTACCTTGTCGTCACCCTTTTGGGTAACGCCCTGCTCCGCTTCCGTGATGCGAAGCGTGTATTCTCCGTCGGGGATTTCAACGAAGTCATTGACGGGGACACCCTCAGCGTCAAATTTACCGGGCATGGTTATCTACCTCCCTTCGCGCCAGACATCTTCTTTTCGCACAGGGCGATACAGGCGGCGATATGCGCCCCCTGCATGTCCTCGAAGTCGTCCGCCTGGGCCTTCTTGAGCCAGGAGGCTACGACATCGGAGTCAATCTTGACCACTTCAAGAAGCTCCTTTAGGCGGGCCACTTGTTCAGGGGTCGCCATGACGACCGGCGCGGATTCACGCTCCACGGTTTCCTTCCCGTAAAGCCTGGAGAATTCCTTGTAGTCGAGGGGGATTTCCAGCCCTTCGGGGAAGGATTCGATCCGGCTTTTCTTTACGAGGAGCGTCCGCGTGTTCCCCATCTTATTCGCTTCGAGCCACAAGTCCAGGGAGAATTCCAGCTTGTCGTATCCGTCGAAACTCGTACCTGTATTGATGATGTCCCGGCCCCGACGCTCCCATTTGTCTTTGGCGTGACAAATGAGGATCACCGTCATGTCGATGGTTTCGAGCCAGCGCATGAGTTGGCGGGTAGGCCGGTTGGCCTCCTTCTTGTCCCGCCCGAAGTCGTTTCCGATCTTCTCCTCGGCGATAGCCGCCGCCGTGTTGTAGAGGTGGGAAAAGGAATCAATAACCAGGGTCTTGAAGTTGTGCTTAGTCGTCGCCAGGGACTTGATTTCCTCGATGACGGAATTGAAGTCCTGACTTCCCTGATCCTTCCCAAAGTAGGCCCCTCCATTGTCGGCCAGCTTCTTGCGATACTGTTGACGTACGGCCCCGCCCTCGGTGTCAATGTAATATGGCTTGGGGAAGTCCAGGGCTAGCATGGTCTTTCCTACCCCACTTCGTCCCGAAAGCATGAACTTCGGCTTCGGGACTTCAACAATTTCCGGCTTGACTCCTTTGAGTGTCATGTGATCCCCTCCATGCGTTTATGGCCCGCCGGCCTTATGTGGTCAAATCGGCCGTCTTTCGACGGCGTAGCCCTCAAAAGGGCGGCTGCTTTGCCTCGTCCTTCTTCTTCTCCTCGACCTTCTTCTTAGGCTTGTCGTGAAGATGCATCGTCGGAAGATCAGGTTCTTTCGTCTCCCTCGGCTTCCTGGGCTTCCTCTCTTTCTTTGGTCCCGCCAGGAGTTCACGGGCTTCGAGGAGATTGTCGAGTTGCGCGTTCATCTCCTTGATTTGTGCGTCGAGTGCTCTGAGTACAGGTGATTTCATGATTCCTCCTTTAGTTAAAATCGTCGGCCCACCGCGCGGGCCGTGAACCCTCGCTAGTTATCCTGCCCCTCGGGTTCCTGGTCGGTGGAACCGGCTACAGCGCCTTGGGCGGGGGCAGGTAAAGAGTCCATATATTCCTCGTAGGTCTTGACCGGGCCTTTCTCGGTAAAGATGATCGTGATTCCAGGGTCAGAGCTCACGGTTTGGCCTCCGTGTGAGGTAGTGACGGCTTCTGGCACCCTCCAACGTAGTAGGCCGCGAGTAGTCCAAGGCCCATGACGGCGCACAGAAGGCAGAACGTCGGCCAGATGGTCCGGTCGTTGGCTTCCACCAGGACAGGCCCCTCCTCCCTCGGTTCGTAGGCGTTCCCGCCCTGGATGATGATGCGGCGGGGAGGGGTCATGGTTTCTCCGTCAACTTTGGGACGTTGGAACCTTTGGGAAGAATGACCCCCGCAGGGAGCGTCGTGAGGCTTCTCAGGTCCAGCCAGCCGGACTTCTCAGGGAACTTCACACCCGCAGGGAGCGTCGTGAGGCTGCTCAGGTCCAGCCAGCCGGACTTCTCAGGGAACTTCACACCCGCAGGGAGCGTCGTGAGGCTGCTCAGGTCCAGCCCGCCGGACACCTCCGTAGGGAACTTCACCCCCGCAGGGAGCGTCGTGAGGCTGCTCAGGTCCATCCCGCCGGACCAAATATATTGCTTCCCGCTTTTCATCCAATCTTTTAAGACCTGACGGACGTTTGACTCGAATGCCCCGTCCCACCAAGTAGGCTTAATTGATTCGTCGATGTTGAATAACCACTTATCGACATTCATGAAATCATTGATGGGGACGAGTTCGACTTTCGCGTAGTGGCCGTTGTCTCTGAGTTTGCAAGCCGTCTCTATTTCCAAGTGTGACGAAATCCCGTTCTTCCAGTAGACCTTACCCTCGTCGTCAACGATGGCTGAAAAAAACTTACACATGTCAATTCCTCCTCAAAACAATTCTTTTACATCGGCCTCGTAATAAGTTTTCCAATGGAGAGGGTCGTTGAACCGGGCCATAGCGAGGTTCCTGTCCAGCATGTATTCGAGCATCACCCGGCGCTGCGGGAGGTTCGGACGCCAGACCTTCCAGTCCCAGGTAAAGAGGTCGTCGCAGACCCAAATCCAGCCGAGGGCGGCGAGTTGAATTTCCGCGTCACCCCGGGGGTCCAGGTGCAGAGCATTGCGGATCGCCGTAGCCGCCCACCGATGCTCTATCCTCGCGCACCGCCAGAACGTGCCGGCCGGGTCGATGAACCCGTATCGGGCCAAGTCTCCCCATTTCTTGTGGATGGGACATACCCCTTGGTCAAGGAACGAAATGATGGGCGCTACCAGCGCGGCGGTCCCAAATGCAATGAGGGCTAGGAAACGCTTCATGGCCGCTTCTTCTTCGACTTCCGGGGAGCTTCTAAATACCCGTAGGAAATCATCAACCGTCGAAGGTGCCGGACAACGTAATGGCTCACGGCCACGGAAGGGCTCTTAAACTCCTTCTGCAAGGCTTCGGCCACATCGTCAGGGAATTCGATAACCATTCGCGTCATGTCGGGTCCGCCTCTTGTTTCTTCCTCTTCTCCAACACCACCTCTTCATGCGTCCGACGCTTAACCCTTGGATAGAAGGTCCGCCGCAGCCGACACATTTCGCGGGCCGTCTCCGTGCAATGCGTCCGCCCGCACCGATGGCAGTAGACGGGCTTCGTCACTTCGGCAACCATGAGCGGATCGCCTGGATAATCATCTTCCGCAGTTCGGATTCGGGAACGCCATCGGGTTCTAACCGGCGCTCCTCGACAAATTGATTTCCCACCGTCGTCTCCACTTGCCTCAACATCTGCCTCACCATCCCGTCTAGGATCGCCCGCGCCTCGTGGAATTCTTTGATGAGGGTCATTTGGATGGCTCGGAGTGGAGAAGGGCGGCACTCATCAAAACATGTGCTTCACCTTTTCCGTATCTCTGCACATCCATAGCGGCCTTCACCGCCTCCCTCAACTCGTCCCTCTGCTTCATCAGGGCGTCGTGGGAGTTCACGGCTTCGACGATGGCCTCTTTTTCACTTCTGATTAGAGGCTGGTAATTAGAACTTTCATACCCCACCCTTTGTATATGTCCGTAACCGTCAATCAGCAATTTCGGCGGATGCCCCTTCTTCTCGGGGGGAGGGGTCATGGACTTACTCATGGCATCCTCCTTCACAAAGGATCATCATGTTCCCCGTCCTGATCTTCGATTCTTCGACTGAACCCATCGCCCTCAAGCCCTGTTCAAGCAAGTCTCTACGCTGTCGGATCGTCGTCTGTTCCTTCGCGGCTTCAAAATACACGGAGGGAATTTCAATAGGGTCCATGATCGCCTCCTAGACCTTCACCGTCATAGAGTCGAGCTGCCTTTCCAGGCTCGACCGGACCACCTTCATCGTCCCGTTGTCGTTGATCCACTTAAGAAGGGGGTATGCGTTGCTCTTCAACCGTTCCGCTAGGGTCCACTTGGAAAGCCCGAGAATGTGGCACAGCCCATACCCCTTGTTGGACTTCTTGGAGTACGAACCCTTCTCGATCAGTATGGGCCAGCCTTTGAGGGTCATGGCTTCTTTTCCTCTCCCCATCCATAATAGGAGGGGTCGATGTGTTCAAATCCGAGCGCCTTTTCAACAGCTTGGGCTATCGAAGCGTGGGGACAATGTTTCCCTTCAAGAAACTCATAAACCTGTTCAGGTCTTGCTTTTATGACTTCAGCGAGTTCAGTCTTTTTCATGCCCCGTTGTTTCAGAACTTCCTCGAAGAATTCGGAATATTTCAGACGGCACATGGCGGAATCTCCGAGGTTTTGGATAAAAAAAATCGGGTGGTGAAACTTCCCGATGGCGAATGGTGATGATTGCCTTTACGCTTGGGTGAGATGAAAAACATTGAACCACCATTCCTAAAAAAGTTGTCGCCCACCCGCGCCCTGTCCGTGAACAGGGTTTCGGCGGCAACCGTGCGAGTGGGCGACAAAAAAGACCGTCCCCCCATTGGGTCCGGTCTAGTCTTTTGAACCTTCACGGAGGTTCCTCATTTTTAT
>Ga0335071_10009354_pt1 | contig 10023 bp, 10 predicted proteins | sample Lox_Sample_15_FD_206724 | JGI IMG/M metagenome (GOLD analysis project Ga0335071, IMG submission 206724) | Soil microbial communities from Loxahatchee National Wildlife Refuge, Florida, United States - Lox_Sample_1.5 | ecosystem: Environmental > Terrestrial > Soil > Wetlands | place: USA...
CCGGCCCTCCCCAAGGCAGCGCTCGTGATCGGTGGCGTCTCCGAGAAAGCGCAGATCCGAAGTCTCCGCGCTGGAGCCGGACTTGTGATCGCCACTCCCGGACGCTTGCAGGATCTCGTCAATCGCAACTTCGTCGACCTGCGCCAGGTCAAACTGCTCGTCCTCGATGAAGCGGACCGCATGCTGGATATGGGATTCCTGCCCGCCATCCGCCGCATCCTCTCGACCTTGCCCCGCAAGCGCCAGACCCTGTGCTTCTCCGCCACCATGGAGCAGTCGGTTGCCGGACTCATCCATGACTACATGCACGATCCGGTTCGCGTAGCCTTAGGCTCTGTGCTGAAGCCGGCCGAAACCGTGCAGCTCAAGGCCTATGAAGTACGCCCGGGAGAAAAACTCGACGTCCTCCGCCAACTGCTCTACGCAGAAACCGGTCAGACTCTCGTCTTCACCCGCACCAAGCGAGGCACCGACCGCCTGACCAAGGAACTCGTGCGCGACGGCTTCCGGGTCGCCATGATTCATGGCGATCGCTCCCAGTCGCAGCGGAATGAAGCCTTGAGCGGCTTCCAGGAGGGCCGCTTCCAGGTGCTGGTTGCGACCGATATCGCATCCCGCGGTCTGCACGTGGACGACGTCGCCCACGTCATTAACTACGATGTCCCCAAGGTGGTGGAGGATTTCATCCATCGCGTCGGCCGGACCGGTCGAGCCGGACTTCAGGGACGTGCTTCCACCTTGGCGGCAGGCGCTGAGGTTCTCGAACTGCGCCAGATCGAGCGCGCGCTCAAGCTGAAGATGGAACGCCTGAAGTCGGAAAGGGCCGCCGCATCTCCATCGCGGCGACTGATGCAAAACACGCTGGCCTCGCGGACCCTCACCGCTTTGCCGGGTGAGGTCTTCGTCTAGCACTCCGCGGAACACACGCAGCTCATAAAAAAGGAACGGCACGATGAATTCGTGCCGTCCCATGCTTGAAGATAAGGCGGAGCTTCGACGCTTGCGTTGCGCTCCCGGCTCCGGCAAGACTCTGCTCCACCCGCGAATGTCCTAGCCAGGTTGCCGACGCCGGCCTCCCGACTATGTCAGATCACTCCAGGCCGCTCATGATTCACGCCGAGCGTCTTTGCCCGAAGAACCCTCTTTCCGCATCTTTTTCCGCGCTCGCTTGCGCGCCAGCGCCTGTTTCACCCGGCGCCGTTCCCCGGGCTTCAAATAATACGAATGCCGTTTCACTTCCCGAATAATGTCTTCGGACTGAACCTTGCGCTTGAACCGACGAAGCGCATTCTCTAAGGATTCGCCCTCTTGCAATCGAATTTCTGCCACGCTTCCCTCCTGAATCTTGGCGATGTCAATCTCATTACCGAACGTTTCGAATCATCATTTTAAGTGCTGGTCATTCGCTCTCGCCATCGCTAACCCGAGTGCTTCACCACATTACTCGTCGGCAGACTCCTCCACGCCGCCCGCCTCTTCCATGCCCAGATTGAATAGCGCCGCCTGCCCGGCCGCATGTTCGTGTAACTCCGCCATCTCGTCGACGCTGCCGGCCGCCGGCTTCTCCTGCTTTCTCTGATTTCTGCGTTCTGCTTTATCCCTTTGTCGCTGTTGCCGTGCGTTTTCCTTCTGGCGCTTGGTAAAAGTCGATCGCCCTCTTGGCATAGGTATCCCCCGCAAACTCCGGATTCATTACGGCAGGCATCTAAAATGCCGGCCGGCGTACTTTCATGCACACGAAAAAACTACCAGCGCGGTTCACGCGGCTGCCGCGGATGACCGCGATAATCGTCTCGGCCGCGCCCGCCTCCCCCACCAAAACGGTGGCCTCCGCCCCGCGGACGCTCCGTCTTCGGCTTGGCCTCGTTGATGGTCAACGTCCGCCCACCCAGATCGCTCCCGTTAAGAGTCGCAATCGCCTGGTCGGCTTCGCTGCTGTTGGCCATCTCGACAAACCCGAATCCCCGGGATCGTCCGGTATCGCGGTCAGTCACCAGTGTGACCTTTTCCACCGCGCCATGTGCCTCAAATAGGTTTCGCAGCTCGGCTTCAGTTGTGCTGTGCGGCAAATTCCCAACATAAAGGTTTTTCATCACAATTCTTCCTTCAGAAAATCGTTCTCTCGGATCGCTTTACTTATTTTCACGGGCCGCACTTCCGAATCTCGCTGCGGAGGCGGTAGCGCCCGCATCGCTTGCGCTCGCGCAATCGACGCCGAGCGTACTGCAGAAATTTGGCGGGACGCTTCCAGAATCCCCCACCGCTGCATCGTTTCCCCCGCATCGGCAGGAAACGCCCGCTTCCCATCCCCAGCGGCAGTTCGTTCCTCCCCGCTTTCCATCGCCACTTCCTGGTCTTCGTTCGGCAGATCCGTGAGATACGCTGGCCGGCCTACCAGGAAGGCTAATCGTTGCGGCGGATGCGCGCTGCGCAGCTCATCGCAAAATTTGTCCCGTTGCCCGCTTCCCTTCTCCATGTGGATCAGCACCAAATCATACAGCGCTGGCCTCCACCAGATCCGCGCTTCGGCGATGTCGGACGCGCTGTCCACATCGATCCCCCGCCTCCGCAGCACCTCGGCTCGCAAGTCACGCTGCGCGTGCGATGCATCCACCAGCAATAATCGTTTCTTCTTGACTGGATCGGGTATCGGCGCGGCCCCCCGATTGGCCAGAAACTGGCTACTCATAGGGTGCACTCCTGATAGGCACTAGGTGAGCCGGCTTGACGTCCGCGCGGTTGGAAACGATCTCGTACACCCCTTCTCGGACAAGGTGCGATGCCGCTGACAGAAACGTTAAATGTAAGAATTGCGCCTCTCGATCTCTCAATCGCGAAGGGCGCAGGCTACTCTGGCGTAACTTCGAGGTTAAGTCTTTTCATTATATCGTGTTTCGGATCCGATCGCCTAAGCCCCACCGCACCCGCCGGATTTTTCACTTTATCCCCCTTTGCTGCTTGCCAGTTCCGCTTCCGCAGCGTAGGGTTAGGAGCGCGTTTGACCGAATCGGTCGTGAGCAGCGCTCGCCCAAAAAGCCAGTCACCTGCCTTCCGCACCTCCGAGTCTCTCCAGCGTAAATCTATTCGAAGGAACACGAGTACCTATATGGCAGAACAAGGGACAGTCAAGTGGTTTAACGACGCCAAAGGCTATGGCTTCATCAGCCGGCAAAACGGCGAAGACGTTTTTGTGCACTTTTCGGCAATTCAGGCGGGCGGCTTCAAGAGCCTGCAAGAGGGCCAAACCGTCCAGTTCGACGTGACCAAGGGCCCCAAGGGCTTGCAAGCTGAGAACGTTCGCCCCCTCTGAAGTCGGACCCCCCGCAAAAGGCGATCTTCTCCAGGTCGCCTTTTCCAATCCCCCGTTCCCTCCCGCTTACCCCACGCGTCCAGTTGACTCTTCCTCCTCCCCTTTCTAAGATAGGCGGGCCCCGACTGCCTGTGTTTCCGGCGCGGACGTTTGCAGATGATCGGTCGCACCGTCTCGCATTATCGGATTCTCGAGCTGCTTGGTGGCGGCGGGATGGGTGTCGTCTATAAGGCTGAGGACACGGAATTGGGCCGATTCGTCGCGCTCAAGTTCCTGCCCGAGGACCTTTCCAACGATCCGCAGGCGCTCGAGCGATTTCGCCGGGAAGCCCGCGCCGCTTCTGCCCTGAATCATCCCGACATCTGCACCATCCACGAAATCGGCCAACATGAGGGACAGACCTTCATCGTGATGGAGTGCCTCACGGGAAAAACCCTGAAGCACTTGTTGAATCATCGCCCCCTCGACCTGGACCTGTTGCTCAACCTGTCCATCGAAATTGCCGATGCTCTGGATGCGGCCCACACCAAGGGCATCGTGCACCGCGATATCAAGCCCGCAAACATCTTCGTAACCGAGCGCGGCAACGCAAAAATCCTCGACTTCGGGCTGGCTAAAATCTCCCGCGGCACTCGTGCCGCGAGCGGCGATTCGCAAACCATGGGCGACGCCAACGTCGATCTGACCAGCCCGGGTACAGCCGTGGGCACCGTCGCTTATATGTCGCCTGAACAACTCCGCGGCAAAGACCTCGATGCCCGCACCGATCTGTTTTCATTTGGCGTCGTCTTGTATGAAATGGCGACCGGCATCGCGCCGTTCACGGGCGAGACTTCTGCCGTCATTACCGACTCCATCCTCAATCACGCACCGTTGCCTGCCGCGCGCCGCAACCCTAGGCTTTCTCCCAAGCTGGAAGAGGTCATCAACAAGGCCCTCGAAAAAGATCGCGACCTGCGCTGCCAAAGCGCTGCCGAACTTCGTGCCGATCTAAAGCGCCTGAAACGCTCGGTGGAGTCTTCGCGCTCCGCCCTGACCGCGGAGTCCGGTTCATCCTCCACCGCTACGGCTTCCAGTCCCGCCGTAGACGTTGGCGCCTCTCCCGAACGCCGGAGGTTCATCTCTCCAGCGCTGTTCGGCATCGGGCTTTGTTTGGCCGCCGCGGCCGGTCTGCTCGCCGGCAAATTCGTGTTTCGCCTGCGCCCTCTTCCTCCCCCGGTTTACCGCCAGCTGACTTTCAGGCGCGGAAGCATCCGCTCCGCCAGGTTTGCCCCCGATGGACAAACCATCCTTTATAGTGCGGCGTGGCAGGGGAATCCGCTCGATGTTTTCACTGCCCGTCCCGAAGCCCCCGAATCGCGATCGATGGGTTTGGGCCGCACCCAACTCATGTCGGTTTCCTCCACCGCCGAAATGGCAGTCTTGCTCGACAGCAAAGCGGTCGGAACCTGGGTGAGCATGGGGACGCTAGCACGAGCGCCGCTCGCCGGGGGCGCCCCCCGTGAGGTGCTCGAGAACGTCCAGTGGGCAGACTGGTCGCCCGACGGACAGAACTTCCTCGTCGTTCGGGATGTCGCCGGTAAGAACCGCTTGGAATATCCCATCGGCAAGCCGATCTATGAAACCGGAGGCTGGGTCGGGCATCCTCGTGTCGCTCCAAACGGCGACCTGATCGCTTTCGCCGATCATCCCGTGCAAGGCGATGACAGCGGTTCGCTCGCCACCATCGATCAGGCTGGACACAAGAAGGTTCTCACCCGAGAGTGGTTCACCATCCAGGGGCTCGCTTGGTCGCCTGATAGCAAGGAGATCTGGTTCACCGCCAGTGAGTCCGGCACCGATCGGACCCTTTACGCCATTTCCGTCGACGGCAAGCAACAGCGCATCGTCGCCCGCTTGCCGGGCGCCCTCATGCTCCTCGACATTGCTAAGGATGGGCGCGTCCTTCTCGTCCGCGCGACCTGGCGGCGCGAAGTGATCAGCATCAGCGGCGAGGACCTGAAACAGCGCGAAATGTCTTGGCTCGACTACAGCTACCCCGCCGACCTCTCCGCCGACGGGAAAATGCTGTTATTCGATGAAGAGGGTGGCGGCGGCTCGCTTGAGTACTCGAAGTCCGGCGGATTCACCTACGGTGTATATGTGCGCAAGACCGACGGTTCCCCGGCTGTGCTGTTGGGTGAAGGTGCTGCGGAGGCCTTGTCTCCCGATGGGCGCTTAAGCGTGGTCGAAACGCAGGAGTCTCCGACCCAATTGAAGCTGCTTCCCACCGGCGCGGGCGAGCCGCGAGATCTCACGCACGACCAGATCAATCACATCTCTGTCCGCTGGTTCGCCGACGGTAAACGCATCCTTTTCACCGGCAACGAGCCGAACAAGGGCATCCGCCTCTACGTCTATTCGCTCGCTGACGGGAAATCCACCCCGGTTTCGCCCGAAGGTGTCAATGGAACCGCTTTCGTCATCTCGCCTGATTCGAAGTTTGTGGCCGGCATTGGTCCAGACCAGAAGGGTTATCTCTATCCCGTCGAGGGCGGCGATCCGAAGCTGATCGCGGGCCTGAATGTTGGCGAGCAGCCTATCACCTGGAGCGCGGACGGCCACTTCATTTACCTCTACCAACCGGGCGAGTTGCCCGCACGCGTCTATCGTCTCGATTTGCAGAGTGGGCAGCGCACGCTGTGGAGGGAATTGATGCCTTCCGATCCGGCAGGCGTGGAAACCATCGGGCCCATTCTGCTTACGCCCGATGCCCGCACCTGTGTCTTTGGATATCACCGCCTTCTCGCCGACTTATATCTCGTGGAAGGTCTCAAGTAGCTCGGCCCGAAATTTCTCCGAGCTTCACTCGCTCCTGCTCCCCTCGCGTGAGATCCTTACTCGGCCTCAGTAATCACGTCAAATTCCTCGAGAGGATACTGGCCGACTTTCTCGGCGAACGCTCCTGGAGGCGATCGCGTTCGCTACCCCACCCTCATTGTTCCTGAACTCTCCCACTCAACCTCTGCCTCGGAAAGTAAGCCTGCGGTGTGCTTCCCAGCATCGTCCGAAACATCTCGATGAACGCACTTACACTGTCGTAGCCGACTGCAATCGCGACCTCCGTCACAGATTTCCTCTGTGCCAGCATCTCAAGCGCGGCAAACAACCGTGCCTGCTGTCGCCAACGGCCAAATGACATGCCTGCCTCGGCCGAAAACGCGCGCATGAAAGTCCGGCGGCCCATCCCGGCAACCTGCGCCCAGGCATCCAGCGTGCGGCCATCCCCAACGTCCTCCATTAGGGCATCCGCCACTCTGGCCAGTCTTTTTTCTCTTGGTATGGTCAAACGCAAAGGCTGCGGGTCAGGCTGCCGAATCTCGTCGCGAAGTGTTGTGATTAAGTGCTTCTTTGCTGGGTTGAGCGGTTGGCTGAGGTCCCAGTCGACCATGCGGTGAACGATGGCGAACAATAGCTCCGACGAGTTGAACATGCAGGGCGTCTTGGGCAGCCCGCGGCACATCGCCGGTGACATGTCCACCATCGCGCCGGCAGCACCCCCGACCGAACGCGCCGCGTGCTTACAATTTGGTGGAATCCAGGCGCAACGCTGGGAGGGGTGCATCCATCGTTCGCTCCCTGCTTCCACGATGATCAACCCCTGGGTGAGTGCAACGAGTTGCCCGCGCGTGTGACTGTGCTCGGGCGTCCAGCCCTCGACCGCCCGCCTCTTGAACGCATACGCCAATACTGGCGTATCGCTGTTGTACAGCCGGCGCAGTTCTTCGAAATTCTTCAGCGCGCCGAACATGGATTTTTGAGCTTGACCCTTTTCCGACATATATAGCCACTTTCCCGTTAGCGGAACAGTAAGACCTCAGCTACAGTACGGGGCAGAACAACGAAAGACAACACGGGAAAATAATCGGCTCTGTCTCAGACTGGAATATTCGCCTTGAGTGGAGAGTGGACCTCTGGCTATGGGTCACCCCGGCTGGAGACGCACACATCGTGTCCAACTTCACCGTGCAACGTCCGCTTAACTTATTCTGAAGAACCCGGGTTGGAGGATTTGTAGCATGGCAAAGCTCGTATATGGATTAAACCAGTCCCTGGACGGCTACGTCGACCACATGAAAATTGGGCCACCCGATCCCGCGCTCTCTCGTCACTTCCTCGAGCATGCGCGCAGCCTCACGGGCGCGGTGTACGGTCGCCGCATGTACGAGATCATGCGCTATTGGGACGTTGACGTTCCGGATTGGGACGCGGGGGATCGCGACTTCGCCGCGATCTGGCGGAACCAGCGGAAGTGGGTCGTGTCGCGCTCGTTGAAGTCGGTCGGCCCCAACGCCACTCTTATCCAGGCTGACTTCGAGGCGGTGATACGCAGGTTAAAAACCGAACTGGATGGAGAGATCGACGTAGCCGGACCCAACCTCGCAGGGAGCCTGCCCAATCTGATTGATGAGTATCGACTCTACATCCATCCCATCGTGCTCGGGTCCGGCCAGCCATTCTTCACCGGCCCCCGGCCGCGGCTCCGCCTGGTGGCCAGTGAACAAATTGGCGAGAACGTGATCAGGTTAACCTACGTTCCTGCTTGATCGCGCGACTCGCCCGACGAGTTGCGCCGACTCGACAGGTCCGCCTTGGTTCGAAAACCGAATTCAAACTGCCGGGATTAGTAAGCGCTATCCCTCGTCAGGTATTAGGACACCGTAATCCACCACTTGAGAGGCGAACCAAGATGATTCCAAAGTTCTTTGAGAAGCAAAACACACGGCGTGAAATATTGCGCACTTCTTCGGCGTTTGCGGGAGGCGCCCTGCTGGCGCAACTTTTTCCTGCACGCCTTCTCGCTCGCGTCCCTCATTTTCGGCAGCAGCCGGCGACGGATTCAACCGACCGCCTGACCGCGATTCGCGCACAGATGAATGCGCCGATCCAATCGCAGCCACTGGCGCAGAATCTCACCTTGCTTTCCGGGCCTGGAGGAAATGTTGTGGTGTTGAACGGGCCCGACGGCAAAATCGTGGTGGACACGTTTGTCCTACCCGCGTGGCCAAAGTTCAAAGAAACGCTGGCTTCGCTGGGAAACGCGCCACTGAAGACGGTGATCGACACGCACTGGCATTTCGATCACACCGACAACAACGCCCACCTGCACGCCGCGGGTGCTACTGTGTTGGCCCAAGAAAGGACTAGGACGCGTATGGCAGAGCCGCACGACAATGCATCGATGGGCTTGCACCTGCCGGCGTCGCCCCCGGATGCTTTGCCTCAGCAGACATTCAGCACCAGCCACAACTTGCAGGCCAACGGGGAAACCCTGATGCTCGAATATTTCCAGCCGGCGCATACCGACACAGACATCTACATTCACTTCCAGAAGGCCAACGTAATTCACATGGGCGATACTTTTTTTAACGGCTTTTACCCTGTCATCGACGCTGCCACCGGCGGAAAAATCGACGGGATGATTGCCGCCGCCGACCAGATTCTGCCATTGGCCGACAGCCGCACCAGGATCGTTCCGGGACACGGCCCGCTGGGCAACAAAGCCGAGCTGACCAGCTTTCGGGATATGTTGCTGGTGGCGCGCGATCGTGTGCAAGAATTGAAGACCGCCGGCAAATCGGCCAGCGAAATCGCGGCGATCAAACCGCTCGCAGACCTGGACGCCACTTGGGGTAAGGGCTTTTTCAACGGCGATGTTTTTGCACAGATGGTGTATTCCGCGCTTTGAGTCGCAATGCTCATCGAAAGGGTCAAGACAATTCCATGCGAAAGTTAATCTACGCAATCAACGTCACTCTGGACGGCTACTTCGACCATACCAATATGACGGCCGATGAAGAGATGCTCGAATACCATACGCACCTCATTCGCGCTGCCGGCTTGTTCGTCTACGGCCGCAAAACCTACCAATTGATGGCCCCTTATTGGCCGGATATCGCAAAAAACCGCTCCGGAACCAAGGCCGAGATCGACTTTGCCGAAGAATTTGACTCCAAGGACAAAGTGGTTTTTTCAAAAACCCTGAACAGCACGGATGCCAGGAATACGAGAATCGTGCGCGCAAACCTTCAAGACGAAATACTCAAATTGAAACAGGAATCAGGTAAAGATATCTTCGTCGGCGGGGTGGATATTCCTTCCCAACTCACAGAGCTCGGCCTGGTGGATGAATATCACTTCGTCGTTCATCCCGTCCTCGCAGGAAAAGGCAGGCGGCTATTCGAGGGAAACAGCCTGCCGAAGAAGTTGCGATTAAAATTGGTGGATTCGAAGATTCTCAAATCAGGGTGCGTTGCCCTTCGTTATGTGAAACCGTGACGGAAAAGATGGGCCATGGGTTGCGCTCCGGCGCGGCATCTCATGTCCCCCCTGTACAGGGCACCGAAGTTTCTGCAATATCAGCCCGGGCCGCGGACCCCTTTACCGCAAAATCCCAATTCTGCTTATAGCTCCTCTTCGCCTGGGCCTTACTCCACCATGATCGTGGCTTGTGCTGAGTGTTTGAGAGAACCCGAGGAATCTGTGCCGCCCACCGTGACGGTGTAAGTCGTGCTCGCGCTACCCTTCCCACCGCTACTGCTGCTGTCGCCGCAGCCCGTAGGCATGCTCAAGCCCCCAAGCAACATGCCGACCAAAACCACCCTTCCGATCGTACTGCCTCGTTCGCGGCCTCTTCGTTTCCAGCTGGAAGTCATGCTCGATAGCACGATTCC
>Ga0335071_10009358_pt1 | contig 10020 bp, 14 predicted proteins | sample Lox_Sample_15_FD_206724 | JGI IMG/M metagenome (GOLD analysis project Ga0335071, IMG submission 206724) | Soil microbial communities from Loxahatchee National Wildlife Refuge, Florida, United States - Lox_Sample_1.5 | ecosystem: Environmental > Terrestrial > Soil > Wetlands | place: USA...
TCGCCGCGGCGCATCACTAGCCCCGCGTGGTCGAAATGTTCTTCGTCATAGGGTTCCGGCGCCCAGCGGACGCCTTTCTTGATGCCTTCCTTTGCGGTCGGCACTGCCCCCTCTTTTAGCAGCGACTCGTCAAGCCTAGTCACTGCCTCAAGTGCTGCGTTGAGTACTCCCGGGTTAACCTGGGCTTCCGGCACTGCAACGTTTAGACGCATGACGACTCGCTTTCAGTGGATGTAATTGCCGATGTACTGAATCGATGCAAACACGGTGTCAGCTCCCGCTGGTGGCGTGCTGATCGTCACCTGCAACCGGATTTTTACGCCCGGTTCGACGGGTGACAGGCCAATGGCAGTGTCGAACGAGTTGGCAGCGCCGACAACTTCGATGTCGAAACCACCGATGTCAGCTTGCTGCAAATCGGTTCCGGCGAATTGCTGTCCCAGCAATCTACCGGTGGCGGTCACTCCAGTCCGAACGACACTGACCAAGAGACGCACGCCATGAAACGGCTTTTGCGGCTCGCCTTGGAACACAATGGTGTTGACCGCTGCAGTGAATACACCGCCGTTTTGTTGCGGGGCTAGCGGCAGCGGCAACCGATCATCATGTGGCATTTGCACGCCTGCAGCCATCTGGCGTTTGCGCCAGTCAGCTTTAGCGGGCAAAGTGATTTTCGGTCGGGCTCTGACGATCATGCCTCGACCCGTACGCGGGTTGCGCTTGACGATGCCAACGATGTCGCCGTCGAGGTCGCCCTCGATGTCGCCCTCGATGTCGCCGTCAGCGTCCCAGCCCACTACTTCCATGCCTTCTAGATTCATAAAGAACCTCCGAGGTTTGGAACGGGCACCATGCCCGAACCATTTGCCCTACGCGAACGCAGGTCAAACTTGTTCGTAGCCGACTACGTCTGCGCCCTCGACACCAGACACCTTGCCCGACTTGCCGAGCTGGTAACCAGTGATTGCGCACGCTGCTACGCCGATGTCGCGCACGATGCCCGCATGACCCATGCCGCCTTGCTTGCTGATGAAGTACGCAGCAATGGCAATCGTGCCGCTACGGCCCACGATTGGCAGTGTCGGAATATTGGGCCACGTCTTTTCAATGTACCCAAAGATTGCGCCACCGAGGCCGACGCCTAGCATCTTGTTTGGTGTCAGCGCACCGACACTGCTTGACGATGCGGAGCCTCCTCGACGTCGATGCACTACTTTGCGGGGCGCCGCAACGACCACAGCGGTCGAGCGACGTCGCGGAGCTGCCGTCGTGCGGATGATGACGGGTTTGGACGATGCTCGAACGACCTTGGTGGTTGTGGTTCGCTTTTTTGCCATATAACAAGCGTACAACGAACCTTGGACGAACTGCAAGCCGGTTTGCAATTATGACAGACCCGTGCCAGCCAACTGTCCTAATTTACGGGGGGGTCATATTGGACGATTGACTGGCACGGGAGAACTGATCGAAACTACAGGCAAATCAGCAATTCCACTGCTGGTTTGCCGAACCCAAAAGGTCCAAATGCAAAAACCTCTCAGGCACGAAAGACAGCATACGCAGCAGGCGAGCAGTAGTCAACCTGCGGCACGCCGACCGACGCAAGTAGAATTGTTCCCAGGGTTCGAACGGAGGCGAATCGCTCCACAAACCCCTGATTGGGTCAAAAAAGCCGCCGACAATTTGGAGTCTATGCGGCCAATTTACCGCCCCAGTCGCATGCCAGCGCGGAGATTATGACCGGCCACGCGCTACTGTTTCCCGGCCCATCGGGTGCATTGGCTTCGGCCGCAGTTCAAACAGCATTGGCAGCAGGCGTAAACGCAAACGCGGCGTTACTGTTCGGCCGTATTTGCTCGTTCAACGGGCGCCCGTCCTGGGAATTGCGGGGCAATCTCTGCGCTTTATTTGGCGTCTGCAAGCGGTCAATCACTCGCTGGTGGGCTGAGCTGGTTGAAGCTGGGCTTATTTGCAACAAGCCTGCCCCGCTCGGCACGTTGTTACCGGGCTGCACCAAGCCTTTGCCGTACCGACCGTGGCTCAAATGGGCAATAGGGCTTCCGGCGCTACGGGAGGCCATACGAGAGGGTTCTCGCGAAGCCTACCAACGCTGGGCGGAGCGCTTCGAACGCGAGCGACAGGGCCGCGCAACGCGTGCAAAGCTCGGTTCCATCATTGGGCAAGCCGTGGGTGGGGTAGAGGTTCCCATGAAGCGGCCAGCGCGGCCCAAGACTGAGCCGAAACGTTGGACGGCAGACGAGCTGGACGCGGCAATCACCGCCAGCGTAGGCAAGCACCAGCTCGACGTGGTAGAGTCCACGGGCCCCCCAGGTGACCAGGATTGAACAAGCTCGGAATTCTGGGGGGCATCGTAAGGACCCTGAGTTGTTGTGTGAGATAACGTAGCAGGAAGTAAGTACAAGCATTCAAGTGTGGACCAAGAACACACTGGAGTAGACACCCACCCTCACCGGTGGGTGTCGTTTTTTGTGGCCGGATTGTCCAGTACCTACAGGACACTTTGATCCAGGAAGATTCAGAACCAAGGTGATCTCTTCTAACCTGGAAGGCCTTTCAGAGCTGCCTAGTGCGGCGGTCGCTGCGCTCCCATGGCCGGCTTGCGCCGGCGTTCATGCGCCTGCGGCGGGCAGTGGCTAAGAATGAATTGGGGGCTGCGACGTGGTACATTCCGACCCATGATTGCGGCCTATATCCGGGTTTCGAGTGCAAGCCAGTCGCTGGACACCCAACGCGATGCCATCATCAGGGGCTCGCAACTGAGGGGTCAGACAATCGATGTGTGGTTCGAAGACACTGTGAGCGGTGCCAGCTCGGAGCGTGCTGGCCTGCATGATTTCCTGGGAGGGGCGGCCAAGGGCATGTACGATTTCGTTTACATCTACCGGTTCGACCGCATTTCTCGAGCGGGAATCCTGCACAGCTTTCGCGTGCTGGAGAAAATCCGCGAAACTGGCGCGAAAATTGTGTCGGTAGCAGACCCGTTCCAGGTGGACGGGCCATTCGGTGATTTGGTGCTGGCAATCCTCGCCTATGTGGCTCAGCAGGAACGCGAAACGCTACGGCTGAGGCAGGAATCAGCGCGGAAAAGGCTCGAATCTGAGGGGCGCGAATGGGGGAGGCCATCAAGCACAAGTTTGCTTCAGCGTCAACTCATTTGTGAACGAGCCACTAAAGGAGAGAGCTGCCGCAAGATTGCCATGGCTCTGAAGATCCCAAAGTCGACGGTCGCTCGTGTCATCCAAGAACTACGGGTAGGTGGAGTACTGTCCCAAAACCACCCCGAAGATTGTCCACCCACCAAACGCGTTCCAAAGCCGAAATCCGGAATTGACCGGGGTACGTCCCAATAGTATACTTTCGGGACAAGGAGCGTAAACCATGGGAAGACCCAGAATTCCGCACGAAGTGAAACCTTGCCCACGTTGCGGGAAGGAAATTAGCTGCAAAGTATCCGGAAATCCGCTTGCTCACAAATGCCCACACGGAAAACAATGCGTCTGGCCGGTATTCATGGCCGGAATTGACAGGCAATCCGAGTGTCAGACCTGCCGCGAGCTCACGGCCAATCTAACCCCCTCTGACCCATTCGATGAACGCACTAATGCTTGAGCCATCCGTTCTCACCCACCTAGTAAGCGCGCTTGCGGGTTTCGCAACGGGTCTGCTCGTCAAGCGTCGCAAGCGCAAGGTTCAGGTGTCGATCAGCCTGGAGGAAACCTGCGAACACGACTGGAGTCCAGGGGGCACGTGTGTACGATGTGGCTCAACGAGGCCACCGAGGAGTATGCGATGAATTCGAAGAATGAACCCATTTTGAGGCTTCTGGAGATGCTGAGAGAACTGTTCGAGCTACAAGAACCCAAACCAACGGAGAACCCGATGAAACTACCAGGCAATGCAGTCGAGTGGTACTACATACCAACACCAGGCCAGCGTGCGGTACTCACGCAGTGGCGCAAGTACTACGCTGATTCACAAGTTCCAGTCTACACGACGCAAACCCCGTTCGTTGTCGTCAAGAATGACAACATCCGTGTAGCTGCTGACGCAAATTGCTGCCGACTAGAGGGCGTTTGCTGGACCGAGAACGGTCCCGAAGTGCTTGAGTTCACGCAAGTGAGGCCAGCTCATGCCAATCAACCAATGGTGTGACGACGAACGCTGTGCTTGCGGAAAACCTGCTCGCTACGAACTTCGCTATCAGCTGCTCATGCTGTACGACTTCCCAATTTGCGACAGCTACCGCTACTTGTGCGAGGACTGCGTGACTGGCGTGGTGCACAAAATCACATTCAAGCAAGGTGGACGCAATGGGCTGGAAAGACCGATTCGAAAATGTGCGGCAGGAGCTGACACGAGTGGAAAAGGAACTACTGGAGGCGACGGACGACACACGGCTTGAAGTCGTGGCTCGTGGTGTCGCTACCATCGTCAACATACTGTTGCGGGTGATCAATGCACTACCCTGACGAAGAGAAGACACAGCCAATGATCCCGCCGCTGTGGTGGCAGGACGACACCACTGACGACTCGTGTCTAGGTTTTGGTGAGCAACCAAATCAGACCGAAAATGATCCCGAGCCGCCAGAGCTGTGATTGCTGAAATGCGTCGATTGTGTCGGCTGCATTCTCGGTGATGACGTCGACTGTGGTATCGATCGGGTGCTGGCGTGGGTCTTCCGGACGCTGAACGACGTCGGAGCGCCGTTGGACCCACGCCGGGGCCGTGTTTGGCTGTGCCAGCTTGCCAAGCGGCCACGACACGGGCATCACAACAGTGAAGATGAACCACCTATCGAGCGGCCCCTGCGAGATGTCGCTCGTGAACTCCTGATAGTCGACCTGCAGCGCACCCTTGTTGCGCGCCGTCAGGTCTTCCCAAATCTTCATCTTCGCCGCTGGCACGTCCAACCAGTAGCGACCCGGCGGTACCGGGTCTTGCCTCATAATTTTGGACGGCTCGCGAGGCATCAGCGCCAGCCAACAATGTGTATGTCATTGCCCCATGGTGGGCTGAACCAATTGACCGTCTTACCCACGTCGGCAACGTTCGAGGACTTGATGATTGCGTTAGGTGACACCATGTCACCAGGCAACGCGTTGAGTGTGCCGGCGCCGACTGCGCTGGCCCACGTCGGGACGATCACCTGAGCCGCTCCGGCGACGTTGATTGAGGGCATGTAGTGCACGGTTGCTTGCGCCACTCCGCCGACGTTAGCAAGCGTCACGGGTGGACCTGCCAAATATGACCCTTGCGCGCCGTCGACCCAGGGGACGTCCGCAGCCCATGTGATGCTTGTCCCAGTACCGATGCCGCCATACGGATCAAGCAAGATGTCGCCACCGATTCCTGTGATGCTCGGCATCTTGGTCAGCGAATAGTTCAGTTTGCTGCCACCGTAGAAAGTGATCCCGCTGTTGGCATTGTTGTACCCCTTGAGGCCAAGGCTCGAGACGTACACCGTGCCACGCCAAACTTGAATACCGGAGCTCGAAGCACCAGCTGCGTCGCACACATAACAGCCGTTGAAAAGCACGCTATCGCCCTCGACACTGATTGCCACACCCTGATAGCAGCTCACTTGCGACGACCACGGCCCGTTTCCGCCACCGAGTGACAGTGCACCACCAGAAATGGTCAGCTCAGTGACTAGGCACGACCACACCTTGACGTTGCCGCCGTTGCTCACGTCGAGCCAGCAGCCGCGGAAATTCCAGCCACGCACGTCGATGCCAGCCGATACCGCTGTCGACTGAGTAACGTTTAGCGAGCGGATGATCGAACCCTCGCACACGAATTGCTGATTGCCCTCGTAGGCTGTGCCGCTGAGTATCGCGCGGTTCGTGCAGACGTTTTTGATAACGACACTGCTAGTCGTGGCAGACAACGTGCCCGACGTGATGCCCGAGACGCGAATGTCGAGTGTGTCGATCGTATTGAGCAACTCAAACGTCACGTTGTCGCCATTGGCGATCGCAGCTGGCGTCAACGAGTAGGCAGCGGTGGTCAGCTGCTGCACGCGTCCCGTGGCGTTCGTGTCACCCGAGTCGGGGGAGGCCTTCGAGAAGTAAAACCAGTTGCCCGCGTTCGCTCCGCTCGTCAGTCGACCGCGCAGTGGCCTGGTCTGGTCGTTTGACACAAGCGTGGTGCCACCCGTGCCAGCGGTCGTGATATCGGCGATCGCCGTAAGCGTCATCTTCGGCGGGTGCGTGTCCGTGCCGGCTGTGTAAGCCAGTACTGCCGTCGGAGCGAGCACAGTCGAGGCAACGGGTGCGTCAATGATGAGTTGCCCCGCAGCATTGGTGAACGTTGGATAGGCCTGCAGCACGCCGACGTTACCGAGTATTCGCAAGGTCATCGCGATCGCGAGCGTGAACGCTGGACCACCCATGCGCATTGTCCACTCTTCCGTCGACTTCAAGGCATGCGCATCATCAATGCCAGTGTTGTCGTCACTGCCACCGACGGGGTCAACGCTCCACGTCGCTTGTGAGCGCCAGGTCGGCGACGATGATTCAACTATGCGTTTCCAGTCTTGCCCAGTACCAGCGATGTCGCCGTCACCGGTCGGGACGGCAACGTAGGAGCAGAGTTGCGAGCTTACATAGACAACCGTCCCGAGTGCTTGGTTTGCAAACGTCGGAGTTGCTAGGGCTGCTGTGTTGCCAGCTGCAGGAAGTGCAGCCGCGATATTCACGGCAAGCACTTGGGCACTGAATGCGCCACCGAGGTTGGTCGAGGTCATCTCGACGACTTGGTTTGCTGGTAGCGACGGACTCAAAACGTTGACTGTGGTCATGGTGCTTGCTCCGATATCACGCGGTTGAGCTGACTAACGGCGTCGCGATAGACACTGGTGCCCATTGCTTGCCGCAAACGGAACGCGAGATCATCGCGGGTGATGTTGCCTTTACGCTTGCCGTTGACCGGCATGTCCAGACCCTTATTCGCACTGTAGCCGGGGCGCTCGCGGGGTACTTTGCTGTCGTACAGGATTGCCGTTTTCTTCGCAGCCTTGCTCGGCGCGAAGTTCAGCACGTACAGGTCAAGCGCCGTCTCGGGTCGCTTGCCATAGGTCTTACGTTGAGCGGTCAGCAATTTTTTGATGTACGGCAGTTGCTGCGCAACGCTCAAGCGTCCGAAGTCTTCCCCCGATTCCTGCCAGCCAAGTTTGCGCAGCGTCGGTATCGTGATTTGAGCGAGGCCCCATGCGATGCCGCTCGTAGCGCTTGGCTTGAGTAGCGATTCACTCGTATAGACCGCGAGCACGTGTTCCGGGTCGACGTCGACGTCTTTGGAGATTTCCGCGAGCTGCCGCATATCTTCGTCGGCCCACACACCCTGCCCACGCTTCCAGATGAACCAGAGCGCTACGAGCCAGATGATGGGCTTGATATCGCTCACGCCTTGCGGCCCTTTTTCTTAGTGGGCTTGGTGACGGTCTTTGCAGGCACGATTGCGTGTGTCGGCACACTGGAGAGCACCGGTGAGCTAGCCGCGCCTGGTTTCTGACGGTACGCCGCAACGCCTTTCTTGCCCTTGGCAGGGGTAAACGCGACGTACGTCACCCACACGCCGTTGGTCTGTTCTTGGGTCTTGCCGCCTGGCTTCCCTGACTTCCAGAGCGGTCCGATCAGCTCGTTGGCTCGAGTCACGACGGCGGGCGGCGGAGGGGTGTAGGGTTCCCAGCCGTCGGGGAACGGTGGCAGGTCCGTAGGCTTGTTTGCCACGGGCCAGGCTGGGATTGCCTGCGGAGCCACGACAGGGCCTTTAGTGGGCGTTACAGGCCCGCTTGGGCTTGGTGTTGGTGACGGACCAGGGGTGGGCCCGGAGGGTTCAGGGGTGGGCTCGTGCGACCCGCCGAATCCTGAGGCGAACAGCCAGAGCAACGCTAGAAGTTCGAGTCCACTCATACTTGTGCACCTTTGCCGTTGGTTGGTCCGCCCCCAGTATTTGCGCCGGCACTTCCAGCAGCTGCTTGGGCCGCGCCTGATAGATAAGCTCCGATCATTTCACTCAATAGGCTCCCTTCGCTGCCGTCCTGGGCTGCGCGGAGCTGCTCGGCCGCCGTGCGGCTAAACGTGGCCTCCATACGCGCTAGACGGTTCTCGAGAGCTTCGGAGCGTTTGGCAAAGATGTCGACGATCTCGACCATCTTGCTAAACGCTGTGTTCCAAGCAACCTCGTTGCTCGTCTTGTAGGCGTCCGCGAGCAGCTGTCCGAAGGTGCAAAGCATTTGTTCTGAGCTGCTCATGTTGCCATACGTGCGGGGCGCTTCTTCTTCCTTCGGGTCGTCTTTGCACAGCGCTGCTAGGCTGGTTGCGCGTAGCAGTGCGCCACGCTCGTCGACGCATCGCACTGTAGCCGGGTCGAACGCATCAAGCGACCGGGCCATCTCGATCCAGGCGTCATTGAATTTGACCGGGACTTCCGTCTCTTTGCCACTAGCGTCGACTGCAATCATGTGATGCGGCCGATCGCCACCCATGAGCCAACGTCGGAGCAGGGATACCCGGTCGTCAGCCATTAACCGCCCCCGTCCAATATCAAGGAATTTGCGATTTCCTGCGCCGGGAAATTGCTGTTCGGCGCAAAGAACGCAGTAACCGTCGCGTTGAGTGCGGTACCCGGTGGGGCATGCGTGTAGAGGAATCTCACCTGACACGAAATGCTGTCAGCGACGATTTGATCGATGGTGTGCGTGATGCCCGCGGCGAGTTCTGCGGGAGTCTTGGGGGGACTGATGACGCTCGTTGAATAGAGCAATTGTCCAGGGGCGACTGGTCCCAAGTCGGTTTGCGTGTAGTGCTCGAATCCCGGGATGATGACCGAACTGCGTCCGAGGCCCGGATAGAGGTCAAACAACACGTCCAGCTGCCACGGAACTCCGCCAGCAGGAAATGTATTGACGGTCAGACCAAAGAAGAAGCGCCAGGTGTCTGGACGTTGCGTCAACTCGGTGCCTGCGTTTGGGTGTCCGACCCTCACGAGCTGTGTTGCGGTCGGAATGGGTCCGCCCATGACAAAATCAAAGTTCTGCGAGTTACCCCAAGTGCGGTAGTCGGAAGCACCCATGTCACCCTCACTGGACCGGGAAACCGGCTCGCACGAATTCGTCAACGTGCAAAGGATTGACGCCAAAATCAGCGAACGCTTTCGGGTCGATCTTGACGGACTTGGCGACATTGTAAGCGCTCCTAGCCATATCATAGGCAGACAGGGCCGCGCCGCCGCCCGGCACAAAGCTCAGGGCCGTGCGTGCAAGCGGTCCGGTTGCTGCTCGAGCAGCCTTTGCTGCGACGTTCTTGATTTTGCCGAACAGTGATCCCACCAGCACACCCGCAGCTTGCGCGTGCTCATCTCCGTACACAGCGGCGATTTGCTCAGGGTCGACGCCGTCGACGTAGTCCGCGATTGCGCAGAGTCGATTGATGTGGTCGGGGTGGTGCACGCCAGCGGCTAACCCAATTCGGCATGCTCCCTCGATGGCACGCACTAACGCACGGTGCGGGTTACGGTGCTGTACGGTCGATGCTAGCGCGTAGTCACTTGGAACGCGCCTGCGCTGCACGATGTTATGCCAGGGCAGGTCGACTCGGGCCTGCCACGCTCCCATGTTGGGGCGCACGGCAAGCGCGGGCCTGACTTCATACAGGCCTGACACGCTGCTTGGTGCTGGATACATCAGCGCCAGTGACGCACCGCGCACAGAGTGATGCTGACCCATGCCGGCCCATTTGGACGGGTCGTCAATTGATCCGTCACTGCGCTGCACGAGAGCGTGCCAGCGGCTGGGTCCGCTACGGCGCACAATTGCGCGCGCCTTCGGGTCCTCACCTGTGTGTCGTAGGCTCGCGGCATGCCAGGGAGCGAGATCATCGCAATCCCCCTCGCCGCGGCGCATCACTAGCCCCGCGTGGTCGAAATGTTCTTCGTCATAGGGTTCCGGCGCCCAGCGGACGCCTTTCTTGATGCCTTCCTTTGCGGTCGGCACTGCC
>Ga0335071_10009359_pt1 | contig 10020 bp, 12 predicted proteins | sample Lox_Sample_15_FD_206724 | JGI IMG/M metagenome (GOLD analysis project Ga0335071, IMG submission 206724) | Soil microbial communities from Loxahatchee National Wildlife Refuge, Florida, United States - Lox_Sample_1.5 | ecosystem: Environmental > Terrestrial > Soil > Wetlands | place: USA...
CAGTTCTTCCTTGAGCCGTTCAAATATAAGCACATTCGCGTCCACTGCCATACCGATACTGAGGATGAAGCCGGCAATGCCCGGTAAGGTCAGGAAGATCGGAATAATCTTGAACAGCATTAGAGAGATCAGGGTGTAGGTCACTAATGCAACGTCAGCCAGGATGCCGGGCAGCCGGTAATACAATCCCATGAAGAGGATCACAACGGCCAGGCCGATCGCACCTGCCAGCAAGCTCTTGCGGACCGATTCTGCTCCGAGCGTGGGGCCCACGGTCTGACTCTCAACGACTTTTACGGGAACCGGGAGGGAACCATAGCGCAATATATTTGCAAGATTGTTGGCGTCATCTGGGGTGGAGTTTCCTAATTGAATGACACCTTGCCCGTTCGGGATCTGTTGGTTAATACTTGGAACGGAAATGACTTTTTTATCCAACACAATCGCAAGGTATTGGTTGACATGCGACCCTGTGAAATCGCTGAATTTCTGTGCCGCACCGGACTTGAGCGTGAAATTAATTTCGTACCGGCCGACTGAACTTAACTGGACGCCGATTGCACTCGCATCCAGGTCCGCACCGGTCAGGACGGTATGATAAATGGTCGGGGTCGCGGTCGCGGTTGCGGAAGGTTGTGCGGTGGCTGCAGGTGTCGCCGTAGCCGAGGGGGAACTGTTTGCAGCACCTGAAGCCGCTGCAGATTGGTTGTAGTCGGTTTGGATTATCGTGTTTGCCGCTACTGGATTATTGCCCATATCGACAAATTCAAGCAAACCGGTTTGTTGCAAGGCTGCAATGATCTGCTCGGGATTGTTCACGCCGGGAAATTCAGCCACGATGCGGCAGTTGCCCGCTACCTGCATGGTGACTTCGCTTACACCGTAGGCATTCACACGGTTAGTCAGGATCTGGCGCGTGACATCCAGTTCTTTTGGATCTACAGACGCACAATTGGCAACATCTGCCTGAAGCAGTGCCTGGAGACCGCCTTTTAAGTCCAGTCCCAGGGATATATCGGTGTTTCGATTGATCATTAATTGGTTGCTGAAAGGATTTGTGATTTGGATGCTCTTAACCGAATCTACCCATATTGAAAAGGCAAGGAGCAGAATGATTATGACCAACCAAAAATTGCGATAACGATACATCGTTTACTCCATCTTGCAAGATATTCGACGGGAAGAACCAAAGTGGATTTTGGTTCGATTTGCCATAAAAATACCAGCATTTCGCTGGCGCGGGGATGATTATACTCTGAAAGTACATGCTTGTCAGTGGAATTGCGATAAAGAGTGTCCTGTCCGTTAGGCCCTGGATTTTATATAATCGAGCGCCTGTCCCAATACTTCTTCGGGCGAAAGGTCATCGGTATGGATGATCAAGTCTGCGTTTTGGCGGGCGTGGGCGAGACGGCGTAATTGTTCCTGATACTCTGCTTCGTTCCAGTTTAGCTTTCGGCGCTGCGTGGAAACTTCAAAGGAAGAACTGAGGTAGATGAGCAGGGCCGGATTGGTGATGCGCTTCCACATATTGGGTACATACGAATGTTCCTGCGCGATATGACGGCAACGGAAGCCCTCCCGTTCCAGACCTGTGATCAATGTGGTTTTGCCGGAGCCGCACGGCCCTACAACACCAATCAGAATTTTATGAGCAGGCTCTTCCTTTTCGCTCATCAGGAGAGGGGAAGCCGCACAGTCATGCGGCGGACTTCATCACCGTTACGGGGGACAACCTTCAGCACCAGCACGCTGATATCGTCGGCAGGCCGGCCTTCATCCAGTTTGACCGCGTAAGATAGCAAATCGTCAGCGAGTTCCTGCGGCGTTGGTTCTTGTTCATCCAGAAGTGATTCGATCACTTCGCATACATCCATCGGGTTGCCGCGCCGTTCACCCGCGTGGGTCAAGCCATCGGTGAAAATAACGATGGTCAGTTCAGGTTCGATTTCGATCTCGGTGATGATTGGACGGACATCACGCGATGTGCCAAGCGGAACGCTTTCTCCACCGAGACAATCGGTCTTGTCGCCGCGTGCGATGAAAATCGGACAGGGGTTGTTGCGCGTAAGAACGATGGTATCGCTGTGCAGATCCACCGATGCAATGTTGAGGGTGCTGATGACTTTTCCTTTTTTCTCGGTATACAGCGCATCGGATGCTGCTCGCGCGGCCGCGCCATCGCGGACCCCGTCGGCCAGCAATCCAATCACTTTGCGGACCACCATCATCGAGACCGCTTTCGCACCATGTCCCGATGTCTGTCCATCGGCCAGAACAACGGATAAGCCGCCGTTCGGCCGTTCGATGACTTCGAGCGTGTCGCCGCTTTCGGGTGACGCATACTTGTTGACTTTGGCGACCGCGATCCGCACTTCCATGTGGTTCATTTTACAACGTTTCAGGCTTGATGGGGAAGGAACGAACCGGTTGTTTCGCCTTTCCATAATGTATGTCTATCGTTTCCAAAATATTGAGTTTTCATGTTATATTTCGTGATGCCGAAAGTTTGTCAATTGAATAACGATGGAAATGGAAGGGTAACTCGCCTGGGCGCTGATCGGGTTGTTATCGAGACGGATACGAGCAAGTCAGGAAGCACAAAAGATGAGAAATTCCACATCCGGTAGACTTCAAATGGTGACTCTATTCATTTGGATAGTCAGTTTACTCTCGGCTATTCTTCTGCTCTTGCTCTGTGGTGCCTCGATGGCGGTTTTGCTCAGCATATATCATCCAAATTTACTCGCATTCTAGAGAGGGGTTACTGGCCAACATCCCAAATATGATTGCTGAGTTTCAGCTAAAGAGTATAAGTTAACATAACTTGGGGGCATCTGCTTTAGGAAGTTGATTACAAAGCCAATTATTCGCCTCCGTTCCATACTAGCCCTAAGAACGCCTAACAAAACCCCGAAGATTGATAAAATTGGGGTATGGCGAAACAACTGGTGAGCGATGAACTATGGCATGTGATCGAACCACTTTTACCTCCGGAAAAGCCGCGCTTGAAAGGTGGACGTCCGCCCATCTCGAATCGGGCAGTGTTGAGTGGGATCTTATTTGTACTCAAGACCGGCATACCATGGGAAATGCTACCCAGCGAGTTGGGTTGTGGCAGCGGGATGACCTGTTGGAGGCGGCTGCGGGACTGGCAACGAGCCGGTGTATTTGACAGACTGCATCGGGTCTTGTTGGAACGGCTTGGGGAAGCCGACCAATTGGATTGGTCGCGAGCTTGTGTGGATGCAGGCCTAGTGCCTGCTCCCGGGGGGGCGAACAAACCGGCCCGAACCCAACAGATCGAAGAAAATCGGGCTCGAAGCGCCATCTTGTGGTCGAAAGACAAGGCATTCCGCTGGTGATCCAGCACACAGCGGCCAATGTGAACGAAACCACTCTGCTGCCAAAGTTGGTACAGGCCATTCCTACCATTCGCCAAAAGCTGGGGCGTCCACGCCAGCGCCCACACAGACTGCACGCCGATAAAGGTTACGATAGTCTCAAAAATCGAACATTCTTGCGCCAACATCACATCCTTTCCAGAATTTCCCGGCGCAATCTGGATCGAAGCGAAAAGCTGGGCAAGCATCGCTGGGTCGTTGAGAGAACCTTGGCTTGGTTGAATCGCTACCGAAGATTGAAGGTGCGTTATGAACGCAGAGCAGATATTCATCAAGCCTTTCTCACTTTAGGGTGCGCTTTGATCTGTTGGAGATTCGTCATTAGGTTTTGTTAGGCACTCTAAGTACTTGATAAGCACCTACTGATATTTGAAAATAGAAAGTCTCAAAGTATGTCATAATGGCTGCATGAGACGAAAAGGGACCATTGAACAGTTAGCAGAACAAAGAGTCCTAGGGCTAGCATTTCTGGCACGAGGCAAGAAACCGAAAGAGGTAGCAGAACTTCTAGGAGTCACGCGACGCTCCGTGAACCGTTGGGATTACGAAAGTAGACATCCAAAGAAGAAAAAGGCCAGGCGTCCGCCAGGTCGTCCGAGAAAGCTGTCCGGAAAGCAATTGAAACGTCTAGAGCAAGCCTTGGACAAAGGAGCGTATGCTTTTGGGTATGCAGGCAACTACTGGACGCTAGATCGGATCGCTCAGGTGATCTGGCAGTTGTTCGAAGTTCGGTACGAGACCAGTTCCGTCTGGCATGTGATGCAACGGATGGGTTGGAGTAGCCAGAGACAACAACGCCAGCTTCTGCAACGGGATGATGAAGGGATCGATCAGTGGCAGGAAGAAGAGCAGCCACGGATAAAAAAAGTGTCGCCAACTGGGCGCTACCCTCGTTCTGGAAGATGAAAGCGGTTTTTCGCTCGTCTCGCCGCTCAAACGCAGTTGGTCGCGTCGCGGGCAAACGCCGATCTTGCGGACATCCATTGACCATCACGAACGTCTTAACCTGCTGGGTGCCTTGCAGGTATCGCCAAAGGGCAAGAGAATTTGCTTGAGTGTTCGCTCATATTGGCATAGTTTGACAGGCAAAGAGATGATCGCATTTCTTCAACAAATTCTCCATCAAGTTTCCGGGCCGATTGTCTTGGTTTGGGACCGCCACCCCATTCACAAGCGAAAAGCCGTTCAGGATTTCCTGGCCAAGCATAAACGCTTGTATATGTTCTACTTTCCTGTCGCGGCCCCTGAACTCAATCCTGCGGAGTTCATCTGGACCCAAGCCACTGAATACACTGCCGGAACAGCTCCTCATAACAAAAAAGAACTTCAGACCAATGTCTTCAATGCAATTGCTCGAACACGTCAATCTCAAAAACGCTTGTATGCTTGTTTGCTAGGGTCTCGTTTAGATTGGATCAACTAAATTAGACTTACTTTATTCAAAACTCAGTAATAAGCACCTAATAAGCACCTAATAAGCACATCCTAAGCACATCCTAAGCAACTGCGCTAGATTGCACAATCTCCATTTTTGCGTAAGAGTAGCTGGCCTGTACTATTAGTCCTGCGGGTAGCCATTGTTACACATATCCCGATGGCAATCATGGTTTTTTTTATAATGTATATCCCTTGTGGTTGACTTTAGACATAAGTACACTGAATATTAAATTCCGACTGATCTGGTCGTGATGGGGAGGGTCGAATGCCGGATTCGATATCATCATCTTTCTGTGCAGCTACAACCTTGACAGGAGGATGATATTACGTTATATTCGGAAAAAACCGAAATAAACGAAAGAAGTTGATATGGTTCCGCTGTCCTCACTCGAAAATCGATTCATCATCCATTGGGGAGAAATGGGTGAGAAATGGGGCATCAATCGAACTGTGGCTCAAATTCATGGGTTGCTGTACCTGTCTCCTGAGCCGTTGAATGCAGATGAAATCGCCAGGACACTTTCATTAGCACGCTCCACCGTCAGCGTAGGGCTTCATGAACTTGAGACTTGGGGCATTGTTCGGGTGGCGCATACTATGGGTGATCGTACAGACCGCTTTGAGATCAAAGGCGATATGTATGAGATGTTTCGTTTTATCATCGATTACCGCAAGCGCCGGGAGGTCGATCCCACGCTACAGATGTTGCGCGAATCAGTCGCAGAACTCGAAACCGACCGCGAGAACGCCCATTCCACGAAAAAATTTAAGGCGATGTTGGAATTGTTCGAAACATTGGACTCTCTTTACCAACAGGCGCAAAAAGTGCCAACAAAGACGATTGCCCGAATTGCGAAAATGAATGACATCGTTGGCAAGATATTGAAGGCCCTTCCTGACGTGTAAGAGTATATTTTTTTTCTATTATATTTCGGCTATTACCGAATTGCCCGATAAAACAATTATGGCTACGATGGTGAACTCGAACGATTATGTCTTGGGGAAACTCCAGCAGGTGGATGCTCTCCTCCTTGCCCAAGTTGACCCGAATCACTCCCCATTTGAGGCTGCTCTCGCCAATCTGATCGCCGCTGGAGGGAAGCGTCTCCGGCCGCGCATTGCATTGTCATCAGGCCTCGCACTTGGTGCAGATCCTCTTCCTTTGCTAAGCCTGGCGACGGCTATCGAGATGCTGCATACCGCTTCGCTCATTCATGACGATCTGGTCGATGGGTCCTTGTTGCGTCGTGGGATCGAGACGTTTAATACTCGATGGTCATCTGCGGTTGGCGTACTGGTCGGAGATCTCGCCTTCACGCGAGCTGCCAGGCTGATCCACAATACCCGCTCCTTCCCGGTGATCGAGATGTTCACCCAAATCATGCACCGTATGGTGGAAGGCGAGGTCACTCAACTTGCCCGTGTACGTTGCATCTCCAATCGGGAGGACTATTTCCGGTGGATTGATGCGAAGACCGCTGCGCTTTTCGAGCTGGCTGCGGGTGCTCCTGCCCTGTTAAGTTCAGCCGGGAAAGATACGTATCTGGCGGCTTGCCGGTTCGGTCGAGGGGTTGGGATGGCATTCCAAATCGTGGACGATGTACTGGACTTTACCGGAGACGTGACTAAGCTTGGCAAGCCGGTTGGAAATGACTCGCGCCAGGGGATTGTGACTTTGCCGGCCCTGATTTACTTCGAGAATCATCCCGACATGGGTGGGGTGGATGCGTTGCTTTACAGCGGGCGCATCAATGAGTCAACACTCACGGGGTTAATGGAGCGTATTCGTTCCAGCGAAGCAATTAACCAGGCATTGGAAACGGCGCATGACTTCATCCGGGATGCACTGGAGGGGCTTGCGTATTTGCCTGATGGCCCTGAGCGATTTAACCTGTACCTGATCGCCCAGGAGGTCGTAGAACCGAACAAATAGTTCACACGAGGTCTCTTTAAGGAAAACATTATGAGCGGAAGAAAACTTTTGCAAATTGGCGGTATGACAAACGCACTCTTTGTTTTATTTCATTTATCGTTTTGGAGCATCTTTAATTGGCGGCAGAGCCTGGCGAGCCTGTCTCTAAATGATCGCGCCATTATGGAGGTCCTCAATATCCATACTGCATACACTTTGGCGGTCTTTGCCGCTCTGTCGTTGGCTTTCCCCGACGAATTAGCGACCACAAAGTTGGGACGATCGGTAAGCATGGCTATTGCAGTTTTCTGGATTCTGCGTGCGATCAACCAGGCCATATTTTGGAGCATTTCATCGATTATCTGTTGGGTGTTCATCGCTCTATGCCTGGGCATTGCAACGCTTTATCTCGTCCCGTTTTACCACAAAAGTGCTGAGAGTAAACTATGAACAAGGAACAATCAGCCGGAAAATTCCTCTTGGCTGGTGGGGTTGCCGAACTGGTCATTGCTGCCATTCATTTCCTGATGCCACTGTCAATTGATAGGTCAGCCCGGATCGCTGGGGTGCCGGCGGAATATCGAAGCTTCATATCCCTTGCAACCTCTGCTGTTGGTATATGCATGGTTGTTTTTGGAGTCCTCTCGATCTACTTTTCCAAACGAACATCCCAGGACGGGCGCACCTGGTGGATTTTTAGTCTTTCGCAGGGTTTGTTGTGGGCGGTTAGGGCGTTTCTTGAATTAATCCTACCGGTCAGAATACCATTATTCTTCCTACCGGACCCAACGCTGGTTATATTATCGGCAGCAATTGGTGTTGCATTGCTTTTTCTAATACCCTCGCTTGGGTTTCAAAATGAGTTGGAGGAGTGATGGGTGATCAAGATAGCGATTTAGCTAACCTGATGTGCAAGTTTTGATATCTTGACAAAAGAAGGAGACCACCGTATTTGTAGGGTTGCGAAACCGAAACCAAATACAAGAGGTCTCCCGAATGGATATTACCACGTTCATGATAGCTGTCTATTGTCTGATTGACGATCACATAGCTGGTCAGCGCTTGAGGAAACGAGGGCCCCAACCGACATTACGGGACAGCGAGGTGCTCACCATCGAAGTGCTGGGGGAATTTCTTGGGTTGGATACAGAAAGTGGCATCTTCACTCACTTTTGCCGCTATTATTCGGATTGGTTTCCGGCCTTACGAAAGATTACTCGCACCACTTTCACCCGACAAGCGGCCAATCTCTGGAAGGTGAAGCAGAAATTGTGGCGGAGGCTGACGCAGTGTATTCCACACGATCCCTATCTCAACATCGTCGACAGCTTTCCGGTTCCGGTCTGTCGTTTTGCTCGAGCCACCTACTGTCGCTCGTTGAGAGAAATAGCCGCCTACGGCTACGATGAAGTCGCTCACCAAATGTTTTATGGTCTGCGCGCCCATGTCCGTTTGGCGTGGCCAGGTGTCCTGGTGGAATGTGCTCTCGCTCCGGCCGATCAGCACGACACCGAAGGCGCACAAGAAGTGCTAGAAGGTGTGTCTGGTTATGTCCTGGCAGACCGTAACTACTGGAAACCCGACCTTTCACAATTCTTGAAAACCTTTGGTCTGTATCTCCTGACTCCTTTTAAGTCTGCGAAATACCAGAAGCAACCCTATCCACGCTCCTTGACCCATATGCGCTACCGGATTGAAACCGTCTTTGGCCAACTCGTGGAGCGCTTTCACGCCAAACGAGTTTGGGCTCGAGATCTCTGGCATCTAACCTCGCGTTGGATGAGAAAATTCTTGAGCCACACCTTGGCAGTCTACTTTTGTTCTCTTGAGAACATCTCCTATTTGAGTTTCGCCAAGCTCGTTACTTCCTAAACTCGCACATGACGTTAGCTATATGCTTCCTTCGTGATTCCTTAGTACATCCTTTACCCTACCTATATTGTGGTAATGCTGTGGGTTTCTACATCTAAGGCGTTTCCCCGGCAATGACCCGCACCGGACCGGAACGCCCGAAGTACCAATTGCCCAGGATCTGTTGAAAGTCGTACCCATTGACCTGGATGGCGGTGAAATTGTCGTCAGCTAGGGCGGTATGGATTCCCGCCGATGGGCTGAAGACGGCCGGCACGGCCTTGAGCGACTGCCGCACCGCAGCCGCATACTGCGTCATATAGGCTGCCTGCGCCGGGTCGTTCGGGTTGGTAATGCCTTTGATCTGGCTCAGGACCGGGTCCCGCTGCTCGGCATAGATGAAGACCGGCGTCGTCAGATACGGATGGAGCTCGAGTGTCGGAAGACATATCTGCGGCTGGCTGGGGTTCGCTGCAGCGCAGGATGAATCCGCCACCGCTGAAAAATAATTGTAGAAATCAGCGCTTCCCGGCATCGGTTCGCGCGGACCTGAACCGTAATCCGGCAGCGGAGGCACCCAGCTGCTATCGAGCACGCCCTTCACCTTCGCCCACGATAGTTGCGATGCGATCCAATCCAGGTTGCTCGCTGCGCCGTAACTCCCGGCGGACGACCCAGCCACCAGCACTTCGCTGGCATTCTTCAGGTTAGGCGATGGGATGACGCTCGAATCTTCCAGGTCGGAGATGATCGCCGCCACGATCTTATTTCCACGGAACTGCAACTGCATCCCGTTGACCTGCTGCACGGCATCCCCCGAATACATATCCGAACTGCAATACTTGATAAAGACCTGCGTGAAGTCGGCAAAGTCCGGGTTGTCTTGAACGGACGTGGAAAAGATGCCGCCCGCTTCCATGGTGGCGGGTGCATTCTTTGCCGTCATCAAATAATGCTGGCCGCTCCAACGATAAGCGCACGATGGGCCGCTGCTGCACCAGCCGCCGCCCTGAAGGAAGATCAGCCAGTGCATGGCATCCGCACCCGAGCCGCGCTTGAAATAATAGACCGCCGGTGTGCCATCGTTGCATACTGCCTGGCGTTGGACGGCATCCTTTACCGTACGCTTGGCCAGCACGGAAGGGGAGGAAAGCGCTCCCGCTGCATGGACGGGAGATACGCTCTGTGTTGCCGGGATGTTTGTCGGTTCCGGTTGGGCAGGCTGCACTTGTCCGTATTGACACCCTGTCAGCCACAAGACCATAATCAGGCTCAAACTGCCGGTCAGAGGTTTCATCATTTCTTCTCCTTCCTGTTTTGGTTTACTGTTGCATTGATGGGCAATGGCTACTAAAGCCGCCGCTACGGTGTTAGGCAAATAAGGTTACCCTGAATAAATGCGCCTTCAGCAACTGT
>Ga0335071_10009360_pt1 | contig 10018 bp, 11 predicted proteins | sample Lox_Sample_15_FD_206724 | JGI IMG/M metagenome (GOLD analysis project Ga0335071, IMG submission 206724) | Soil microbial communities from Loxahatchee National Wildlife Refuge, Florida, United States - Lox_Sample_1.5 | ecosystem: Environmental > Terrestrial > Soil > Wetlands | place: USA...
AAACCCAGGACTTTGTCTGCAGTTAAAATTTCTCTCAGTTTCGCAGCATCAAAATTAATTATTTTCGAATCGTCAATGCAGCGAGCTCCCAGGGTATAGATGTAGGGTTCCACGACTGACGACCATCCCATGGCTTCACCCTTCGTTACAATATCCACGGTAACCTGCATCGGAGGTCTTTGCGGTCCCACATAAGTCTCCAATGTCATGAGGATCTTCCCATCTGTCAGCAGGGAAAGGTTTTTCGCCGGGTCTCCCTTCTTGTAAATTTGGGCGCCGGCTTTGTAAGAATCTTCAGTAGCAATATCAGCAAATTTCTTTAATTCGCTATCACTGAACCCTTTGAAAAAACCAAAATTCTTGAGCAGATCTACCGAAACCATGTGTCATTCCCTCCTTTCTGAAAAAAAGATACATGTTTTGGTGTTTTTGCTCTTTTACCGCCTCCATCCTTTTAAATAATGATACCAATCTTTTGATGTAAATACCATAAAAATATCTGTTAAAAGACTTTAATAAAAGACCGGTAAAGTGTGCATAAAAGTATTGCATTCATTGGAAAAAATGCCTATATAAAAATAATATAATGACATGATGGGATCGTTGAAAAACCCCCTTACTTTGGGGGCTGTTCAAAAATGCTTAGGTGCAAGGTGCTCATGGTTCGACAAGCTCACCATGACATACGTGGCTTCAGTGAGCCTGTCCTGAGCTTACCGAAGGGTTGAGCGTTTCGGTTTGCAGAGCAACGCGGCAGACATCGTCCCCGCGAAGGCGGGGATCAAGTGTTTTGTAAAGCCTCCGGCTTTTTCCGACAAGGAGTATTTTTTTTATGATTGCGCCTCCCTTACGGGAATGCGCCCCCGGTCAACAGCCCCGTGGTACGCTGTTTTTATGAGATTGAATAATATCCCCAAATTTCTTGTTCTTATTTTTCTCTTATATGCATGTGCTGGAGCTCCTGAGACGATCAAAGACATCCGGGAGCTCAATCAGGATCACATGTATTATATAGATAAATCTGTTTCCAATCGTGAGCTGGTAACTGTCGATTATCAAAAAAAGATGGATGCCGATTATGACGCCCGGTATTTTTCTCCCTGGCACCGGGAGAAACCGTTCTATCAGATGGATGTTGTTGAATCGGGGTTTAAGAAATACGGAAGTAATTTAGGGTATGGCGAAAATAAAAGAAAACATGAGAAGTCGTGGATAAACGACTTAGCTGCCAATGCCCGTTTGGAAAATTATCCGAATAGCAGACTCATGGCCATCACGATCGATAATGCTGATCTGAGAGTTCTTCCTACCCATAAGCCCCATTTTAATGATCCGGATAGTTCTTATCGGGGATATCCGTTTGATAACCTTCAAGAGTCATCCATTGCTGCAAATACCCCTGTGTTTATATCACATATGTCAAAGGATAAAGCCTGGGTTTTGGCTGAAACACCGTATGCTGTGGGATGGCTTTCAGCAAGAAGTGTGACCGTCGCGGATAAAAATTTTGTAAAAACCTGGGAGAGCGGCCGATACGCAGTTATTATAAAGGATAAAATCCCGGTATATGATGTGGAAGGGCGTTTTCTCTTTAAGGCCCCATTGGGATCCATATTTCCAAAAATCGGGGAAGATACGAAAAGCATCAAGCTGCTCGTTGCGGTGGCGGATAAAGACGGCAAGGCATTTATAAAAAGCGCCGTTGTTTCAAAAGAAGCGGCAGCATCAAAACCCCTGAGATTGACCACCTATAATATTGCTAATCTAGCCAACGAACTTATCAATGAACCCTACGGCTGGGGGGGGCTGTATCAGAACAGGGACTGTTCGGCCATGATCAGAGACCTGTTTACACCTTTCGGCCTCTGGCTGCCGAGGCATTCAGCGGATCAGGCAAAAGAGGGCGGCACATTCATAGACCTCAGGAAACTTTCTCCTGCAGATAAGGAAGCGATGATCGTGAAGCAGGGTGTTCCTTATCTCACCTTAATCTGGCGCAGAGGCCACATTATGCTTTACATTGGAAGCTATCAGGGCAGGGCCCTTGTATTTCATAATTTCTGGGGTGTAAAAACCAAGGATTTTTTAGGCAGGGAAAGCAGGAAAATAGTCGGCCATGCAGCCATAACTACGATTCATCCGGGTCTCGAGCTTCATGATGTAGGCAATACCGAGAGCGATTTATTGAGTGGTGTCCTGGGTATGACCGTGTTGGTCAGTCCTGAATATCAGGAAACAATTAACAAAGAAAGGTAGTAGGGAAATGAAAGGTCTGGATGCTATTTTTTCGCCGGAATCGGTTGCTATTATAGGCGCCTCTAATACGCCTGGAAAAGTAGGTCATGATATTTTTGCCAACATCTTGAGCGGCCGCTACCAGGGTACACTGTATCCTGTCAATCCGAAGGCCAAGTCAATTCTCAGCGTCAAAGCTTATCCGACAATTACTGATATACCCGACCGTGTGGATCTTGGAATAATAATTCTTCCCCCGCAGGCGTCTCTTGCTGCCGTGGAAGAAGGCATTAAAAAAGGAATACAAGGGTTCGTCATTGTTTCTTCAGGTTTTCGGGAAGTCGGCGGTGAAGGACTGGAAATCGAAGAAAAGATCGTCGCCGCCTGCAGAGCTGCAGGTGTTCGGCTCGTCGGTCCCAACTGTCTCGGTGTGATTAATCCCATTCCTATCGTCAGTCTGAACGCCAGTTTTTCAGGCCGCATGCCCTCGCCCGGTAATATTTCTTTTATTTCCCAGAGTGGCGCATTATGCACGGCCGTTCTTGATTTTGCGGCAGACAGGGACATCGGCTTTTCAAAGTTCATCTCCATAGGCAACAAGGCAGATGTCGATGAGCTGGATCTCTTACAGTACTTTCATGAAGATCCTGATACCGCGGTTGTTATGCTTTACATAGAAGAGCTTCGCAAGGGAGTTGAATTCATATCAGCGGTAAAAGAGATCACCTCAGGGGCGAGACCTACGCCGGTTCTGGCTATAAAGTCAGGAAGGACAAGGGCAGGCGCCATGGCAGCGGCGTCTCACACAGGCGCCTTGGCCGGACGGGATGCGGTGTACGATGCTATCTTCAAGCAGGCAGGAATCATCCGGGCCGACTCTATCGACGAGCTTTTTGATTATGCAAATGTTTTTTCCTATAAGCAGGAGAGCAAAATGGGAAAACGGATGCGGATACTGCCAAGGGGAAATCGTGTTGCTATCGTCACCAATGCGGGTGGACCGGGGATACTGGCAACGGACATGACGGTATCATCCGACCTGGTACTTGCAGAATTCCAGAAAGATACTATTGAGGATCTGGCAAGCCATCTTCCCTCGACGGCGAACATTCACAACCCCATCGATGTCATCGGAGATGCATCTTACGATCGCTATGAAAATGCACTAAAGGCAGTAATAAGGGATAAAGGTGTCGACGGCGCGCTTGTCATCCTGACGCCTCAATCCATGACAAACGCCTTGGGCACGGCACAGGCCATTGTGCGGGTTGCAAGAGGAGCGCAGAAACCGATCATTTGCTGCTTCATGGGCATTGTCGATGTTTCCGCAGGTGTGAAATATCTTCAGGAGAATGGCTATCCTGTTTACAGGTTTCCGGAAAATGCGGCTAAGGCCTTCGGTGTGCTTTATCGATACTCCCATTGGCTGGATAGAGAACATCTCCCACAGTTTGAGTTAAAACATGACAGAGAAAAGGCAGCAGCCATAATCGCGCGAAGTCTTGCCCAGGGAGAAACACATCTCTGTGAAGCGGATTGTGTCGGACTGCTGAATTGTTACGGGTTTGATGTGCTGCCGTCACGGCTTGCGAAAACTGAAAATGAGGCTGTGGATATAGCGGAAAAGATGGTCTTCCCGGTGGTCATGAAGATCGTTTCCGGGCAGATTCTTCACAAAACTGAAGTAAAGGGGGTTATTGTAGGAATAAAAAACAAAGCGGAAGCGCAGGCGGCCTTTCGTGAGATTATCGGGAATGCAAAGAAGTTCAGGCCTGATGCTGAAATCGACGGTGTCATGGTTCAGAAAATGGCTGTGCAGGGAGAAGAAGTAATTCTCGGCATGAATAGAACCAATTTCGGCCCCCTCTTGATGTTCGGTCTCGGCGGCATATTTGTCGAGGTCTTTCAGGACGTGGTGTTTCGTCTCGCTCCGATATTGAGGAATGAGTCCCATAGGATGATCCAGCAGATCAAGGGATATAAACTCCTTACCGGATTCAGAGGCCGGCCGAAGGTTGATATTGAAGCGCTTGAAAAGGCGGTAGTAAGTTTATCGGATATGGTTGTCAACCACCCTGAAATCAAAGAAATGGATATTAATCCGCTGATGGCTTACAGAGAAGGAGAGGGAGCTACTGTAGCTGACTGCCGAATAATCCTTGGAGCAGCAGGTAATCCTACAAAATAAAGATGTCTGTTTTCCATATTAAAGAAGGAGGTAGAAGATGGCAAGAGTGGGTGTAGTTTTATCAGGTTGTGGAGTATTCGACGGTGCTGAAATTCATGAGGCAACCCTCACGCTGCTTTATCTTGATCGTGCCGGCGCGGAAATTATTTGCATGGCTCCGAATATCGATCAGATGGACGTGGTGAACCATGTGAAGGGTGAGGCTGCCGGTGAAAAGAGAAACGTCCTCGTAGAGGCATCGCGCATCGCGAGGGGGAATATCAAAGACATGAAGGACGTGAAAGCCGCCGACCTTGATGCGCTGATCTTCCCCGGCGGGTTCGGTGCTGCCAAAAACCTCTGCAACTTTGCCGTGAAAGGAGCAGACTGCGCTGTCCACCATGATATCGAGAGATTGATAAAGGAAATGCATACGGCAAAGAAACCCATAGGATTTGCCTGTATCGCTCCGGTTATTGCGGCTAAGGTGCTCGGTTCATACGCACCCAAGCTCACGATAGGGACTGACGAAGGCACGGCAGGGGCGGTTGAGAAAATGGGAGGAAAGCATATTAAGGCTGCCGTAGAAAAAATAGTCGTTGATGAGAAAAATAAGATCGTCACTACCCCGGCATACATGCTCGGGCCGAGCATCTCCAAAGTGGCCCAGGGTATGGAAAAACTGGTGGAAGAGGTACTTAAACTCGCCCGTTGATTCACTGCGTGCAGTTGTTGGACTGATTTTGAACCATGCACAAGTATAAACTGACCGTAGAATATGACGGGACAAGTTACAGAGGCTGGCAGACGCAGAAGAACGCAAAAAGTGTTCAGGATACATTAATCAATGCGGCTGAGAATCTGTTTGGGGAATCAGTTGAAATTCAAGGGGCAGGCCGCACCGATGCCGGAGTCCATGCGATAGCCCAGGTCGCCCACCTGGGTACGACAAAGTCAATGCCTCCCCGGAAGATCATGGAGGGTCTCAACGACCTGCTTCCGTCCAATATCAATATCCTTAGTATTGAGGAAGTCCCGATCAGCTTTCATGCCCGCCATTATGCCGTCTCCAGAAGCTATCTCTACATTATCTCAAAACACCGGACCGCCTTCGGGAAAAGGTACGTCTGGTGGGTGAGGGATAAATTGGACATCGAGAAGATGCGGTCGGCCTGCAGCATGTTTACGGGGTTTCACGATTTCACCTCCTTTGCGGACAAGCGTTTGGATAAAGACGCTTCCACAAAAGTCAAACTGGATGTTGCCGACATTCAGGAAATGGATGATCTGATTGTCCTGCGATTCGCGGGTTCTCACTTCCTGTGGAAGATGGTCCGCAGGATGGTAGGGATAATCGTGGAGGTGGGGAGGGGAAACCTGACTACCCGTGATATCAAAAACATGCTTGAATTTCCTTCAGACCTCCCGGCAAAGCACACAGCTCCTCCATCGGGCCTTTTTCTGGAGCGTGTAATATATGAAGGTGATGCAGAGAAGCCGGCGAAGACGAGCCGGTTATTATTCCCCTGCCTTATACCTCGCTGATTCGCAGGACGGGCTTGATGGTGCCGCCGCGTTTGGAATCGGCAATGGCCTTATTGATCTCTCTGAAGTTATAGAATTTCAAGAGGCAGTCGAACGGAAACTGTCCTGCCTGATAAAGTGCGATCAGTTTGGGGATAAAGACCTGCGGCACGGCATCCCCCTGGATTATGCTGAGGGTTCTTCTTCCATCCGGCAGAGAATCTGGACCGCTTATGCCGGTAAGGAAGGCCGCAGTGCCGTTGGGATTCAATATATCCATTGACAGCCGGTACAGCTTCGCATCACCCGAGGTTTCTACAACGTAATCAACCCCACCGCCGGTGATATCAGTAATGCGGGAGCCTGTCTTTCCATAACGATTGTCTATCACGTGGGTGGCGCCCAACTCGATGGCGAGTTTAAGACGCTTCGGTTTTATGTCGACGCCTATAATCGGGTCGGCACCGACAATGCGCGCTGCCATGACCGCCGCAAGGCCTACTGCTCCCGTACCAAAAACGGCGATGCTCGACCCTTTCGATACCGCCAGCGAGTTCATCACAGTACCGGCTCCCGTCTGCAGACCGCAGCCCAGTGGTGCCAGAACTTCCAGGTTTAATTTTTTGGGAATCTTGACTATGTTGCGTTCCGTTGCCAGGGCGTGTGTAGCGAAGGAAGACTGACCAAAGAAATGCCCACGTACGCCGCTGCGCTGAAGCGAATTGCTCCCGTCCAGGCGTGCGAAACCAAAATTCACCTCGTAGAAATTCTCGCAATCTGTGGGATGCCCACTCCGGCAATAACGGCAATGGCCGCAGGACTGGTATGAGAGCACCACATGATCGCCACGCCTTATGCCCTTCACATCTTTGCCGACCTGCTCCACCACACCCGCACCTTCGTGACCCAGCACCAGCGGGCCGTCGGTCTTGTCCCAGCCATCCACGAAGCCTATATCGGTATGACAGATGCCCGAGGCGATGATGCGTACCAGAACCTCGTCATCCCTCGGTCCCTCCATCTCAAGGGATTCAATCTTCAAAGGACCGCCCCTTCTGCGTAGAACGGCCGCCTGAATATTGTGCAGTTGCTTATCGGAGTGACGCGCCACTGTTCAAAATATCTCCCGGAGTTTATCCCGTAGTTGTGTTATTTTTTTTGCCGCTTGTATGTCTAGCAGCATACCTTGCGGCGCCGTAAGTGGCCACGCAATACGGGACACAGTAAGTGAGTGCGAGCTTGACCCAGTCCGGCGAACTCATATTGCCGTGCAGAAAGATGCGGTCGCCGTAGTTGATTAGTGCGAGGATTGACCCGACGAGCAGAGCGACCCTGGCGGATGTGACTACTGTCCCTCTTTCAGTAACTGCTGCGAAGAACGTCGTCATTTATTTCAAATATACTTATTTCAGATTCTTCTGTGTCTTATCTAAAGTTGTGTTTTCCTTCAGTTCGACAATTATTACGTCGGTATTCGTATCTCCTATGTTTTCGCTGATGTGTATATGCGCTTTCATCCAAACGATACTCCCCGCTTTGACGTCAACCTCCTGCTTCCGACCATCAGGAAATGTCGAACGCCGCTTGAATGAAGACTCCGCCTACAATACATAGTCAGGGTGAGCGTGTTTTAAAGTTCTGTCTCCAGGCTTATCGTGGTACCTGAGCACCCTCACGCGCCCATTTTCCAAAACAACCGAATATTTGTCCCCATCCGTTACGAGGGGGTCCTGCATATTAGGCTTGAATACCATTTGTCTCCTCCTCGTTGTATGTGACTAACACTCGCACTAAGCATACCGTTCTCCTTCTTTTCCTATTTTTTGTTAGTTACGCGATAATTTCATTCAGCCCTTCTATGGCTTGATTCAACTCTTTCAGAGATGCCTTACCGATGACTTTACCAATCCTTTCAATAGACAGTGTCCGTATTTGACTGATTTTAAGCCATGATTTCTTGGGTAAATTGGGAGACTTCAATTCAAGAGTTAATGGAAAGCCGGCCTTTTGCGGCCGGCTTGTGATGGCCAAGGCTATGACCGTGCCTGATTTCTCATTAAAAATGTCGTGGCTCAAAATGAGCACGGGTCGCAAGCCCGCCTGCTCATACCCCCGCACAGGATTTAAATCCGCCCACCTTATCTCACCCCTTAATATTCTGGCCATTGGCTCACATCCCCGGCTAATCCTTCTTCCGCCATAGCTTTTTCAAATTTCGGGTCGAGTTTTGCGCATTCCATTGATAAACGGCCGCGTTTCATACGGGCGAGTTTTTCGCGCACAGCAGCGCGAATGGCTTGACTGCGATTTTGAAAATAATTCTCCTCGACCAGCCTATCTAATTCTCCGATGTATTCGGTGTCCAATGTAATTGCTATTTTTGCTTTTCTCATAAAAAACCTCCTTCATTGGTATTCTATTATATCATACCATAGGAAGGTAATCAAATTAATTTTATATTCTGTTGGCGTAAAATGTTTGAGCTTAGCGGCGGGCCGTGAAGCGGACCGTCCGTTGGAGCGAATTGTTGGGCAGCTTCTCCCATGACTCCGAGCCTCCTGGCACGATGCGAAACAGCGGGTGCGCTTGGGGTCGCCTCACCAATTCAAGGCGAAGGCGCAACTCGGGATCGCGGAGTGACAGCTTCATCATCAGATGCTCCCATTCATACCTGAGCTGACCGCGGGGCACCGCGATGGGTTGTAGGCACCGAACCCGGTTGATCTTCCTTCGGGAGAACACGAAGCCACGACGGATCGCATCGTCGTGCACGCTGCGAAGATAGTCCGCGATCGCTCCCAGAGGGGACGGCTGAGCACGGAATCGTTCTAGTTGCGGATGATGCCGGTACCCGTTTGTACGACCCCTGAGGACAGCCTGCGCCAAGAGCCCTTCCCGCCAGAGAGCAACGAGCCCTCGAGCGTCAAGGTACTTCGGATGCACGGACCAAAGACGCATCTTGTTTCATCACCCTTTGTTTTTGTCTGCCCACGAAAAAATCAGCCGCTAGTGCAACGAGTCGGCTGGATTGGCTGGTTATGTGCTCTGTACTCAAAACAACTCTAATTAGCAAGTTTGTTGTTTTCAGGCCTTATCCATTGCGGCAGAATAGACTTCTCAACCTTGACTTTTTGCAGTCCAGGATATTCTCTGATGAATGATTGCATATCCTCATCAAATTTATCTTCGACAACAACATCAAACGTTCCGGTAGAAAAGCCTGGCACGGCTTGATCTATTAATGGTAAAATATTACCAGCCCTTTTTTCATTATCATTTTTTTTCTCTCGGAGCACAACATCAAGATGTCCCAAGTAGATTATTGAATTTGGTCTGATGTCTATTTTAGTGTATATCGGTATACCGCCAAATCCAGAAACCAAGAAAACTTGGTACGTGGTACCGATCCATTCAAGATTATATGTACCGCTCTCAAGTCCAAAGCTTAACAAAAACTCATTGAAACGATCTTTTTCGCTTTTATATGGGCTTTCGGCCTTATGGAAGTACGGTAAAGGTCTGGAGCACTTTTCAGATTGTGGGCATATTTTAACGCCCGTAAGTTCTAACTGACAGCCTGGTTTATGCTGGTTCGATACTTTGACGGAAAGCAAAGCAATCGATTCTTTTTTAAGATCAATGTCTGACTGGCCTTTAGTGAGAGCCATATGGTGACCGGCACAGCCTATCATAATGAAAGTTAAACAAAAAATAACCACGCATCTGAATTTAATCATATAATCCCCTATTTATTGAAATTAGCACATAACGCCCGAATTAAGCCGCGCTGTGAAGCGGCGTCGGCTTGAATGAGTTGCTAGGCATGATTGGATTTTCTCCACTTTCTGAGTCGCCCGGTAATCCCCTCATCACCGCGTCATCAGCGCGAACACGCCCCAGCCCAGGTATTCACGCGTGTAAGCGGCGTAGCGCTCGGGTTCCGAGGTTAGTTGGGCTCGAACATCTTTCGCGAACTCGTCGTCCGGATTGGCTTCAAGCCATCGGCGCATGGTGAGCCACTTGGCCGCTTCGTATCTGTCCCAGCTGTCTTGGTCTGCCAAAACCATTTCCACGACGTCGTAGCCAAGGCGG
>Ga0335071_10009361_pt1 | contig 10018 bp, 12 predicted proteins | sample Lox_Sample_15_FD_206724 | JGI IMG/M metagenome (GOLD analysis project Ga0335071, IMG submission 206724) | Soil microbial communities from Loxahatchee National Wildlife Refuge, Florida, United States - Lox_Sample_1.5 | ecosystem: Environmental > Terrestrial > Soil > Wetlands | place: USA...
GGAGGTCGCTCTCATACCCGCTCTGCTTTCCATACGCCAGCATGAAATCGCACAAATTGATCAAGTCGCGTTTTTGGGCTTCGGTGATATTTCCGGAGGAGCAGGGGGACGTGTATATGACGGAGATAGTATAATATCCCTGGACCCGCCCCTCGTTGGGGCTTCCACCGACAAGGCTGGTGGAGTACTCTTGGGCAAAGTCCCCAACCGTCATGTTCCGGATCTCGTACGCGCCATTTTCATCAAGCCACCTGACATCCGCCACTTGGATCGCCTTTTCTTCCTCAGTCAGAGGCTTTATCCCCAGCTGTTTACGGACTTCTTCGGGGAGGAGATTGTCATTGATACGCCAGATAACGTGAGCAAACGGATCATCGGAAAGTTTCTCTGCGATAGTGCGATTCGCGGAGAGATTATCAAGTTCCGGGGTGAGCGGGATCTGATGCTTTTTTGGATCCCAACGGGCCCTGGCTTCTTCCACCCAATTAGATTGCAGGTTGGACTGAATTTGGGATGCTTCCCTCTGCGTGTAGCAGTCGACACATAGCGTGTACGTTTCACTATCGTCTGTCGCCGCAGCCAGCCCGGTGAAAGCCAGGAAAGCGACACCAAGTACTATGAGAGCAATTCCCCATTTTTTCATAGTGCAACTCCCACGCTCACCGTTTCCGGACTTCCCACCCGTGAAACAACCGGTGATGTTCCTGTATCCGCATCAGCAGGCACATCTATACCGAACCTAGGTAAGATCGTACTGGTCCGCTCTTTCCATCAGCCGCATTTCTTCGTTCGACTCTTTTGTCACTATGGAGCATAATGTATCTACTAAGAAATATGGCCGGGAGGGTTAACGCGTGGTGATGAGTGAAAATTTAATTGCAGTTATCTAGAGATTGTTTTTTTTTCTGGGAAATTGCGCCAGGAAAAAGGGGACTACTGCCCGGGATATCGGGTATGCCTGTTATCTCCTATGATAACCATCCCTCTGATATGGTGGCATGACAACCTCTGAATAGAACGAGAAATCTAATCCATCGTGAGCTTCACGTGACCTGTGCTAGTTGAGACAACTCAAATATGCCGAAAGCCGGGCCAATTTTAAATTTTGTTTTTAGCATATCCATGTTCAATTCTCGTAAAAAATGCGTTAACGAAATTTGAAAAAAATGCATCTTATAAACGCTGTTCACGTCGGAATCTACGTTCGGAAGTACTGACATAACGATGAATATATGAGGATAAATTAGCAACGAACGAAGCGATTGAATCTAATAGAGCCGGTAAATAAAGTATCCATCCTGGACGGATTCTATTTGGTCGTAATCCGCCAGAAGATTTTTCCGGTTGCCAAGGGAGAGCATCTTGTTTTTCAGGACTGTTGTTCCGCATGTGTTTTGTATCAGCAGTTTAATCTGCTCATTTGCTGCACGGATATCCCGCACTTTGAGCTTTTTTAGGATGTCGGAGGGGTATGACTCAATATCAAAATAGGCAAAAAGCGCCTCAAGGCAGATGAACCAGAGTTTTTCCTGGACCGCATATTCGGCGGCAATGGTCGCTTCCATATCGGTGAGGACAAGATATGCCTCATCATTCCCGTGGAAGAATGCCTTGTAGGTATACAATGTGCCGCTCGACTCCCTGAGCGAACCGGGATCCACTCCAAGAAATTTTGCAAGGGCATCACGTTTCAGGCCCATGCCGGCATCAGGCGTCTTTTGCATCCGGATCCTCGTGCTTTTTAAAAAAATTGCTGATATTACTTTTTAATCAAGCATGGATGTTCAAGGTAATTAAGATCACGCGTTTTTTCGCCGGTTTTACATCCGGCACAATTACTATGAAAAAAGAGGGATTATTGATGCCTGGTTTACACGTTCAGAGGTTCGAATCCCTGCTTGAAGACTTTGCCGAACTGGATCTTAATTTTTGGATCTGCGGCACATACAGGGCAGACATAATCCTCAGGGAGGTCCTCAAAACGTGTACCTGGTTTGATTCCTCGGTGGGGCTCACCCCGTTTTTCATCGTAGACATAGTTGCAGACAGAGCAAATGTACCGTGTGGGCCGCCATTCTTCAAAGCCCCATTTGCCGACCTTCCCTTTCCCATTCATTCCACATACAGGGCAGACATAATCCTCAGGGAGGTCCTCAAACGCCGTTCCTGCAGGAATACCATTGTGCGGCTCACCCCGAAGAGGAGAGTAGATATAGCCACAGACCCGGCATTTATAACGGACCACGTTCTGGGCGGTGACTTTCCGGGTCGTCTTTTTAGTGACTTTTTTTGCCGTCTTTGGCACCTTTTTTGCAGGAGCGGTCAATTTAACGGTTTTCCGAGATCGTGCTGCTGTTCCTGCTGCAACTGAACTTGCAGCTGTTTTCCTCCGGGCGGAAACAACGGGTTTTTTCGTCGTTTTCGATCCGACCTTCTTTTTGGTACTCGGGGTTCCTGCCATGGAAATCACATTTTACCTTTGGCTAGCCTGAAACGAGAACAGGTGAGTAGCCCTACAAAAGCAACATGGCGTTTATCCTGCTCATAAACATTACGGAGACGGCAATTGAGTCCGGCGACAATTAATGGCCATGAAAGTGCGAGATTCACTCTCAAACAACTAAGGGAACAAATATTTTCCCGATTTCCGGTTTACCTGCCAATTTATCCCTGATAAGAACCAATTTCATACGTCGAATCATGGAAGACCTGATTCCCGGAATAGTATATTCTTTTGCTGCCCTTTTCATCATCCTCGACCCGCTCCTGTCGGTGCCGATTTTTGCCGCGATGACAAAAGGGCAGACATCGGCAGAAGTGCACAAACAGGCGTTTATAGCTGTGGCAGTTGCGGGGGGCCTCATGTATGTGTTCCTTGTTTTCAACACGACTATCTTCGCGATTCTCGGCCTCAACCTCCCCTCCTTCCAGATTGCCGGGGGTATGATTCTCTTCCTTCTTGGCCTCCAGGAAGCATTGGGAATCGAGATCGGACACTGCAAGGGCCACGCCAATACAGCGGCAGGAGTCGTGATCGGGACCCCCCTCCTGTGCGGCCCGGGAACTATCACAACCGTGATGCTCCTGTCCAAAGATTATGGGATTTTAATCCCGTTCATCGCGATTACGCTCGCACTTCTTGCCACGTGGTTCTTCCTGTACTACGCCGAAAAAATCCAGCATATTCTGGGCGAAGTCGTTACAGACATCATGGGCAAGGTCCTTGGGATGCTAGTCGCTGCTATCGCGGTCAAGATCATCGCCTCAGGCGTGATGGCGCTTGCAACAACCCTCCACTAAGTGAAGGGAAACACAAATCCATAATTATAAGGGATTCCACAATAATTTTGAAAGTGTGAACTTCCGGTTTCTGATCTTTATTGTACTCATTCTCTTTCTGATTCCCGCCGTTAGTGCTTTTGATCTCAAGCAGGTATACATCTCGATTGACAGGAGCGGCGATGCCGTCATTACGGCAACCTACAATGAGAATCCGGCAGAGTTTGTCGGAATTAAGACCGCAAGTGCTACGGTTCTGCCATCTCAGATTGGGAACCAGGTACAACGCCCGACCAGCGTCATCTGTACCAATTATGGCATCTCAGGGATACGCGTTTCCAATTTTGCTGATGTGAACGGCAACCGTTTTGAAACCCCAAAAGTCGATCTGACTGCTGCTCAGGCTTCCCTACCCTCCGGCTATTCAATAGGAGTACAGCCCGATGTCACCATCGTATTTCCGGACGGATACAGTGTGGTCCAGAAATCCGCGTCCGTTATCGAGCCGGTGAGCCATACGCTCTCGGCGAAGAGTAAGTCCCCGCCGCCTCCCCCGGGCCAGTGCACTGAAAAGAAAACGCCGGTCTCTGGAATTATACCGGACCAGCTCGTCCCGGCAGCCGCGGTCGGCGCCGGTGTCGCGGTGACTGCGTTCGGTCTCTCCACATTCGGTTCTCTTATTTCAGCTTGGTTTGCCCATATTATCGCATACCTGCAGAATATGATCGGCGGGATTTTTGCCGGGAAACTTGCCGACCGATCAAAAGAGAAGCGCAAGGAGGCTCAGGCGCCGGTAAAGCAAAGCAAAGGACTGACCAGGAAAGAGATCCTCATCCTCAGTGCTGGAGCGGTGATCATCGGGATTCTTATCCTTTATGCAGCACGCCTCCCGTTCACCCCGACACTTGTCACAATTTATATTGTCATGGGGGGAATCGCTCTGATTGCTCATGAGATAGCGCACTGGTATTTTAACCGAAAGTACAAGAGCCAGACAGAGGTGCAGTTCTGGGGGCTTGGAGCGGTCATTATGGCGTTTACAGCGGGTGTCTTTGGCTGCGCTTTTGCTCAGCCTACGCTGACGATAGTGCGAAGCGAGGCCCCCCTTGACAAGCGACAGATCGGCCATATCATGCTTGCCGGCCCCTTATTCAGCATCGCGTTTGCTCTTTGCAGCCTTGCACTCCTCCCTCTTGGCGGACTGTATAAGACCGCAGGAGAGGTCGGGTTTTCAGTCAATGTTCTTGTAGGCGTATTCGAGCTGCTTCCCTTGTCCCCTTGCGAGGGAAAGGAGATCTGGCACTGGAATAAGTACGTCTGGGCACTGGTCTTTATTCCCATGCTCCTTGTGTATTTAATTGTCAACGTCTGATGCCCGTTCTTTGCCCGGGTCATGAAATGAGCGTGTCGTGGACAAGGGTTTCGTGGGGGTCCCGAACCAGAGAGTACACTTCGGTCATATGGTGGGGGTGATACCGGAGTTTTGCCTCCCGCAGGCCCGGTAAACCAAGATCACTTTCCCGGTTGATGAACGGGAACCGTCCCTTGAGAGCTGCTGCCGTATCCGCATTGATTTCCTTGTAGATCCCGTCGCAATCAGGCATCCCTTTCTCGAAATGGACAAGTGCAGTATCATGATTCAGGGGTTCGAACAGCGCCATCGCCCCGATTTTGTCATACACACGAATGGCAAGACCTGATAAGTCAAGTTCGGTAAAGTGGTCAATAGCAAAAAAAGTCGCCTCCTTCTCGTGAGCGAGGACGGGATCTCCTTCGCATCCGCGCCATTCGCACCACTGGATCAAAAACCGTTTTACATCTTCTCGGTTATCCCGTGTAATTGGCTCAACAGAATAAGAGCAGGTCCGCCTGAATTTATTGAGCTGCCCCCGTATTTTGAGATACGGTTTTCCGGGCAGATCAGCGAGGTCCGAAGTCCGGTATACGTATTCGAAATGATTCCGGTCGGGAAGGACGTTAAGGGCAGGACAGACTTTCCGCATCCATTCCGCAGTATCAGGATCGATGAGGACGATAGGGTGCTCGTCACTATATTCAAAAGCAAATTTTACAAGGTCTTTCAACAAATCCGGGTTGCGTGGGCCTATCGGGGGCCGGAACCGGGTAATTCCCCCGATTGTGCTTGCAATGATAACGCAGTCGTCGATATACGCAAACTGGTAGTGGGCATAATGGTTCCAGCAGACCATGTTGGAAAACGTATTATCACTGTGAGACTGGGGATACTTGGCAAAGTGGCGGGCAAAAAAATCCCGGTCTTCGAGCTTCACGGGCTGAAAGTCATTGGTGGACAGCACTTATGGATTCCCCCGGAAAATCATCGGGATATGGCCTCCCATCACCTGGAACCCGAGCGGAATATAGAATGATTCTGATCCCGGCTCAGCAATAAGAGCGAGCCAGGTGATGCCACGATCCTTGCATTTTTTTACCAAACTCGATACGATTGCAGACCCTACGCCGCTCGCACGGTATTCAGGCAGGACCACAAGGTCCTGAATATACGCGTCGGAGACCCCATCGGAAAGGACTCTCCCCATTCCAATGGCTTTGCCGGTCTTTGTGTCAGATGCAACGGCAAAAGCAAAGCTTCCGCGGATAAGGTGCCGGAGGTCCTCAGGACGGTACTCATCTTTCCACCAGCCACCTGCCCGGTACAGGTCAGCAATCTCGTCTTCGTCCCAGGAATTTACGAGTTCAACAATTAGTCCTGTACGCATTTGCGTTCACATCCCGCAGGAGAGGTAACTACGGTTGTACGGATGGGAAATGCCATTACTCTTTCCCCAAATCGCTTTTCTTTAAAAACAAATCCTTATCCCTGCGGGATAGGGCGGATGCGCTCAATTGCAGTATCGACAATCGCTCCAAGACCTTCGACACCCCAGTGTTCAGAGTTCAGAACAATGTGATAAATGGAGAGGTCCCCGATATCGATGTCATAATATGACCGGTACCTGCCAGCTTCGCACTTTTCGCGCTCGAGCGTAATGCGCATCGCCTCCGACTCATCAACGACCTGGTCCCGGAAAACGATCCTCTGGATCCTGCATCCGATCGGGGCAAACAGCCAGATTTTGAGATCTGCGTGGGGGGCCATCCAGCCTGAGAGCCTTCCCTCAACAATAATATTGTCCTGCTTTTGGGCGATCTCCTTTTGCCGGGCATCGATCATTTTGTCATACGTCGGATCTGATTCGGCAAGCCTGCCAAATTCGGCAAGTCCCAGGTTATGCTCCTTTGCGAGCTGGCGGAATACTTCTCCCGCAGAGATCATGGCAAACCCGTGCCGTTCCGCAAGATACCGTGAGAGAGAAGTTGTCCCGCTGCCGGGCAACCCGCTCACGGTAATCCGCATTTTTAAAGACCCCCGATATTGAGTGACTTCCGGATGATCTGGCTCAGGGTAATCGAGCAGATAAAATACCAAAGGATCCACGCCGGGATAATCCAGATTGCCGGCGTGTGGAGTTCAAGGGTTCCCAGTAACGGGAATGTAATTGTGCTTTTCACTTCCGCAAGCCGGAACAGGAGCCAGAAAAAGATCGGGACGGTTATAACGAGGATATATGCCATCGGTTTGAATTGCTGTTGCGACATTTCCAGCTGTTCCCGCATAACCCGATCTTTCTTGGCATCGAGCTTCTTGATCTTTTTCTCGTCCTGGGAAAGCTGAGCTTCCCGGTATTCGGTCTGGAACTCTTTCATCCGCTCCTGGACCTCAGTCATCCGCTCGTAATCAATAGTATACTTCTGGATGATGGAAGAGTAAAGGCCGGTGAATGCAGAGAGAATCACGATCAGGATGTAAAAGGGGATCCCAAACGTAGTTACAAACGGTGAAAAGACCGAATCAATTCCCTGCCCCACACTTTGCCGGAGCCAGGTGATGCTGTACGAGAACATCATCAGCATCATGAAGGCAAGGGCAATGTAAATGCCGTACTTGTCCCAGATCTTTGAAAAATTCATCAGTTCACCTGAGAACTTCTGCCATTTCGGTCGCTGACCGGTCAAGCAGGAAGTCTGCGTTTGTAATCATTTTTACCGTGCACCCGGTCATCATAGCGTATGATGCGGCAATTGCCCGGTTAAACTGCTGGTGTTCTGCGATCGACCGCGACCCTTCTTTGTCACGGGACCGGGTCTCATCGGTCAGCCTTCGCATAAGAATCTGGTCTTCATCTGTTTCGACAAGAACAATAAGGTCAGGCATTATTTCGCGAAGCACCCATTCGGGGAGGCCCGCAAGATACCCTTTGGGCGTCTTGACAGAAGCATGAGTGTCAATCAGGACATTCCCGGAGATTTGCGCAATAGCCTGCGCCGCGCGCTGCTGCAGCCGTTTCTGCACGGCGCGGTCAAGCGTCCGCATCTGGTCCCTGTCCTGAACGACATTGTCGCTTTTTGCGACTTCAAACATGAAGGTGCCAAAATTAATGGATTGGTATTCGACACCCTCATTTTTGAGTTTCTTTAACGCTTCGTTAACAACCGTTGTCTTGCCGACCCCGGGTACGCCAGTGATGATAACCTTCTTCCCCACCATCGACTTTCCACCGTCTACTCCTTGCCAAAGAATGTACGCATGAACGGGTACATCTCCATGATCTGTTGACTTGCAACCTCTTCATAGAGGCGGTATGTAATGCTGACAGTCAGGAGCAGTCCGGTACCGCTCACGTTCCCTATGACACCAAAGAGATTTGCAATAACACTCAGGATACCGATAAAGACCCCGCCGATGATGGTAACACGGGGTATATACCGGTCCAAATACTTTTCCAGTACCTGGGGATTTCTTCGGTAGCCGGGAATAGACATTCCGGAGAGCTGGATCTGGCGGGCGACATCCTTTGAATCAAGACCTGCAGTCTTGATCCAGAACAGCGCGAAGATTGCACCACCTACAATCATGAACGTACAATCTATGCCAAGGCGAACCAGCACTTCCCAGGGGGCATGACCGAGATCTGTCACCCACCACATCCACTGGCTTGGACCGTTGATGGGGGCAAGATACCACATAATCCCGCTTGTCGGTGTTGATCCGTTAAAGGTTCCAAAGATCGTTATACCGACATTGGACAGGAACATACCAAGCATCTGGATGTTTGCCTGGAGCACACGGACCAGGATCATCGGAAGAACGCTTGCATAAATCAGCTTGACGGGGAACCGTGCCCGGGCTCCCCTGACCTGTGCATGGGCAAGGGGGATCTCGATGCGCGTGGATTCGACATACACGATCACAAGGAAGATCGCAATTGTTGTCACGAACGCTAAAATGTCCGTGCTGAAATAGGTCAGATAACTGCCGCCATCCAGGCCGATTGCGATAAGCCGGGGGAAGAAACCGACCGGATACTGGTCGCTTACGTGGGACCAGTTTATGAAACCGTTGACAAGTGCCTGGGAGATCCCGGCAATAATGAAGAGCCCGACACCGGAGCCGATACCCCATTTCGTGACGACTTCATCCATGAGGAAAATGAGGATGCCGCCGATACAAATCTGGAGGAAGATAATCAGGGATACCGCAAACAGGTTGCCCCCGAAGAACTGGTTGGCGATGACCGGGTCCGGCTTCATGAAGCTGCCGACAAGATTGGGGGCAGCCTCGATGATAATCATGACAATGATGAGGATTTTCTGCAGGCCCATGTACATGACCTGCCCGCGCGTTTCAGATGTATCGATATGAAGGATATCTGCGCCTTTCAGGAGCTGGAGTACGATGGACGCCGTGACGATAGGTCCGATACCGAGATGGACAAGCGATCCACTGGCACCGGCGAGAAGTGCACGCCATGCCGCAAATAAATCCTGGTTTGCAGGGGCGAGTCCGAATAGGGGGATGTTCGTCAGGGCGAAGTAGAGAATCAGAATTCCAATAGTCCATATCAGTTTATTCTTGAAATGGACGTGCCCTTCGGGGCTTTTCACTGCGGGCATCGCAGCGAGCAGGGGTTCCATTCGATCCAGCAGGGTTCCCATTGTGTTTCACCAAAAAGTATTGTGAGATCAGGTTAGACGACGAGCGCTTTGCCGCCCGCCTTCTCTATCTTTGCTTTAGCCTGTTCGGAGAATGCCGTTGCGGATATGTTGAGCTTTTTTGTCACTTTTCCGCTGCCGAGCACTTTTTCGATGCCCATATCGCTGATATCGATCGCGATTGCATCCCCGTCCTGCTTTGCGATTCCCTGCGCCAGAAGCGTGGGGATGATCTGATCTATGATTCCTACATCAATTATGGTTACGGTTGTTGACGGGTTGTGGAAAAACCCGTCTTTCCCAAAGACAGGCCGTCCCATCTCCATGTACCACTTTACAAAGTGGTGGGCATTGATACCGGCCCGTCCCCTGCCGCCACGGTTGCCTGCACCGCGCCGGTTCTTATGGGTACCGCCACCACAGGTCCGCGATCCGCGGAATTTTGAACGCTTGTTGGTTGGCATCGTTTTCACCTCATCTTATAGAGGAGAGAGTTGATCTCCTGTCCATAATAGCCAAGCGCTCCGCCCTGCGGGAATGTCCGCTTTGTGGTCTTGTATCCCTTGCGGGGCGGGTGAAGGCGCAGCACCGGTTTGAGACCGGGAACATCGCGCAGCTTGATCTCGCCGCCGGCAAGCGCCTTTGCCAGATCTGCTATGGAGGTGTAGGTCGAGTTGGATTTCACATACTCATCTGTCAGTGGTGCATCGCCGATGATACGTCC